>VFQQ010000046.1_pt1 | contig 309334 bp, 251 predicted proteins | sample 3512341 | NCBI WGS metagenome assembly VFQQ01 (sample SAMN10412373, study PRJNA504923) | tailings metagenome | isolation source: Relicate 2 Philex TSF1 revegetated site | place: Philippines: Tuba, Benguet | collected 2017-08-29
CGATAACTGTATGACTGCCGTGATCAACTCGTACCTCTGATACACGCCAAGGCGCTTGCAGGCCAAACAACGTCTGATAAAGTTCGGTATCTTTCATCCGTCAAACTACTAACTTCTCCACTATCTTTGGCGAAGACCCTTATTTTACTGGTTGGCATGATGGCATAACTCGTCCCGCCATTCGACTTTCCGTTGTTGGAAGTACTCTAAGTACCCTCACTGAACAACCATACATGAATCAAGTGGTTGTTTGTGGAACGAGTTCCGTTATGGTAGGTAGTTCAGGAGTATTTGTGTTGGACTCGTTGCACCTGCTACCAAGAGTTTGCCAGACGGCAGTTCGTCCATTGGCCAGTGGGATTTTGGATCTCACAGGGCGTGAATCGATTTTGGTCGCTGATGACACTACTGTGGTATATCCATCCCTATATGCCCCAACACTCATCTCAACGACATCGACCGCAGAAACTCCTTTACCCACCACCGGGTTGTCACAGCGTGATGTTATCACCTCTGCAGCTAAAGATGGCGATGGTCGGATTGTAATCGCAGGTAATGTGATACTACGATTGAATGGCATCACATGGGACACGATACCGTTCCCAGAACAGCTTGTCGGTCCTGAAGTCACTGTCACGATCTCTTCGTTCGTATTCAGGGGCGTTGACACGATTATTGTTGCGGCCCGCGGCTATGGTGTTGGTAACTCTACTGTTGGCGAGTTCCAATATTACAGGGGTGGTGTCTGGTACACCTCGGATGGTGGAAGGTCATGGAGTGAACGCGTTTTACCAAAAGAGGAGCAATGGGTTGAAAATTTATCGTGGGCTCCCGATGGTTCCCTGTACTGTTGGGCAACGTCAATGGTTCAAGATAGCGCGTACCCTCAAGGAGGACGCAGCGGTTCGGCGCGACTGTATCGTTCTGATGATGGTGGGCAGTCATGGGCTGAGATCTTTGTTGACGAAGCCGATGAAGATATTCGAAGGAGCACGGGAGTGCATCAGTGGTCGATTAGTTTTTCGGGTACCAATGCTCTTGCTATATGTACGGCTCGAGGTGTTTTTGTTTCGCGCGGATTGCGAGGACCATTTCAAGAAGTGCTTGATCTACCATTTGGCGCATTCTTTGGTGGATGCGCTTTCGATTCCGAAGGGATGCTTTGGGTTGTTGGAACGCACGGAGTGCACCGCCGGTCTCCTCTCACATCCGCTGTCAACGAGGAGTTTTACACCGAAGCATCACTTCATGTAGCTCCGATGCCAGTGACCGACGAGTGTACCATAACAATAAGGACCGGAGGTTACACCAATGCTTTGCCCGACTACGTTACGTTAACATCCATCGTTGGTAGCACGTCGCTTCGTGTAGATCGCCAAGGAGGAACGTATCCAACGTCAACCCAAATGTTGTCGCCGGGGCTCTACGTCGTGCATGCCAAGGTTGGTCGCAATGTTGTTTCTACCTTGGCCATCATTACTCGCTAAGCACAGGACTTCCGTTGATGAAGCCGCGTTACAAAGCCCACTCCACCTGCACTTGCACGCTGCGTGTTGGCCCAAGGTTGGCCATGATGGTGGTGTAGTAGTAGTCTAGCAGGTTGCGCGCTTGAAGCATCACGCGTGTTTTGTTGGCAACCGTCCACAGTAAACGCATGTCGACAATGTGAATCGGTACACGCACATCGTAATCGGGCACAACAGCAAGGGCATCGATCTGTTCGGTACGGTTCAAGAATCGATGCTCGGCTTGGAATTCAATGCCATCGAACGGACGCACACTGCCTCGCGAATACCATATCACGTTGTTGCGGTATTTGAGCGTTTGTCCCGACGTTACGTCTTGAGGATTCATGAGCGTTAGCCCCGTCTCTACTCCAGCCCACGAGGCAACCATGGCCCGTACGGTGACCTCTGCCCCTAACACCCTAGCACGTGTAATGTTCTGAAACTGCACCACGCCACTCGGTAAAAACGCCGGTTCAATCATATCATAGAGCTCATTGTTAAACACGGCCACATCCAGCTCCATGGGAAAGGGGGCACCGGCAAATCGTTGGTTGATGCCGAGCTCGGCACTCCACGAAAACTCCGGTAGTAAGCGCTCGGCGGGTACGACGCGTATCGCCGAATACTGGATGGTGGCATAACGCTCGGCAATGGTGGGCGCGCGGAAGCCGCGGCCTAGCGATGCCCGAAGTGACGTTGCATCGGCAAGCGCCCAGCTAAGACCAACCTTGGGGCTCACCACAAGGTTGGGGTCAACCGTAATCGTCTCTTCACGGTCGATGCGCGCCCCGGCCGTCACAATCATGCCCGGCTGCACCGTCCACTCTGCTTGACCGTAGGCGGCAAACAAGGTTTGAATCTGGTTGCCATAGACGTCGCTCACAACGTCGTTTACACGTCCATTTAGCCCAGCAGTTATCACTACATCATCCGAAAGTCGACTGGTGGCCTGCGCTTCTAAGCCGTACGCCCATGCCACAGATGTGTTAGAGTCTTGCTCTACTCCGCCAATGGTGTTAAAGTAGTTGGTGCGATACAGAGATGGTCGTACAACAATACTCGTGGCACCGCTCAAAATTTCGCTCCACTCTAGGCCTGCCGAGAGTTTTCCCGAGAAGAGGCGCTCGCTGGGGTCTTGGTCGGCCGCGGTTAGCGTTGCCCGCTCGAACGAGCGCCAAAACACGTAGTTCTCGCGGTCGTCGGCCGCATAGAGGGCTTGCGCGGTAAGCGTACGTCGATCGTTCACGGCCCAGCCAACCTTTGCAAAGCCAAAGCCCCGCATGCTGGCGTCGAAGTCGCGGTACGATTCATCGGTACGCAAGCCGCCACTGGCACTAACCGTTACGTCGCCAAAGCGCTGCGCATAGCGCACGTCGGCACCGGTTTGCAGCGGCAAGGTTTCGCGGTATCGCCATTGATCGAACCGTGGCAACGTCCACACACCACTGTACAGCCGCGCCGAAATGTCGGCCTGTTCTGTGGGAGTCTTGGTGATGATCGACACAACGCCGCCAAGGGCACCAGTACCATAGAGTGCCGAGCCGGCACCCTTGATGATCTCTACACGCTCGATGTCGGCAACGGGAAGGACGTCGAATTTTATGTCGCCATTGTCGCCCGATAACAGCGGAAAGCCATCCATCACCACGGCCGTGCGCGAGCCCACGCCAAGTGCAAAGCCACTCGACCCGCGGATGTTTACTTGGTCGCCGGTAACGGTGATACCGCTCACGTAGGCCAAGGCATCGTCTAACCGTGTGATGGCCCGGCTTTGTAAGTCTTCGGACTTCATAACGGCCACCGAAATCGGCACGTCCTGCACGGCCTGTACGCGTTTGCTGGCACTTACAACCACATCTCGTCCCTGCACGGCACTCTCGATCATGGTAAGCACAACGTCCTTCACGTCGTTGGCGCGAATCACCACGGTAACCTTTTCGTTGGCATAGCCCACACGCGAAGCGTGCAGCACCAACGTACCTTCGGGCACTCGCCGAATGCGAAATCGTCCGTCCTTGCCCGTTACGGCGCCCAACCGTGTGCCGTCAATCCGAATGGTAACGCCGGCTATGGGGTCGCCGCTCATGCGGTCGGTCACCAGTCCGGCAATGCCCCCTTCAGCAAGAAGCACAATGGGAAAGAGAACGTAGACGGCCACTAACAGAATCGTACGCATCAGAATGGCTGCGGAGGGAGGTTGGAAAAATCGACGGTAAAGTTGAGTTGGACTTCTTGGCCCCGGCGAATTGCAACAGGAGCCGGCGTGGTGCCGTCGAGACTATACAGCGCCGCCATGCGCCAGTCTTGCAAAACGTTAGGACCCGTTTGCATAGCCACCACCACATATCCAAACTCGCGCGGAGCATTGCTAACTTCAACCAGATAGGGGGCACCGGCAACACGGAGTGGAATGGAGCTGCCAAACGCTGCGCGGCCGCTAAGAATGAATGGCAATATGCTGTCTGCGGCCGCTGGGGCCTTCTCGAACAACACTACGCGCATGTCTAAAATGGTATCAGATGGCCAACCTGCTTCGCCACCAACAAAGGTGATGGTGCCGCGGACGCCAGTAAATCCGACAGGTTCGGGCGGTACGAGGCTGTCGCACGATACGATACAACAAGCAATGACGGAGAGTAGAACAACGGCGTAATGTCTCATCGTTGTATAACAAGTGGGTGAACACGTTGCCCGTCGCGACCATTCAGCCGCAGGTAGTACATGCCGTTGGGTAGCGAGGCGACGTCGAAGACGGTGCTGCGAAGACCTGCCGTTGAAAAGGGATCGGAAAACGAAGCATACATCCTTCCGGCAGCGTCGATAATGTCGATACTAACCGCCGACTCGATGGGGTTCGACCATGTAAGCGTAACGAGCGTCGAAGCTGGGTTTGGTGCAACGGCTAGCACGGTTGGCACGAAGGAAGACTGCACCACCGATGTGGGAAGAGAAGGGGCTGGACGATCTTGGACGGCCTTGCCGGGAGCCGGCGTGGCGACCCGACGAAGCGAGTCGCTACTGACGTCGCGACGCCATCCAAACCCAAAGCGCTCGGAACGGTTTCGAACGAACAACGTGTCGACAAAAAACGCATCACCCTGAACAGCTTGGGCTGTGAAGTCGAGTACCACGTAGCCGTGGCGTACAAGGTCGAGTTGTTTGAGCGACGGATTGTTGTTGTGCAGCGTTCGTGAAAGCGTCTCTAGCAGCGGCGTAGCAATGGGTGCTACTGTTGGAATCGACGCAAAGCTTTCGTCGAAGTTGGCCGACGTGATGGACGGAGAAACGAACTCGACGGCGATTGGACGACGCGTTCCGAGTTTCGAGTAGGGAACGTCGAACACATACGTTGAATGAAAGTCTCCCGTGGCAATCACGACGTTGTTAACGCTCGCCGTTTGCAGGAAGTTCACCAGCGCTGCGCGCTGCGCAGGGTAGTTGCTCCACGTGTCGCCGTCGAAGCCCGACGTCATAAGGTTCTGTAACGTAGGAAGTTGCGGACGCAGGAATAGCGTAAACAGGGGGCCCACCGCCTCGAAGAGGAAGGCCGTGTCGATGGGATTCGTTGTAACAGGCGAAAACAATACCTGGTTGCCGATAAGCTTCCATGTGGCTTGACTGCGTTCAAGGCCAGTGGTAAGCCAATCGAACTGTGCGTCGGACATCATGCGGCGGGTAGGGGAGTTTAGCGAGTCGAGCGACGCCTGCGGCGCAGCAGGGCCGACATTCTCGATTTGCTTGTCGCGTCCATCCAATCGAGTGTCGATCATAAAAAGGTCTACCAAGTCGCCGTAAGCAAACGACCTGTAGATAGGGTCGGTGCCACGTAAGCGGGTTGGCATCCACTCAAGGCAAACGCGTTTGCTAACGGCCAGACGTTCGGCCCACGACCCTTCGTTTGCTTGATGGTTTTGGGCGCCTCCGGTATAGGAGTTATTGGCCGACTCGTGGTCGTCCCACACATGAATAAACGGATGCTGCCGATGAAGTTCCTGCAGGTCTGGGTCTAGTCGATACTGCGAGTAACGCGTGCGGTAATCGGTAAGCGACACCGTCTCGTTAACGGGATCGTTTTGACGCCCAAGCTGGATGCCGATGCGTCCACCGTACGACGTGCTGTCGGCGTCGTATTCGTAGATGTAGTCACCAAGGTGGATAACGGCATCGATGTCGTTTCGAGCTGCGATGGCCGCATAGGCGTTAAAGAACCCGGCAGGATAATTCGAACACGACACAACGGCTATGCGAATGTGGCTAGCTCCGGCAGGTGGGAGCGTCTTGGTACGACCAACCATCGACCGTTTGCCAAGGGCGATGAAGTCGTAGTAGTAGGTTGTGCCGGGCTGGAGGGCAGACTCGACCTGTACCTTAACGTGATAATCGTCGGCAGAACCCGCTGTTGCGGTCCCTTGCGTCACTATCTGCGTCATTTCGGGGTCGCGAGCTACGCGCCAACCCACTTCAACCGAGTTCATGTCTGTGGGCGTCACACGCGTCCACAGCACAACGCCGTTGGGCGATGGGTCTCCACTAGCAACGCCATGATAAAAGGGCGCAAGAGCTTCGTTCACCGTAACAACGGCATTACGACCCACGTGTGGCGATTCGTACGTCGCGTGTCTGACGCCGATGTCGCCTTGTCTTGGTGCAATCGGATTGGTGTTGTCGTGGTCTTGCGACAGCATCATATGGGGCACCAGAATGGTACCAACAATCAGGGCAAGAATTCTAAAAATCATGACGGCAAATCTACGGTAAGGATGGTCGATTCACAGGGCCTGCGTACTTTTGCGTGTTCAGCGTCAATCTATTGTACCTCCGTAGGGAACCTCATGGCCCGCGTCCTTTTCCGCGTTACATACACCGTAGCAGACTCCAAGCGCAAGGAGTATCTGGCCACCGTTGCGGCTTTGCGCGCCCACTATGCTTCAACCGACACGCTCTACGCCGTGTTTGAGGACACGCACCGTCATGGTTCGTTCGAGGAAGTATACGTCTACCCATCGATGGATGCCTACGAAGCTAGCGACGATCCAAAGACGCTAGGCGAGGCCGCTTCGGCTCTAGTTGAGCGCCTTGCTACCCTTACCGAGAACGTGCGCTACGCCGTGGCCAAGGAAGTGGCCTAGGCAGGTACGCCTTTTTTCGGGGGTCGCTCTGCACCATGCGCGCCATCCTAACGCCGTTATTTCGCGTTCTCTTTCGTCGAACGAACCGCTCAACGCCGGTCGATCCCGCCGAGGTGAAGCGCGTGCTACTTCTGCGCTATGATGCCATTGGCGATGGCATCGTAACGCTTCCAATGATCGACTTTATTCTGACGACGTGTCCGAATGCCATGGTCGACGTTGTAACCTCGCCAGCCAACGATCAGATTTTTGCCACCGAGCCGCGCATCCGTCGCTACTGTTTCGACCGCACGCTGCACAGGTATGTGGCCACGTGGTGGGCCCTTCGTCGTAATCGTTATGATCTTACCTTTTCGCTTGTTATCAACAAGACAACATTAGCGGGCTGGCTTGCCAATACGCTGGGCAAGAGCGCAGTTACGGTAACCTTCGAGCATCCCGAGCGGCGGCACGTCTATGGCGTATGGTTCAACATGCAGATTCCTCAAGAGCGTGGTGTCGAGACCATGACGATGATGCAACTACGCCTTGCTGGGGCAGCATTGGGCGTGCCGCCACAGTTTGATCAATATCCACTGCGGCTGTCGTTGCCCGAAGGGTCCCACACCATAGCGCGCCAGGTTATGGCCGAAGGCCGACCTACGGTTGTGCTGAATCTCTCGGCCGGCAACGCGTATCGGATGCTTAGCGAGGAACGTAACACCGCGCTGGCGCAACAGGTGTTGCAGCGCCATCCATCGTGGCACATTGCTCTGATCGGGCATGGTCCACGTATTGCCATGGCTCAGCGCATTGCTTCTTCCCTTGGAGGGCGCGCCATAGCCATTCCCGCAGCGTCGTTCCTGTCGATGGCCGCCGTTCTGCAGCACGCTGTTATGCTTATCTCGCCCGATACGTCGATGATTCACGCCGCCTCGGCCGTTGGAACGCCCGTGGTGGGCCTGTACACCACGCGAGCAACGTTTATCCATGAGTGGATGCCCTATGGCGTGCCGTTCGAGGCGGTGGTAACGCACGAGCGTGCCGACCTAGATACCTTAGAACCTGAGCGCATTGCCAACGCCGTTGATGCGCTTGCCACTCGACTTCACAACGTGTAATCGATGCCCCTTACTCACCCACATCAGGCAGCCACCATTCCACGTATTGGTTACGACGCCTCGTTCATTTTTGGGAAAGGGGGCATCGAGCGCTATTCCCGCGAAATCGTGCGAGGCATGGCTCAACGCCGCGATGTCGACCTAGCGCTGATATGCCGCACAAAACATAAGGCCAACGTCGACGAACTGGTAGGCGAAGGCCACGGAACACGACTGGATGGTTATCCGCATGATCTGGCGTTGGGGAGCCATTTCAAAGGCGTTACGAGGCTGGTACAACACCGTTGGTGGCGCAAGCTAGCGGCCGAAAGCACGCTGGTGCACCTGACGGGGCACCATTGGATGCCGCCGTTGTTGGCCCCCTACGTGACGACCATACATGACGTGTTTCCGATTACAATGCCCAATCTGTTAGACAAGCGCGATAGACACCGTGTTCGTGAAGTCATGATGCAGCAGTTGCACACGGCGGCGGCAATTGTGGTGCCATCTGCCTACACGGCCAACACGATTGTGGAGCTCGTCGCTGATGCCAAACCACGTATCACGGTTACTCCACTTGCGGCCGGTCCCGAGTTTATGCCGCCACTGACTGTGCAGGAACAGCCAACGTTTTTATGGTATGGCCGTGCCGACGATCGCAAGAATGTACCACGAATGCTGGGTGCCTATAGCAGATTACCACTCGAGGTTCGCCGCCGCGTGAGCTTTACCGTTGCCATGGGTGGCATGGCCCGTCTGCGCGCCGAGTTTGCAGAACAACATTCAGCCCTACTTGCAGTCGAAGGTGTGCGCTTTATCGAAGCTCTCTCGTTTTCGGCGTTGATCTCTACGATGCAGCATTGTTATGCCCTACTGTTTTGTTCTACCGAAGAGGGGTTTGGCTTGCCCGTCATCGAAGCGATGCAGTGTGGATGTCCGGTACTAACATCGAATACTACCAGTCTGCCCGAAGTAGGCGGCGATGCGGTGTTGTATGCTAGTCCATACGACGAGGAAGAAATGTCCCACCAGATGGAGCGTTTGGCTATTGACGAGACCTTACGTGCAGATCTACGCCAAAGGGGAGTAGATCGGGCCCAGGGTTTTTCGTGGCAGCGCACCGTGGATGCCACCGCTGTAGTGTACCATAACGTCATTGCAGCGGCATGCTAAAAGCACTGGAGTTGTTCGTTCGCAAGTGGTTTAACCGTGTTGTTGGCGTACAGGGCGAGCCCATTGTGGTGTCCGAGCCGCTTGATGTGTTACAGCTGCCTAAGGATGCGTCCATCGTGGTGTTGCGGCAAGATCGCATTGGCGACGTGCTGATAACGATTCCCTTTGTTCGTGCGTTGCGCCGGGCAATGCCACGCGCTACCATCACGGTAGTGCTTGGCACGAATAACGCCGCCGTAGCACATGCATTGGAGCCGTGGATTGATGGCGTAGTGGTATATCGCAAATCGCTGTCGGGCCTACGTTCGTTGCGCAGAGCGCTTCGCAAGGTGAATGCAGATGTCGTGGTGGATATGATGGATAATCCCTCGGCAACCAGTGCTATGCTTATGCGCGCCACGAGGGCGCACTATCGAGTTGGGATCGACAAGATGAATCGCGGCGTGTACACCCATGTTGTACCGCTGTTGGACCGTGCCACGGTGCACATCGTCGACCGCATATGCCAGCTTTCGCTGCCCTTTGGGTTTGCCATCGAACCATCGCTGAGGCGCCTAGAGTATCAACTTTCGCAGCATGATGTGCGTCGCGCCATGGAAGCACTCGAGCGCACACCTGATTCGGCACCGCTGTTCTTGGTAAACCTAAGTGGATCGAGCGACGAACGCATGTATGGCGTCGAACGTACAGCCCGCGTACTAGAATTGGCTGCTGCCGATCTTGTTCATTACGACGTTCGCATCTGCAGTGCGCCGCAGCATGCTCCTCTTGTTACCGAACTTTGCCAGCGCACGGGCTTTCGCGCGGTTCCTGCGGTGGCCTCGTTCCACGCCTTTGCCGCCATCATAGCGCAAGCGTCGTTCCTCGTAACCCCCGATACGTCTACCGTACACCTTGCCGCCGCCTTTGGCGTACCCTCGGTAGTGTTGTACAAGCAGCACGACCCCGGCCTGTGCGTGTGGACGCCCTATGCAACACCGCATGTGGCCGTGGTCGATCACGTCGCTCTGTCGGCTATCGAGCCGCAACGTGTTGCCGACGCTATTCACGCACTCCTTCGCAGGCCTACCCCCGTGTGATTTCGTAGATTTGTCGCCTTCAACGCGATAGTCCTACAAGCATCTATGTCCTTTCTACAGCGCACCGCTACCTGCGGTGCATTACGTCCCCACAACGCCGGTCAGTCCGTCGTCCTTAACGGCTGGGTTCATGCTCGCCGCGACTACGGTGGAATCAACTTCATCGACATCCGCGACCGGTATGGTATCACACAAATTGTGGTTCATCCCGACACGCACCCGCAGATTGCAGAGCGTGCCAAGACCCTGCGAAGCGAGTGGGTTGTTTGGGTTCGTGGAACCGTGCGTATGCGCGAAAATCCCAATCCGCGTATTCCCACGGGATTGGTGGAAGTTGTCGTTGACGACATTGGCGTCATCAACGAAGCTGTCCTTACACCATTCGAGATTGTCGACGACTTACAAACCAACGAAGAGCTTCGCCTAACGCATCGCTACCTCGACTTGCGTCGCCCCGACTTGCAGCGCAACTTCCTGCTGCGCAACAAGCTATACCAAAGCACGCATGCCTTCTTTGCCCAGCACGACTTTGTCGAAGTTGAAACACCCATTCTTACCAAGTCCACACCCGAAGGGGCTCGCGACTTCTTAGTGCCAAGTCGCATCAATAAGGGCCGTTTTTACGCTCTTCCACAGTCGCCCCAATTGTTCAAGCAGTTGCTCATGGTGGCCGGTTTCGACCGCTACATGCAAATCGTCAAGTGTTTCCGCGACGAAGACCTGCGTGCCGACCGGCAGCCCGAGTTTACGCAGATCGACGTGGAGATGTCGTTTGTTAAACAGGACGACATCATTGCACTTACCGAGCAGTTTATTAGCCGTGTGTGGAAGGACCTTGCCAACTTCGATGTGCCGCTGCCATTGCCGCGCATGACGTATGCCGACGCACTCAACACGTATGGCTCCGACAAGCCCGATCTGCGCTATGCCTTGCCGTTGCAGGACTGTACCGACGTAGCCGCATCAACATCCTTCACTGTGTTTTCTGCTGCTGTTGCTGAAGGGGGCGTTGTAAAAGCCCTGGTGGCCAGTGGCTGCGCGTCGTATTCGCGCAAGCAGATGGACGAGCTCACAGAGCATGCCAAGAAGTATGGCGCTGGCGGTTTGCCGTGGCTGCGCATGGTTAATGGCGAAGTTGGCGGATCGTTTGCCAAGGCCTTGGCCGAGGGCGAAGCTCAGCGATTGATGCAGGCCCTTGGTGCCGTTGAAGGCGACCTCGTGTTGTTTGCTGCGGGCGAGTGGGAACGGTCGTGCACCGTTTTGGGCGCGCTGCGCGTAGAGCTTGCTCGGCGCCTCGATCTTACCTCTGCTGCCAGTGCCCCTTACGCGATGTTGTGGGTAACAGAGTTTCCATTGTTGGAGTATGCAGCCGAAGAGGAACGCTGGGTTGCGCGCCACCACCCCTTTACGTCGCCGATGGACGAGGACGTTGCGTTGTTATCGACCGACCCCTCGAAGGCCCGGGCCATTGCCCATGATTTGGTTATCAATGGCTACGAAGCTGCCGGTGGGTCGATTCGGATCCATCAGAACAGCGTTCAACAAACAATGTTCGGTCTGCTGGGCTTTGGCGCCGAAGAAGCACAGGCCCGTTTTGGTTTCTTGCTTGATGCGCTACAGTATGGGGCACCGCCGCACGGAGGCATTGCCTTTGGGTTCGACCGACTCGTGATGCTTCTGTGTGGTAGCGATAACATTCGCGACGTGATAGCATTCCCCAAGACAACCAGCGGTTTGTCGTTGATGGATGGATGTCCTAGCGATGTAGACGCAAACCAACTGCGCGACCTTGGCATAGGCATTTTGGGTGGTAAGGACGAATGAGGCGACGACACTTTCTTACGACTCTGGTGTTGGGGCTGCCGGTGCTTCCCCTTGGCGCGCAGAACTTGCGGACGTCTCGAAAGAAGAACACCGATCCCACGGCTACGTCGCAGTACATCTTTTCGCAGGCCGTACGCACGGCGTATCGTGAGGGATGGCAACGTAAGCCCATTGGCGAGTTGATGGGACACCTGGGCATGTTGCTTGTGGGTACGCCCTACGTGGGTGGCACGCTGGATGGCGAAGGTCCAGAAACGTGCCGTGTCGACCTTACCGGATTGGACTGTGTGACGTTGTTCGAAAACGTGTTAGCCATGGCGCGGCTGGTGAAAACCAAGTCCCAAGCCGAGGCAGACTGGAAGGCCATGTTGGGTAACGTGGCATTCACGCGGTATCGAGGTGGTGGGCGCATAGCGTACGACACGCGTTTGCACTACACGTCGGAGTGGATATTGGACAACGTAGCGAAAAACGTCGTGCGTGACGTAACGCCCGAACTCGACGGCGTGCAGATGCCGCTGAATGTTGGCTTCATGTCGGCCAACCCCAGGTATTACAAGCCCCTTGCCGGCAGCGATTCATTGCGCAACGTGATAGCCACCATCGAACAGTCGATCAACGCGCGAAGCTTGCTTTACGTGCCGACGGCCGACATCGAAGGCATTGAAGAGCGGCTGCAGACGGGCGACATTGTAGCGATTGCCACGTCGAAGTCGGGCCTAGACTATGCCCATACCGGAATGATAGTTCGGGTGGACGGAAGGCTGCGCTTTATGCATGCATCGCTGCAAAAGAAGAAGGTAATCGTCGACGGTGCGCTTTCGGCCTATGTGCGTAGCGTGCGCACGCACACTGGAGTTACCATTGTGCGCCCCTTAGAGCCCAGCAAGGTATAGCACGGCATGCCATGGCCGGGCAACGTCGTATCTTCGCGGCGGTCTGGCGGCACACAACGTGTCCGCCATTGTTACTCACATAGTGTCCTCGGTGCCCCATGTCGAAGATTGTTGTAGCCAACCCCATAGTCGAGCTCGACGGTGATGAGATGACCCGGATTATCTGGGCGTTTATCAAGAACAAGCTCATCCTGCCGTATTTGGAGCTTGATATCAAGTATTTCGACTTGGGAATGGAGCATCGTGATGCTACGGACGATCAGGTAACCATCGATGCGGCTCATGCCATACGGCAGTACAACGTTGGTATTAAGTGTGCAACGATAACTCCTGATGAAGCGCGGGTAAAGGAGTTTGGCCTGAAGAAGATGTGGAAGTCGCCCAACGGCACGATTCGGAATATTTTGGATGGCACGGTGTTTCGCGAGCCCATTGTGTGTAGCAATGTGCCGCGGCTGGTACCAAATTGGACGGCACCGATATGTATTGGGCGTCATGCCTTTGGCGACCAATATCGGGCTACAGATTTTGTAACGAAGGGTCCGGGCAAGCTTACAGTTACCTTTACGCCCGAGGGTGGTGGCGACGTGCAGCACTTCGAGGTCTATGATTTTACGGGCGACGGTGTGGCCTTGGCGATGTACAATACCGACGCGTCGATACGTGGCTTTGCACGTGCCTGTATGAATCAGGCCCTGATGAAGGGATGGCCGCTCTATCTGAGCACCAAGAACACCATTTTGAAGCAGTATGATGGTCGGTTCAAGGATATTTTCGAAGAGGTCTACCAAACGGAGTACAAGCAGCAGATGGATGCTGCTGGAATAACGTACGAGCATCGGTTGATCGACGACATGGTAGCGGCAGCGCTCAAGTGGAATGGCAATTTTGTGTGGGCTTGTAAGAACTACGACGGCGACGTACAGAGCGACACAGTGGCGCAGGGCTTTGGATCGTTGGGATTAATGACGTCGACGTTGGTAACACCCGATGGCACCACTATGGAGGCCGAGGCAGCGCATGGAACCGTAACGCGGCATTATCGGGAGCATCAAAAGGGACGTCCTACATCGACCAATCCCATTGCCAGCATTTTTGCATGGACCCGTGGGTTGGAGTTTCGTGGTAAACTCGACGGCAACGATGCGTTAGTGAATTTTTGCCATACCTTGGAGCGGGTATGCATTCAGGTGGTCGAGAGTGGTCGTATGACGAAGGATCTTGCGGTGTGTATTCATGGCAATAGTGTGCGTCACGGTGAGCACTATTTGTACACCGAGGAGTTTTTAGATGCTATCGACGCCGAGTTACGACTGGCGTTAGGAGCTAGCTAATCCGAATTTTTACGATGACCTTACGCAAGTGCGAGTAAGGTGCTTGCGGTGCGTGGGCGTCGGAGGGGTATAGAACCACTGCGAGACCGGGAGTAATATGCAGGCACGTGGTTGGTTCGTCGTTAAACAGCACGACGTCGGATTCCGCGGCGTAGGGCTGTCGCACGTCGGAGCACTCATGGAGTGGTTTCCACAGGATTTCGAAGCTGCCGTGTATAGCAGTCTGAACATCGAGGTACTGCTGGTGGGCTTCTAGCGGGGCCACATCATCGCGAGGTTCATCGTCGGCAACGATAGCATACAGGCGGTCGCCGTCAAGGTCGTACCTGCCGGCGGGGCAGGTGGCAGTGGTGGGGTCTTGCAGGAAGGCCACGATGGCGGGCCAATCGGCAAGTGAAGCAAAGGCGTTGTGGTCGTTGATATCGGAGAGGATCATGGCGGGTGGGTGGGGCGATAAGCGATAGAATGTACAAAGATCGTAATCGCAATCGCCCGGGCTAGGCCTTGTGGGGATGAAACGTTGGTAACACGATGCTGTTCGCGTACCCTGCGTCAGTTTCGTCTGCGATCACCCATGTACCACCCTGGGCAACGTACGTAGCGCCGCCTACCTGCAGATTTTTCCTCTTTGCTGTATCGTTCGCACGACGAACGTAGGGGGGCGGCCGGGTGCGAAGCGTCCCGCGACATAGCCGCGATGTGCTAAGCACGTTGTAGCGGGGGAGGGACTTGAACCCTTGGTTCTCTCGGGATATGTGTAGCTATCTGGAGAGATGATAACAAGTTGATATATCAACGAGATAGCTATATTGCACTTGTCTGGAGGTATCCTGAAGTATCCAGAGATCAAGCTAAAAACCGTCACCTGAACCGTCACCTGATATCGGGCTATTACCATGGCACAAACTCGTCTGTATCTCAAGAAGGACCTCAATCGAGATGGAAGAGCGGCAGTTCTTCTTAGCATCTATGTGAACAACGTTAGGATGAGACTCGGAACAGGGGTGACCGTACGGCCAGAGGATTGGAATGATGTCAAACAGGAAGTGAAGAGGACGGACTCGAATTATGCCGCACTGAACGCCATGTTGAAAGCGCGTACCATTGAGGTTGAATCTGCTGTTCTCAACGGAATCGCAGCCCAAGGTGACAAGTTTTCACTGAAGGTACTTACCGAAGAACTGTCACGCCGGCGTGTTGAGCCCGTTACGAAAAAGTCCGTTGTGAAGACTGAATCCTTCTGGGACTACTACGACCAATTCCTGCGAGTTAAGCAGCATGAGCTGGAACCCCGAACCATTGCGAAGTACCGTACACTTCGTGTGATACTGCGGGAAGTGGAAACCAGAAAGAGCCAGATGAACTTCGATAGTATCGATCTCAACTTCTACGATCGATTGAAGAGTCACATGATGAATCATCGGAAACTCACGAACAACACGATGGGAAAGTACGTGAGCTGCTTCAAGACCTTCCTGTCGTGGGCCGTAGACAGGGGAGCGTCGGTCAACCTTGCCTATCGTAAGTTCAAAGTTGACTTAGAAGACGTTGAAGTTGTGGCACTAACATGGGAAGAGCTTATGCTTCTTGCGGACGTTGATCTCTCGGCTAATCCACGGCTTGATCGCGTTCGAGACCTGTTCCTATTAGAGTGCTATACAGGTGCACGATTTGGCGACATACAGTCCATGAACTACGACGACATACGGGAGGGTGTCTGGCATCTTCGACAGCAAAAGACCAAAACAGAAGTGCATATTCACATCTCAAGACGTGCAGGAGCTATTATCGACAAGTACCGTTCCATAGGTAGTCCGCTACCAGTCTTGAGTTCGCAGAAGATGAATCAGTATCTTAAGGAGTTAGGTCAAAAGGCCGGACTCAATAGCCCATTCAGACAAGTTCGTAGAAGTGGCAAGAATGTAACGGAGAAACGCGGACCTAAGTGGCAGTTCCTCTCAAGTCATGTAGCCCGCAAGACATTTGTGTCGATATCTCTTGAAAGAGGCATGCGCCATGAGGTGGTGATGAGTTATACAGGACACAGGGACTTTAAAACGATGAGAAAGTACATTGCGCTCACCGAAAAGAGCCGCAAAGACGATATCGACCGTGTGTGGGGATGAGCCTCACAATTCCATACGCGCATTGTATCCGTCGTGCGGAATAGCTCCACCTTGATTGGCGAAGCGCGGTTACACGTTATGTGAAATTTTCTCGGCTAGTACTTGACTTTTACGAATTTGTTCGTATTGTTGCCTAACCACTCAACTGTCGATGGTATTGCCGTTTCTATTGAGTGGCGAAACGTATTCGTGCATCGGTTACCGCAGTTTTATCAGATGAGGGGTCTATGGGGATTCGTATCTATGTTGTCACAATCGTTGCGGCGTTAGTTTCGTTAAGCGTATCTGCGCCCCTGCGCGCCGACTCTGTTAACGTTGAATTGCGTGCCGTCATCTATGCTGACCTCAATGGTGATTGCGTTGTAGATACGGTCCTTGCTGAAGACGTTGATGTCAACAAGGCCATCATTCGGGAAGTTGCTTGGGGTAGTCGCGCGGGTGAGCATTGTGATAGCCTCTGGTATTCTGATACCAGTCGATCGTATGGTAGCCGCACGGTCCTTTCTTACGATACGCTAGATCCCGTCCAGACATCGCTTCTCAAATGGAACGTAAATGATGATGGGAAGCAGGATCTGATGTTGATCGTTCGAGGTAAGATGATAGTTGACTCTACGGTTCGTGACACACTCTTTAGAATTGCAATCTATTGTCAGCGCGGACTTGATACGCTTGATACTTTGAGAATATCTTGTGGTAGCGGAACCATACATGACGATTGGACACGAAGCTATGTTGTGCCGGGTTATGGAATGGACGCCGTGTCCGTTAAAAGGCCTACACTTTCCTTTACATCACTACAGTCACTTCCCGTGACGGTTGACGTTGACACTGTTGCCAGTGAAAAAATACGAGTGTTGCTTCCGACTTCATCGACCGAGACCCGTATGTCGATACAATTGCGGCCAAATCCAACCACCGGAGTAGGAACGGTAACTGTAACAACTCAAGGGGCTAGGGGACGGGTGAGGTTTAAAGTCTTGGACCTACGAGGAGTCCTACAACAGGTTCAAGAACACTCACTGAGTTTATTCGCCACCATGTTTGGTGTCGACGACCTTGCGCCCGGATGCTACATAGTGGTCGCCGAATCAGATTCAGGGCAGTATGCAACTATTCCAATGGTACACTACCGTTAGGATTTACTTCAAGTCACAGGAGAACCGCGTGAAAGATCACGTCATATCAACGGCACGGAACGTTGTCGTATTCCTTGTTTCCTTCATCAGCATTATTACTAGCGTCGCCGCGCAGGGGCCATGTTTATCAGAATGCAACCCACAGGTTGTCCCCTTTGGTCCGACTGAGACAAGGACCTTTGTCGTAGATCAATGCACACTGACTGTAGCGTATCAGACTAGACTTTGTCAAGGCATCTACGATCTGAACGTACTATCAGTCACAAGGCTGGGGAACTGTCCTGTTGCGCAGGTTGCCGAGCAGATAGATCTTGCTATTCGACTTATGATAGGCAGTAACGCAATGAACCTGCCTATTGGCCAAAACGGATCGACGTGGCGAATCGCTAAACCAGCCTGCTGGCATATAGAACCAAACGAGCCCATCGAACCGTGCGTAATAAATGTCTGCTGCGTGAGTATCCTTCAAGTGCAACAAACCACGGGTTGCGACACATGGCACTTCACAGGAGAGACTTTCAACAAGATTAAGCCTGCCTGCAACGTGCCAATGCGCACTAATCCCGAACTCCCTGTGGTGCAGTGCATCTTTGTTTGTGAACCACAATCACGGCCCTAGAGGCTCACGAATCGAAGTAACGGTTGAATCAACCAGGAAAGTATAGGCATGCAAAAACGAACCGTAGCATATATCGGGGGGGTAGCAGAGATCTTACTCCTTCTATCGCTAGCCACACCAGTGGGGGCTCAACAAGAATCGTGGTTCTCCGGCATGGAAGAAGCCTCGTCTCTGTACGACTCTCGTGGCTTCCGGCGTGATAAATCTCGAACTGTCGATGGAAACGTTTCCGTATCAGCGATGAACGGTAATGTGCAGTATCGATACCCTATATCGACGACAATGCCGTTGGCGAAGCCGATTGTCGTCTCGATGAACTATAATCAGAACTGTTCTTATACAACGTTTCAGAGCTATGACTTTGACAACGATGTGTGGCACCGACTAACGCGTAATCGGCCAGCATGGATCTTAGGCGTGAATGGCTTTGCTGTGCAAGCAATGCATCACGTAGAACGCAACGTGATCGCACCTGAGTATCGTAACGGCCCCATACCTTCTGGCTACGATCCCGTTCAGCTCGAGAATTCAGTTACTTGGCTGCTTGATGGCTACGACTTCTGCAATACGATGAACAAGGGCCGGAGGAAATTTAGCGATGTTCAACAGGATAACATCCGATTGCTTCGAGAGGACGGATCTCTTCTTACGTTAACTCGCGTTGATAAGAATTCAGATTCGGTTGATATAAACGGTGTGAACTTGAAGTCCTACTCCTCGGTCTATGTGACGTTGGATGCGAACTCACAGGGATACGCCTATGTCGATCACACATCCGCATGGACCGATCGCGAGAGAGTCAGTCTAAACAAGATTTACCCTGACGGTGAACCATTGCGTGCGCAACCTAGAGTTGTCAGGTACTACCCAGGGGATGGGTATGAGTATGTCTTCCGAGAAGAAGTCGTGCCATACGGCGTTGAACAGCAGAACTACGATGGCCAGGAGAATCAGAGTGTCACTACGACACCATGTGGCTGGGAAGAGGTTTCTCCATCGATATTTTACCTGACCCACATTAACTTCCGACGAAGTCCAGTGGTCAGCTTCTCGTACTTCTCTCACGATGACGATAGCCGAGGGCGCCGTAAACTTCAGGCTTTTGACCTTCATAGCATGGAGTACGGGATTGATGCGTTTACCGTGCGTGCGAATGGACTTCCGTACACGTTTCGTATGGAAGATGCAATTACATCGGGACGAGCTGACAATGAGCAGTGGTTTGTACCAACGCCGTCGAAGGATTGGGATGCCTCTTGGGCTTACGGCTCAAAGACATCGTTGATTACGTCTATCATTGATCCCGAACTGCGAGTTACTTCACTAAGATACGAGCCATCAAGCACGATTATCTTCAATACGCCAATACCAAGGAAGATTGTCGGTGGGGATATTGAGAACAATCCAATTCAGAATGTCGAAAATCTGACGGTTGATCAAAGTCGTTCTGCACTAGTTGTAGAGGGGCGCGTGTTAAGAACAGTCGTTGACAACGGTGCTGCCTACCTACTTGAGTACCGCACGAGGAATAGCCCGCAAGAGAATAGCATCATACCACTTACGAACCTAATCCAGGGCAGGTTAGGCGACGACTTCGCTTCGGTTCACGCATATGACAACATCGGAATCGAACCAGATGAGTCTCAACACTATAAGCGAGGTTCTCAGTGCGCGGTCCTGAAGAAGTGTGAGAGAAGTGTTGATGACAAGATCTCCGACTGCCAACTACCAGAGGTGGTGGTTGGCAACGATACGTATCGTGTCCTCTGGGAAGAGAAATACTTGTCGTCAACAGAGCGGTTCCCAAACGATGCGACCGACAAAATAGTGACGTCTGTCGTTCGCAATGTTAACACGTGCGACGGTCTAAACCAATTGATAGAGAGACATGTGACGGAATCGGAGTATAGGCGTCTTAAGCGTGATTTGAATAGCCTAACGAATCCGCAGATTTTTGGCGCGCACTGGCGGACTGGTATTATCTATCACACAGCGCCTGTAAAAGTAGTGCGTAGTATGGCGCGCGGGCATACTCAAGGGACCTTGACGTTATACGACTACAGTGAATCAGTGATTTCGTACTTCACCGATCCAGATCTGACAAGTAATAGTTATAGTACGGTGAGTCACTTGAACTGGCGTGGCAATCGTATTGACGAGACTCAACGCATAGAATACAAGGGAATTGGCCTGCCAAGTACGAGTACGAGCCTCCCACCGAAGATTCCGGTTGAGAAGTTGCGAATTGAGTATGAGTATGAACAATCTGCAGGCCCTCAAGCCTACTTGTTCCATTACCGATCCAGTCAGAATGGGGTTGAGTCGACTATGGAGGACATTTTCGTCAATCCCATTAAGAAACGTACCACTAAAACGTATCGTGCCATACCGGCAAGTGACTTGCAATCAACGACTTGGGACGCAACAACTGAAACGATCGAAGAGTTCCTTTCTCAGTCTCGGGCCGAAGATTTGTGTGAAGTTGTCATTCCGAGTGATAAATGGAAGTATCTCAATCGCTACATCTGTTGGCGAATGTATTGCGACAAGAGTCCGTCTCCGAGCGAGGCCGAGGCGTATAGTTATGTCACGTCCGGAAACGTCAATCTAGCGCCCTGGATGGCCAACTCAATTTGTTCACCATGCAATTCTATCGTCGTGCCGACGGATATTGCGGCATCTTTCGTTATGGAACCTGAGCTTGTGATGTTGCCAACAAGCAGAACACTTCGTGACCAAAGCTCACCTGTCGGTGATTATGAGCAACGTCTTGAATGGGACTATCTAACAACGACGACGAACTGTAATCTTCCCAGTGACTTCGGCTATCTAACCAGTGAGAGAGTGTTGTCGCGGAATGGTATCCGTCAGCGTCAGACGGATTACACCTATGAAAACGTAGCTGGCGCATTCGGTAGCTTCGCCCGACTTAAGTCCACTACCGGTCCGAGTGGAGCTACAACGACGCTATTCTATGATGATGCTTCTGATCCAAATGATGGCGGCTGGGGAGTTAACGGCGCTATACAGGCTACCGCAACATACAATGGCCATTCGACGATCCGTACAGAGACTCTCAACCATCATCTTGCCTCCGTCGGATCGAGGACGCATGGTTTACCTTCCCATACGAAGGTCGTAACAGAGAAGTCGGATCAGACCGGTTCGCTTGTGACTATGCCGCTACGAACAACGACGAGCTACAATTCTCTGGGAGAACCAACGCAAGTCGTTGACAACAATGGCCACATCTCTCGTTTCGAATATGACTTGTTGGGAAGAATCAGCAAGCTATGGTTGCCGTTCGACCTCGTTCATCCAGATGACGATTTTATTCCCATGCCAAACTACGACCCCGTAACGAGAGGTCAGTCAGTTCGAGGAGTGTTGGTCACGAAAGGCGACCTTGAGTGGACAGACTTTAAGTGTTGCCCGAATGAGACCGAACCTGGGGAAGTCGTTGTTTCCACTGAGGGACTCTCCATGTTCGATCCAAAGTATGGGGCTTGGATGACCCCACATTTGGGGAATTATACGTTTACGGGGTCAGTTACCTGCGCTACGCTTCACTTGTATCCACCATGCCCTGAAGACCCCGGTGTTGCAGCAGTGCCAGTAGGCCCTAATCCATGCGTACCAAGTTGTGCAAGGGTTCTTACGAAACGTACTGACAACAAGGTTGTCGCCAGCTTTACCATCAACGACTTTAAGAAAGGTAACCCTGCATCGATATCGGAGATACTGCTGAACGTTCGCTTTGGGTCAGGCACTAACGTACAGTCATGCTTTCCTGTTCGATTCGCATTGTATAGTGTATCGGGTTCTACGCGCACGCTTGTTGGATCTAACCCGTTAATTTCTACGATCATCAATTGCTCTCAGCCGACAGTACACAACGTTGGACCGCCAAGCATCGCATCGGTAGGAGCCAGCCCAGGCAGTGTTGTCAACTATGCTTTCGACTATGCTGTAGATGCAACAACCCTACGCGATCGTATCATGAATAGCGTTAGCGTCGGCTGCGTCAACGCGCAGTTCGAGCTGGAGATTTATACAGACGCAGACGCGGAAGGTATCCTTGAAGTAGTGTCCGTCGATTGCACAATCAATGGCAACTACGGTACGTGTGGAAATGCGAAAGATGAGGACTTTACGCTTGCGTACCATTATAAAGACCATGGTGCACGCCAGATTGCCATCTACTCAAAGATTGATGACAAATCCCAAGTAACCGACATTTCCGACTACCCAACGATTCCGGATGCCGTGTATTCGAGGCACACACGGCGGCGCCTTCAGCTAGGTACCGACAACCTCGTTGTTGCTGATCACAGAAACTTTGGCAAGGATTTCGGGCCAATGCTTGGCACAACTGGCAACGCACCTACTTTTACAACAAGTAGCTTTGATGGTGCCGGGCGCGCACTAGTGCATGTAAGTCCACGATCTCACGTCGCTCAGAATACGTATGATCCAAGCGGGCGAGTGCTCATATCTTTGAGTGATGCAGCCGACTACGGAGGCCCCGTGAACCAGTTCTCTATTACTGAATTGGAACCCAACGTTACAACGGCAGCAGCACTGCAACTCACGAGTGGGGCATGGCCACTTGGTGAAAGCACACTTGCCCACACAGTTATCTCTCGTACTGGACTCAACCAGGTACCCAGTTTGACTAACGGGTCGTCAGTTGTCGTTACATGTCAATTACTTGACTACAAGGGCCGACTAACGTACAATGTAGAGAACTATAATGGGATCGCAGATCTCAATAATTTCTTTGATGTAGATCCTGTATCGACACCTATTTGTCTGCCTACGAAGTACACTTATGATGTCTTCGACAGAGTGACTGAGATTGTGAACCCGGGCAATCAGACCATCACGTATACGTATGACGACTTTGGCAACGTCAGTAGCACGTTGCAGCCAGATCACGGACTCGTCACGTACGGGTATGACTTCTTGGGCAACCTTCGGTACTCGCAAAACGCCGAACAACGGCATCACCGCAGGGTTACGTATAGACAGTATGATGACTTGGGACGACCAACAATTGTTGGTGAGGCTAGGGTTGGCTATCCCGTTGACACACCTCCACAGAATGTCATGGGACTCCTAAATCCCGATGCGATTAGTGCTGTTGGAGTCACCTCGTTGACACGAAATCCTACTATCATGACCGCGCCAGTGCGGACGGTGCCAAGCCTCTATCGCGAAAACCTAAGTGTTGCGGGAGTCTTTGGCGCGGGGGAAAATCTTGTCCAACTTCAACAGCCCATGTGTCCGGAATTGGGCGTACTCGCTTCTTCAGACCGATTCAATCCGATTCAAGAGATACTTCCACCAGTGCTTCGGCATGCCGCTGCAACGTTTCAACGGCCGAACTTCATTGCCCCGACCAACAACTTCGAGAATGCAGCTGCATTTCCAGAGTTTGTTCTGCAAGCCATTTGGTATGATGAAGTGCCCCCACAATCTGGTGCTGTTTGGGGTACGATGCCGCCTGCAAGCGTCTGGAACAGCCTGTCGCCAACAGGTCAGCTTCGAAACCTCAAAGGCAGGCCTTCAATTGTTGCTTACCGTACACACGGCGGTCAGCCCTTCCATTTCATTGCAAGATCCTATGACGAACGCGGTCGGGTAGAAGCACTGCTGCGGTTTACAGAGAATCTTGGGTTTGATGCAGTCTATTACTCCTACAACTCTGCAAATAAGGTTACCTCGATTCATGTTGTCGATGCGGTCAGGCAGTTCGCAACGTTCTATGCCTACGACAATAGCGGTCGTATCTCTAACGTGTGGACAAAGACGTCACTGGGCTTCGGTGGTCTTGGCATGACACTGACACCGTCAAAACCGACGTTTCTGGTTGGCAATGATCTCCCCGTACCTCCACCCGACGTTGAGTACTCGTATGGTGTCGATGACGCTGTTGCTGAGGTTAGCTATCCGAATCTCAATCTGCCGGGATATGCCAACGGCTTGCACCAGACATACGACTACAACGACGCAGGAGTTTTACGAACCACAACCCTTGGTGACATTGGCGCTCCAACAATCTTTGAGCAAGAGCTTGAGTACCGAACTCCGTCTCAAATCAAGAAGACTGATATTGTCGTCAATGGAATTGCAGAGTCGTGGTCATACCTCTACGATGGAGCCATGCGCCTTACGGATGCCAATGGATTCGTCTCAAGTCTGCCACAACAATCGTTCAACTACACCTACGACGAAGTTGGCAACCGAACAGCGATGCTAGCAACTACTGCAGCCGTTGAAACCACCTACACCTACCTCGCCGGTACCAACCGCCTGATGAATATGACAACCAATCCTCTGGACCCCACGGCCGTTGATGACCTGTTGTACAACCTCAACGGCGCTGTGCGAGAGCGTACGAAGTACCGTGACAACGGCACGTCGCGTTCAGAGACGATAGAAGAGTTCGCCTACGATGCCTTCAATCTTGCGGAGATCTACCGCTCTCGGCGCAACGTCGTAGCTGCCGGCCCCGAATCAGAATGCGAACCCGACGCCTCGACAGCTCCCGTCAACGAATGGCGGTATCGTTTCAATCCACTGCAAGAACGCGAGCAGAAGCGTCAGTACCTCAACGCCAATGGCCCTGCCGATGGCCTTGCGTGGACGTACACCCTGCTTGGCGCCGACGCCCGCCAGCTTGCCACGTACAACGGCATCCAGGGCCCCTTATGTAATCAACCCGCCGGTACAGTGTGGCTATGGCCCGTGGAATACAATGCGTATGGACCGGCCAACACCCGCGTTATTCTGCGTCCGAATGAGGCAAAGGACTACGCCATAGCGGACCACTTAGGCAGTGTGCGGTTGTTGTTGGGCGATGACGGCGTGATCAAGGAGCAACGCAGCTATGGTCCGTTTGGCGAAGACCTCATAAGCGATGGCGATGGCGCCCGAACGTCTTATATTGGCCGCGAGAACGACAACGAAAGCAACCTAGGATTCTTCGGCGTGCGCCAATACGACCCCACGTACGGACGGTTTATGAGTGTGGACCCGCTGTGGACCAAATATGGGAACGTAAGTCCATTCCACTACGGGTTCAATAATCCAATCAATCTACTTGATGCTGGTGGGCTGGACTCAGCGGGGTGGGCAAAGGTGCAGAAATTGGTTGATATTGGCGTAGGTGGCGCATCAGCGACAGTAGGCGTATTTGCAGTCTTCGCTGGAGGTGCTCTGTGCCTCGCACCGACTGGAGTATCTCAGCTAGCGGGTGGTGCCATGATTGCGGCTGGCATTGGAGCTATCACCTTCGGCACTGCAAAGTCAATTGATGCAATTGCGGCAGTCGCCAACGATGTGCCTACGCATGACATTCCGTCATCGTATGGCGATCTGGTCGGTACTAAAACCGACAAAGCCTTAGGAGGTGATGGTGTTGTTGGAGGCATTGTCGGATCCTTACTTGAAGGAGGTTTGACCACGGGGGCTCTTAAAGCAGCGGTAAAAGGATCTACTGATGCAGTTGTCAAGTTGCTCCCTGTTGTTGAGGCAGGGATAGGATCAGCAGGGGTTGGTCTATCTGGCATTGAGTTGGCAACTACAGTTGTACCTTTGCTACCTCAAGAGAAGCAGAGCGGTTCAGCAGTTGACTCATCTAGACCCAAGGGGAATCCGTCCTCGGGCGGTGGCGGAAGCAGCCTGCCCGCAGCGGTCAAGCGAGAAGTTGATTGAGCAAGGATGGTTGTTGACTCAGTAGTCTAAGCTGCAGTTACGAACATTGTGTTTATTACAGAGTACTAAACGATCAGGAGACAAAAAAGCATGAAGGGCATGAAAGCTAGCGAACACCTTTTTTACTACATGATTGCTTATGTAACGCGAATTATGCTTGGATCAATTATTGCGACGTTTGTCGTTCTGGTTGGTATAATGTCTTTTCGAGATGAGGCATGGGTCACAAGGATTGGTGCATTGATTGGTCTAATTTTCATTAGCCTGCTGGTCTTCATTGAGTACCACCTGCGTCGATACAGGATTCAGTGGTTACAGTCTATCTCGCAACAAGAGAGTGACGACTCGGTAAAGGGGGAATGATCTGGCAGCGCAATCGTGATTTATTGTCTTGCGTGTTCGAAGGACGACTCACATAACTCAATAGGAAATCAGATAACGATAGGAACTACTGTGAAACCAAAGTATGATGCGAAGGCCGAGGGACTAAGACTTGCACGAACCTTGCTCTACGCCTCGTTCGTGTTGTCACTTCTAGTCGCCATTGCCTCGCTACTGCAAGGAAAGTCCGTGATAGCAGTCGGTGTATCGTGGATTCTAGGTAGTGGCATACTCGCGTTTGGTCTATACGCTATCAACCGGGAGCTGCGTAGGCGTGATGCAGTGAGATAATCGAATGATACTCAAGACCTAGAGACGGATTCGGATGCTCTCGTAGTGAACTTGCATCTTCGGCAAATACGATACTACGAGGCATCCTATTTTTGCCTTGGCAGATTCCACCTTCTCCAGCACGAGGACGCCGCCAGACCCGACCTCTGATCAGCGCCGGCAGAGGCGGCTGTTTGTGAGGCGTCGTGTTAAGAGTTGTGCTACGAGGCAGCGTTGTGCGCAGCATCCCGCGAAGCGTCGTGTGAAGCGTCCCGCGAAGCGTCGTGTGAAGCGTCCCGCGAAGCGTCCCGCGAAGCGTCGTGCTGCGAAGCAGCGCATTAGTATATTGGAAGAGAGAACGACAGCGAAAGCAACCTAGGATTCTTTGGCGTGCGCCACTACGACCCCACGTACGGACGGTTTATGAGTGTAGACCCGCTGTGGGCCAAATATGCGCCCCTGCAGCCGTATCACTATGCAGGTAATTAGCCGGTGGGGCGGTTGGATTATATCGACCGGTCTAGCCCTATCTCTCGTGTAATGATGCTTTGGATCGGATTTAGTCAGGACTTATACAGAGCAGTGATCTGATAACTCCGAATACGAAACGAGCAGTGGGGTACGCTGTCAATGAAGTGTTAGAGCGCACAAGTCCGCACGATGCCGCAATTGGGTGACAGTATCTCTGCGCTCGAACGGCCCAATGTTCTCCACTTCATTGGGTTTTGGTACCTTGCGCGAAGTTTGCCCACGTGCCTAACAGCAACGCTCGCCTGAATGTAATTATCGCGCGAAGGCGAGGGCGAATGCACACTTCTCATCGTACTCCTTAGTCCGTCATGCAATCGTCTGCCACATCGTCAAAACAGCGCAACAACGTGCGTGGAACTAAGAGCCCGACGAAAGCACTTGACGTTCGATCTGTGGAGTTGACCCTGTCCGAACTGGAGTCCCATCTTTGGAAGGCAGCATGGATCCTCAAGGGGCCAGTCGATGCAGCGGACTTCAAAACCTACATCTTCCCGCTCCTGTTCTTCAAGCGACTTTCAGATGTCCATGATGAAGAGCATGCCGCTGCTTTGAGCGAGTTCGCAGGTGATGAGGAAGCTGCTCTGTTCCATGAAAACTATCGTTTTCACGTGCCCGAGGGCTGTCATTGGGGGGATGTACGGAAGGTGGCGACGAACATCGGTCAAGCACTTCAGACTGCCCTGCGTGGAATCGAACAGGCTAATCCTCACACGCTCTACGGCATTTTCGGCGATGCGGCGTGGACGAATAAAGACCGTCTTCCAGATAAGCTGCTTCGCGACCTCTTCGAGCACTTTTCCGCATTGCCGCTTGGAAATGACATCGCCAAAGCAGACATTCTCGGGCAAGCATACGAGTACCTCATCAAGAAATTCGCTGATGCCACCAACAAAAAGGCGGGCGAGTTTTATACGCCACGCTCCGTAGTCCGGCTGATGGTGCATATCCTAGATCCTCGAGCGGGTGACTCCATCTATGACCCAACATGTGGTACGGGAGGCATGCTGCTCGAAGCGGTCCAACATGTCAAGGAGAAAAAGGGTGACGTCCGAACACTCTGGGGGCGACTCTATGGACAAGAAAAGAACCTGACGACGGCGTCTATCGCTCGCATCAATCTCTTCCTCCACGGGGCTGCCGACTTCAACATCGCACGTGGTGACACCCTACGTAACCCAGCCTTCTATTCGGGTGACAACCTGGCAACGTTCGACTGTGTCATCGCAAACCCACCCTTCTCACTTGAGAAATGGGGCGACGAAGTATGGTCCAGCGACCCCTACGGCCGCAACTTCGCGGGGATGCCCCCAGCAAAGAGCGGTGACTACGCCTTTGTGCAGCACATGATCAAATCCATGGCCCCAAAGACAGGGCGCATGGCCGTCGTCCTCCCACACGGAGCCCTCTTCCGCATGGGCAAGGAGGGCGAGATCCGGAAGAAACTCCTCGGCATGGACCTGCTCGAGGCCGTCATCGGCCTCGGTCCAAATCTCTTCTACGGCACCGGCCTCGCCGCATGCATCCTCGTCTTCCGGCAAAAGAAGGCGAAGGACCGGAAGAACAAGGTGCTCGTCATCGATGCCTCCAAGGAGTTCAAAACCGGCCGCGCTCAGAACGAACTGCTCCCCGAGCACGTCGAGCGCATCCACGGCTGGTATCGCGACTTTAAGGACGTTGAAGGCATCGCTCGCGTCGTCACCCTCGACGAAATCGCCGCCAACGATTACAACCTCAACATCCCGCGCTACGTCGAGCCGAAGGTTACGACTGAAGTACTGACCGTGGAGGAAGCCATGAATCGACTGCGCGAAAGCGCGGAGGCCGCATTTGCGGCGGAGGAGCGGCTTGTTGGAATTCTCAAAAGGGAGGGACTGCTTGCTGAAAGCTAAAATCACATGTTGATCGAAAACGCATTTCACTACCTGCCCGAGATTCTCTCGGGCAGCAATTACGCGGCGCAGGACTACGAAGCCGGAATCGTCAATGCGGTGAGCCTCGCTGTTCTCCAAGAACTAAATGCGCGGAATGTCCCCAATCCGCTAGCCGCATTATCGGTCGAGAAGCTCTACTCACCCAAGGGCTTTGAACGCCCGGACAACAATCCCGACAAGAAGCGCCATCTTCGAGCAGACCTTTTTGTTGATACGTCGAAAACGTTTGTCGCTTCCGAGGGACTATCGAGGTTTGGATGGCGACACAAAAACTACCTTGAAGCCAAATTCTTCAGGACGGGGTGCGCTTCTTCAACAAACAATGCTGCTTTGCTTCTCGGGGATGTTATTCGCTTATGCTGCTTAGTTCCGCCGATTGTGGCCGGGTCGAGCCGAAAAAAGAATCCGAAACCCTCTCCATGCGATGGTGACCCATCTGCCGACGGCAAGTATCAAGACATCTGCGTGGGGCGTTACCTCCTTCACGTTTACGAAGGTTCGGTTCAAAAGTTGATGGGCAAGAAGGCACGCACTTGGGCAAAGGAGTTGCGGAGTCCTAGCGGATCGAAAATTGAGGTCAAGATCGGAGAGGACAAAGCGGATACGTTCAAGAAGGCACTATCTTATGATCTTAGCGAACTGAAGTTAGAAGTTGGTTTCACGAACCGCGTGATTTCGCAGGTAGAGGCTGCCGGTAAAACGCATTACCTATGCGTGCTCACTAGAATCGACTGTTTTTCAGTGACTTTAGACGCACTGAGTTGGAAGGAAGATGAGAAGCGCGAAGGACTGGAAAGCAACCCAGGCGCGTGGCGAGCTCTCCAAGCTAATGTTGGGAAGCATCTTTTGTTCACCTCAAAGCTCAAAAAGAAGGGTGAAGACATGCCGCCAACTGGAGATGAATTGGAGAACCTAGAGGACGGTCAAGATGATGAAGAGAACGAGCCTGAAGCGGTGGAACAAGCACAAGCTCCAATGTTGAACGCCGAGAATCCGCCACAAGCATGACCCGCATCACCCAACAACAGCTCGAATCCTACCTCTGGGGAGCCGCCGTCCTCCTGCGAGGGACGATTGATGCCGGCGATTACAAGCAGTTCATCTTCCCGCTGCTGTTTTACAAGCGGCTCTGTGATGTCTTCGACGAGGAGGTGGTCAAGGCGCTGCGGGACTCGGGCGGGGATCAGGACTTCGCGCTGTTCCCGGAGAACCACCGGTTCCAAGTGCCGCCGGACGCGCATTGGCGGGAGATTCGGAAGGTCAGCCGGGATGTGGGCCGGGCTTTGCAGAAAGCCATGCGGGCTATCGAGACCGCGAACCCAGACAAACTCTTCGGCATCTTTGGCGATGCGCAGTGGACGAACAAGGACCGCCTGTCCGATGCCATGCTGCGCGACCTCATCGAGCACTTCTCCACGCTCGAACTCACCGTCGCCAACCTGCCCGAGGACGAGCTGGGCCAGGGCTACGAGTATCTCATCAAGAAGTTCGCCGACGACTCCGGCCACACCGCCGCCGAGTTCTACACGAACCGCACCGTCGTCCACCTCATGACCGAGATGCTCGACGTGCAGCCCGGCGAGTCCGTCTATGACCCCACCTGCGGCTCTGGCGGCATGTTGCTCTCCTGCATCGCCCACCTGCGCCGACAGGGGAAGGAATGGCGGAACGTGAGGCTCTACGGCCAGGAGCGCAACCTCATGACCTCCTCCATCGCCCGGATGAACTGCTTCCTCCATGGCATCGAGGACTTCCGCATCGAGCGCGGCGACACCCTTGCTGAGCCAAAGCTCGTGGAAGGCGATCGCCTCATGCGGTTCGATGTCGTGCTGGCCAATCCGCCCTATTCCATCAAGCAGTGGGACCGCGACGCCTTCGCCTCCGATCCCTGGGGCCGCAATCTCTTCGGCACCCCGCCGCAGGGCCGCGCCGACTACGCCTTCCAGCAGCACATCCTGCAAAGCCTCATGCCCAAGTCCGGACGCTGCGCCGTCCTTTGGCCCCACGGCGTCCTCTTCCGGCAGGAGGAGGCGGAGATGCGCCGCAAGCTCATCGAGGCCGACCTCGTCGAGTGCGTCCTTGGCCTCGGCCCGAACCTGTTCTACAACTCGCCAATGGAAGCCTGCGTCGTCGTCTGCCGCACGCAGAAGCCCAAAGCGCGACGCGGGAAAATCCTCTTCATCAACGCGGTGAACGAAGTCACCCGCGAGCGCGCCCAGAGCTTCCTCACCAACGAGCACCTCCAGCGCGTCGTCCGCGCCTATCAGGAGTTCAAAGACGAGCCCGGCTTCACCCGGGTCGTGCCGTTTGAGGAAATCCGGGCGAAGGATGGGAATCTAAGCATCCCGCTCTACGTCGGCGGGGAAAGTCAGGCGCAAACCGATGCTGCGGCTGAGTCGGCTGCCACGGCCTTGCCGGATGCCATTCAACGATGGCTCGACTCGGCAACAGATCTGCGACGGGTGCTGGGCAATCTTGGATGAAATCAGTCAGTCACGAACTATGCACACCTTCAACCCATTCACACGAGACGAACTCAATCGGATTTTCGCCGTCTCTCCCAAACATCCAGACCGCTTGATATCACGCGAGAACAACAGCCTCGAGTTCAAGGAGGCATTCGGGTTCGGAAGCTTGGGTAAATACATTCGCACAGCAGCTGGATTCGCGAACGCTAGAGGTGGTTATATCGTGTATGGAATTGGACGGAGCCCTCACCGCCTTTTGGGCATGAAAGGTGACTCATTTGATAAGCTCGATCCTGAAAAGCTTACGCATTATCTCAACGAACATTTCGATCCTTCGTTAGAGTGGGAACAGCATATTCATGAACTTGACGGAAAGGCATTCGGACTGATCTACATCCACGAGTCACAGAACAAGCCAGTGATTTGCAAAAAGACCGCAGACGATGCGAAGCACCTGAAGGAAGGTGAGATTTATTACCGCTACCGCGGCCGGACACAGACAATCCGCTATGCCGAACTCAAGGAGTTGATCGACGAGCGGCGGAAGCGGGAACAACTTCTATGGTTTAGGCATCTCAAAGAGATTGCGCGAATCGGCATCGCTGACGCTGCGTTATTCGACCTTCGCACGGGAACGGTCAAGGGCGCGGGAGGCAATCTGGTCATTGATGAAAGTCTCATTCCGCAACTAGCATTCATTCGTGACGGGGAGTTCAACGAGACCAAAGGCAAGCCAACGCTAAAACTAATTGGCTCGGTTGAGATTGCCGGTTCGGCGACCAAGTCTGGCACTGGAAAGGTGCAGGTGGTGAAAACCCGTGGCATTCGTGCGACTGACATTATCCGTGGATTTCTGACCGCTGAAAAAGTCGCAGAGCCAACAGCTTACCTCACTCATATCGCTTGGGAATCTTCGGCTTTTTTGCCCTGCTATTACTATCTCCATGTTTCACGGATTTCAGTTCAAGAAGCGATCGGATTGATTGAGAAAGAACATTCAACAACCCAGGCTAAGGCAAAGCTCATTGCGCGCCTTAAGGGTGACGAAGCGCTTGGTGTTGCGATGCCATCGGACAACAACTCGAATGGTAAGCGCAAGTTGGTGGTGCGCAAAAGCCTATTAGCCCGAAAGGTGCGCGACAGCGCCACTGGGAAAGAACTTGGTGATATGCTCGACATGGTGCGAACCCTAAAAAAGTCTGATCTGCCCATCACATATCTGCGCGAGTTGTTGCTTGGCGTGTTTAACAGAAACTTTGCCAAACAAGACCAGACCGTTAATGACAAAATTCGACGCGCCATCTGTTACGTCGATTGCCTGCACTTCAGGGAGGAGGTTAATTCATGATTACTGCTTCGGCCTTACTTCAGGGTGTGGCACCGAACAAAAACTTCACTTCGCTCCCGCTCTTCGACCGCACGGGGTGGAAGCGCATGGCGTTTGGGGCGTTTGCGGAAAGCATCGGGGAGCGGGCGGAGCCGAAGGATGCGCAGGAGGAGATTTATGTGGGGCTAGAGCATCTGGACCCGCAGTGCCTGCACATCCGGCGCTGGGGGGAGGGCAGCGATGTCACGGGCACGAAGCTACGGTTCCGGAAGGGCGACATCATCTTTGGCCGCCGCCGCGCCTACCAGCGGAAGCTCGCCGTGGCGGAGTTCGACGGCATCTGCTCCGCTCATGCCATGGTCGTGCGGGCCAGGCCGGACAAGGTGCTGCCGGAGTTCCTGCCCTTCCTCATGATGAGCGACCGCTTCATGAACCGCGCCGTGGAGATTTCCGTCGGCTCGCTCTCGCCCACCATCAACTGGACCACGCTCAAGCTGGAGGAGTTCGACCTCCCGCCGCTCGACCAGCAGCGCCGCATCGCGGAAATCCTCTGGGCGGTGGATGAGGTGAACGAGGCGTGGCTCAAAGTTCTCGGTAGGGCTCACGAAGCAGAGCGGGCATATGCTAGTGTGGCATTCGACGGCACAAGTGTTCTAAATGGTAAGAATGGAGTTCCGTCGCGGCGGTTTGGCGATGCGTTCACGATTCGAACGGGTGGCACACCATCTCGTGCCAATGCTGCCTATTGGGGCGGCAACATTCCGTGGATTAAGACGGGCGAAGTAAATTACCAAGACATATTCGACTCTGAGGAAAAGATAACGGAACTCGGCTACAATGAGTCTGGTGTAAAACTGATACCTGAAGGCTCGGTGCTGATAGCACTATACGGGCAGGGGCCGACTTTGGGCCGAGTAGCCCAACTCCGCGTCGAATCGACAGTAAACCAAGCATGCGCGGCCATCCTCCCATCACCTGATTTCAACATGCGCTACGTTTACCAATATTTGGTGAACCAGTATGCGAATATCCGGACTTTGGCGCGTGGCGCATCGCAGCCGAATATCAACGCGCTTATCGTCAAGGACTTCATAATGCCATCACCGTCTCTTTCCAAACAAGCGGAGGCGGTTGCTCAATTCGCCATGCACGACGAGGCACAGCACAAGATCATCGAACACCTCACGCAAGGCGCGAACCTTCGAGCCGGTTTCATCAACTCTATTACATGAGTTTTACCGAGTCCAACACGGTCGATCTGATTATTCCATGACCTCAAAGCAACTCAGCAGTCCATACTCCACCGGCTCAGGCGGCGCATTTTTCGAGAGCGGAGTTCAAGCCGCGCTGGCCTCTTTGATGTTGTCTAAAGGGGTGTGCCCGTGTCTCCCGTCATGGCAGATCTACAAAGTAAAGCTTCAAGGCAAATACTCCGGTTTCGCAACTGATGATGTAATTGTCTTCGCAAAAGATGAGCAATCCAATCGTGAAGCGAAGCTCATTGCGCAGATTAAACATGCCCCAGCAATAAGGAAGTCGGACCTCCAGTTTACGGAAGTGATTCAGTCTGCATGGACTGACTTTAATAACCCGACAGTCTTCACGTATGGTTATGACGCTCTTGCACTGATTACAGGACCGCTCACCGCAAGCGACACCTACGATGTTCGTGACATGCTAGAAATGGCGCGGACATCCGAGGACAGCTCTGATTTTTTCGACAAGATCGAGTTCGCAAAGTTTAGTAGTCAGGGAAAACGGAAAAAGCTCAAGGTGTTTCAACACCTCCTAAAGAAAGCGAACGCCGGAGTTATGCCGGACGAGGAAGCGACGTGGAAGTTTCTCCGCAGTTTTCACCTGCTAGGATTTGACTTGGACATTAAAGCGGGCGTATCGCTGTCGTTGCTGTATTCCCTTATTGGCGTCGCCTCGCCGGAGGATGCGGAGAAGGTATGGCTGAAGATCCTGAATGAAGTGCAATCATGGAACCCTCGCGCTGGTGTGCTGACTTTGAACAGCCTACCAAAGGAGTTGCTTGATCATTTCAGGGTGATTGTTCCGCCTCAACTGCCAGTTGTTCCACCAACTCCAATTCGGGAGACGATCGCGGCGACCCTGATCGGGGCATGGGATGAGAACAGTCCTGGAGACCGGGCCTCAATTGAGGCCTTCACCGGGATGTCGTTCGTTCAATGGCAGGACAAGATTCGCGACGTGTGGCTGAATTGCCCCGGCCTTTTCGATCAAAAGGATGGTCGATGGAGGGTGGTGGATCGACTCGCTTTCTGGAGCCAAGAGGCTCCGAGGGTTAGCGACGCGTTGCTCGATCAGTTTAAGGACTTGGCGGTCAAAGTGCTGCGAGAAGATGATCCAGCCTTGGACCTTGACCCTGACGAAAGATTCGCGGCAAGTATGCACGGCAAGGAGCGAATGCACTCCGGGTTGATAAGAAAGGGTGTTTCAGAAACTTTGGCGCTCTTAGGTGCTGAAGGAGACTCTCTTTCAACCTGCTCATTCGGCAGGGCGCGAGGTGTTGCCAATATCACTGTTAAAGAGGTTCTCACGGGCGAAGACTGGCGCATATGGGCGAGTGCAAACGACATTTTGCCATTACTAGCGGAGGCCTCGCCTGATTCGTTCTTGCAAGCTGTTCAAGAGGCGGCCACTTCTGGAACAGGGTTGTTTGCAAACGTCTTCGCGCAAGAGAGCGCTGGCGTTATGGGCAGGACCTACATCACGGGTGTTCTTTGGGGATTGGAGAATCTGGCATGGAAATCAGAGTATCTAGTGCCTGTTTGCCGGATTTTGGCTGACTTGGCGGCCATCGACCCAGGTGGGAATTGGTCCAACCGCCCCTCAAATTCCCTTACCACGATTCTTTTGCCGTGGCTTCCACAGACATCCGCACCAACCGGCAAGCGCCATGCTGGTGTTAACGTGGTCTGTAAACGAAACGAAGATGTTGGCTGGAAACTTGTCTGCTCCTTGCTGCCACAAGCCCACTCCACGTCATCAGGGACACACAAGCCAATTTGGCAAAAATTCATCACGAGGGAGTATAAGGATGGAGTGCCTCAGTCCCAGTATTGGGAGGATATTCTATTCTATTCGGACTTGGCGTTGCAAATGGCGGGCAACGACGTTGAACGGCTTGCCGTGCTGGTTGACGGTTATTTTAATCTTCCAGTAGAAGCCCGCCAAAAGCTGCGGGAGAGAATGAGTTCGGAGGGAGTTCAATCGCTGGGCGAAGACCTGCGGTTCCGGCTCTGGCAGGCTTTGAATCATCTAACAACGAATCACCGCAAGTTTGCGGATAGCGAAAACTGGAAGGTCCCAGAGGGCTCCCTAGAAGAGCTGGACGTGATCGCTGATTTGTTGCGCCCGACTGCGCCTGAAGTGAGACACAAGCGGCTGTTCTCTGGAAATGACTTCGACTTGTATGAAGAAACCGACAATTACGAGGAGCAGGAAGAGAAGTTGGCGGTTCGTCGACAAGAAGCTATTGGGGAGATTTATTCGGCGGGCGGCAAGGAACTCCTGACAGCATTCATCAAAGAAGTTGGTGAGCCTTGGCGAGTAGGGTCATCTTTGGGTGCAATTGGACAATCGGAATATGACCAGTGGATATTGCCCACACTGCTCAAGGCTGACGCGAACTCCCTCGTGCAGTTCGCGGGTGGATATGTGTGGGGACGATATAGGGCTGCTGGCTGGCAATGGGTGGACTCATTACCGATTTCGGATTGGACCAACTCTGAGCGTGGCCAATTCTTTACTTTCCTGCCATTTTGCGAGGAAACGTGGAAGCGGGTTGAGTTAAGTATGTCCGCAGATGAATCCGCTTACTGGCAGATAGCATCCTCCCACCCCTATGAGGCTACGGGTGGGCTTGAGAGCGCTTTGGAGAAGCTGGTGGACTATGATCGACCTGATGTGGCGATCCGCTGCATGATGATGATGCTTCACAGTACTAAAGCACTACCGAGTGATGTTGCCGTGAAAGCGTTGTCGGCGCTTAACGCAAATCACCGTCTGGACGGATACGCGATTGGAGTCGTTCTATCTTACTTACAAAAGAACGCTGCGGAGAACGAAGACGAGATCCGAAAAATAGAGTGGCGGTTGATGCCCATTCTTGGAGATTATAATGATGGGCGACCAGTATTTCTTTCACGTTGGCTTGCCGAATCACCGGAGTTTTTCTGTGAAGTTATTCAGTCTCTTTACCGCTCAAAGAAGGCTCAAAAAAATGAGACCATAGAGTTACCGGAGGATGCTAAGGCGATTGCGATTGCGCGTACGGCTTACCACCTCCTATACAAGTGGAAACTTCCTCCCGGGAGCCTGCCCGATGGAACGTTTTCTGCTGAGAATCTCAATCAGTGGGTCAATGCGGTGAAAGAAAAGTGTATCGAATCAGGCCATTGGGAAGTGGCGGAAAGTCAGATTGGGCAAGTGCTGCGCTATGCACCTCTTGATGAAGAGGGTCTGTGGGTGGATTCTGTCTGCGGCATTTTGGATCAGGATGGCCATGATAGAATGCGTCGCGGAATCACCATGGAAATCCGTAACGGACGAGGTGTCTACACCCCTGATGGCGGAAAGTGGGAAACTGCGGCGGCTGAAGAATGGGAAAAGAAAGCTGATCGTGCCGAGAACAAGGGGTTCGCACTGGTAGCACAGGAACTCAGGCGATTGGCGACATCCTACCGTCACGACGCGGAACGAGACGCAATACGAAACTCACATGAACTTGACTAACCCATGAGCTTCACCGAATCCAACACCGTCGAGCAGATGATCCTCGATACCGCAACCTCGCTCAAGAGCAGCACAGGTTCGTGGACGTTACACGATGACTTAGCATCAGGCTGGGGCGGTTCGTCGGGCAAGGAGATCAAACCCGCAAAGTGGACCTTCGTCGAGCCACTGAAGGTGCCGCGTCAGCCGTGTGAGGTGATGGTGGAAGCGTGGGTGCGGGAGGCACTGATCGCCCTGAACCCGGAGATTGCGGAACAGCCGGACCGGGCGGACGAGGTGATTTACGCGCTGCGGGCTATCCTGCTGGCCGTTGGCAGCGACGGCCTTGTGCGGTCGAACGAGAACTTCTCAATGTGGCTGCGCGGGGAGAAGACGATGCCCTTTGGCCCGAACGGCGAGCATGTGCCGGTGCGCCTGATCGACTTTTCCCAGCCGGGGCGGAACCGGCTGACGGTGACGAACCAGTGGACCTTCCAGAGCGGCACGGTGGAGAAGCGCTTCGACGTGGTCTTTCTCATCAACGGCCTGCCGCTGGTGATGGGCGAGGCGAAGACGCCAACGCGCAGCGCGGTGACGTGGTTCGACGGGGCGTATCAGGTGAACGAGATCTACGAGAAGGAAGTGCCGGCGATGTTTGTGCCGAACGTCTTCTCCTTTGCCACCGAGGGCCGTTGCCTGCGCTACGGCAGCATCCGCATGCCCATCGACCTCTGGGGGCCGTGGCGCGATGACGACAACCAGGAGGAGGGCAATCTGGGCTATGTCTGCAAGACGGTGGAGAGCCTCCTGCGGCCCTCCGTGGTACTGGACATCCTGCAAAACTTCACCCTCTTCGCCACGGACAAGAAGCACCGGCGCATCAAGGTGATCTGCCGCTACCAGCAATACGAGACGACGAACAAGATCGTGGCCCGCGTGGTGGCCGGGTATCCGAAAAAGGGCCTTATCTGGCATTTCCAGGGCAGCGGCAAGAGCCTGCTCATGGTCTTCGCCGCGCAGAAGCTGCGACTGCATCCGCGCCTGGGCAATCCCACCGTGCTCATCGTGGTGGACCGCATCGACCTCGACACCCAGATCACCGCCACATTCAACGCGGCGGACGTGCCGAACATGGTGGGCGTGAGCGACCGCAAGGAACTGCAACGACTGCTGGGGCAGGACGTGCGCAAGGTGCTGATCACGACGATTCACAAATTCGCCGAGGCAGATGGGAAGCTGAACGAGCGCAGCAACGTCATTGTGATGGTAGACGAAGCCCACCGCACGCAGGAGGGCGACCTCGGCCGCAAGATGCGGGATGCTTTGCCGAATGCCTTTCTCTTCGGCCTCACTGGCACGCCGATCAACCGGGCGGACCGCAATACCTTCTGGGCCTTCGGCGCGGACGAGGATGTGCAGGGATACATGAGCCGCTACTCCTTCCAGGATTCCATCCGCGACAAGGCTACGCTGCCTTTACACTTTGAGGCTCCGTCGGTAAAGCTCAAGATCGACAAGGCGGCGATTGATGAAGCCTACAAGGAGATCACTGGCGACCTGAGCGAGCAGGACCGCGACGACCTGGCCAAACGCGCCGCCAAGATGGCGGTGCTGGTGAAGAACCCGGAGCGCGTGCGGGCCGTGGTGGAGCACATCGTGGGGCACTACCAGTCCAAGGTGGAGCCGAACGGCTTCAAGGCGCAGGTGGTGGTCTTCGACCGCGAGTGCTGCGTGCTCTACAAGAAGGTGATGGACGAACTCATCGGCCCCGAGGCCAGCGCGGTGGTGATGAGCAGTGCCCAGAACGACAAACCGGAGTGGAAGGAGCACATCCGCGACAAGGACGCCGAGGAAAAGCTCCTGGATCGCTTCCGCGATTCGGCGGACCCGCTGAAGTTCGTCATCGTGACTAGCAAGCTGCTCACCGGCTTCGACGCGCCCATTTTGCAGGTGATGTACCTCGACAAGCCGATGAAGGATCACAACCTCCTTCAGGCCATCTGTCGCGTGAACCGCACCTACGGCCAGACGAAGACGCATGGCCTGATCGTGGACTACATCGGCATCTTCGACGACGTAGCGCAGGCGCTCGACTTCGACGAAAAGGCCGTGCAGCAGGTTGTGAGCAACATTGATGAGCTGCGCAAGGCCCTGCCGGTGCAGATGCAGAAGTGCCTGGCGTTTTTCCCCAATGTGGACCGCAGCGTCGGCGGCTACGAAGGCCTCATGGCCGCGCAGCAATGCCTGCCGGACAACGTCACGCGGGACAAGTTCGCCGCCGAATACAGCGTGCTCGGCGCCATCTGGGAGGCACTGTCACCCGACCCATGCCTGAGTCCGTATGAGAAGGACTTCAAGTGGCTGACGCAGGTGTATGAATCGGTGAAGCCCTTGAGCGGCAACGGCCGCCTGCTCTGGCATAGGCTCGGAGCCAAGACCATCGAACTCATCAACCAGAACGTCCACGTCGAGGCCGTGCGCGACGACATCGAAGCCCTCGTGCTCGACGCCGAGGTGCTCGACAGCATCCTCAAAGACGCCAACCCATCCAAGAAGGCCCGCGAAGTGGAAATCAAGCTCATCGCCCGCCTCAAGAAGCACGCTGGCAATCCAAAGTTCAAAGAACTCGGCGAACGCCTAGAGAAGATCCGCGAGAAGCACGAGCAAGGCCTGCTCAACAGCCTAGAATTCCTGAAAGCCATCCTCGAAGTGGCGAAAGATACCGTGGAAGCCGAGAAGAACACCGAGCCCGAGGAAGAGCAAGACCGCGCCCTCTCCGCCCTGACCGAGCTCTTCAACGAGGTGAAGGGCATGCACACGCATGTCATCGTCGAGCGCATCGTTGCAGACATCGACAACATCGTAAAGCAGGTCCGCTTTGATGGCTGGCAGGCCACGGCTCAAGGCGAGCGGGAAGTCAAGCAAGCCCTCCGCCGTGCCTTGCTGAGGTATAAGTTGCACACGGATCAAGAGCTTTTCGACAGGGCGTACGGTTACATCCGCCAGTATTACTGATCCCGTGCAAAGCTCAAGGCTGTGCCACTTTGCAGCATGATTGCTTGGATAGGGTTGAGATTGATTGTCCGATGCTTGTACTCACAACGATCCACGTGGCGTGATCTCCGTTCGAACCGCCATGTGATCGGCCGTGGCATGCGTAGAATCCCACGTGACTTGCATACCAAGTGCGCATGCAAGAACTCGTTACAGTGATGGCCAGCTTATGATCGACGACTATGCCATCGGTTTTACAGATTCAATGGGCGTAGACTGCTGACCACGTACCTTCGGATTGTGGAAAGCAGTCCAAAAGATGTCATGTCCAACCATTAAGTACAGCGCTTCGCTAACATATAGGGGTAGTTCGCGCATTGGGAACAGTCGCTTGCTCGAATAGTCGGCTGCGCGTCCAAGAAAGCGATCGAATGCACGGCCCGTATAGCCGCAGAGTTTTAACATACGTCGAAGTTCTCGACCCGTTAGAAATGGTACTGACACGAACTGCTGCTTTGCCATGACAATATCAGTGTTGTTGGTGATGGAATGTTGGTAAAATCTAGACTGATTGGGCGTCTGATGGGTGTGTTGAAGCGTTCCGAAGATGTACTAGCCAGCCATAGAGCCGGTGTTATACGGATAAGTGCCGTTGTAAGCAGTGGTTTTGGAAGGAGAGTGGACGTATTATCCGGCGAAAGGAGGGCAAATCGAACGAAAATCGGATCAAGTGAAAGTGCAATAGGCTCGAAAAACGCGCTCCGGAGGCCTCTAGAAGCAGTTTTGCGACGCTTAAAGGCCTAGTTCTTTGCTTGCATCGTGTCTCTACGCGCAATGTACAGCACGTCAGTGGGGTTGCTCTTCGCTTGTAGACCACGAAACAAGTGACAACAAGCCCCTTGTGTCGTCCAAAGACGAGCCTACGAGGATATCGATAGCCCCTTTGAGCGCAATACGTCGGGGATTTCGGAGACTTGAATCCCGCTCTAACTCTAGGAATAGTAGTGATGTTGAACACGTTGGATTGTGTATTACAGCCTATGTGTCTTTAGTGACGGTGGCGTCGAGACGATTCGGCACACAATTTTGTAGCAAACGTCCTAGCGCCCTGGTCGAAATGTCCTCGCCATACCCGCTTAGCTGTCCGAATCATATTGACAGCCCATGTTAAATACTGTCGTCGGTGATCATACAATAGCGTTGATTCAACGTGGGACATATCGCTTGTTACCACTGAGGAAGAAGAAATCATGTCAGTCGGTGAACTGGTTCGTTGCCAACGAGTTTGTGGTCACGGGTTCCCGATTGAAGGGTCGACCAGAGCGTAATCGCTTGGCATACGAAGAGTCCTTTCCATCTATCGTTGACGATGGTTTATTCATGGTGTCATTTGTGCTGCAAGTTGAATCGAAAGGGATCTTACCGGGCACTAAGTGGCGCGCCTAAACCTTGCGTTCGTTCACTCCGAACTCCGAGGACATCAATAACGAACAAGACGCAGTGAACCGAGGAATCGCAACGAACGTGATGAACGCAGTGAACGCAATGAACACAATGAACGGTGTGCAACTCTAGTCTAATTCCGAGGGTGGAGCGCCCATATGGGGCCACGCTGGATTGCCACAACAGGTAAAGGAATATCTATTCATCGCATTACTGATATGTCTATTCCGTCTTCAGCTGTACGAGATGTAGAGAAGCGTTCACGTCGTTCGCGCCGTTCACATCGTCTGTGCCGGTGATATCGTTCAGTAAGTTCGCAGCGTTCACTCTGTACATCTGGTCGCTTTCGTTAACGATGTTTTGAGTGTTCGGTTCTTTCGTCGTGAACGGGATCGGTTGGTCGTGGTTTGACGCTGTCTTACTTAGGGCATGTTGTACCATTTTGTAAGCAGTTGACTTCTTGCTAGCGTTCCCAAGGGTCTGTTTGGCAATCTCAGCGTACGATGATCCCCGCTTGTGCATATCCAGAGCTATCTCTTCTAGTTTAGCACGTTCACCTGGGACTCTTTCTCGAAGGTGCTTGTATTCTGGGCCCGTTTCGACCCACTCAAAACCAAGGAACGCTGGTGTTATTCGACCTCTCTTCAAAGAAATGACATTGCTAGCATCATATACGAACAATCCAGAGCGAGAGGCTTTCACTTGTTTCCAGTAGATCATATCGGCATTGATTGAACTTCTTCCCAAGGCGGATACGCTGTCTGCGAAGTTCGATAGGTTCTTTGACCCCGCGAGATCGTTGATCGTGATGGGGCGGTTGCATGGAATCTTAGGTGTATGAGCGAGTACGAGAATACTTATGTTCAGCTCCTTCCGTAGTTCAACAAGTGACTTCATTAGGTCCAGAGCAACCTGCGTGTCTTGTGCAGCTTGCATTGATAAGTAGCTGATGTTGTCGATGATGAGCAACTGTGCTTGCGTTGCCGTAAGATATTCGCGGATTTGCATGAAGAGTGCTTCATCTTGACGCATCATCGGGTACATTTCTCCGAGTTCCATGAAGTTGATCGTGTCGCTGTGGAAAGAGTCATGGAACTTGTGAGCCACGCCGCTTTCTGGGTCTCGGTATCGAGCCTCGATTTGACGGTCGGAGAGCTCGAAGTCTAGCAGCAGTGTTGGCATTGGCATGTTGTTGCCCTTCATTCCGAGTACGGGCAGGCCTCTTGTTACGCTGTCTGCAATCTGACAGGCAAGGATGCTTTTACCAACACCTGTGTCCGCGAATAGTATATGCAGCTCGCCAGTGTAGAAGAAGTCACCCACAAGCGGCAGAATGACAGGTTGCAACTTGGCGTCTTCAAGACGTTGTACCATTGAACGGGGCACACGCGGTTGTGCGGCTGGTTTAGGGTCTTGTGCGTCGAAGTTCATGATCGTTCCCCTAATAGTGATAGTACCTCGTCGCCAACATCCCATCCATTCGGGCGTTGGCCGGTAAACACTGTCTCCGGATTGAGTATGACTGGCCTTGCGCCAGCTTCCAATAGAGCTGACAAAGCTCGGTTAGATCCCGTTAGCCCCGATTCGTCGTTATCGAACAGGATTTTAACAATGCGACCCTTTAGATGACGGGCCTTCATCGCTGTAACGCCGGAAGTACCGCATGATGCGAGCCAGATCGTATCTGGGTACATGAAACTGCAAAGCAAGGCGGATTTTGGAGATTCCACGATCATTACATCAGCATCTGGCATGAAGGGGCGCCCTGTCCATGCTCGTGCGCCTACGCCAAGCTGATGTGCGCCAAAGAACTCATCAGTTCGATAGCCCTCAGATGCGGTGAATAGGTAACGGGCTGGGACGTTCTTTTTTCTGTTCAAGCCGCTGTACTTGACTCCATGCCCGTTGGAAATGCGCTGGTCGGGCCCGATGATCCAGTACACGACCTCATCGGTACCTCGGAAGCCTACCTTGAAATGAGACAGTACTTCAGGGGATTGCGTTGCTGCAAGGAATGCCGCTGCAAACGAGGGCAGCCTTACCAGCTCGTGGTTCATTTCGACTATCCGTGACTGTGCCCACCGCCTCCAGCCCGACCGTGTGAAGGCCGAATTGTGGTCGAGACCCTTCGCGCGTAGTTCGGGATATTCCGTATAACACTCTAAGTACCCTTCTGCGCATTGGAAGATTGCATGGAATTCGTTAACGCTGGCAGTAGTAGTGGCGACCATCTCAAGGTTAACATATCGCTGTTCTGGCAGTGCTACCTTACTGCTGCGTTGTTCAGAATGAGGACGCCGTTGATTTGACACGCGCACGACTCTAGCACATGCGTGACAATACATAAGATCGGGCGAGTCTGCGAACTCAGAGCAGCAACGCTGTTCCTGCTGAGGGCATGGGCAGGGTAGGTGCGTTCTACTGAAGCCCCGTCGGGTTGTTTGAGGCTTCACTTGCCACCTCGCAAGCGTTGTGATCGCTTTTGATTGGCCTCGGCAGGCGCAGCTTCAGTCTTCGAATTTGTGCTTGTAGCACGTGGAAACATGTCGATAGATTGCTGGGCAATCGTGACGCGTCTGCCAACCTTCCTTGCCTCGAGAACGCCTTCGACGATCAGACGGTCAATAGTCTGGGTAGAAACGCCCAGGATGCGCGCAGCTTCGGCACGTGAAAGGTAACGAGTCTGCTGTCTTGCGCCAACAAGGCGGTCGATGTGTTTGGCCAAGGTCTCGCCAAGCCATCTGTCGAGTGCCTGTAGCTCCTTGCGATCTGCATAGTCCTCGAGAATCTCGACAACTGATCGCGTTTCTGTGCCTCTATATGCCATGAAAGTACTCCTAAGTATTGGTAAACAATACCGCAACTTCGGGCATCACGCGGCCGATAAAAAACAAATTCCATTGGGTGCCTATTGGGAACCGGCTACAAAACTTATCTGCTTGATGCTGAAGGAGTTACGAGCATGTATTGGGCTACTAGGCTGCAATTGGGCATCTAACTGGGCTTAACTCCTAGGTCGGTTCTTGATCGTCTTTCCACTTTCGGATCTTCTCGTCAAGCATGCCAAACTCGCGAACGGCGAAGTGTTTGGCCTCGTTTCTTGGTTTCTTATCCTTTATGCGTTTTCTATACACTGGAAAGACCTCCGTTTCACCCGTGCGTCCATTCTTGCACCAGATTTTGAGTTTCGCCAGCTCGTCATTAGAAAGTACCGTTCCTGCTTTCCGCATGCTCTCAAGAACAACCACAACGATTGTCGCGGCATTAGTTTTGTTAAGTGGCCGAAGGTCGATATTGCCTTTCTTGTTATCAAGAGTATCTGCGAATGCCTTCTTCTGTTTTGCATCGATTGGCGCAGGTAAGGCCAGTATCTGTTTGTAGGGGGGTAGGTGCTCTTTGCCACGAGCTGGATCACGAAGCTCCTCTTCTTTTTCGCTGATTAGCTTTCGGCAATCTTTGACAATTTTATCAAGCACCCTCACTGTTTGTTTCAGGCCTTGTATCGCATTTGAGAGATACTGTTCTATGTCACCTATGGGGTCAACGTTCTTTGTCAGCCCATCATGGTCTAGGTAGAACGCCCGTTTTTCCGTGCTCGATTGGAACGAGCTGCCAATAACCGATTCACTCTTTGCGATGAAGTATTGCAGCCGCTCCACTGGTGGTAGTGTGTCAATTTGTCGAAGCAGCTCTCGTTTCTCCGATTCAAATTCTGCCAAGAGTTCACGTAGCTGCTCTAGGTCGGCGTTGACAAGCAACTCTCTCCACTTCCTATCGAGACTGCTCGCGTTAAGTTGAAACGCCTTGGTAAGTATGGAATACTGCACTGCTGTAAACGATAGAAACTTACTCATAGCAAACTCCTTTGCTTGATGTAAAACCGAAAACCGTCACCTAAACCGTCACCTGAAAACCACAAAGCCCTTGCAACTCTTTGAATTACAAGGGCTTACGTTGTGATATTGTAGCGGGGGAGGGACTTGAACCCCCGACCCACGGATTATGATTCCGTTGCTCTAACCAGCTGAGCTACCCCGCCACGGGGATTGCAAAGATACGCGAATTGCGCTCGCTAGCAAACGCCTAAGCGCTTCCTTCGAGTCGCTGGAGTTCGTCGCGTAGGCGCGCAGCCCGCTCGTAATCCTCCATGCGGATGGCCTCGTCGAGCTCGCGCGCTAAACGCTCGCGATAGGGCATCGGGCCTGACTCAAGGTCGGCTTCGTTGACCTGCATGGCGTCGCGCCGCGCGTCCTCGTCGTCCTCGTCGTCGTCTGCTAGCGAAGCCGATTCGTCGGCCTCGTCTGCAGCTACGCCTGCTTCATCCATAATCGACTCATCGACGTAAATCGGTACGCCCATCCGTACAGCTAGTGCTATGGCGTCGCTTGGTCGCGCATCGACCTCCAACCCACTGTAAGCAAAGACCAGCGTAGCATAATAGGTGCCGTCGACAAGGTTGGTGATCACTACCTCTTGCAAATGACCCCCAAGCCCTTCAATGACCTTCCTCAACAAGTCATGCGTCATGGGGCGCTGCGGCATGATGCCTTCAAGTTCGTTGGCAATGGCTTGCGCCTCGGGAACGCCAATGACAATCGTCAGGCGACGCGGTCCGTGCGCCTCCTTTAAGATGAGGGCAAAGGCGTTGGTGCCCGCTTGCGACGAGGATAGTCCGAGAATATCTACCTGTACCCTGCTCATGTCTCAATCCTGTTGGTTTTTCCGCAACGGAATGCGTTGTTAGGAACGTCCCGTAACCTTGGCGATACGCTCGGTAAGCTTCGGAAGCACGTCGAAAACGTCGCCGACAATGCCGTAGTCGGCAATCTTGAAGATCGGAGCGTCCTTGTCCTTATTGACAGCCACAATGAAACGGCTGCTCGACATGCCTGCTAGATGCTGGACGGCTCCGCTGATTCCACAGGCCACATACATGTTGGGACTGACGGTTTTGCCGGTTTGGCCAACCTGCTCGCGGTGCGGACGCCATCCGGCGTCGACCACGGCGCGCGAAGCACCAACGGCACCGCCGAGCGACCGAGCAAGGGCTTCGACCAGGTGGAAGTTTTCGGGACCCTTGAGGCCACGACCACCGCTAACGACGATGTCGGCCTCGGCAACATCCAATACACCTTCGTTCCGCTGAACGTTGACGACGGCGGCACTTCGAAGATCAGGCAACGAACCACTCCAATTGGTAACCGTGACAGCCGCAGAAGCGTCGGCCGGACGTGCCGTAAACACGTTAGGACGCAGCGTTGCGATGGTTACCGATGTGGTAGAACGCACTCGCACGCGGGCCTTGCCGGCATAGACCGGACGAACGGCTTCGACAGCATTGGCGCTGCCAGACAGCTCGACGCAGTCTGGCAACAAACCTGCCTGCATGCGAACCGCAACGCGCGGCGCAACCTCTTTGCCGATGGCGTTGGCCGCGAAGAGCACCGTCGATGCCCCTTGTTCGGTGGCAACAGATGCAATGGCGGCTGCTGCAACACCACTGTCGAACGAGGCAAGAGATGGGTGGTTGATGTTGATGACAGAAGACAAGCCATAGGCGCCAGCGGCTGCGGCTTGCTCTGACGAGCCATTGACGATAACACCGACGATGGTTGGTGTGCCAAGACTCCGGGCTGCCGTAATGCACTCAAACGATGTGCGCTTAAGCGTTGTGCCGTTGCCTTCGAGGTAGACGAGAACAGTATTCATGGGATTCGTATTCGTAGGTGGTGGACCGTGATGGGCGGTACGTTAAATCATCTTGGCTTCTTCGTGAAGAAGCGTTACAACGGCGTCGAGGTCGGCGTCGCTGTCGCTAAACATCTTTCCAAGACGAGATTGATCTGGTAGGGACATAGCCACTGTTGCTACACGGGGCTGTGCCGTCGATGCAGGGCGCTCGTCAATGGGCTTTTGTTTGGCCTTCATGATATCGGGCAGCTTTGGGTAGCGTGGGTCGTTGAGTCCCTTTTGAGCACTCATCACGCATGGCAGCGACGTAGAAATCGTCTCCTTGCCGCCTTCGATATCGCGTTCGCACGTGATGGCAGTGCCAGCAATCGAAACGTTCGATACCATTGTGACACAAGGCCACTGAAGTAATTCGGCTACCATGGAGGGAAGCTGAAACGAGTCGAAATCGATGCTCTGACGGCCAAAAATAATGAGGTCGGGCTTGAGCTCTGCGGCTGCGTCGGCAATGCTTTGAGCCACCACAAACGAATCGGCACGAACATCATCTTTGACAAGGATGGCCTTGTCGCTGCCCATCGCAAGGGCGGTGCGAAGAACGTCCTTGCTTTGTTCTGTGCCAACCGTAAGCGTGGTTACGGTGCCGCCGAATGCCTCGCGTTGGCGAAGGCCTTCTTCGATGGCGAACTCGTCGTACGGATTGAGGATGAACTTAACGCCGGTAGGATTAATCGACGTGCCGTCTGGGCCAACGGCAACCTTGGTGGTGGTGTCGGGGACGTGAGAAACGCAAACGAGAATGTTCATGAAGCAGATGAATCGGTGAATCGAATAGATGCCAGAACGGCAAAAATACGTGTCGGAGTTCGTTTTTACAGGCTTGCCGTCGACCAACGCAGAAGAACGAAGGCACGAACAGCGTCGGCCTGCGCCGAGGCAAGACGCAACAGCGCCTCGGCATAGAAGCGTTCGCGAAGGTTGACGGTAAGCAGGTTCGCTTCGCCAGCGGCAAGGCGTCGTGCTTCGGCGTCGACCATTTGGCGCGCTAGGCGGACCTCGGTGGTTGCAACATCGACGCGTTCCAAGGCACGGCGCGCAGCGATGACGGCGTTGCGCACGTCGGCGTCGACATTCCGTTCGATAAGCGTTCGCTGTAGGTCGGCACGCTGGACGGTAATGTCGGCCACTTGCTGGCGTGCCCCAGCGCTGCGAAACAGAAGTGGCTGGTTGACGCGTAGGCCAAACTTGACGTCGGGCGTGAAGCCCGCCCCAACGTCATATGATATCAGTGCGGCTTCGGCCTCGATAAACGGACGCATAAATTCGCGGGCAAGGTCTTGATCGAGCCGAGCCGTCTGTTGCAAGACGTCGGCCCGTACAATCTCGGGGCGAAGCGTTCGGGCCTGTCGCAGGTAGTCGGCTTCTTCTGCAAGGGGCAGCGCAGACTCAGGAAGGGCTTCGGCACTGCCAACGAGGTCGACAGCGCCGCCATCGGGAGTCCATAGAAATATCGAGGCATCAATACGGGCGGCTTCGGCGGTACGGAGCGCACGAAAGCGCTCGCCCTGGCGCCGAAGAACTTCTTGGGCCATTTCGACGGAGTCGATAACGGCGATCTCTCCGGCGCGAGCGCGTCGCGTAATCTGTGAAAGACGCAGCTGAGCCAAGTCGAGGAGCGTGTCGGCAATGGCCACATAGCGTTCGGCCTCGCTCCACGACCAGTATGCGAATGCGGCTGCCCGCAGCAGGTTGTTGCGCTCTTGGCGGAATTGGGCCTGCGCAAGCTCGGGGCGCAAATACGCTTTACGTAGGGTATTGCGTCGGGCATCCGTAAAGATGCCTTGAAAGAGGGGAAGGGTAACGCCGATGGAGGCCTCGCCTGGAACGGTTGTAGACCGTTCTGGATCGACTTGAAAGCCAATTCCACGGCTATATCCCGCCTTAATGCGGGGTCCAAAGAGCACATCAAGTGGAAGCTCTACCGATGCGTCAAGGGAGTTGACCTTGTCGGTCCCGCTTTTGTCTTTGTATTCGTACAGACTCTTGAGTACCGGATCGAACCCACCAAGGGCATTGCGTATTTCAGCTTCGGCAAGTTCGGGCTCGAACTGCGCTGCGCGCAACGCCGGATGCGCCCGCTCGACGGCAGCAAGGAAGTCTTGCAACGTAACCGTCTGTGCAAGAACAGTGGCAGCAGAGAAGATGAGGCCGACTGCAACGACCGCTAGGCGCACGCTCGGCACCGTCATTTCTTCTCGCCTTTCTCTTGCTGACCTGCTGCAGAGGTAGCCGAACGAGGCAGGTCGCCACGTTGCTTCGTACGTTCTTTCTTCTCCTTACGACTCTTCGAGTCTGGCACGGGGAACTGCGGCGGGAAGCCCATGAGCTGTCGCCATAGCTCGTATCCTACAGGCACTTCCGTAAGCAGAATCCAACCCGTTACATCGGTGCCTTGGCGCAAAAAGCGTTGATCGGGCCAGTACTCATAGGTGGTGTCGGGAACGACGAGAACGCGGAAGCTGCCGGTGCCATCATCGACAGCATCGATGACCTTTACGGTACCGTGGAATACGCCTACGGCAATGTCCTGCCAACCAGAGAACTGAAAGGCCGGAAAACCACTGAATTGAAGCGCGACCTTTCGGCCGGGTTCAACAAGTGCTGCATCCATGCTGGATACGTAAAGCTCGACAGCTTGGTCGGTTGTCTTTGGAACAATGACGGCCAATTCGTCGCCCTCCTTGACGATTTGGCCGGGGCCAGCGCGAGCGATGCGCACGACTGTGCCATCGATAGGGGCAACCACAACGCGAGCCATAACGCGACCTTGTACGTTGGCAAGGCGAACGTCGGCTTCTTGAATAAAGACGTCGGCTTGAGCGATGGCGCGTGCCTCTTCGTTTCTGGACGCAACCACGTCTTGCTCGGATGCCAACACGCTTGCGAAGCCGGCAGCCGAATCTGCTACGGCTTTTTGATAGTCACGCGTGGCGGTTTCGACGTCGCGCTTCGATACAAGGTCTTCGCTGAACAGTTGATTTGAACGGTTGAGTCGCGTGCGGGCAATCTGAAGTTCGATAACGGCATTGTCGAAGCGTGCTTGCGCCTGCGTTAGGCGTTGCTCGGCTTGCTGGCGTCGCTGATGTGCAACGTCGATAGCCGCCTGTTGGGCACGCACCGTACGATCGCGAAGTGTCGACACGCGATCGCTGATAATGGTATCGAAGAATCCTACGTTGATGTCCTGTAACACCACAAGCGTGTCGCCCTTTGCTACCGATGCCCCTTCCATCACATGCCAGCGGATGATGCGGCCGGTGATAAGGGTGTTAACAGTTTGTGGACGAGCTTCGGGGGCAAACGACGTTACGACACCCGAGCCAACAACGGTTTGCAACCATGGAACAAACACAAGGAAGGCAGTGAATCCAAGCACAACGCACAGAGAAAACGTAACGAGCGTTTGTAGCGAGCGCGGCGTACGAATGAGGCGTAACGACGTTCGGTTGAGGTTCGGGGTGGCCTCGACCGTAAACGTATCATTGGCAGAGGTACGATCAGCCACGGCTGCCTCCTTCATCACTGTTGGGCTTTATGCGCAAGAACGGTTCGGGGTCGGGGAAGAGCGTCCTGAAAGGATGCCCTTGGTTTTGGCACATGATATCCGTACGGCCATCTTGAACAACCTTGCCGCCACGAAGGACGATTGCGCGGTCGGTACGGCGAACGACTTCGGGATCGTGCGAAATATTAATGATCGTCCACGATGGCCAGTTAAACAACTCGTCGAGCATTTCGAGTTTGGTATTGTCCTCGATGCCGTCGAAGGCCTCGTCGATTAAGAGGATATCTGGCTTATGGATAATCATTCGTGCAAATAGGATGCGACGTCGCATACCATAGGCGATGTTCTCGCCGTGCGCCGTAACACGCGTACGAATGCCATCGGGCAGGGCTAGTATGTCGTCCTGCAGCCGCGTAAGGCGCAGCACCCAATCCAAGTCGTCGTTGCTAATACGGCGCCCAAGAACGATGTTCTCGAAAATGGTGCCTGTAATGAGTTGGTTCTCGGGGAAGACAAGTCCAATGCGCTTTCGTAACGTGCGTAGGTCGGCATGGCGTACGTCAACACCGTTCACGCGAACGGTGCCCTGATAGCCGTCGTACAAGCCAACAAGTACGTGCATAAGTGTTGACTTACCTGCGCCCGATTCGCCAACAATACTCACGTGTTGTCCGGGCTCGCAGCGGAATGATACGTCGTTTATGACCTTCGTTGAACCTAACGATAGACTAAGGTTTGCTACCTCGATGCTTCCACCATTCGGACGCTGCGGTACGGCTTGGCCGCCAACTTCTTCGAGCGGCTGCTTGGATATTGCGCTTAGCTTATCGACCGCCGCTATGAGGTCGTAGTACAGGTCGAACTGGTTGATGAGCTTCTCGATTGCGCCCATAATGACGATAACAACAAGCTCGGCGGCAACGAGCTGACCAAGCGAGATTTGCTGATCGAGCACCAGAATACCACCAACACCAAGAATCCCCACGGTAGCGGCAGCTTTGAACAGCAGCGATCCAAAAATCTGGCGTGCGAATATGAGGAAGTGCTTATGGCGTGCCTCAACATAGCCAGTTGCAACTGCATCGATGCGCGAATAGGCAAAGTCGTGCGCGCCCGTTAGCTTGAAGCCCAAATGGTTCCGCGCAATGTCCTCCATCCACGCAGCGGCCTCGTACTTCTTTTTCGATACCTTTATCGCCGTTGGTATTGCACCACGACCCAGTACCAGCGTTAACAGGGGGAGGAACGACAAAAACAGGACGTTGTACAACAGGAAGAACGGGTGATAGATGCCAAGAAGCAACAACCCCGTAAGCAACACGAGTACAGCATTCACACCCTCGAGCAAAAACTTGCCCAACGACTTCTGAATGGTCATTACATCAAAAAACCTATTCACAAGCTCGGGCGCATACATGGCCTTGTGGGCAAGATGCTGAAACTGTGGAAGGCGATACGTGATGTCGAATGTGGCGTGCACAAACAGTCGCCGCTGGATCATATCGGCAACGTAACGCTCGAAAATCGACAGGACGGCAAGGATTACCATGGCTGCCAACACCACAGCACAGAGCACAACCAATTGCTGATTAAACACTCCCAATGCCACAGCATTTACAATCGACTGGGAGGCAAGGGGCACCGACAATCCCAAGAGGGACGATAACACAGAGTATCCGATGATGACCCAAATGTCGCGCTTCTCGGATCGAAGAATACGCTTTACGTACGGCCAGATGTCGCGAAGTCGCGGAATGCTGTCGTCCTTGTGCAAATCATGCCGGTGATCGGTCCCACGCACAGGCGGAAGCGTAGCGTCGCTAGAAAGGAAACTCCGGAATGACCCCAAGATGTCGATTCCGTGTAGCTGGCCATCGCGAACACGAAGCTCGGCTGTTGGAATGGTGCGTCGTTCACCTGTGCCTGCGTCTTCGACGGTAACTATGTCGGCCTTGTGCGAGAGTACTCGCACGATGTGTCCGTCCTGGGTAAGCGTGATGAACTGTAGGTCGCTGGCAGAACAATGGTCGAGCGGGCGGTGAACCGTGGTGGCGGCAAGTCCAGCTTCGCGGAGGGCCGATGTAATGGACTGCATTACCGTGTCGTCGGTAACGTCGGCCAAGCGAATCAAATCGCGTACACGCGTTAACACGCTGGGTCGGTGGCCTAGGTCGGCCAGGGTTGCTACGGCATCAAGGATGCGAGCTTTTATGTCGTCGGGTATCTGATGCGTCATCGGCGGCCTTGGCGCTGTTGGTTCGGAAAGGTCGTCGGTCCGGCATCGTTGCCCGGACAGCGGGCGCGATAACGAATTTGACGATGTTTCATTGCGCGATTCTTGACGTTCGTGCGGCGAGTTCGGCAGCAATATATCTCCCAGTGAGACTCACGGGGTGTGCTGCAACGTGCTCGGGTGTTCCGCTGCAGACAATATTGCCGCCATCGACTCCGGCCCCCGGGCCTAGGTCGATTACGTGGTCGGCCACAACAATCACATCGAGATTATGCTCCACAACTACTACAGTATTGCCCTTGCTCACCAGTCGGTCAAGCAAGCGAACCAGAATCCGTATGTCCTCGAAGTGTAGTCCAGTGGTAGGTTCGTCCAGCAAATACATGGTCTTGCCCGTAGCAACCTTCGAGAGTTCGGCCGCGAGTTTTACGCGCTGTGCTTCGCCTCCAGACAGGGTGGGCGCTTGCTGGCCTATCTTGATATAGCCAAGGCCAACATCCATGAGGGTCGACAGCTTAGTGCGAATCTTAGGAATGTCGGCAAAGTGCTGTACGGCCTGCTCGACACTCATGTCTAGCACATCGGCAATACTTGCCCCTTTAAACCGCACCGAAAGCGTCTCCTGATTATACCGCCTGCCGTTACACGTTTCGCAGTTAACGTACACGTCGGGCAAAAAACTCATCTCGATTTTGCGAATACCGCCGCCCTCGCAGTCGTCGCAGCGCCCGCCGCTTACGTTGAACGAAAAGCGACCTGCCTTGTAACCACGCAGCTTCGATTCGGGCAGCATGGTAAAGAGGTCGCGAATCTGCGTGAACAACCCAGTATAGGTAGCCGGGTTCGACCTAGGTGTGCGGCCGATAGGGGATTGGTCGATTTCGATTACCTTATCAACGTGTTCCAAGCCCTCGATAGCATCGTAGGATAACGGTACTGCATCGGCGTTGTGATAGTGCTTCGCCAGAATTGGATAGAGCGTGTCGTTGATCAGCGTACTCTTGCCGCTGCCACTCATACCTGTTATGCAGGTGAACGTACCCAGCGGAATATCGAGCGTAACGTTCTGCAGGTTGTTTCCCTTAGCGCCAACCAATCGTACGCTCTTTCCATTGCCCTGTCTGCGTTCATCGGGCAGTGGAATCGTTCTCTTACCTGTTAAATAGTCAAGGGTCACCGAATTACTGTTGCGGCTGGCTGCTGCCTCGAGGTTCGCAGGCGAAAACTCGGATACAACGGTGCCGCCGTGCACACCGGCGCCTGGGCCCATGTCGACGACGTGGTCGCTCTCGGCAATCATATCACGGTCGTGCTCAACCACCAGCACGGTGTTGCCTAGATCGCGCAAGTGCTTTAAGCTATTGATGAGCTTGCGATTGTCGTGCTGATGTAGCCCGATGCTTGGCTCGTCGAGCACATAGGTAACACCTACAAGCTGCGATCCGATTTGCGAGGCAAGCCGTATGCGCTGCGATTCGCCACCACTGAGTGTACGCGCCGAGCGGTCGAGCGTGAGATACGTAAGGCCCACATCGCACAGGAATCGTAGCCGAGTGGAGATCTCCTTAAGAACAAGATGGGCTATGCGTAGTTGCCTCTCGGTGAGCTTTGATGGCAGCGTCTCCATCAACGTCACGGCCGACGCTATGTCGAGCTGTGTTACTGACGCAATCGACCTACCAGCAATATGGATGGCTAAATTTTCAGGCCGTATGCGGCTTCCATGGCAGTTCCGGCACGGCAGTGTTGCAAAGTAGCGTTCAAGACTTCGCCGAACCGACGGAGTGGTTGTTTGGTCGTACTGATGTCGCAGACTGGGCAGGATTCCCATGAAGCGGTGGCGAACAGAGGCAACGCCGTAATCCATGTCGACCGACGCTGCATTACTTCCGTAGAGAAGGGCCTCAAGCGAGCCAGTAGGTAGCGTGGCCACGGCTTCGTCGAGCGCAATGCCATGATCGCCGCAGTATGCAGCCAATTGTTTCCACAGCCACGTGTCGCGCTGCTTACCAAGGGGAGCCACTGCCCCTTTCTTGAGGGAGAGCTGAGGATCGGGTACAACGAGGCGCGGGTCGAAATCGAACGTGGTGCCCATGCCTTCGCATGCAGGACATGCCCCCATGGGCGAGTTGAACGAGAACATGTTGGGGGCCGGCGTGTTGTACGAGCGGGCACAGCTTGGGCAAGAGTAACTGGTGCTGAAATACGTGTCTTCCCACGTTGCGCCAGACTCGCGGAGAACATTCACTCCACCGTCACTATGCGCTATGGCAAGTTCGATGCTATCGGAAATTCGCTTGTGCGATGCCTCGTCGATCGTACAACGGTCAACCACAAGATCGATGTCGTGAACCTTGTAGCGAGCCAGTTGCAGGCCTTCGGTGAGCTCGACAATGGTGCCGTCGACGCGAGCGCGCGTAAAGCCCTGGCGCCGGAATTGGTCGAACAACTCGCGGTAATGGCCTTTCCGACCTCGCACCACTGGGCTGAGCACCTGGATGCGGCTGCCGAGGGGCCATGCCATTACAGAATCGACGATTTGCTCGAGGGTTTGCTGACGCACAGGCAGGTTACAGTCTACACACTGCTGTACGCCAATGCGAGCATAGAGCAGGCGCAGGAAGTCGTAGACTTCGGTGACAGTGCCAACGGTAGATCGTGGGCTGTTGCCCACGCTTTTTTGTTCGATGGAAATGGCTGGCGACAGGCCTTCGATGATGTCGACGTCGGGCTTCTTCATCACGCCCAAAAACTGGCGTGCATAACTGCTCATACACTCGACGTAGCGGCGTTGTCCTTCGGCATAGATGGTGTCGAAGGCCAGCGACGACTTACCCGATCCACTTAAGCCAGTAATCACGACGAGCTTGTCGCGAGGGATGTCGACGTTAACATTCCTAAGGTTATGTTCTCTGGCGCCTTGGATGCGGATGCTCGTTAGAGCATCGTCGACGTGCAGATCTAATTCGGGAGTTGTAGCTCGTGGCATGACGGTATGAACACGCCCGTAAACATGTGCTTAGCGGGCAAGGGGCAAGACGATAAACGGGCAAAGGTACGGAGGTGTGAAGAAGCAGTGGTCACCGTCGGCTATCTTTGCGAGATGAATCAGGAATTGTGGACATACGAGCCGGACATTCGGCGTGCTTGGACGCCTCCGGCATGGCTGTACACCGACCAGGAAGTATGGCGATGGATGGCGGCAGACGTGTTTGGAACTTCGTGGCAATACGTTGCCGACAGCCAGGACGTTCTACTACCTGGGATGTGCCATCCGCACACGATGAACGAGGGCATTGCGCCCGAGCCCGTCGTGGCTGTGCGTGGCGCCGACGACGTAGTGCGCGTTCTGTCGAACGTCTGCACGCACCGCGCAGCGGTTGTGGTCGACGCCCCTTGCAGGGCTAAGGAGCTGCGCTGCCGCTACCATGGCCGACGTTTTGGACTTGACGGACGTTTTGTAGCCATGCCGAGCTTTGGCGACGTAGAGGGATTTCCGACTGCGGCTGATGATTTGGCGGCATTGGAGGTGGGGCAGTGGGGCGGTATGGTAATGGCTGCGGTTAAACCAACGGTGCCGTTTACTGCGTGGATTGACGGCCTTGATGAACGCCTTCGACATTTGCCATGGGCAGCGATGGCGCCCGATACGACGCGAAATCGCGACTACGTGGTGCGGGCAAACTGGGCCCTGTACGTTGAGAATTACCTAGAAGGGTTTCACATACCGTTTGTTCACCCTGGACTCAACGACGTGCTTAATGCGACCGACTACGACACGATACTGCTGCCGCATGGTGTATTACAGATTGGCGTTGCACGAGGCAACGAAGGGGTATTCGAACTGCCGACGGGGCATCCCGACAGCGGTAAGGCCGTGGCTGCATGGTACTACTGGCTGTTTCCCAACATCATGGTGAACGTGTACCGATGGGGCGTGTCGGTGAACATTGTCGAGCCCATGGCGATCGATAGGACGCGGGTGCGGTACCGCACGTATGTATGGGATGCGAACGAACTAGGTCAGGGCGCGGGCGCAGACCTTGACAGGGTAGAACGCGAAGACGGCGACATTGTAGAGAGTGTACAACGCGGGCTGCGAGGCAGCATCTATCGGCGCGGCAGATATTCGCCAAGCAAGGAAACAGGCACACACCACTTTCATGGCTTGTTACATCGAGCGTTATCGCATCGGCTGCGTTGAGAACCACGGTCGTGTGCCGTATGACGTGTGACCCTATAGGTAGGCCTCGAGTTCGGCTTCGCTCGACAGGAGAACTTGGCGTCCCTTTGCGCCATCGGGTGGCCCTACGATACCAGCCATCTCCAGCTCGTCGACAATGCGCGCTGCACGTGCATAGCCAACCTTGAGGCGACGCTGTAGTGTACTAACGCTGGCTTGCTGCAGTTGAATAAAGATTCGAGCTGCATCTTCAAAGAGGACGTCGCGATCGTCGTCGGCCCCGCCTCCGCCCCCGCTGCGCTTACCAGCAACGCTAGGCAGCATGTAGGGCGTTGAATATCCTGCCTGGTTGCCAATGTGGTCGCAAATGGCCTCGACTTCGTCGGTCGAAACAAAGGCATTCTGCATCCGCATTGGTTTGGTGAGCGTTCCAGGATTGAAAAGCATGTCGCCATTGCCGATAAGGTGTTCGGCACCACTCGTGTCGAGGATGGTGCGCGAGTCGATGCGCGAGGCAACCTGATAGGCAATGCGGGCAGGGAAGTTGGCCTTGATGAGGCCAGTGACAACATCGACTGATGGGCGCTGCGTTGCCACGACGCAATGGATGCCAACGGCGCGAGCAAGCTGAGCAAGGCGCACGATGGGCTCTTCGACGTCCTTACCGGCCGTCATCATAAGATCTGCCAGCTCGTCGATAATCACAACGATGTATGGCATCGGACGATGGTTGTAGCCCCCCTTGTTTTTCAGCACTCCCGACGATGCCTTGGCGTTATAGTCAGCAATGTTGCGTTGCCCGGCGGCGGCTAGGATGCTGTATCGTTGTTGCATTTCCTCGACGACACTCTTGAGAACCGTCACGGCGTTTGTGGGCTCGGTGATAATCGTCTCGCGAACGTCTGGACACACAGCTAAGAAGTGATCTTTAAGTGCCTGATAGAGTGTCATTTCCACACGCTTCGGATCGATGATCACAAACTTCAGATCTCGAGGATGCATGCGATACAACAACGAGGCAATGATGGTATTGATACCAACAGACTTACCCTTGCCTGTGGCTCCGGCAATCAGGAGGTGGGGCATTTTGGAAAGGTCGGCACAGTACACTTCGCCAACAACGGTCTTGCCCATGGCGATAGGCAGGCGGATGTCCTTATCGAGAAACTTCTTACTGCGGATGATGCCGCTAAAGCGCACCATGGCCGGCTTATGGTTGGGAATTTCGATGCCCACGGTTCCCTTGCCCGGTACAGGAGCAATGATGCGTACGCCGGGTGCCTTGAGTGCTAGGGCGATGTCATCGGCCAATGACTCAATCTGACTAACCTTGATCCCAGATCCAGGAACGAACTCATACGTTGTAATGACAGGGCCCGGCTGCACCGTAACGTTCTCAATGCGAATGCGGAACGTCTCTAACTTCTCTTGAAGGATCGACGCGTTTAGCTGTAGCTCGGCGTCGTCGACAGAGATCTCGTCGGAGCTTGGCACAAGCAACGCCTCGGTCGGTGGCTTGTAGGCAATGTGCTCATCGTACAACGTAGCCGCAGGCAAACTTGCCACCTGTTCGGGTGGTGGGGTGTCTTCGACGTGGACTACGAGCACTTCCTCGGGTTCTTCGTATGCCACAACTGGCTCGGGCGCCACTGCCTCGTCGGCCGCATCGGGCTCGACAATCTCGTCAATCCTTGCAGCTCTGCGTGGTGTCGGCGCAGCAACAGGCGGTGGTGGAGCATCGGGTTCGGCATCGGAAACAAGCCGAATCTTCTTTCTTGGATGTAGCTCTTGAAGCCGTCGTTCAACATCGTGAACATCGATACGCTCTACCGACGCGTCGTGCGCCGGTGTTGCTGGTGGTCGTTCTGCAGCGGGCTCGGTAGGTCGAGGAATAGGCCGAACAATTCGAACACCCGGCGCCAAACTCTTTGTAGCCGAGGTATCGTCGAGTGTTGTTGCAGGTGACTGCCGTGGAAGTGTTCTCAGCAGCTCGGCAGGTTCTTCAGGACGCTCAATATCCTTGCTTCGTCGTGGTCGAAGACTTGTAATTGCCGGTGTTAGATCGGCTTCTGTCTCTGCGTCACCTCCGGCATCATCAGCTTCCGGCTCGTCGACCTGTCCTGCCGGCGCTTCTCGTATCACCCGGCTCTTCAACGACCTTGCAAGTCCAAGCCACGTTTGCACTGTACTACGCACCGAAGAAGGGTCAACGCCAAAGCCGAAGACGGCGACGAAGCCCATAGCTGCGAGCAGCACGAGGAAACTGCCGGTGCGGCCTATGAACTGTACCAATACACCACTCACAAACTGTCCTATCGCCCCGCTCCAAACTGCTGGGATACCGTCGAATGCAGGAATGTGCTGCGCTGTGCCCACCACAGATGCCAGCAGGACGATGGTGAGAACGCCAAAGCCAATTCGACGCGCCGTTAGCGGTGTTATCGCCATTACCGAAAAGAGGTCGCGAGCAACCATGAGCATGAAGCCCGGAAATGCCACAGCAAACCAGCCCACGGTGCTGTGGAATAGCCAGTGTGACAGTACGGCACCAAGCAGGCCCAGCCAGTTGTGGGTGGTGTCGAACCGAACGCGCATCGCATCATCGCCACGGAGCACGCCGAGCAAGTCTCGTATGGTAAGCTGGGCGTTGTCGGCATCGTGTTCAGTATGCGACAACAAGGCGATGAGAACAAGGATAGACACAAGTGCCAGCAACACAGCGGCGATGCGCATGTGTTGCTGCTTTGGAGTGTCTTGACGTTCTGGAGAAGCGGGCATTCGTAACAGAGTGATGAGATGGGCGACATGAATTACGGCCGCATCCGTGCAAAAGTACGAAGACAAGTGGGGCTATGGGGTGGCCAACGGCTATCTTCGCACATCGTAGAGCCACAACGTTGCCTTCCAATGCCTTCTATCTTTGACCCATCGCGACTTCTTGTTGTCGCCGGACCGTGCCTTGTTGAATCTGCAGGAGTAATCCAGCGTGTTGCCGACGGCGTTGCCGAAGCATGTGATGGACTACCAGTTACCTTGGTGCTCAAGGGTTCGTATCGTAAGGCAAACCGCACCAGTGCGACGTCGTTCGAGGGGATCGGCGACGAGCAGGCACTTACCTTGCTCGCCAAGGCAGGTGAGCGCATTGGAGCTCCAACGCTAACAGACATTCATGCCGACGACGAGGCTGACATAGCGGCATCGTATGTAGACGTGTTGCAGATTCCCGCCTTCCTAAGTCGCCAAACATCGCTCTTGCGAGCGGCGGCCGAAACGGGGAAAACCGTCAACATCAAGAAGGGGCAGTTTATGGCGCCCGACGACATGGCGAAGGCAGCCCAGAAGATAGGTGACCGCCGCAAGCGCGATGTATGGCTTACAGAGCGCGGTACAAGCTTTGGATATCACGACTTGGTAGTAGACTTCCGCGGTATCGTGACCATGAAGCAAACGGGTCATCCCGTCATATTTGACGCAACGCACAGCGTGCAACGCCCAAGTGTTGGCGCACAAAGCGGTGGCGCTCCTGAGTTTATTCCAACCCTTGCCTGCGCCGCAGCCGCTGCCGGTGTTGATGGCCTCTTCATTGAAACGCATCCCAATCCCGCAAAGGCGCTGAGCGATGCAGCCACACAGCTTCCGCTACGCAAGTTCCGCGATCTGTTGCGACGTGTTGTTGACCATTGGGCGCTTGCACGATGACGTTCGTTGTGTGCCTGTGCACGATTTGCCTTGTTACGTTGATGGCCTGTACGGAACGCACCGAGCAGACGCGTGCTGCCGATACTACGCTAGCCATGCCCACACACGTTGCCTATGGCATTACCGTGCACTTTACCGATTCCAGCAGAACCAAGGCACGGCTGCGTGGTTCCGTAGCACGCATCTACGAAGACCGTATGGAGACCACGCTTGCAGGTGGTGTATTCGTTGAGTTTTTCTCGACGTCAACAGGGAAGCGGGCCGCAACCCTACGGTCGGATAGCGCCTGGATTGACGACCGCACCAAGAATATGATGGCCATTGGGAATGTTATCGTGATTGCTGACAGCAGCAACACACGACTATCCACTCCCAAGTTGTTTTGGGATAGCGCCACTGAGCGCGTCTCGAGTACCGAACGTGTCTCGATCGTATCGCCTAAAGAGACCATCGACGGCGTGGGCTTCGAGTCCGATCAAGCCCTCACCAGCTATCGCATCTACAACGTCAGAGGTGTCCAACGATGAAACAACTCACCATTGCCGGCAACTGGAAGATGCACACCATGCCTAGCGACGCCGTTGCGCTCTGCGAGGCCATCGTGCATCATTCGTCAACGGCGAGTGCCCTGTCGCAGGGGCATGCCGTTGTTCTTGCGCCGCCCCTTACCAGTCTAGCAGGTGTGGTGGCATCGTGTATGGGTACGGGTGTTGAAGTGGCAGCGCAAGACTGCCATGCAGCTTCTTCGGGTGCCTACACCGGCGATGTAAGTGCGGCTATGGTTGCTGCTCTTGGAGCAACCTGTGTGATTGTAGGGCACAGCGAACGCCGCAGGTATCATGGCGAAACCGACGTCATGATAGGTGAGAAGGCCGCCGCTGCCGCGCGCTGTGGACTCGTTCCCATTATTTGTGTTGGCGAGTTATTACAGGATCGTCAGTCTGGCAACACGAACACCATCCTTCAAGCGCAGATAGAGGGAATCCTTCATGGCTTGGGCCAACAACCACTAACGAGGGCCTACCTGGCGTACGAGCCCGTATGGGCCATTGGTACGGGCGTAGCAGCAACACCCAATCAGGCGGAGGAGACCCACCACTTCTTGCGCACCATTCTTGACGATGGACAAGGGGCATTGCGAGGCGTTCCGATACTCTACGGTGGCAGCGTTACCGACAAAAATGCCGAAGAGCTCTTTAGCTGCCAGAGCATCGACGGCGCACTCGTTGGTGGAGCGTCGCTTGTAGCAGAAACGTTTGTTTCCATCATTCAGGCCGCGATACGAGTAGGGGCGCAGGCAGCGTAATATGTTCACGGCGGCTAACATCCTTACCATTTCGCGCATCTTTCTAGCGCCACTATGCCTTGTAGGTGTTTTGCTGGATACTGCAGCGGGCATGCACGTTGCCGTTGTGCTGTTTGTAGTTGCTGCGCTTACAGACTACTTCGACGGCCTGTTGGCACGGCGCTATGGCCAAGTAACACAGCTTGGAATGGAGCTTGACCCCTTGGCCGACAAGGTCCTTACAACAACGGCATGGGTGGCCCTCGTCTATGTTGGCATTATGCCACTGTGGATGGCCATCATCATCATTGGTAGAGACTTTGCAACCACGCTGCTGCGCAGCTATGCTGTGTCGAAGTCAAAGCCAATCGTAACCTCGACCACGGCCAAAGCCAAGACCATGCTGCAGATGCTCTTTATTGCCTATGGGCTTGTGGCAGTGTGGTTGGAGCGCACAGAGGTTTGGCCTGCAGCAAAGAACATTGCAAGCACCATCGTTCACGGGCGCGCAACGTGGTGGGTAGCGCTTGTGATTACGGCATTCACCGTCTTCACGCTTGTTGAGTATCTCCATCGTAATCGACGCCTGTTCACCAACACCACATCACATCGCAATGAACCCTAGTCGAATCCATGCCTTCGTGGTAACCGTAGCTGGAGCAGGATTACTACCCATAGCGCCCGGAACGTGGGGCTCGCTCGTGGTTGCCCTGCCAGCACTGGCCGTGGTGTTCGACCTCGTTCCAAGTATGTATGTTGCCTCGAGCTACGGCGTAGCAGCGGCCCTCTTCACCATTGCCGGCCTTGTTTCCATTCCCCATGTGCAACGGTTATGGGGCTCCGACCCTTCTGCGGTTGTCATCGACGAGGCTGCCGGCATGGCCCTTATCTGCGCAACACCCTACGTGTATGTAACGCCGTGGCATTGGCTGGCCGGGTTCCTTGTGTTTCGACTGTTAGACATCAAGAAGCCATGGCCGTGTAACTGGTTCAACGACCGACACGAAGCGTGGGGAGTCATGGGCGATGACCTTGTGGCAGCAGTGTACACCGTGGTTCTGCTTCATCTTGGCATGTTGTCGACAACCATTCTTGCAACCTTTGCTGTTGGTTCGTAGCACGCCAAACTGCGACGTGTCGATGGCCCCGCAGCCCTGAAATTATGCGGTGTTTGGCAGGGCATGGTACGTGAAGACCGCATAAAACCTATCGGTGTGGAAAACTTTGTGTTGCCAAGCCGCATAAACACTCGATATTTTCGCAGCGCAAACAGTTTTATCCACAGCATTATTGAAGGAAGTTTCATGAACAAGACAGAGCTCATCGACGCCATTGCAGCTGGCTCGGGCCTTTCAAAGGCCGATGCCGACAAGGCATTGAAGGCAACGCTTGATTCGATTACGCGCGAAATCGCAAAGGGTGGCTCGGTTGCCCTCATCGGTTTTGGTACGTTCTCGGTTTCGAAGCGTAGCGCACGCAAGGGCAAGAACCCACGTACCGGCGCAGCAATCAAGATTGCTGCTAGCAAGGTGCCGAAGTTCAAGGCCGGTGCTGGCCTAAAGGCCATCGCTAACGGCGAGAAGAAGGTAGCCGCTCCTGCAAAGAAAGCCGCCCCAGCAAAGAAGGCAGCACCAGCAGCAAAGGCCGCCCCAGCGAAGAAGGCAGCAAAGAAGAAGTGATGACAATCGCTTCGTCGAACAGGCCCGCCATACGGCGGGCTTTTTTTTTGCCCTCGCACGTCGTACACCCCACGTAATTTTGCGGCATGCCCAAGCATCTGTTGGACACTGAACGTCTAACCACCGACGATATCAACGCACTCCTCGACGAGGCGTCCACCTACCTTTCGCCCACGGGCGGTGTTCGGTCGCTTACTCAGCCTTTGCTGGGGCAGACCATCGTTCTTGCATTCTTCGAACCATCAACGCGAACGCGTTTGTCCTTCGAGATGGCTGCCAAGAAGCTTGGCGCTACAGTGTTACAGTTTACTCCCGAAGGTAGCAGCGTTGGTAAGGGCGAGTCGCTTCACGAGACGTTCCGCACTATCGAGGCGATGGGCGTTGACGCCATCGTTATTCGCCACGCGGTTGACGGTGTTCACCGCGAGCTGGCAACGTGGACGCGCATGTCGGTACTCAACGCTGGCGAGGGGCGCACGGCCCATCCTACGCAGGCACTCTTGGATGCCTCGACGCTTCGCGAACGCGTTGGGTCGCTTGAAGGCCTTCGTGTGGCCATCGTTGGCGACATCGCCCACAGTCGTGTTGCTCGGTCCAACGTCGATGTGCTCACGAAGTGTGGAGCCACGGTGGTGCTATGCGCTCCCGATGCGTTGCTGCCGGCCGAGCCGTGGGTTGATCGCTATGAGCGTTGTGCCACGATCGACGACGCCATGCGGACTGCCAACGTGGTATGCATGCTACGCATGCAGCGCGAGCGATTCGAAGCAGGATTGGCTATCGACCTCGAGGCCTATCGTGCTTCGTATGCGCTTACAACCGCTCGCGCCATGGCGACGCCCAATGTTCTCGTGATGCACCCAGGTCCTGTAAACGTTGGTGTAGAACTCGACGCTGGTGTGCTTGAACTTTCACAGACGATTATTCATCGACAGGTTACGCACGGCGTTGCCGTGCGTATGGCCGTCCTTCGACATCACCTTGTTTGACCACGAACTTCTAGTACGCCATGCCCCGCAGAACAGACCTCCAATGCATCCTCGTTATCGGTTCCGGACCTATCGTCATCGGGCAGGCATGCGAATTTGACTACTCCGGCACGCAGGCCTGTAAGGTGCTGCGCGAGGAGGGCTATCGAGTTGTGCTGATAAACTCGAACCCTGCAACGATCATGACCGATCCCGATGTTGCCCATGCAACGTACATCGAGCCAATAACGCCCGAGTTCATCGAGAAGATTATCGAGAAGGAACGTCCTGACGCTATCCTTCCAACCATGGGCGGTCAAGTAGCTCTGAATGCTGCTGTTGCTCTCCACGATCGTGGTATCCTCGAGAAATATGGCGTGCGTCTCATCGGATCGTCCATCGAATCGATCCACAAGGCCGAAGACCGCGAGCAGTTTCTTGCTGCCATGCAACGCATCGGCATGGACATGCCACGTGGTGGCTTCGTTACCAGCGAGTCCGACGGCCTGGCTATCGTCGAAGAAACCGGTTTTCCCGTTATTATCCGCCCCTCGTTTACCATGGGTGGAACGGGAGGGGGCATCGCATATAACGTCGAAGAGTATCGCACGATGCTGCGCAGTGGCCTTGTGGCTAGCCCAATTGGTCGTGTTCTTGTCGAAGAGAGTGTAATCGGCTGGAAGGAGTTCGAACTCGAGGTGATGCGCGACAGGGCAGACAACGTTGTTATCGTTTGCAGCATCGAAAACGTCGACCCAATGGGTGTGCACACAGGCGACTCGATTACTGTGGCTCCGGCACAGACGCTTACCGATCGCGAGTACCAACGCATGCGCGATGCAGCTCTGGCAATCATCCGCGAAATCGGCGTCGAAACAGGCGGATCGAACATTCAGTTCGCGTTGAATCCGGCTAATGGCCGCATGATCGTCATCGAAATGAACCCTCGAGTGTCGAGGTCTTCTGCGCTGGCCTCAAAGGCAACTGGCTTTCCGATTGCCAAGATTGCAGCCAAGCTGGCCGTTGGGTATACGCTCGACGAGATCCTTAACGACATCACGAAGAAGACACCTGCCTGCTTTGAGCCGTCGATCGACTACGTTGTGGTAAAGGTGCCACGGTGGGACTTCGAGAAGTTCCGCGAAAGCGATACGTCGCTCGGTGTTCAGATGAAAAGCGTCGGCGAGGCAATGTCGTTTGGACGAACATTCAAAGAGGCCCTGCAAAAGGCCCTGCGCAGTCTTGAGCAAGGACGGTATGGCTTTGGCTTCGACAAGGCCGAACTGTGTGTACTTGGCACGCCGCCCGATACCGAACTGGCCCCGCTTCGGCAGCGCCTGCGCACGCATACGTCGACGTCGATTTTTGACCTGTTCGACGCACTGCGATATCGGCTTACCACCGAAGAGATTCACCGTCTGTCGAAGTACGATCCATGGTTCATCGAACAGTGTCGCGAAATCGTTGAACTCGGACTTGCCGTCATAGAACGCGCCAGACAAGCAGGCAAGGATGCCCTTGAGTCGATCGACGGTCCAACGATGCGGCGCCTGAAGTCCTACGGCTTTAGCGATCAGCAACTCGCACTCATGACGGGCACGTCGGAGCTACGCGTGCGCACAAGAAGAACCACCTTGGGCGTGATTCCCGTGTACAAAACTGTTGATACATGTGCGGCAGAATTCGAATCGGAAACGCCCTATCATTACTCCACATATGGAGCCGAAAACGAGTCGGTACCAAGCACGAACCGTAAGGTCATCATTTTGGGCAGCGGTCCAAACCGCATAGGTCAAGGCATCGAGTTCGACTACTGCTGTGTGCAAGGCGTCTTCGCCCTACGTAACCTGGGATACGAGGCAATCATGGTAAACTGTAATCCGGAGACGGTATCGACGGATTACGATACCACGAATAGACTCTACTTTGAACCGTTGACCTTTGAAGACGTGATGAACATCGTCGACCATGAACGGCCCGATGGTGTGGTTGTAACGTTCGGAGGGCAGACACCGCTAAAGCTGGCCCAGCGCCTGGCCGACGCTGGCGTACCACTCATTGGAACATCGCCCGAAGGTATCGACCTTGCCGAAGATCGCAAGCGCTTTGGCGAACTGCTCGATCGACTAGGCATCCCATGTCCGCCATGGGGAACGGCGCTAGCCGAAGACGAAGCCGTCGACATCGCCAATCGAATTGGATATCCCGTGCTCGTGCGTCCGTCGTACGTATTGGGAGGCCGAGCCATGCAGATATGCTATCGCGAAGAGTCGCTGCGGTCGTACATGGCTAATGCGCTTGCGCAAGATCCAACGCGCGCCGTACTCATCGATCACTTCCTTGAAAATGCCGTCGAGTATGACGTCGATGCTGTTAGCGATGGCGTCACCACCGTCATTGGCGGTATCATGCAGCACATCGAAGAAGCCGGTGTACATAGTGGCGACTCGAGTTGCGTGCTGCCGCCGTACAATACGGCCGACCGACACATTGCCACCATGATTGACTACACTGAGCGTATGGCTAAGGCCATCAACGTCGTGGGCTTGCTGAACATCCAATATGCCATACAGCACGATACCGTGTATGTTCTTGAAGTAAACCCTCGTGCGTCGCGCACCGTGCCCTTCGTGAGCAAGGCCACAGGTACCAAGCTCGCTCATGTTGCCACGCAGGTGATGACGGGTACGGCGCTGGCAGACATCGACGTAGAACCGTTCAGACTCGATATGAATCGCGTTGCGATTAAAGAGTCCGTCTTTCCGTTTACAAAATTTCCGCGCGTCAATGTCTTCCTCGGTCCTGAAATGCGCTCAACTGGCGAAGTGATGGGCATGGACAGCACCTTCGGTCGTGCGATTGTCAAGAGCCACATATCGGCCGGTAACGGTCTACCCGCACGTGGCAGCGTGTTTATCTCGCTTAGCACTCACGACAAAACCGATCGTGCCGCTGGTATCGCTCGTGGTTATGCCGACCTTGGCTTTACGATCCTAGCCACCGGTGGAACGGCGTCGTTCTTGCGAGACCATAACGTAACCGCCCAGCCCGTACTTAAGCACTACGAAGGAAGGCCAAGCATTATCGACCAGATCGCCAACGGCGAAGTACACATTGTGATTAACACACCGTTAGGTGAAAACGCTCGGTACGACGAGTTCATCATGGGGCAGACCGCGCTCAAGCATAAGGTACCATTCTTCACAACCCTAGCTGCTGCCGAGGCCTCGCTGCAAGGCATCATTGCCATTCGAGAACAGCAGTTTAGCGCAACCTCACTCCAGGATCATTATGCAGTCCGGAACGGGCATTGAGCGCCTGTGGACCGTTCTTGACCTTGTGAAGTGGGGTACCGACTACTTTACCGGCAAGGATGTTGATTCGCCACGGCTTACGATAGAGCTCATGCTGTGCAATGTGCTTTCGTTTGGTCGTGTCCAGTTGTACAGCACCTTCGAGCGGCCGCTATCGAAGGCCGAGCTTGCAACCCTGCGCAGCTTCGTGCAGCGTCGGGTAGCGGGCGAGCCCCTCCAGTACATCACCGGAGAAGGTCCGTTCTTTGGCCATGTCTTCCACGTCAGTCCTAGCGTCTTGATTCCTCGTCCAGAAACCGAGCTAATCGCCGACCATGCACTTCGCTACTGTAGGGGGCACCGCGACACGCGAGCGCTCGACATTGGAACGGGCAGCGGCTGCATTGCGATTTCGGTGGCGGTGCATGCTGCTGACAGCCAGTGGACGGCGTTGGACGTAAGCCAAGCGGCGGCAGACGTTGCCCGTGGCAACGCCGAACGCCTTGGCGTTGCCGACCGTGTGGAGGTACGTGTTATGGACTTCCTGACGGAGCTACCTGAGGGCCAGTTCGACATTGTGACGATGAATCCGCCATACATTCCCGTTGCCGAGATCGACGCTGTGGATCCCGTGGTTCGCGACTTTGAGCCGAGAGGGGCCCTAACCGATGGTGCCGACGGCTTGACCTTTCACAGGCGGCTTGCCGAAGTGCTTTCCGGTGCCCCTTTCCTTACGGAGAGGGGAATGGTACTTGTGGAAGTTATGGCGGGCCAGGCAGACGTTGTGGAGGCGATCTACGGTAGCATTGGTGGCAAAACCACGGTAGTAGCCGACCTTGCAGGCATTCCTCGAATGGTAACGTGGCAGCCATCATGACGTGTTACGAAACGGTATTACAAAACGTCATCGGCCTCACTGCGAACGTTTTTCGTAGTTTTGGCCGCCTTTCGGACGTGGGCATACCCGCTGGGATTCCATCATGAAGAGGCACGAACAACTTGAGGTAACGGAAGTGACGGGCGGACGAATCATCGTTCTGCACGATCAGTTCATCGGTGGCGAAGAAACTGATGCCTTCCGAACAGAGCTGGTGCGGGCTGCGAAAGACAAGTCGCCGGTGGTTATCGTCGACATGGACGACGTTCCCTATGTGAACTCGGCGTTCATTGGCGCGCTTATATCGGGCAATGCCGACGTAAAGCGAACCGGAGGAACGGTTGTGGTAGCACGGCTGACGGCTCAAGTGGATTCCGTGTTTCGATTGACGAAGCTTCATAAGGTCGTACCCATCTATACGCGCTTGGATGTAGCTTTTGGCGACTACGGCGTGTCTCAAACAACAGAAACAAACTAGGTCAACAAACCATTCGTATCATCAAGGATTCACCATGAAGAACCTCACCAACGTTCTCATCCTCACCGCCTGTTTTGTGGTAGCATTTGCCTTCTACTACCTTGTGATGGGGGCAGCGGGCAACTTCGAGAACGGAGACATTCACAGCCCGATCAATGTACTGGGCACAATCTACACCGGTGGCCCACTTGTGGCCGTACTTCTTGCCTGCTGTTTGATTGCCATCACGTACACGATTGAGCGTCAATGGTCAATTGGCAAGGCCTCTGGCAAGGGTCAGATGCATGCGTTTGGCAAGGTTGTTGTCGACAACGTCCGCAGTGGAAACTATGCGGCCGCCCTCAAGGCGTGCGACGAACAACGTGGCTCGTTGGCCAACATCCTGCGTGCAGCCGTTACACGGTTCAAGACAGTCGAAGGAGATGGCTCGCTTAACGCAGAGCAAAAGGTTGCCGAAGTTCAGCGCGTCATCGACGAAAACATGAATCTAGAAACGCCACTGCTCGAAAAGAATCTGGTGGTTCTATCGACGGTTGCCTCGACGGCAACGATGGTTGGTCTGTTAGGAACTACACTCGGTATGATTCGCGCCTTCAGCGCCCTTGGCGCCGGAGGCACGGTATCGGCTCAGATGCTCTCGATTGGTATCTCGGAAGCCTTGTACAACACTGCTGGCGGTCTGGCCGCGGCCATTATTGCCATCATTGCATACAACTACTTCACAACGAAGGTTGACAACTTTACGTATGCCATGGATGAAACCATCCTAGACCTGATGGAGACACTTGCCGTGAAGACGGGCGGCGCAAAGCACGGCTAATCGGGTTGCGGATTTATTCACTCCTACAAGGAATCGACGAATGTCGAAAATCAAGAAAAAGCGCGTAGGATTTGTGCTCGACATGACACCGTTGGTGGACATCACGTTCCTCCTGCTTACGTTCTTCATGTTTACAGCCAAGTTTAAATCGCAAGAAGAATCGTCGGAACGCTTCGTGATTAAGCGTCCACAGACGGTTGCCGACACGGCCAAGGTTCCGGAAAAGGACCTTGTGACCATCAAGATTGCCGTCGACACAGTCTCACGCGATACAGCATGGTATTACTCCATGTTGAACGAGCAGGACCGTACACGTTTGGCAGCACAGATGGTAGCGCTCAAGTTCCCCGAGGCAACGCCTACGACAACGCAGTTCAAGATCACGGATACGACGTGGTTACAGACCTTTGTCAAGGAATCGCGGACCATCAATCAGCAGGCAATCTTTGCTATTGATGCGGACCAAAACATCAAGTATCGTTGGGTTGAACACGTTATGACGGCCTTTAGGCGTTATAACGCTACGTCGTTCAACTTTGTAACCGACAAGAAACAGTAACCTGGAGAATCTACTATGGCCGGTGGTGGCGAAGGACTAGGCGGAGGTGCCAAACAGAAACGTGGTGGCACCGGGAAGCGCAAGGTTAAGAAGCGAGTTGGCTTTCGACTTGACATGACGCCGTTGGTGGACATCACGTTCCTGCTGTTGACATTCTTCATGTTAACGACATCGATGATTACGCCGCAGACGATGGAGATGAAGATTCCACCGCAGTTAGAGGAAAAGATTGAGGTTAAAGAATCAGAGTTGCTAACCATCCGTATTCGCGACGATGGCAAACTGTTCTTTAACATGGGTAATGATGCACCGCAGCCCGTTAAGATCAATGAGCTGCGTAAGGTAGTCATTGACCAGAACGTTTCATTGCGTAACCGTTGTATTGTTGTACTCAAGGCGTCGTCGCAAGTAGCATACGGCGCCGCTGTTGCTGTACTTGATCTCTTGAATGCGGTCGAGCCGGAAATCACGGAGAGGCTTCGTCAAAATGGAATCGACAAGCGTGAGCGCAAGTTCACCGTTGCCCCTTATGAGAAAAAAGATGCCGAGGAGGTAGCAGGACTATGACGACAGCCGAAGCAACACTTCCTGGAGTGCCAACGAAGTATGGTGCACAGGAGCTAAAGAAAACCATCAGCGACAACACCATCAGGGCATGGATCATGGTAACGGCGGCCCTGTTGCTGTTGCTGTTGTTTCGATGGGTGTATGAGACTGTCCTACGCGACTGGCTATTTAAGGAGCCGGACGTTGTAGAAGTTGTTGTAACACGTGCCATGTTGGACGTGTTGGCGCCGCCTCCGTCCAACACCAACGAACCGCCACCACCGCCGCCGCCAACGAACACCATGATGGGCGCTTCGGGTCCTGCAACACGAGCTGGTACGCCAGTGGCGGTACCGGATGCCTTGATTGCTCCCGATGCGAAAGACTTTGCCAACATCGACGAGCTTGCACGCGCATCAGCCAAGGGCGGCGATGGGGAAGACCAAGGTGGATTTATGGACGGTGCGTTTGACGGTGGTGGGCAGGGTCTAAAGGTTGAAAAGGAAGAGATTCCCGATCCGGACGACTTTGTTGCATACGAAGTCGAGCCCGAAATTGACTATTCTGGTTTGCAACGATCGATTGTCTATCCCGACATGGCCAAGCGCAACAACATCGAAGGCACGGTTACCGTACGTGTGTTGGTGGGCAAGGATGGTAGGCCTATGAAGGTTCAGGTACTCGACGGCGTAAATAAGTTACTTGATAATGAAGCCATTCGCGCTGTGCAGGCAGCAACATTTACGCCGGCAAAGCAAAACGGTGTACCGGTGGCGGCATGGATGGCTATACCTGTAGTGTTTAAGCTGAAGTAACCACCTTCGGCTTGGGGGTGTCTCCCGAAGACAAACTTTGGGAGCACCCGCCATGACAACGACTCTCGTTCCTTCGCTTACTGCGTCACGGCGCAGAAGGTATGAACTTCAAGTAGCCATCAATCACAACACCGTACGAGCGTGGTTCATGGTGATGGTTGCACTGTTGCTTGTGTTTGCCTGCCGATGGGCCTACACGTCGGTGATACGAGACTGGTTCTTCCGCGAGCCCATGATAGTCGAAGTCCTTGTGCCTAGACCCGTCCATACCGTGAGTATTCCAGCTCTCATCCAAACGCATTCGTCGACTGTGTCGTATGCCAAGAGCACCAGAAAAGGGGCAACGGCAACGCGTACGCAAGCAGGTACTCCGGTAGCAGTGGCCCCCGATGCAATGATCGAAACGTCGTTTGCAACGTTGAACGACATGCATCAGGTAGGTGCACAGTTTGGTGACGACGACGCAGTACTCGGAACTCCGGATGGAGTCAGCAACGGCACCATCGCATCGGCGGAACCTAGCGAAGCTACCAATATCGATGACCCTTTGATGTTTGTAGCTCATGAAGTAGAGCCCGATGTTGACTATGCGGGACTACAGCGATTGATTGTGTATCCCGACTTGGCGAAGCGCCATGGTGTAGAGGGGACGGTAACGATCCAGGTACTTGTGGATGTAGACGGCAAACCAGCTAACGTTGTGGTGTACAAGGGTGTAAACGTATGGCTCGACAACGAAGCCGTGCGAGCTGCCTCGTTGGCAACGTACACGCCTGCACAGCAAAGTAATCGCGCGGTTGCTGCGTGGCTAACCATCCCAGTTGTTTTTTCGCTGCGATGAATGTGCTCATGATTGTTGTTAACTACAGCGCACGACTGCTGGTACTTGTTGTGGGGGTACTGCTTGTGACAGGCGTTGTTGCCTCGGACAGCTTCGAAATACACATACAGAGAACGTTTGGTGCAATGATGATTGCTTTTGGAGCATACCGTACCATTGTGTACCACGTTCGAAGAAATCAGGAGAATGTACCATGATGTTGCGAATGCTTGTTCTACTCGGCATGGTTGTCGCGCTGGTAGGGTGCGATGCGCAGAAGGCCGATCCATCGCAAGAAACGGCCAAAAGCGGAACGCTCACGGTCTACATAGATAATCAGATCGCTGAACTGCTCCAGCCGTCGTTGGCACTGTTTCAAAAGGAGCATCCACAGGCCACGTTACGTACTGAGCGCCTAGAGGCGGGAGACGCCGTACTAGCACTGTTGTCGAGAGACGCACGATTGGCCATCATCGCGCGCGGGTTTTTGCCTTCGGAGGATACGCTGTTACAGGATGCTAAGGTGTCGTACCCCATGACGCACATCGCAACTGATGCGCTTGTCGTCGTTGCGAACAAGCGTGTGCCGTTCGATACACTTTCTGATGAGAACCTTCGGGCATGGCTTGTAGGCGACCGCGCAACTGTTTCCGACGACGCAGGCGGCTCCAGCATTCGAACCGCCATCTGTCCGCCACCGTCGACATCGGTATTCGATAACACCAACACATTGTTGCTTCGCGGCAGACTTCCTCAGCGGCAACGACTTACGGCCTTACCCTCGGTTGACAAGATTCTTGATGCCGTTAGAACAGACCAGTCAGTTCTCGGCATCGCCTACCTGTCGCAAGTTCATGCCGACTCGACTGTTAAGCTCCTTCGAATCGGTTTTACCAACGAAAAGGCAGAGCGCATCTATCCGCAGCATGTACACCTTGGATACGTTGTTCAAAAGATGTATCCCTACCGTGTGAAGATTCACACCATTCTGCGTGACAAGATCAATCACTTTAGTCTGCCGGCAGGTGTGGCCGGATACATCTACCAAAATGCCGATGCCCAACGTACGTTTTTAGACGCAGGAATCGTGCCCGAGTTTGCCAAGCTCGTCCTCGACCCCTCCAAACCATAGAATCACCACACGTTTTTCTTTATGAGATACAGCCCAATAGCAATCCTCCTCGCCCTTGTATGTTCATTCTCTACGGCGTTCTCGCAGGCAACATTTGATCGTGCTCGAGCCCTCGTTGCAAGTGGCGACGTTCCTGCTGCGGCGGAAGTCATCAAGCAAGTTGTTGCCAAGGAGCCCACGAATGTCGACGCTCTTGTTCTTGCAAGTCAAATCTTTCTTGAGCTCGAATCATCCGACACGGCTTTGCAGTATGCCAAACGAGCATATGAGGAATCGGACACACGGGGCGACGTCGTTCGACAGTATTCTGCGTCTCTCTCCAAGAAGGGTTCTGCCGAACAGGCCACCGTTATTATGCGAAAGTTCATCAAGAAGAACGAGTCGGTAGAGAACTACCTCGCGCTCGTAGATGCGCTCATTGATGCCGATTCTCTGCGAGCTGCCGAACTGGTTGGAACTACGGCCAAGACAAAGTTTGCTACCAGTGCTCAGTCATTCCTTGCCTTAGGCAACATCTATTTCAACTACAAACCGCAGCCAGTTTATGAGCTTGCGAAACAGAACTATGAAGAGGCCATCAAGCTTGAGCCCACGCTCATTCAAGCCCATTTCAACCTTGCACAGTGTTATTGGAAGCTTGCCAATGCCGAGTCGGACGAAGACCTGTCGAACGAGCTGTTCAAGCGTTGCTTGCTGTCGTGGAACGAAGTTGGCAAGCTCGATCCAACCAACGCGCGTGCCTTCTTCGAGCAGGGCAAAATCTTCTATCTAGCGAAGCGATATCGAGATGCCACCAAGGCCCTGGTTGAGTACCGAAAGTTGCGCCCTGTTGGTACTGGACAGGCCATTGCGTCGTGGTACCTTGGCAACTCGTACTACGAACTCAATGCATGTGACTCTGCCAAAATCCACCTTATGGATGCTGGTAAGCAGATCGACACCTTACGCAACAAAACATCGCTCCTGCTTGCGCGGTGCGCCTTTAGAACCAAGCAGTGGGGAAGTGCCGTTCGCGACTTCAAAACGGCCGAAACAGCAAACATGCTCGAGCCATTGGACTACTGGTACTATGGAACGTCGCAGGTGCTAGCTGGTGATACAACCTCAGCCATCGCAACCATGTGGAAGGCCTCTGAAGTAATGCCACAGCAATGTGTTCTTATGTTCCGCTTCGGCTTGCTTCTTCAAAGCCGCGACACAAAGGGCTCAAGCACAATCTTCAAGAAACGACTTGCCTCGTGCAGCGACTCGCTCGATGCTCGAATCCTTGTCTTCATTGGTAACAACTTCTTCCAAGACAGTGTTGTCGACTCTGCCGAGGCCTACTATAACCTTGCCCTTTCCAAAGAGCCCAACAACTGCTACTTCATCTCACGTAAAGCCGAAATTCTCCTTGCTCGTGATGATGTGAAAGGGGCACGGGTAATCCTCGACGACGTGGTTGCACGCTGTGGAACATCTAACGACGCGCAAGAGCGGCGATACGCCGAACAGGCGCTGTTCAAGCTCTGTAATCTCGATTTGCAGGAGAAATCCTACGCCGCCCTTGTTGCACATGCAAAGAACATTGTTACCACCATTAACCCAACGTCGGCCATTGGCTGGCTATACCTTGGCATTGGTCACCAAGGTGCCGGCGTAAAAGACGAGGCCTGCAAGGCCTACAAGAAGGCCATTGAATTCGATCCGAACAGTAAGCCAGCGAAGGACAACCTCAAGAGTCTGGGTTGTTAACCTCGGTATCATCCTTGACCATCCAGCAACGGTGCGTTTTGCCAAGTGCGAAACGCACCGTATTTTTGCCGCCTTGTACAGTGCTTTAACCCCAGGAAGTCTGCGATGATTGCGGTCCATATCCAGGGGATGCACGATGGCGTACATCCGATAACTATCGAAACGGCCGTCGATTCTGTGACGGGGTTACCCGCCGAATTCGTCGGTACGGTAGTTGTCGATGGCGAGATATCTAAGCTTGGACGAAGGTTTCACATCGACGCCAGCCTTGAATGTACCGCACGCCTCGTTTGCGATCGCTCCTTGGAAGAATTCGACGAACGCATCTGCGTTGATATCGCTCTCGATGTAATGATCGACACAGAGCGGGCCAACCGTGGCGACATGCTTGATGACGACGTCCTTGCAATTCGCGAGGACGATAAAGTTATCGACATTAGCGACGTTGTTCGTCAGGAACTCGTTGTGCATCTTCCCATGCGCCGCGTTGCGCCGGCTTATCGCGACAAGGACTTGGCCGACGTGTTCCCGAATCTTTCTAATCGTGACGCAGACGCTCCACAACAATCTGATACCATCGACGAGCGCTGGGAAGTCCTGCGCTCTTTGCGAAAACCTTGATACCGAGGAAGTACCATGCCAAACCCAAAACGCCGACATTCTAAGTCCCGCACTGCGAAGCGTCGTACACACTACAAGGCGTCCATCCCCACACTAACGGACTGCCCTAACTGCGGCGCTGCCAAGCAGCCCCACATCGTTTGCCACTCTTGTGGCTATTACAACGGTCGACGCATCCTGACTGTCGAGTAACCCCTCGTGAAACCCGTTCGGGTCGTACTGGACGCCATGGGCGGCGACTTTGCACCGAAGAATGAAGTGCAGGGTGCCGTTGCCGCCGTTCGTACGCTTGGCTCACGATTGCAGCTTACCTTGGTTGGCCGCGAAGCAGACCTGAAGGCCGAACTTGCGGCCTTCCCTGAGTCTGGGGCCATTACGATTGTTCACGCTGATGACGTTGTATCGATGGACGACGAACCATCGTCGATAGTTAAACAACGACAGTCGTCATCGTTGTACATTGGCGTTGAACGTATGCGCAGCGGAGCTGCCGATGCGTTCGTGTCGGCAGGCAACACCGGAGGTGTAATGGCCACATCGACCATGCTATGCGGCAGAATCGCTGGCGTAAGTCGCCCGACCATTGGATCGTTTTTGCCAACAAAGACTGGACGCCCGTGTTTGGTTGTCGACGTTGGTGCCAATGTTGATTCCAAGGCTAGGTTTTTGCACGACTTTGCCGTTATGGGTAGCGTGTATTATCGCCTAATGATGGGCGTAGAACGTCCGTCTGTTGGCCTGTTGAACGTTGGCGAGGAGCCATCCAAGGGCAGGGAAGTAGTTCGCGAGGCACACGGCTTGCTTGCTAGTGCCAACATCAACTTCGTTGGAAATGTTGAAGGCCGTGATATTCTGTCGGGTAACGTCGACGTCGTCGTGTGTGATGGCTTCGAGGGCAACATTGTCCTCAAGTTTGCAGAGAGTGTCCTTGGCTTTCTCAAGGAGAAGTTGCGCCGCTATGCAGCAGGAGGCCTAGTGCAAAAGCTTGCCATGGCCGTAGTGGCGCCTGTGCTGCGATCGGCACTGCGCGATATGGACTATCAAGAGTACGGCGGTGTGCCATTACTCGGCATCAACGGCGTTACGATTATTGGCCATGGGTCGTCGTCGCCCAAGGCCATTGCAAATATGATTGCTCGAGCCGTCGATGTTGTTGACCGCGACGTAAACGGCGCCATTTCGGCTGCCATAACAGCCCCACTCAAGAAGGAAACACCATGAAAGCGGCCATTACTGCCGTAGCGCACAACACGCCTGAAACTGTGTATGATAACACGTGGTTTGCTGAGCGCCTCGACACGTCGGATGAGTGGATTACAACTCGCACAGGCATACGAGAACGACACTTTGGCTTTGGCATTGGCCTTACCGATATCCTGCTTCCTGCAGCGAAGAGCGTTCTGGAGCAACGCAATCTTCAACCGTCCGACGTCGACTGCATCATCGTTTGCACCGTCACGGCCGACCGCGTGTTTCCAGCAGCCGCCAGCATGTTGCAAGCGAAGCTGGGAGCAATGAACGCCTGGGGCTTCGACCTCGCGGCTGCCTGCTCTGGCTTCCTCTATGGCGTTGTGACGGCTGCTAAGCTCGTTGAATCGGGCGCCGTGCGCAACGTTTTGCTCTGTGGTGGCGACATGATGAGCTCGATCCTCAACTTCGACGACCGCACCACCTGTGTTTTATTTGGTGACGGTGGTGGCGCTGTGCTCATCGAGCCATCGACGGACGGAACAGGCATCATCGACCACGTCTTGCGTATGGACGGCAACGGCGAGAAACACCTACACATGGTGGCTGGTGGATCGCTCAAGCCCGCTACCGTCGAAACGGTCAATAACCGAGAGCACTTTGTGTTTCAAGAAGGCCAAGCCGTCTTCAAAAGCGCCGTCAAGGGCATGGCCGACGTGTCGTACGAAATCATGGAGCGCAACAATCTCACAGGCGACGATGTGGCGTGGCTTGTGCCACACCAGGCCAACCTTCGAATCATCGACGCGACTGCTCAGCGAATGGGCTTGACGAAGGAAAAGGTTGTTGTAAACATCGACCGCTACGGCAATACGACGGCTGGTACGATACCCATCTGTTTGTCGGAACTTCATCAACAAGGTAAGGTGAAGGCCGGCGACAATGTAATTCTTGCAAGCTTCGGTGCTGGATATACCTGGGGCGCCGTCTTGTTGCGCTGGTCAATCTCATCAAAGGATTCCTAACATGCAAGCACTCGTGTTTTCTGGCCAAGGATCGCAGTATGTTGGCATGATGGCCGACCTATTGGAGCAGTTTCCACAGGGCCAGGCGCTTGCCGAACGCGCCAATGCTGTGGTTGGCTACGACCTTATTGACATCTGTGTAAACGGCCCTGCTGATACCCTCAAGGAGACTCGATATACGCAGCCCGCGCTCTTTGTTCACGAGGCGATGCTGTTGGACGTTACGGGCGCACATCGCAAAGCCACAGCCGTTGCAGGACATTCGCTGGGAGAGTATAGCGCCTTATATGCCGCCGGTGTACTGTCTTTTGAAGACGCATTGCGTGTTGTGGCACTTCGGGGACGCCTCATGTACGAAACGGGGCTAGCGATTCCGGGCACGATGGCCGCGATTGTGGGCTTGAGCGATAGCGCAGTGTTGGATGTCTGTGCGGCCCTAGATGGTGTTGACGGTCAACGAATTGTTGCAGCAAATTTTAACGCTCCGGGTCAAGTGGTTGTGTCGGGATCGGCCGAATACGTCCGCGCATCGCTTCCAGCATTCAAGTCTGCCGGTGCCAAGCTTGTAAAGGAGCTTGCCGTAAGTGGTGCCTTTCATTCGCCCTTGCTTCAAGAAGCACAAAGCCCCTTATCTGAGGCGCTTGATGCTATTGAGTTTCGAGATGCAACCATCGATGTATATGTAAACGTAACGGGTAAGCCACTACGCGATGGTGCCTTGTTACGCCGTGCGGCGCAGGATCAGCTTACGGCTCCCGTTCAATGGACTGCAACAATTGAGGAAATGGTTGGGGCTGGTATTGACACAATCACTGAAATCGGACCTGGTAGTGTGCTGCAAGGACTTGTTAAGCGCATTGCTCCTACGGTTGCGATTAACGGCATTGATACAGCAGAACACGTGCGATCATATCTTGACCAATCAACGTAAGAATCGGAGTTTACATGTCTACATTCTCCCACGAGGGCAAGGTCATCATCGTGACCGGTGGATCACGCGGCATCGGTGAGGCCGTTGTTCGGCGTCTTGTGCGTGAAGGTGCCACCGTTCATGCAACGTTCGTTAGCAACCCCGACCGTGCTGCTTCCATTACCCAGTCGCTGGCAGGGGAAAGGGGCACCGTTACCTATCATCAGGTCGACGTGTCCGACGAAGCCCAGGTGAATGCCTTTGCTGACGCCGTGCGAACGGCGTCGGGGCGTATTGACGGTCTGGTTAACAATGCCGGCATTACTCGTGATGGACTTATCGTTCGAATGTCGGGGCAGGATTGGCACGATGTTATCGAGACCAACCTTTCGGGACCATTCTACACGTGCAAGGCAGTAGCTCGCACGATGATGGGACAGCGCAATGGACGCATCGTCAACGTGGGGAGCATTGTTGGGCTTGGCGGCAATGCCGGGCAAGCCAACTACAGCGCCGCCAAGGCTGGCATTGTAGGCCTAACGCGAAGCCTCGCGCGTGAACTTGCGAGTCGTAACGTTTTAGTAAATTGCGTTGCTCCGGGCTACATCGAAACCGATATGACCGGAAAGCTGAACGATGAACAGCGGGCTGCCTTTGTCGAGTCGATTCCGTTGCGCCGCGTTGGTGCACCCGATGACATTGCTTCCGTTGTGTCGTTCTTGCTCTCAGACCACGCATCGTACATCACCGGTCAGGTGATTAACGTCGATGGTGGTCTTGCCATGTAAATCAACCTCGATCATCATTTCATCACTATACCCACAACAGGGAAACATCATGTCGACAGTTGCTCAAAAGGTCACCGAAATCATCGTCAACAAGCTTGGCGTCGAAGAGTCACAAGTCACGCCAACAGCGTCGTTCACCAACGACTTGGGTGCCGACTCATTGGACACCGTAGAGCTCATCATGGAGTTTGAGCGTGCGTTCAATATGTCCATCGATGATGCAGACGCCGCCAAGATTCAAACCGTTGGTGACGCTGTTTCCTTCATCGAGTCGAAGTCATAACGCGGCTGTTGCCGCATTCATGCTCCATCAATCGTAGGACCCCATGTCCCGTCTGAACGCCCCGCGCATCGTCATCACCGGCCTCGGTGCCGTCACTCCTATTGGCAACACCAAGGAGGATTTCTGGAACGGCATGATGTCGTCGCGGTCAGGTGCCGCCAATATCACGCGCTTCGACGCAACGGCGTTCGACACGCGTTTTGCGGCCGAAGTGAAGGAGTATGACCCCACGCTCCACATCACGCGCAAAGAGGTTCAGCGTATGGACCTCTTTACGCAGTTTGCTATGTCGGCCGCTGTCATGGCTGTCGAAGATGCCGGTATCGACTTTGAAAAAACCGACCGCAACCGCTGCGGCGTCGTCTTTGGATCGGGCATCGGAGGCATGTGGACGTACCACCATCAGCAGCAAAATCTGTACGATCGTGGCGGCGTTCCAGATCGTATCTCGCCGTTCTTTGTGCCGATGCTCATTAGCGACATCGCTGCGGGCCACATCGCAATCCGCTATGGTTTGAAAGGCCCGAACTACGGCACAGTGTCGGCCTGCGCGACGTCGTCGCACTCGCTAGCCGACGCTCTCATGCTGATGCAGCGTGGTATGGCCGACGTTGTACTTGCTGGTGGTTCCGAAGCCGTTGTGTGCCCGATGGGTATTGGCGGATTTAATGCCATGAAGGCCCTTTCGACGCGTAACGATGACCCATCGACAGCAAGTAGGCCGTTCGATTTACATCGCGACGGCTTCGTGATGGGCGAAGGCGGTGGCATTCTTGTGCTCGAAACACTCGAACACGCCATGAATCGCGGTGCCCGCATCTATGCAGAGTTCGCTGGCATTGGCCTTACGGATGATGCCTTCCACATCACTCAGCCGGCCCCTGGCGGCGAAGGAGCAGTTCGCTCTATGCGCCTTGCGGTGGAAGATGCCGGGTTGCTTCCAACCGATATCAACTACGTGAACGCCCATGGCACGTCGACGCCATTCAATGATAAGTCTGAATCGGCCGCCATTCGGACCGTCTTCGGCGATCATGCCGATTCGATGCTGGTAAGCTCGACAAAGTCGATGACGGGCCACCTGCTCGGCGCAGCTGGAGCCGTTGAAGCCATCGCCACAACGCTTGCCATCCACCATCAGATTGCACCACCAACTATCAACCTGTCTACTCCCGACCCAGACTGCACACTGGACTATGTTGCAGGCACTGCACGCCCTGCCCCAATTAAGGCGGCGCTAAGTAATACCTTTGGATTTGGTGGTCACAATGCGACGCTATGTTTCAAAGCGTTCGAAGGGTAGGTTGGTGACGCAATCGGTGCCGACGTGAAAGATCTCGTCAGAAACCTCTACAGCAATCTTCTAAAACTTACAGGTGGTAAGCCCGGCAGGGCTGCTACCTTGCGCGAGCTGTTCCCCCCAATGCAACAGCTCGAACCAGCGCAGGTTGCTAAGCTCGAGCAGGCTTTGGGTGTGCAAATCACAACCGTACCCTTGTACGAGCAGGCGTTAACGCACCGCTCGTACCTGCAAGTTGCCAACTCGCCCGATTACCACAGCAACGAACGTCTCGAGTTCCTCGGCGACGCTATCTTGGGAAGCATCACGGCCGAGTACCTGTTCTATGGTCACCGGCAGGTTCTCGAAGGCGAGCTCACCAAGATGCGCTCATGGCTCGTAAATAAGCGCTCGTTAGCCCTCTGTGCTAAAGCCATCAACCTTGATCAGTTCTTGTTCCTTAGCTATAGTGCTCGCCAGTCGTTGGAAAGGGGCAACGATTCCATGCTGGCCGACGCCCTCGAGGCCATCATTGCCGCAATCTATGTTGACAAGGGCTTCGAGGAAGCACGCAAGTTTATCATCGATAAACTCTTGCCCATTATGGTCGAAGGGTCGATCGTGCAAGACACCAACTTTAAGTCGCTGCTGCTCGAGACCGTTCAGGCTCGCGGACAGTCGGCACCACGGTATGTGGTTGTTGCCGAAGAGGGGCCCGATCACGAAAAGCAATTCATCGTGGAAGTGCTTGTTGGCGACCGACGCGTAGGTACCGGCCGAGGTCGGAATAAGAAGGAAGCCGAGCAGAACGCCGCTGCAGTTGCCATGGACAAATGGGCAGCGCGTTCTGACGACAACGTTGCTTGACGTTATGCGCGGCTACGCGCAAAACGCGTGAATTCACCAATTTCGAGCGATAGACGTCGTAACATCTCATGCCAATCGACGGTCTTCGTTGTTGTTGCCTACCAATCGCACACTATGATTCGCCTTATCGCGCTCCTCGTTGCTCACGTATGTATCTCGGCCACTCTCGTTGGCCAAGGTCTGGGCACGCTTCCGTTTGGGAAGAACAAGATTCAATACGAGCGATTTAACTGGCGCTTCGTCCAGTCAGAGAACTTCGATGTATACTTCCACGACGGGGGCGAATACATTGCTCGCTATACGGCGTATCGAGCCGAAAAGGCACTGGCAGCTATCGAAGATGAACTCTCGTTCTCGATAACGAAGCGTATCGTATTCGTTGTTTATACCTCGCACAATCAGTTCCAGCAGACGAATGTCATCTCCGAGTTCATGAGCGAAGGTATCGGCGGTGTTACCGAGCTCTTCAAGAACCGCATTGTGATTCCCTTCGAGGGCGACTACCACAAGTTTGCCCACGTCATTCATCACGAGCTTGTTCACGCAGTACTCAACGACATGTTCTATGGCGGCAGCATTCAGTCGCTCGTGAACAACTCTGCCCGAGCTATCATCCCCCTGTGGATGAACGAAGGATATGCCGAGTGGTCGGCCGCTGGCGGACTTGATGTGAAGACCGATCAGTTCATGCGCGACGTAGCCGTAAGCGAGTATCTGCGTGGCCTGAATCAACTGAACGGATACTTTGCCTATCGTGGTGGCCAGGCATTCTGGTGGTATGTCGCCGAAAAGTATGGCAAGGGAAAGGTTGGCGAGGTGTTTAATCGGTTCCGCTCCATCGGCGATGTAAATGCTACGTTCAAAGTCGCCTTTGGTATGACGTATGAAGAAATGTCCGAGCAGTGGGCTAAGGACCTCAAGAAGTACTACTTCCCGGACGTCGATCGCTACGAATATGTCGAAGACTATTCTACCCGGATTACCAACCACCGCCGTGATGGCAACTTCTATAACACGTCACCGGCGATTTCTCCCGATGGCGAGCGAGTGGCCTTCATCTCCGATCGTGATGGTCTGTTCGGAGTGTTCGTGGTCGACCTTGCAACGAAGCAGGTTCGCAAGCTGGTCAGTTCAGGGCGCTCGAATGACTTTGAACAGCTCAACATCCTTACGCCTGGCGTATCGTGGAGCCCCGATGGCAAACGTGTGGCACTAGGTGCCAAGGCCGGTCGCGAAGACGTTATCTACCTTATTGACGTCGAGTCGGGCAGCTATCAGCGTCTTGACTTTGACTTGCAGACGATCGGCAGTGTTGCATGGTCGCCCGACGGACGCACCATCGCTTTCGATGCGGCACCGGCAGGAGCCCATTCGGACATCTACCTGTATGACATTGCGTCGAAGAAGCTAACGAAGGCCACGGACGACATTTTCTCTGATGCACAGGCCACGTGGGCACCTGACAACAAGACGTTGTACTTCATCTCGGACCGTGGTAGGTTTATCGACGGACAGCAAAACACGACGAACTTCGCCATGTGGAAGCATGACGTCCACCAGTCTGACATCTACAGTGTAGACATCGAGACCAACGCCATCACACGAATCACAACAGATCCACTTGTTGGCAAGAACTCCATTGCTGTCGCGCCCGATCACCGGTCGATCCTCTATGTTGCAGATTACAATGGCATTGGTAATCTCTGGGAGCTCGACCTTGGAACAAAGCAGCGCAAGGCTCGAACCAATTCGCTGCAAGAGGTAAGCCAGATTTCGCTATCCATCGATGGCACTAAGCTTGTGTTTGCTTCGCAGAATCGCGTTGGATATGACCTGTTCCTACTCAAGTTCCCGTTCGACAGAAAGACGCTAGACACCTTGCCGATGACAAGGTATCGGCGCGAAGAGATTGACAAGCAGTCATCGCTTGCTGGCATCCTTGAAGCGGCCGATGCGCCACCTGTTCGTGACGATGCTGTGCAGCCCTATGGTGCCTTCGATGTTGACTTTGGCGACGCCCGTCAGGCACGACGTAACCCCGATGCTCCAACCAGTGAACGTGGTGGAGCAACTACCACGGCTACTACCGAGCCAGAGGACTTTGTTGCTCGTGACTATCGTGTGGGCTTTACACCCGACATCATCATCGGTCAAGCCGGATACAACAACTGGTTCGGTGCCCAGGGTGTTACGCAGATGCTGTTTAGCGATATGCTTGGCGACCATGAGATCTTCTTCCAGGCCAACCTATTCATCGATCTAGCCAACAGCAATTTCTTCTTGCAGTACTCCTACCTTCCAGGCATTATCGACTGGCGCTTTGCTGCACATCAGAATGCCGGCTTCACGTTTTTGGGTGGCGAGTTTAACCGTCTGCGCAACTACGGCCTCTCGGCGTTTGCGTCCTACCCCTTTAGCCGTTTCTCCCGATTGGACTGGGGCGTGCAGGGCATGGTTATGTCGCGCGAGAATATCGACCGGCCAACGACACCTACGCTAACGCGCTTTGTTGCCGTACCGCAAATCAGCTATGTGCTCGACAATAGCATCCCTGGCATGTGGGCTCCGATGGACGGACGCAGGTGGAACATCACGCTCGAGGGATCGCCCAGTATCGGAGCCGACGGCTTGGCTTTTAGTACGTTACGAACGGATTATCGCGAATACCTACACCTTGGCGGACCCTACACGATAGCCCTGCGAGGTAGCGGCGGAGCCAGCTTTGGCCCGAATCCTCAAAAGTTCTTTGTGGGCGGCACCGACAACTGGATCAATCGTAGTTTCTCGGATGGCGTGCTTCCGTTCCAGAATCCCGAAGACTTTGCGTTCTTGCGCCCCGGTTGGCCCATGCGCGGCTATCCCATTAACATTCGCAATGGCTCGCGCTATGTTGTCACCAACGCAGAGTTCCGCTTCCCGCTGCTGTTTGCCTTCCAAGCGGGGCCTATTCCAGCGCTCTTCCAGGGACTTCAGGGCAACCTGTTCTTCGATATGGGCGGCGCCTTCGACGACGATTGGAATGCTCGCGAAACCACTGGTGCTATCGCCGATCGAGCGCTCTTGTGGAGCACAGGGATTGGTATACGCAGTTTGGCACTTGGCTTGCCCCTGCGAATTGACGTGGCGTGGCGGCGCGACCCAGGTGGCTTTTCCGAGCCAGTGTGGATGTTCTCGCTTGGCGGAGATTTCTAAGCAGCGTGCAACACCTGAAATCCAGCGCGCCCGTTGGTGCGCTCGGTAAGATCGGACCGCATCCGGTCTACCAACATCGTTGGCACGTCCACTTCAAACGACACGCTATCGGCGAACATTGGCGCTATCGTCAGACCGTGACTCTCCAGCCATTCAGTCACAACCGACACGTCGTCGTAGCCGCAGTGAATGGCAAGGGGCACCGTTTCAACAACGGTCTTACGTTCGGCAATCTCCAGCACGGCTTGTGCGGCCTCGGTATATGCCCGAGCCAGTCCGCCAACACCAAGTTTGGTGCCTCCAAACCATCGTATCACAACAATCATCGTATCGGTAAGGCCACTCTTTTGCAAGCAAAACAGGATGGGCTTACCGGCAGATCCACTCGGTTCGCCGTCGTCCGACATACGATAGTCCATCCCACTCGCGCCCAGTCGATACGCCCAGCAGTGATGCACGGCTGTGTGGAACTCGCTGCGAAGTCGCGCAAGCGTATCCATTGCCCCTTGCTTCGATCGAACTGGGATGATACATGCAAGAAAAACGGATCGTTTGATGGTAATTTCGGCCCGCACTTCGTGGGCAACGGTAATGTGCGAAGGAGAGGGGAGTTCGTTCACTCGAATTGGAAAGGTATCTAGCGTATGAAGATCGGAATCGTGTGTTATCCAACCTATGGTGGCAGTGGTGTGCTGGCAACTGAACTTGGCCATGCACTAGCGCGGCGAGGTCATGGCGTACACTTCATCACGTATGCCCAGCCCATGCGGTTGGATAGGTACCAAGATAACATCTACTACCACGAAGTTGAAACACCAACGTATCCACTGTTGGAGTTCAACCTGTATACGTTGGCACTGGCAGGCAAGATTATCGATGTGGTCAAGTATGAGAAGCTAGACATTCTTCACGTCCACTACGCCATTCCACATGCGATAAGTGGTTTCTTAGCACGCGAGATTCTGAATGGTGACTCGCCAGTGAAGTTGGTAACCACGCTGCATGGAACCGACATTACGCTCGTGGGGATGGAGCCGAGCTTTCATCCGCTGGTGAAGTTCTCGTTGGAGCGTTCTGATGCCGTGACGGCCGTATCGGGACATCTCATGGAAAAGACCAGGCAGTCCTTCGACATCGAACAGCCAATCCATGTGATTCCGAACTTCGTCGACACAAAACTCTATCGTCGCGAGGAGTGCCCCCAGTTGGCTCGTCAGCTACATGCTGATGGCGACGAAGCTGTGCTGATGCATGTGTCGAACTTCCGCGCTGTGAAGCGAGTGCAAGACTGTATCCGCATTCTTGCCGAGGTAAAGAAGAAGGTAAAAGCAAAGCTTGTACTCGTAGGGGACGGGCCCGATCGCTCAGATGCCGAACGACTTGCACGCGAACTCGGCGTATTTGACTGTGTGCGTTTCCTAGGCAAACAATCGGCGCTGCCGGAAATCCTTAGTACGGCCGACATCTTTCTGCTGCCAAGCCAGCAAGAGAGCTTTGGCCTTAGCGCTCTCGAGGCAATGGCCTGCGAGGTGCCAGTTGTTGCAACAAACATTGGCGGGATTCCTGAAGTCGTGCGCCATGGCGAGACTGGCTACGTGGCAGAGCTTGGCGATGTAGAGCGCATGGCTCGCTATTGCGTCGAGTTACTCACGAACCCCAAGAAACATGCGGCTTTCCGTGCTTCGGCACGCAAGCGTGCAGTAGAGCAGTTTGACATCGACCTTATCGTGCCGCAGTATGAGGCACTCTATCAGCAGGTGTCTACAGTCGGCTAAAAAATGTAGCGGACACCTTGTTGTGCATAGCCCATGAAGTCGTCGACAGGATGGTCGGCGAACGAATCTGGGTAGTGCATAAGCATCATCTTACGGCGAACCTCTTCGGGCAACGACCGAAGTTCGTCGAGCGAAGCATGAACGGGATTCGAGATAAAGGCCGTGTCGTGGAACATCACCTCGGCACGATCGGAGTACATACCGATGAGCTCTGTATCGAACTTCGTGTCACCCGATATGAATACTCGTCCGTCTACAAACAAGCCGTACGTGATGAACGCCGACTGTGTGTCTTCGGCTTCGCCAGGAATGTGATTCGTGTGAAACAGCTCGATGTCGATGTCGCCAACGCGCACACGCAAACGTCTGCGCGTATCATCGGTGATAATCTCCGGCTCTGTAACGTCGTAAAAATCGTCAAAGCCCAGCCGTCGCCCCTCGCCGTCAATCTCGTTAAACTCAAGGCCTCCACGGAGAGACATCTCCCAGAGTACCGATCGGTACTCCTCGTGGACAATCATGTTGAGTTTTGGCTTGCCTTGTCGGCGCGCAACATAGCGGTTTAACAGCGTTAGGTACTCAAGTCCACCAATATGATCGGCGTGGCTATGTGTGGGTAGGATGTGGGTGATATCGGTGGGCTGAACACCACAAACATCGCGAAGGGCCACTGGGCCCGTCATACCAAAGTCAACAAGGACATGATGGTCGCCCTTAATCAGAAGAAAATTCGTCTGAAAGAGCGACTGGCCGAAGGCCGTACCTGTACCGAGGAAAACCACCTCTAGGCGACCGTTGTTGCGCAGCGACAGGTTGCCGTTGCAATGTATTTGTTCCATGAAGTGATGTCCTCGAATCAAGCTGCAGGGCGAATCTACGTAAAAATTCTCGTAAGGTGTTACGTCGTTGGTTGCTGTGGGGCTGGTCCTGGTCGGCCGATCTTTTCGATAAGATTCTGTGTAAACACGCCTTGAAGCGCAGTTTTGATATCAGGGTGGCGTTCGATGAGCTGACGGAGGTCGTCGAAATTCCACATCAAATAGCGTGCAGCACCTATCGTGAGCACTGTTGCCGATGCAGGATTACCACTAACGAAGGCCATTTCACCAATGAAGTCGCCACGTTTACAGTAGGCAACAATTGTACCATCGATGGTAACCGAGACAGCCCCTTCGCTGATGAGCACAATACGAACGACTGGCTGACCTTGCTGTGTAAGCTCTGTTTCAGCGGGAGCGGTTATCCAGGTTCCGGCACGAACAAACCGATGAAAATCGATAAGTGACATCTGTGAAAATCTCGTTTGGTGCAATTCACGCTCTTCGGACGAGAGTTTTACACTTCGCTTTTCGTGCCATAGGTATGCACCTTGTACGAGGTTTACAGCCGTAAAGCCGGACTCCCAGAGCGTTAGACTAAGGTCGTCGACTGCGAGACCATACCAAACGGCAAAGCCACCCGCTACCGTGAACAACACTCGTAACGTGAGTACATCGCGGACGATTCCACCTACAATGAGGAGCACATAACTTATGCTAAGGATGATGTCGTTGGTAAGCATGGAATCTCTTGGGGTATGTTCAATCCATAGCAAACATCGTGAGGAACGGTATGCCGCGCAAGCGGCTTCGTAAATTCGTGACCGTTTCATCTTCAACTACGCCCTATGTCAACAATCGATACCGCTATTACGGCATCCCGCGAACTGTACGACCAGTCACTTTCGGGGCTCGTCGAGTTCTTGTCAATCGGATCTGTTTCAACAGATCCCTCTTGTGCTGCCGACGTAGCCCGATGTGCCGACTGGCTTGCCCATGCCCTGCGAGGAGCGGGCCTACCGCATGTAGATGTTGTAACGACCAATGGCCATCCAATCGTCTACGCCGAAGACTGTAGCGCCGGGCCGTCTGCACCCACGGTGTTGTTCTACGGGCACTACGACGTGCAGCCCGTAGACCCACTGAATCTATGGACCGATGCCCCTTTCAATCCCATCGTAAAGAACGATACCATCTATGCTCGTGGTGCAACAGATGACAAGGGGCAAGTGTGGGCACATGTGAAAGCCCTCGAAGCCATGTATCGAACAGGGGGAAGGTTGCCGCTCAACGTTAAAGTGCTCATCGAGGGCGAAGAGGAGATTGGTAGTCCGAATCTCGCCCCCTTCGTAGAAGCACGTCGTGAAGCCCTTCGGTGCGACGCAGTGGTGATTAGCGATACGCCAATGTTTGCTCCTAGGAGTCCTTCGTTGGTGTACGGGCTGCGCGGGTTGGCCTACGTGCAAATCGACGTTACAGGCCCCAATCGCGACCTGCACTCTGGGTCGTATGGCGGTGCGGTCAATAACCCGATTAATGCTCTTGCGCATATCATTGCTGCGTTGAAGGATTCTAGCGGACGAATCGCGATACCGGGGTTCTACGACGACGTGATTCCTCTCACGCAAGAAGAGCGCGACGAACTTGCGGCGCTTGGCTATTCGGATGAGACGTTGAAGGCCGACGTGAACGTAAACGAATTGTTCGGAGAACCGGGCTTTATTACCCCAGAGCGTTTGTGGGCACGACCAACACTCGACGTCAATGGCATTCTTGGTGGCTTTACTGGCGAAGGCGCCAAGACAGTGCTTCCCTCGAAGGCGATGGCCAAGGTGTCTATGCGACTTGTGCCCGGACAGTCCACAGCAAAGGTCGTACAACAGCTTACGAACTACGTGAAGACGCTTGTTCAGCCTGGGATACGCGTTACCGTGACCGATTTGCATGGGGCAAATCCTGTACTCGTACCGAGAGATACGCCTGCAATGCGGGCGGCAGCTTCGGCTCTAGAGACGACATTCGGCACGGCCTGTAGGTATACCCGCGAAGGAGGGTCGATTCCAGTCGTCGAGCTCTTCGATAGAGTCTTGGGTTCACCAACGGTCCTTATGGGATTTGGTCTCAACAACGAAAATGCCCATTCACCCGACGAGCATTTTTCACTCGAGAACTTCCGCAAGGGTATCGAAGCTGCCGTGCGCTTCTACGCCGGATATGCCGCGGAACGTTCATGACGCAGCGTCGTGCTGAGCTTCTTCTCGTCTTTGTTACGTTACTCTGGGGCGGCACGTTTGCCATCGTAAAGGCGGCAACCAACGACGTGTCGCCGTCGATGTTCGTTACGATGCGCTTCTTGTTGGCCAGTGTCATCGCCGTTATGGTGTGGCCCAAGGCCGTTGCACGACTTGATCGTCGATTGGCCTTCGAAGGCATTGTTCTTGGTGTGCTGTTTGGTGCTGGCTATCAATTGCAGACGTTCGGGCTTACCCTTACGACGGCATCAGCGAGTGCCTTCATCACTGGCACAACCATGATGTTTGTACCCGTCATCGGATGGCTATGGTTTCGTTCGCGCATCCGTCGTCGACACATGATTTCGATTGTTACTGTTGCGCTTGGGTTGTACGGGTTTACACGACCAGACATCCTAGGTGTAAACATTGGGGACGTAGCCACCCTCGTAAGTGCCATCGTGTGGGCTGTCTACATTGTGCTTATCGACAGGTGGGCTGGGCCTCGGGCAACCGATCCAACAGCACAGCAATCGCTTGTGTTGCTTCAGTTTGTTGTTTCTACCGCTATGGCATCGTTGGGAATTCTCATATTTGATGGTGGAGTTCCCGTTGTCAACATAACAACCAACCTTGTAATTGCTGTACTCTACTGTTCGATCTTGGCGACCGTTGTAAGCACATCATTACAAACCCGCTATCAAGGGTATACGCAGCCGGTTCGGGCAGGATTGATCTTTGCTGCCGAGCCCGTAGCGGCTGCCGTTGTGGCACTTGTGGCGTTTGGCGAAATTTGGGACGTTCGACAGTCTGTCTCGGCACTCGTCATAATCGTTGGAATCGTGATACCCGACGCCATTGCACTTTCCACGAATCGTGAACGTTCATCGGAATCATGACTATGAAGACAACGCTCCGTACCGAGCTGATTGAACGACGCAACGGCCTGCAGCAAGAACAACGTGAGTTTTTCAATCAGCTCATTTTCGAACGTGCTCATAAGACCCGTGCCTTCCAACTTGCCCGTACCATTCATGTGTACCGCAACCTGCCCTCGGAAGTAGCCACGATGCCCTTTCTCGAATATGCCTGGGCAACAGGTAAGCGTGTGGTGGTGCCATGCGTCGATTCATCTCAACCAAGCGGTATGGTACACGTTCGCGTGTCCAACAGCACGTTATGGCGACAAGGGGCACTGGGAATATCCGAACCCGAGACGTGGGACGCGAGCGATGTCGTCGATCCTGCCTCGCTTGATGCAACATCCTGCATTCTGGTACCACTTCTTGGTTTCGATACTCGATGCCATCGATTGGGCTATGGCAAGGGGTTGTACGATAGGTTCTTAGCGTCTACTGTTGGTGCCATTAGCATTGGACTTGCTTATGAACTCCAACGTGTGGACGGCGTCCTGCCAACCGACGTTCACGATGCCCAGCTTCATGCCGTTGTAACGAATGAGCGGACCTACCAGCCATGACTCGTATGCCGCATTGGTGGTTGGCCGTAGTCGTGGCACTTGTGTTGGCGGTGCCCCTTCTGGGACAATCGTGCGAGGAGACGATGGTGCACGACGGGGCAGAACGGGTGGTGCATTTTGATGTGGATACCACAGGGCATTGGTGGGTACTCGTGGCTCCGTACCAGAATATGGTTACTCTTGTGGTCGATGGCGATCGGTATGGTCCGTACAACACCATAACGGCGCCCGTGTTCTCTCCAGACGGCTCGACATGGTCGAGCATTGGTGTGTTGAACGGCCTCATCAGCGTTGTCACGCCCACGCCTGTGAATCTGCCACAGGCAACCGCAATCAATGCGATTCTCTATCCTCAGAACAGCCCAGCGGCGTGGTACCGATGCTCGAATGGCGAGCAAGAGTTTGTTACCAATGGTTCGAACACCTATTTGGCTGTACAGCCATTGGGACAGTGGGCAACGGATTTGTTTGGGAGCAATGTGTTCTACGTGGCGCAGCGTGGATCGGGGCAAACGCTCGTGCGCAATGCGACCGATGGCGTGTTCGCCGACGAGATACTGTTGGGAGGTGTTTGGCACGACGGCAGGCCGGTGTATGCTTCGCGCGCTGGCGAAATCTGGACGATCTACATCGGCACGCAGGAGGTGCGTTCGAATCTTCGAAGGGTAAGCAACCTTAGCGTCAACGCTACGGCAACAGTGCTTGGCGCGGTTGTAACAACGCCGTTAGGGATGCATGCCCTGATGTTCAGCGAAGAGTATACCGAAGCATGGATGGGTCCGCAAGTTGATGATATCGCATACTTCCTTCTAAATCCGTTTCAGTTTCTGTGCGTGTGGGAGGGGACGCTGCGTGGCGTAAAGAACTTGTACTATAACACGGCTCCGTATCCTGCGGGGCGAATACGGGGTCCTGTGGTGTTTTCGCATGACGGAAACGTAATGGGATTTCTCGGACGTGATGACGACGACTTTGTCACGATTGACGGTAAGCGCACCATGTTGCCCCGAAGAATCTCGACCGGCGTAGTTCCGGCGCTGCATCCGTCTGGCACTTCCGTGGCATACAGCACGGGGTCATCGATGGCCATCCTTGACATCGAATCAACCGAGATTGCGCTTGCGCGCATGTGCGACCGGGTAAGCCGTACCGTGTTTGACTGGCGCACCAATTCGTTCCGAATGTTGGGCACCTTTGGCGAACGGCTCTTTCTGATAGAATGTAGGCCCTAACGAGGCGGGTGCGCCCAATGCGCTATTTTTGCTAGCACAGCAGCATCACAATCGTTTCCTATTGCATGCAAGTAACCACAGTTCATTCACGAGCCGACGGCTCGTCGCACGACGTCGGAGTTGAAAACGGCATCGCCATGGTCGACGGCCTTGACGTCCGAATTGTTCACGTCGATTCGAACGGCGTTTATACCATGCAATGGGGCGACAGTCTCGTTCCCGTCAAAGTTGAGACCGACGGCATTCATGGTATCACGCTTTGGATCAATGGTTACGCGTACGATTACGACGTTTACGATCAGCGGCATGCCCAACTTCTCGAAATTTTGAAGTCATCACCAGCTGCAAAAAGCCGGACAGTCAAGCTTGGTGCACCAATGCCAGGCCTTCTCAAGGCCATTCACGTTGCAAACGGCAACGTCGTTCGAAAGGGAGACATCCTGTTTACCCTCGAAGCAATGAAGATGGAAAATGCCATCAAGGCACCTGCGGCTGGCATGGTTTCCCATTGTGATGTTGCGCCGGGCGTTCCGGTTGAAAAAGGAGCCACACTTTGTATCATCGAACCAACAGCATCATGATGTCATCTCTATCGACTTACACTTTGCGTGGTAGCGGTATTGCGCTATTCGTTCTTATGTTGGTAATGAACGTCGGCCTTGCAACGGGGCAGCAATGGACGCAGCTATCCGGAACCTCGCAGTATGTTCATCGCATCAAGGTGTTCACGAACCCTTCGGTTCTTGTTGCCTGCGGCGATCTTGCACCACCGTTCAATGAGCTCATTCTATCGAACATGGAGTTCTTTTCGGGTGAGGGATTTCGAACAAGTACAGATGGTGGTCAGACGTGGTCGGAACGGCGTCTCGACGGCTATTCGGTTCGTGATGTAGTTCGACTGCCTCGCGACCCACAGTACTGGATTGCAAGCGTGGTTCGACCCTTCACAAATACCGGTGGCATTGTTCGTTCTACAGACGGAGGAGTAACGTGGTCGGCCGTGCCCGAGAACGACTTCTTGCGCATAGAGCAGTTCCTAGTCGAAAACACAGTGCCACCCCGCATTCTAAGTGCCCAAGTTAATACGTCGTCGGGCTTTCAAGTGTCTACAGATTCAGCCCATTCCTTTTACGTACCGTCCAACGAGCCCGTTCAAACGAGGTCTATCGAGTTTAGTCCAACCGACCCAAGCGTTGTGTTCATGGCTGGTGATGGTCGCGGCCTGCCAGGCGTCTTTATGTCGCGCGACAGTGGCGCAACGTGGAGTAAGGACTCAGCTGGTTTGCAAGGCAAGCGTGTGTTATGCGTTGCGCCTTCGCGCGCCTTTGCCAACGTTGTGTACTGCGGTACCGACTCGGTGTCTGGACAAACATCTGTGGGTAGTGGAATTTTCAAAAGTCTCGATACGGGAAAGACGTGGTTTCGACTTCCGGGTTCCGAACGTTTGCGAGCGTGGCGCATTATCGAGCATCCCACATCTGGTGACGTCTTAATCGCAGCCGCAGATTCTGCCGGAGTCGTTATGTCGGGCAACTGGGGTGGTGGCTGGGAAACGGTGAACGATGGGCTGCCGAATGACCGCGTTGTTCGAACGCTAGAGTTAACAGCCGACAATCACCCTGGCAAGTTTCTCTCCGCCTACGTGGGAACCTACGGTTCAGGCCTATATCGATCGCGTCAAATCACCGCCAGCGTAGCACAGGTTACTCCGTTTGTTCGCGGCTTCGTTGCGCCGCAACCTCTTGTAGGTACAGGCGAGTTACGACTGCCCCTTGTTACGAACGCATCGGCATCGCTGTTCGACGTTTCTGGTACACTGGTTGCCACGATCGATCCACTCGGCAGCAGCGAGTCTTCCACAACGTGGGTACTCAACTCCGTCGCGCTGGCGCCTGGCACCTATGTTGCACGCATTCGTCATCACCAAGGCGTGTCGGCAGTACCGTTCGTTGTAGCACCCCGCTAGCAGGTTCTGGCACTATTCCATCAGCAGCGTCTGCCATGCCTCGTCGACGCGCTGCTGAGCTAGGAATACGTGTGCAATCGTGTGCAGTATTCGGCGGTCGTGCCGCAGACTTGGGTCTCGCATCGCCACGTACAACGCTGCGTCCGGACGTTGTGCCGCAAGTTCAATGTCGATGCGGTCGGCAGCAAAATCCTCGTCAAACGTTGGAAAGGAGCCGTCGTACATTGGCAGTTCTCGCACACCGGCAAGTTTCGCAAGGTCGTTGCCCGTAAGCACGTCCGACGTTCTGATATGGTCGGGAAGGGCATCCACACCAATTCCGTTCCACGTTGGCTTGCGCACCTCGAATACGTTGGCCGCTCCAGCCCTAGCATACCAATCGTAACCCATACGGGCTACCAAATCCATCTTGCGTGGATCGATTCTGCCGTCGACCATTACACTGTCTGCAACGTGGAAGGCCACAACTTCCAACAGCATGATGTTGCCGTTCCCTGCCATGTCGCGCCGCAGCTCGATGTTCTCCATCAGTTTGCACTCCATTGCGAAGGGGGCTTCGGCAACTCGTGGGGGTCTAACGATGGTCGACGCTGCCTTGGTTAAGCCACACTTCACGAATTCGTCAACGTCGCGTGGATACTCACACGACGCAAGACTGATCGCTTCAACCATGCCATAGGTGCAGGCCGAGATGGTACACTCACCAGAATCAAGGAGATTCCGATACGTGTCCTTTTCTGCCCCTGTCTTAGCGCTTATGGCGGGACCAATTGCCACGATAGGGGGTTTCGACGAATAGGCGTTAAAGAACGAATACGGACTGAGGTTTGCGATGCCCCCTTGATCGATGGTTGAGACGAGGGCAATAGGGCGTGGTGCAACGCCACTCAACAGAAGCTGGTGCCGTTCGCGGTGGGGTAGGTCGTTGGGGAGAATGGTCGTCATTGTTGTAGTTGATTGCGGTTGAAGCACGAAGGTCGGTGCGAAAATGCAAAGGACATACCCAATCAGCATAGCCGCTTGGGTTGTATATTTGGCCCCGTAACGGACGAATCGAATCACCACAGGGAGTATTGATTGTGAAGGTACTAGGCGTTGGATCGCTTGCGGTAATGCTCATCGTAGCGGCACTCTTGCCCGGCTGCGGCAAGAAACAGTCGACGACTGATGACAGCATCCAGGTTACGTGGAAGACGGTGGACGTGCCGCCTGGAGCTGATCCGTCGGTGTCGGCCGAGCAAGGTGGCGAAGGCTTTGAAAAGCTTGCCGAGTCTATGGGCTATGCCACAAACGCCATGAAGGCAGGTGAGGAGATCTACTTTGGCGACCCTCGTGCCGTTACTGGTGGCTCGGTTACCTTTACCTCGTCGCGCTATCCGCTAAGCTTCCGGCCGTTCTTCTTCGGCCCGAACGCCAACTTCACCGAGAACTCACACATGACGTCGATGTGCTATCAATCGCTCATTGGTACGCACCCTGTGACGCTCGACTATATGCCAGCACTGGCTACGCACTGGAAGATCGGCGAGGACTTCCAGACGTTTTGGTTCCGTATTAATCCGAATGCCCGCTTTTGGGACGGTAATCGCGTAACTGCCGAAGACGTCGTGGCAACATGGAAGCTCGTAATGGATGCAACAATTCTTAGCCCATCCATGCAGCAAACCTACGGCCGCTACGAAGAGCCGGTGGCCGAGTCGATGTACATCGTGAAAATTGTTGCGAAAGAGCGAAACTGGCGATCATTCCTAAGCATTGGTGCATCGCTGCCAGTCTTGTCGGCAAAGCAAATTGGTAGTCTTACAGGCAAGGAGTTCGTCGACAAGTTCCAGTTCGAGCAACCCATCGGATCTGGTGAGTACATCATCTTGAAGGAAGATATCAAGAAGGAGCAGTCCTATGCATTCACTCGTCGTCCGGACTTCTGGGCAAAGGACGATCCAGAAAGCAAGTATTCAGGCAACTTCGACAAGATCAAGTTTGTGACCATTGTTGACAACCCAACGGTCGAATATGAGACCTTCAAGAAGGGTGAATCGGACATCTTCTACTACACCTCCATTTCCATTGAGCAATGGATTAAGGACACACAAGACGATTTTGTTGTCAATAACTGGGTCAAGAAAATTCGGGTGAAAACCGACGGCGCAGCTGGTGCAGCAGGCATCTACTTTAACATGCGTAAGGCCCCATTCGACGACATTCGTGTTCGTCGGGCATTCTTCCACCTCTACGACCGAGCGAAGCTCATTTCGCAGTTGTTGTATGACGAGTATGAGCCATATCAGTCGTTCTATGCCGGTGGCATGTACGAGAATGCGTCGAACACCAATGTAACGTACAATCCCGAACTAGCATCGAAGCTCCTTGCCGAAGCCGGATGGACGCAACGCAACAGCGATGGTATCCTTACCAAGGGGGGCCGCCCGCTCGTGGTTGAAATGTCGATCGTAAAGCCAGTCGAAAAGTTCGTGACGCCATTCCAAGAAACACTCAAGAAGGCCGGCGTAAAGCTTGTGCTGAAGTTCGAGGATGGCAATGCCATCACGAAGAACATTGGCGAACGCAACTTCTCGATGGCTTGGATCAACTACGGTGGTCTTACCTATCCAAACCCCGAGACATCTTACCATTCTTCGTTGGCAGATAAAAACGACAACAACAACATTACTGGCTTCAAGAACACGCGGCTGGACGAGTTGTGCGAGTCGTACAAGCTGGCCTTCACACAGGCAGAGCGTACGAAGATTATCCGCGAGGTTGATGGCATCCTGTGGGAAACATGTATAGCCGCGCTAACGTGGAATACCAAGGGTATCAAGCTGGGCTATTGGGATAAGTTCGGTATGCCTGAGTATGTGCTAGGCCGCTTTGCGCAGCCAGGCGACCACGACTTGCAAGTGATGGGCTTCTGGTGGTACGATGCCGACAAGGACGCAGCCTTGCAAGCAGCCCGCAAGGAAGGCAAGGCGCTGTCGGGCGATAACAAGCCACGCGAAGTCTTGTACTGGAAGCAACGCAAGTTCTAACCCACGATGCTCCAGTATTTCATTCGCCGGATTCTTCTGGCAATACCAACGTTTATCGGTTGTACGATTGTTGTCTTTTTTATCGTTCAGCTAGCACCCGGTGGCCCGCTCGAGCAGCAAGTTCAAGCCCTAAAGGCAGCAGCTGCTACTGGTGAAGGGGGCGGCGGCAACAACAACATGGAGACAGTGATTCCACCGTCGGCCATGGCCGAGCTCGAACGGTACTATCAGTTCGACAAGCCGATTTACGTTCGCTATCTCATTTGGCTGGGGCTGTACCAGCGCCCGATGGAGTCTGCCGATGTACCGGTTGAGCTGGACGTTCCGCGCAACGCGGGCGAAGGACGCCGCATCGTTGTGCGCCGCCAGGGAGATGTGTACACGGTATACGATGCAGCTACGAACGCTGCATTGCCAGAATGGAATGTTGAGTATCAAAAACTCGGTGACGGCACGTATCAGCTTCGCGCTTTCATGAAGGAGTTTTCCGGCATTCTGACGGGGAACTTCGGTAAGAGCCATCGTTATCAAGAGCCGGTCATCGACCTCATGATTTCGCGAATGCCAATTTCGCTGCAGTTTGGACTCATTGGCATCATCCTTGGATACTGCATTTCGATCTACCTTGGCGTAACGAAGGCCCTTAGCCATGGTTCGAAGATGGATGTCATCAGTTCGGGCATTGTCTTTATTCTCTACTCAATTCCAGGGTGGGCCGTTGGCGCCGTCCTCCTGATGATTTTTTCGACCAGTGGCGGCTTAGATCTTCTGCCGCTTCGAGGATTCGAATCAAGTGATTACGGCGACATGCAGTTTGGCTCAAAGATTCTCGATCGTGCCATACACTTCATCCTGCCTACGCTGGCCTATACCATTGGTTCGTTTGCCACGCTAACCATGCTCATGAAGAATTCGCTTCTTGAGGCGCTTGGTCAGGACTACGTGCGCACGGCCTTTGCCAAGGGCATCAACGAATCGCGTGTGATCTGGCTGCATGCAATGCGAAACAGTATCATTCCCATTGCGTCGCGACTGGGTGGACTTATCAGCATCTTTTTCGCGAGTTCGTACCTCGTCGAGATTGTCTTTGGTATCGAAGGCATGGGCAAGTTATCCTTCAATGCCATTCAGAACCGCGACTTTACCGTTGTGTTCGCCTTTACGGTGTTCAACGTGGTTTTCATTCTTTTTGGCGCCATTCTGAGTGACTTCATTCTGGCAATGGTCGATCCTCGGATCAAGTTCAAGTAATTCATGACGAAGCAACAACCCAAGGTTTCTCAGTCAATCTTCCAGCGACGCTGGAAGAAGTTCACGTCGTTGAAGCGAGGATACTGGTCGCTTATCATCCTGCTTACCGTGTACGTTATCAGCTTCTTGCTTCCGTTGCTGGTAAGCAACAAGGCTCTCGTGGTGAAGTACGATGGCGAACTGTACTTTCCGGCCTTCGCTGATTTAGTAGGGCTGTCGTCGTACCATCCTGCTTCGCAGTTTGGAATGCCGGGCAGCGACGACGTTGATTATCGCAAGCTCGATGCAATGTTGGAAGAGGCAGATGGCGACAACTGGGTGTTGATGCCGCTATATCCGTACAGTCCTATGGAGGACATCAGCAGCGATGGCAATGAGAAGTTTCTACCACCGCTTACGCCGGGTACGATTTCACCGGCTCGGCTTCTCGGTACCGACGACCGTGGCCGCGACGTGTTTGCCCGTATGGCCTATGGCTTGAACGTCTCGCTGTCGTTTGCGCTGTTGTTAGCTACGTTGGAGTACCTTATCGGCATACCTATTGGTGCGATGTCGGGGTACTTTGGAGGTTGGTTCGATCTCTTGCTACAGCGATTTGTGGAGATCTGGTCGACGCTGCCGATGCTCTTTGTGATCATCATCGTTGTATCGCTCACAACGCCGAATTTCTTCCTGCTGTTGGGCCTTCTTCTTATCGTGAGTTGGATAAGTATAGCATTGTATATGCGTGCCGAGTTTTTGCGGGAGCGAGGCAGGGACTACGTTGCCGCGGCCGTGTCGATTGGTGTACCGACGCGTACCATCATTTTACGTCACATTCTGCCCAATTCGCTTGTGCCGGTCATTACGTTCTTTCCCTTTGCGGTAGTGGCTGGCATTTCGTCGTTGGTCAGTCTCGACTTTTTGGGCTTTGGTTTGCCGCCGGGCACACCGAGTTGGGGCGAGATGTTTCGCTTAGGCATCGAATATCTATCGCAGAATAAGTGGTGGCTGATTGTATCGCCCATGATGGCCATGTTCTTCACGCTCACGCTTACCGTGTTTATCGGCGAGGGTGTTCGCGAAGCGTTTGACCCCAAGGTATACTCGCGTTTGCGTTAATCGATGCCCCCTACAACAATGGAAACAACAGCAGCAGTGAGTACGACGGCATTATTGGAAGTACGCGATTTACAGACGTACTTCAACATCGAGGGAACATGGGCGAAGGCCGTCGACGGAGTATCGTTCTCCATTCAGGCGGGTGAAGTGCTTGGCATTGTAGGTGAATCTGGTTCGGGCAAGAGTGTCACTGCCTTATCACTCATGCGGTTGATTCCCGACCCACCTGGGCGAATCATGGGTGGGGAAGTGTTGTACAAGGGACGAGACCTTACGAAGGTGTCGTATGAAGAGATGTACGACGTACGCGGCAAGGAACTGGCGATGATCTTCCAGGAGCCAATGACGTCGCTCAATCCTGTCCTGCGCATTGGAGATCAGATTGCCGAAGTGGCCATGGCTCACGAGGGACTAACGCGCGAGCAAGGGCTGGAGCGTGCCATTGACATGTTGAAAGCCGTTGGTATTCCCGATCCCGAGCGGCGCATACGGGACTATCCGCATCAGTTTTCGGGTGGTATGCGCCAGCGTGTGATGATTGCAATTGCGTTGGCATGTAATCCGAGCATTCTGATTGCCGACGAACCAACGACGGCACTTGACGTGACGATTCAGGCACAGATTCTTGAGTTGATGATCGACCTTCAACGTCAGCGTAAAGATGCAGCCATTGTGCTGATAACGCACGACCTTGCTGTTGTAGCCGAAATGTGCCATCGCGTTATTGTGATGTATGGCGGCAAAATTCAAGAGGTCGCTACCGTCGAAGAGCTATTTGCAAATCCAAGTCATCCCTACACCAGAGGATTACTTGCATCGATCCCACGGCCATCTAAGGACCACAATCAACGTGAGCGGCTCAAGGCGATTCCAGGAAATGTGCCCAGTATCATGAACCTGCCGGTTGGGTGTAAGTTTTGTACACGATGTGAAGTAAAGATTGACAAGTGCGACACGGTGGAGCCACCACTAGTGGAGATTACGGCTGGTCATTCCGTGCGATGCCATCTTGTTTCGCCAGCACTATCACAAGGAGTAACAGCATGAGTTCTGTGCTGCTTGAGGTAAAAAATCTGAAGGTTCACTTCCCTGTATATGGTGGGGTGTTTCAGCGCCGTGTTGCCGAGGTAAAAGCCGTCGACGGCGTGTCGTTTACCATGCACCGTGGCGAGACGTTAGGACTCGTGGGCGAGTCGGGCTGTGGCAAAACCACCGTTGGTCGCGCAATTGTTAACGTCCTGCGCCACGTATCACATGATGTGCACCTGGAAGGCGAAGTCAATTACGTGTCTCCCGAAGGCACGAAGACCAACTTGCTGGAGCTGCGGTCGAAGGACCTGATGGCGTATCGCAAGCGCATTCAGATGATCTTTCAGGATCCATACTCTTCGCTTAATAGTCGATTGAGCGTAAAGCAGATCATCGCCGAACCGATAGAAATCCATCGTCCGGAAATGTCGAAATCCGAGGTAGACGACCGCGTTCGATGGCTCCTTGAAAAGGTTGGTCTACAGCCAGAATATGCACTTCGTTTTCCGCACGAGTTTTCTGGTGGCCAGCGCCAGCGTATAGGTATTGCGCGCGCCTTGGCTACGAATCCTGAGCTCATTGTGTGCGACGAGCCAGTGTCTGCCTTGGATGTTTCGGTGCAAGCTCAGGTTATCAATCTGATGGAGGATTTGCAACGGGAGTTTGGCCTGTCGTACTTGTTTGTAGCACACGACCTCTCGGTTGTGTATCATATTTCGAAGCGCATCGCCGTGATGTACCTTGGAAACATCGTAGAAATCGGCGATTCCGATGACGTCTATTTCCGTCCATCACATCCATATACACGAGCCCTGATTTCGGCCGTTCCCGAGCCAGATCCGTTGCGTAAGGATAAGCAGCGCATAGTACTTGTTGGCGACATTCCAACGCCCCTTAACAAGCCGTCTGGATGCGGCTTCCGTACTCGCTGCCCCTTAGCCGTTGCTTCATGTGCTGAGCGAGTGCCCGAGTTGGTTGTCAAAGCTGGTGGAACAGCGGTTGCCTGTCCAGTCGTAGAGTAGGTAGGAGCGCCATACCGTGCGCATCTTCTACTCCGACCACTACACCATTCCTCTTCCAACGGGGCACCGTTTTCCCATGGAGAAGTACCGCATGTTGCGGGAAGAGCTCTTGGCGCACAACATCGTGAACGCCGATGAGCTTTACGACCCCGGCTGTGCATCGGTCGACGACGTGACGTTAGCGCATACAGCTCGATACGTCGATGGAATCGTGTCGGGTACCTTAGCACCGCTTGAAATCCGGCGTATCGGATTCCCATGGAGTCTACAGCTTGTTACGAGGTCGCTGGCAACCGTAGGGGGATGCATTGCGGCATCGTATGCGGCCCTTGACGACGGAGTAAGTGGCAACCTCGCAGGAGGCACCCATCATGCCATGGCCGATGCCGGAGAGGGCTTTTGCGTGTTCAATGACGTCGCAGTTACGATTCGGCGAATGCAGCGCGATGGCGTGGCTACGTCGTTTGCAATTGTCGACCTTGACGTTCATCAAGGAAATGGCAACAGCGAAATTCTTGGGACGGACCCAAGCGTCACGATTTTGTCGATCCATGGAGCGAAGAACTATCCGTTTAGGAAGGTTCCTTCGACGATTGACATTGAACTCGCCGATGGAACAACCGACGACGAATACTTGCACCACCTGGGCGAAGTGCTTCCGGCGGTACTCGATAGACGACCAGACATTGTGTTCTACCAATGTGGTGTCGACCCTCTGGCGTCGGATTCGCTGGGTCGGTTGGCGTTAACCTTCGACGGGCTTATGCGGCGCGACAGAATGGTGCTCGAGGGATGTCGTGATAGGCACATCCCGGTTGTACTAAATTTGGGTGGTGGTTATGCGAAGCCCATACAAGACACCATACGGGCACAGTGCAATACCTACCGCGTGGTGCGTTCGGTGTTCCCGGGCGTATAGGAAGGCAATGGCGCTGTTAGCATGCTGTGCCGAACTGTGCCGGCAATAGGAGCCACGGCAAAGCCCTGTTCGCGAAGTAAGGCGACAATGCCTTTAGGACCAGCAAGATGCGCGGCGCCTACGGCAAGAAACACGCCACCTTGTTGAAAGCGTGGCTGAAGTCGATTGACCATCGCCTGATTGCGGTCGTCGTTGATTACGGTGGCAAACGACTCGTACTGGTCCAGTTCTGTCACAGCTCCGGCTATGGCGTTGAGGTCGCCACGCGCATAGGCATTGCGTAAGACGACATGAAGCGAGTCGAATGCTTCAGGATTTCTCACGAGGTCGACGATTGCCTCTGCAGGCATCGCATCGAGTGCCTTCAGTTGCTCCTTTGCAGACTCGACGCCCATCGTGGGGATACGCAAGGTCTTTGCGCGATTCCAAAGAAACTCGTCGACCGACGCTGGCGCGGTACGCTCCATACGTCCCATGATTATCATCGAGGCCACGATACCAGGTTTGAGGTTGTCCATTGTCATCGCCATCAAACCGTCCAAGTGCGTCGTCACATAGTTCTTCACGGCAACGTAGTCGCTGTCGGACAGTACGTCACGAAGTTTCGAGCCCGGTGCGGCCAGCATTCCGCGTATGTTGAGGCCTTCGGCTTGTACGCTATCTAGGTCAAGTTCAGCAACAAATAGCGACGATGTGTCCAATGCCATCAGAACACCGACTGGTTGGCGGAACACCGTAGTATCGGCAAGATGGATCGTGCCGAACACGTGACTCACAGCGCCGTTGTTGGCCGTCACTCGCCATAGAAGCGCCTGTTGCGCGCAGGCAGTTGAATGCAACGTTAGCAATGCAATACAAGCTGCTACCCACATTCGGCTCATCCAAGCGATGTTGTGTACATGTACGCGCAAATGCACTGCGATTCGTCGTGAGCGTGACTCCATCGCACAAAGATACGCTGGTAGCGATCGTGAGAGGGAATGCAACCTCTTGCCGTATACCCGTTCTTCGGCCGTATTCACTAACTTGCTAGCTATGATGAATTCTACGTCCTTTAACCGCGAACTACGAGCGTCCTTGTTTCACCTAAGGAGTGCTGCCGAGTTAGTCGTACGAGTCTTGGTTGTTGCAGCACTCGTAACAGGAACCGCTGTTGGTCAGGTTGTATCAGACGATGTTGCCCAGCGTGCTGAGGCACTTGCTAAACGGGCTACGCGTTTGATGGACAGAGACATGGGCGAGGCGGCTGCTGCTGAGTGGAAGAAAGCGATTGATCTTGTTCCGAACCACGCACCGTATCTGTACGAGTATGCTTTGACGCACGTTATGATGCGCAAATATGAAGATGCGCTATCGATTCTGCGCCCCATCTACAGTAAACCCGAGCTGTTCGATCGTGGCTATCAGCTCATGGGTAATATCTACGACTTTATGGAGGACTCAACCTCGGCACTCACGTACTATCACGCGGGCATAGAGGCCTTCCCAAAGTCTGGACGTTTGCACTATGAACTTGGAGCTGCCGCGTTCATACGTGGTGATGTTGTAAAGGCACTCGATTGGTGGAAGCGGGGCACGCAGGTAGAGCCGATCTTTCCAACAAACTACTTTTGGCTTGCCAAGGTCTATTCAACTACGCCCAATCGCTACTTCAGTGTGATGTATGCGGAAGCATTCTTAAACCTTGAACGAGCCACGAATCGCACAAAGGAAATCAGTAAGCTTGTGTTCGACACGTGGAATGCAAGTATGTCACTAGGAGATACGCTCGATCCCATCAACTTTTTCGCCGACGACTTGCTAGACATTCCGTCAAAGGGCGGCCCAAACGTGATGAACCTCCCAACGGCGTTCGAGTATTCCGTGGCAACGTCAGCAGAGCCCCTTATTCCAGACAATGGCACGTTGAAGGGGGCACTGACCCTTGACGAGATGGTTGATGTGCGAGTACGCGTTGCGAAGTATTGGAAGGAGAAGGGCTATGACAAAACGCATAACAACGACGTAATGGCGTGGAATGCAACGCTCGCAACTCGCGGTTGGATTCGTGAATACTTGTACTGGCTGTATTCGTATGGCGATGTGAAGCGAATGAACGACTACTTTAAGGCCAACGAGCAGCGCTACGATACGTTCCTTGCATGGTTTGGACAAAACCAAATGTCGTTTCAATCTGCTGTCTGCCTAGATCTGGATTGTCCGTAAAACCTATTCGTCGTATCTTTGTGGCTCGTTTCACGGAATCCCGATTATGGAAGCACTCTTTCTTGTTCTTTGCGTCGTTGTATCACTTCTTCTTATTGCCGTCGTTCTCATTCAGCCAGGTAAGGCCGACATGATTTCGGGCATGGGGGGATTGGGCGGTCAGATGACGAATCTTATTGGCGTACGCCAAAGCCGTAATGTGTTGCAGAACCTTACGATTGGGTTTGCGGCGTTTCTTATCGTAGCAGCCATTGTCGTGAACAAGTTCTTCGTCGAAACGGGTGGTACTGTCGAGGCCCGATCGGCTGTTGAAGGTGCTGCAGTGCCGAACGTCGAGCGCACAACGCAGCAACCTGCCGTTCCTGCTCCTGGTCAGCAACCTGCACAACAACCTGCACAACAACCTGCACAGCAGCCAGCACAGCCGTAAGGTTGGTGGCATAATCGTAGCAGCGTATTGAAGACCTTTCCTGCGGCGTTCCTTTGTGAACGCCGCTTTCGTTTTCCGACCGAACACCATTAAGTTGTATGTCTACACGCATAGGTTCACACGTCGATCGCACGCTTGCCTTCGAGCAAAATGCCGATGCCAACAGGAATACGCTTCGCATTACCGAAGCTAAGGCCGAACAGGTGATGCTTGGCGGCGGCAAGAAGGCCATTGAACGTCATAAGGCCAAAGGCAAACTCACGGCACGGGAGCGTATCGCAGGGCTGATTGACGACGGCAGCGGCTTCCTTGAGGTTGGCCTGTTTGCAGCGCAAGACATGTATGCCGACGAAGGCGGAGCGCCCTCGGCTGGCGTTGTAGCGGGCGTGGGTCTCATCCATGGCCGCGAATGCATGATTGTTGCCAACGATGCCACGGTGAAGGCAGGCGCATGGTTCCCCATGACGGCAAAGAAGAACATGCGGGCTCAAGAGATTGCCATTGAAAACCGATTGCCGATTATCTACCTAGTCGACTCTGCGGGTGTGTTCTTACCAATGCAGGACGAGATCTTTCCCGACAAGGAGCACTTTGGTAGACAGTTTCGCAATAATGCCGTGCTTAGTGCTATGGGCGTGCCCCAGATTGCGGCTATCATGGGACCCTGTGTTGCAGGTGGGGCCTATCTGCCAATCATGAGCGACGAGGCCATCATCGTCGATGGAACGGGCAGTGTGTTCCTAGCTGGCCCTGCTTTGGTGGAGGCCGCCATTGGCGAGCAGACTGGTGTTGAGCCACTCGGCGGCGCGACCATGCACTCCACGGTTTCTGGTGTAGTTGATTACAAGGTTGACAGTGACGAAGAGGCCTTGGCGACCATTCGTTCGCTCGTAAGCAACTTCGCCCCTTCAAAGGGGCAGAAGCAACTCTTCGCTCGCACACAGCCAGAGCCACCGGCATACGATCCCGAAGAGTTGTTTGGTATTCTGCCGCCAGACAGAGCCAAGCCGTATAGCACCCGCCAGATTCTTGCTCGTCTTCTTGATGGTAGCGAGTTCGACGAGTATAAGGCCACGTATGGCCAGACCATCATTTGCGGATACGGAAGAATCGACGGTTGGTCTGTTGGCATTGTGGCCAACAACCGCGAAATCGTCCGCTCTGGCAAGGGTGAAATGCAGGTTGGTGGCGTCATTTATTCTGACAGCGCAGATAAGGCAGCGCGTTTCATCATGAACTGCAACCAACGAGGTATTCCACTGGTGTTCCTTCAAGATGTTACGGGCTTTATGGTAGGCACTCGTGCCGAACAGGGCGGCATTATCAAGGACGGTGCCAAGCTGGTGAATGCTGTGGCAAACTCTGTTGTACCAAAGTTCACCATCATCATTGGTAACTCGTACGGGGCAGGGAATTACGCTATGTGTGGGAAGGCCTACGACCCTCGCTTCATTTACGCGTGGCCAACCGCACAAATTGCCGTAATGGGTGGCGCACAGGCGGCCAAGACGCTGCTTACCATCAAGGTTGCAGCCCTTGAGAAGCAAGGACAAAAACTCAGCGACGAAGAACAGAAGGCACTGTTAAAGGACATACAGTCGCGCTACGACGCAACTACAACGCCAATCTACGCTGCAGCGCGAATGTGGGTTGATGGCATCATCAATCCGCTAGACACGCGAAGCGTGATATCGCGGGGCATCGCTGTTGCAAGTCATCAGCACAGTCTTCCAGACTTCGCCACAGGCGTCATTCAGACATAAGCGTTCAAGGCCATGGCCACGGACTACGATCCCGTTGTCGACGAACTACGCGCCGTTCTCGGCGCCGACGTTGTTAGTACGGCTTGGCCCGATCGCTTAGCCGCCGCCCACGATGCAAGTCTTTACCGCATCGTACCCAACATTGTTGTTCGGCCTCGTTCAACCTCTCACGTTGTTGAGCTCCTATCCTGGTGCCGGCGTCATGGACGCCACTGTACCTTCCGTGCCGCTGCTACGAGTTTGTCGGGCCAAGCCGTTGGGTCGGATGTCATCGTCGATATCTCCCGTGGGTGGAATCAGGTCGAAGTACTCGACCACGGCACTCGCGTTCGCTGTGAACCAGGTGCGCGTGGTGGGTATGTTAACGCCCGCCTTCGTGCAATGGGTAGCAAGCTTGGTCCCGATCCCGCATCTATACAGGCCTGCATGGTTGGCGGCATTGTTGCAAACAACGCCAGTGGGATGTGCTGCGGTACACAACACAATTCCTACCACACCATCGACTCCATCGCCTACATCTTGGCTTCGGGTACGTGTGTCGATACCGCCGTTGCCGACTGCGATGCTCAACTTCGGGCTGCCGAGCCAGTCCTCTATGCTCAACTTGCACAGCTCCGCGACGACGTCCGCTCTAACCCTGCTCTCGTTGATCGAATTCGCTCCAAGTATCGCATCAAGAACACAATGGGCTACAGTCTGAACGCCTTTCTTGATGAAGACGAACCGGCCCGCATCCTTGGCCGATTGATGGTTGGCAGTGAAGGTACGCTTGGCTTCATTGAATCGGTGACGTATCGTACGATTCCAGATGCGCAACGTAAGTGGACGTCCATCATCCTGTACACAACGATTGCCGAAGCGTGCGCCCAGGTTACACACTGGGCACAGCGCGGTGCTGCAGCAATTGAGCTCATGGATGAGGCATCGCTTACGTCGATTGCTTCGCTACCGCACACCCCACCACTCCTCGCTCGACCTCCTCGAAAAGGGGCAACGGCTGTCCTTGTGGAGTTTCACGACGTTGAGCCGTTGGCAAACGTTGGCGATCACGAGTGGACTGGGTGGACCACCGACCCGGTAGAACAGGCACGACTATGGGCCGTACGCAAAGGATTGATGCCCTCTATTGGTGCACTTCGGCCGCCGGGTACGACAATGATTAACGAAGACATCGCTGTTCCACCGCATCATCTTGCAGAACTTGTAGCCGATGTACAGCAGGCGTTTCGCGACCATGGCTACAACCAGGCGATTATCTTCGGTCACGCCAAAGATGGCAACATGCACTTCGTGCTTAACCACCGTTTTGCAACGCCTGAAGACATTGACGGCTACGACGCATTTATGAGGACGATTGCCGACATTGTTGTTGGTCGTTACGACGGGTCGCTGAAAGCCGAGCACGGTACTGGCCGCAACATGGCGCCATTTGTTGAGCGCGAATGGGGCGCTGAGGCATATGCCATCATGCAACGACTTAAGCGCATGGTTGACCCCACAGGTGTTCTGAACCCTGGTGTTCTGCTTAACGACAATCCACGAGTTCACGTCGAAAACATCAAGCCCGTTCCTACGGTTGACGCCGAAGTTGACGCCTGCATTGAATGCGGTTTTTGCGAACACGTCTGCCCCAGCCGCGACGTAACACTAACGCCTCGGCAGCGCATCGTTTTGCGGCGCGAACGTGCCCTCAGCGTTCATCAGCCCGATGTTGTACGAGCAATTGATGCGGCCTATGGTTATGCTGGGTTGGACACCTGCGCAACCGACGGATTGTGCGCCGTGGCGTGCCCGGTAGGAATCGACACAGGTGCTCTTGTGCGTCGGCTGCGCGGCGAAGGCACGTGGGGCATCTCGCGAACGGTTGCCGCGTGGTTAGCGCGGCACTACGGTGTTGTGGATGGTTTCATGCGGTGGGTGCTTCGCATCGGCAGACTTACAGGTTGGACAGGTCCGACTGGTCCGACTGGTCGGACAGATCCGACAGATCCGACAGATCCGACTGGCCCAACGGTGATTCCGTCCTGTGTCTCTCGCTGGCTTTCGGCAACGCCGCAGAACGAAGGCGGGCTTGCAGCGATGTTTGCCGAGCTAATGCGCCGGGCGGAGTTGCCGTACACTGTTCCTGCAGAAGCATCGCAAATGTGCTGTGGTCAGATCTTTGAGTCGAAGGGCTATCACGACGCTGCCGTTGCCGTGCGCACGGCAACGCGTGAGGCTGTTGTAGCATGTAGGCATTCACCTGCCGTACTGTTCGATACTCCCACATGTGGACTCGCAATGCGCCGCGACGGAGAAATGCCGACGCTTGACATGGTGACCTACCTTCACGACGTTGTGATGCCGCGATTACGGCTAACGAAGGTCCGGCGTCACGTTGTCGTTCACCCCGGCTGCGGTACCAGAAAGGCAGGCAACGTAGACCAACTTTTGGCTATCGCGGCAGCGTGTTCGGAACGTGTATCGGTGCCCCCTTCAAGCATGTGTTGTGGATATGCGGGCGACAGGGGAATGCGATTCCCCGAGCTACCGAGTGCAGCCATTGGACCGATGGCTGTTGAAGTGGCTGAACTGGTCGATGCCGACGGCTGGTATGGCTTTAACACCACGTGCGAGATGGGTTTGCGCACGCATACGGGACAACATTGGGCGTCGATTCTCGAGTTGTTGCTCGAAGCCTCTCAGGCAAACAAGCAGCCCGACGAGCCCGTCCACGGCTCGGTGTTGTAGCGCGCACCCATCATGGGGCCGCGGCCTGTGCGAGCAAGTGACATCACAGGGAGAGGACGTGGAGACGAGTCCTCCCAGATAAGCATCACGCGAATTTCGACACGATTGGGGCCAAACGGAGTAGCTATACACGGAGCGTAGGTTACCTTCTTCTGTAGAATCCAATTGGGTTGTTCGTGCGTTGGTATAGACGCTATATCGTCATGAGTTGGCGATACATTGACTCCCTTACCAGCGAAGGCATACAATGGCTTCAACACCCAGTTGGAAAGGTCCGCTGGCATTTCGTCGAACGTATCCAGGGTGGCAGTCGTTGGTACAGACTGATGATGAAGCCATGGCATCACGTATTTCGACATACGGAAGTACCAGTTAGGATGCCCGGCCCAGTCAACGTCGGTCAGCTCATTCCAACGGAAGTGCAAGTCGACGTTCATATCGTCGAGTTCATCAATGATAGCTCTGTTGAACACGCGTCGCAGGGGAATCTCTCGGCCGTGTTCAGAACGATGCACGAGGGCATTTCCACGCTGATACACATCGCGGATGTTCACCGTGCGGAGACCTATCAGGTTTTGCATGCACACGAAGTCGGTGCGTGTTTTCTGGTCGGCCGGATCGATTTCCACGAGAGCAACTTCGGCGGGGTCGATATCGGCAAACACCGATCGGCGTAGGATGTCAAGGTAGTCAGCTTGCGTCAGGTTCGAAAACGTCGAACGCATATCGAGTAAGTCATATCGACTACGCATCGTTTCGGCGTAGAGGAACTGATAGCCAAAGAGTGAAGGGAAGCCCTGTAATTCGATGAGCTTGGGCTCGAAGTTTCCCTGCTCGTTTTGAGTTACAGCAAAGTCAACAACGCTGAACAGCGGCCGTGGGCTCTCATTCGGAACGCGATAACGATCTGCCAGCGTCTGATCGGTTCGCTCTATCATCTGCGGTGTAACGCATTCTTCAACAATGGCAGCAGCAGACTCTTCGAGCTGATGCCGAAACTCCTGCGACACGAAGATGGGCATTTCGCATACGCGGTACTTGATCTCAAGATCCATGGTCGATTCAAGAATCGACCGAACGGATGCATACGACTCGGGCGTGACCTTGTCGATGAAGGCCGCTTGTACGTCAGGCATCATACGGGTGTGCGGATGAATGTGGCTTTACCAGCCACAAACGTACCCATAATCTGGGCGTCTGCAATTGCAGAATCCGGACACATGGCAAGGTCGCGGTCAACAACCACGAAGTCTGCATCGTAGCCCAACTCGATCCTGCCCCGGCGGTACTGCATGTCGGCAGCAACATGCGGTATACGCGTCATGATATCTATGGCTGTATCACGTCCAACAATCTCTTGCGCTTGCCAAGAACCATCGTGGCCATTCGGAATGCGTCGGCAAAGGGCATCAATACCCCGTAATACCGAAGCTGTTTCGATGGGAAAGTCGCTGCCGCCACAGACCGTTATTCCAGCATCGAGCAGAGAGCGCCATCTGTACGACCAGGCCAGTCGATCTGGGCCAAGACGATCTTCGGCCATGCTTGCATCCGAGATACAATGCGTTGGCTGCACCGATGCCACCACGCGTAGACGTGCACATCGTGCAACATCTGCAGGCCGCATATGCTGAGCATGTTCGAGACGCAGGATAATATCATCGCCTCCAGGAAGCTCACGAATACGTTCGTAAGCGTCAAGAACAGTCGTCACAGCAGCATCGCCAATAGCATGGATGCAGAGCACCCACCAGCCAGCATCAAGAACTTCTGTGGCACGCGCCACGATGTCATCGGTGCAAAGGAAAGCCAGTCCCGACGTCGCTGGTTCGTCCTGATAAGGGGCACTGAGCAACGCTCCGCGCGAACCCAGAGCACCATCGGCAAAGAGTTTGACGCCAGCAATGCGCAGCAGTTCGCCACCTGCGGGCAACAGACCTGCGTCGAGCCATTCGCTGTGCTGTCCACGAACCATCGACTGTATCCGCAGTGGCAGCTTACCGCTTTCGGCCAAACTGCGAAGGGGCTCGAGCCATGATGGAGCAACATCCATGTCGTGTACTTCGGTGATACCATGCTGCGCGCAGTGGTGCGCAGCGGCTAGGTAGCGTCGTTCGAGAATGTCATTCGAAGCCGCAGGCAGGACGTGTCGAACGAGGTCCATTGCTGCGTCGATAAGAACGCCCGTGGGCGAGCCATCGGCATGGCGAAGAATGCGACCACCATCTGGATCGGAAGTAGTCGTGCTAATGTTGGCTGCCTGTAGGACGTTTGACGACACCCACAGGGCATGGCCATCGATGCGCGAGGCAACAACCATAGGAGTGCCTGGAAGTGCATCCAACGATGCGGCAGAGGGCCATGTGGCCGATGGCCACATGGCGTGGTTCCAGCCCATGGCATACACGATGCCCCCTTCAGCAGAAGCAGGCAGAGAGGCGGCTATCTGGGCTACTGCATCGGTTTCAGTCGTGGCATTGTGCAGGGATACTGCGTCGAGCATTTCGCCAAGTCCAAGAAGGTGACAATGGGCGTCAACGAAGCCAGGAAGAATGTGGCATCCAGGAAACGTCCACGTATCCGTCTCGTTACGGATGATAGTTCCCGTGGGGCAGGGAAGGATGCTGCGAATTCGTCCGCGCTCGATGTGCAGTTCGGCGAACACGCTTAGTTGCGTAGACGGATGGTGTCGACCGTGTCGAGATAGTCCTTCTTGACAAGGAGAGCTTCTTCGGTTTCTACGTTGTTGGGGTCAGGAAGGCAACAATCAACTGGGCAAACGGCGGCGCACTGTGGCTCGTCGTGGAATCCCTTGCATTCGGTGCACTTGTCGGGAACGATGTAGTAGTACTCGGGCGACCAAAATTCGCCCTTGAAGCCACCGGGCGACGTGCTGTCGGTAAACACCTTGTCGCCGAGTTTCCATTCGGCGGCAGCTTCATAGATAGCGGTGTTTGGGCACTCGGGTTCGCAAGCGCCGCAATTGATACAGTCGGAGGTGATGTAAATGGCCATGGGTTCAGAAGAGATGACGTGCAAAAATACCGAGACTTCGCAGAACGCATGGCCTTGTGGAAACGTTCTTTGTGAACGAAGTGCAACTCACTGGGCGATTGTGCGTCTTGGCGCCCTTTGCAACAATGCGCGATGGAATACTTGGTTGTTCCATCGCGTTTTCCGTTCATCGATTTGAGATAACATTGTGATAGATAGGGTTTGTGGTAGAGTTGGTGGATGGACGATTGCCTTTGCTGTAGTGGTACTGGCGCTTACGCACGTTCCAACGCATGCCAGTACAACAGCCGACACGCTACGAGCGGTGGTGTCGGGATTCGTAGAGGACTCAGCAACAAAGGAAACGCTCGTTTCTGCCACGGTGCAGGTGGTGGGAACGCGCCTTGGAGCCTATACGAATAAGGCCGGCTACTTTTCGATATCAGGTGTACCACCCGGTACCTATCAGGTTCGAGTGACAAGTGTTGGCTACAAACGTCGCGAGTTCGAGGTAAGCGTCCGTGCTGGACAGTCGTTACGGGTACGGCTAGCGCTCGAGCCAGTAGATGCACAAGGAAGGGAAGTGGTGGTTCAGGCCGATCGCATGGACGATGCGCGACAGATTACGGTCAGTAAGGTGAACATTCCGATGCAGCAGATTCAGCAGATGCGTATCGGCGGTGAGGCCGACATCTTTCGCGCGTTGCAAATGCTGCCCGGCGTGCTTACCTCGTCGCAAATCTCCAGTGGCCTCTTTATCCGTGGTGGCTCGCCCGATCAGAACCTTGTGTTGCTCGACGGGATGACGGTGTACAATCCTACGCACCTCTTTGGATTCATCTCGGCGTTCAACAGCGATGCCGTGAAAGACGTCGAGTTACTCAAGGGGGGCTTCCCAGCCGAGTACGGCGGCCGAATGTCGGCCGTGCTAAACGTTACGCAAAAGGATGGCAACCGCGAGAAGGTTCAAGGCATGGTGGGCCTTGGTCTAATTTCGTCGCGTGCTTCCGTTCAGGGCCCTGTTGGTAACGGCTCGTGGTTTATCGGTGGACGTCGCACGTATCTGGACGCGCTGTTAACGCTTATCCCTGATGATCCAGAGAATCCCTTTCCGTCGTTTAACTTCTATGACCTCAATGCCAAAATCACGCAGAGTCTTGGCGAAAGCGACAAGATATCCGTTAGTGGATTCCTCACGGATGATGCGCTGACCCTTGCACAGCCGAACATTGACTTTGGAATTGGGATAGGCAACCGAGCGACCTCGATTCGATGGACGCATGTTGAAGGTGACGACCTGTTTACGTCTGTAACGGCAAGCGCAAGCCGCTACCGCAATGGCTTCGACGGCAACAACGCTGGTTTCGAGTTTGCTGTTGCTAACAGCATCGTCGATTATAGTCTGAAGGCCGAAGCCGAGTGGTTTGCTAGTGACGATGTTACTGTGAAGACGGGTTATGAAGGTACGTCATACAACTTCACGTATCGCCAGAATTTCAGCGGGTCGGGTGGAGCTTCGGGTAGCGACAACGTGTTTGTTTTAGACATCTGGGATAACATTCACTCGGCGTACGGACAGATCAACTGGCAGCTAGACGATCAGCTGTCGTTGCAAGGCGGCTTCCGCGGCAACTATTGGTCGTTGGCTGATATGTTAACCTTCGACCCGCGACTGGCAGTACGATATCAGTATACTGATGATATTGTGCTTAAGGCGGCATGGGGACGATTCCATCAGTACCTGCGGTTAGCATCTGCTCCGGACTTTACGTTTTTTGACACATGGCTACCAACCGACAACACAGTACCACCTGGTAGATCCGATCACTACATTCTGTCGGTCGAGACACGTCCTGCCGAAGGTTTTGACCTGAATTTTGACCTGTATTACAAGACGCTGAACAACATCAACGAGCTCAACCAAACGCAAACGCAGGCTCGGACTGTCGATGACGTGTTTTTCATTGGTAATGGTCGAGCATTTGGAGCAGAGGTGTTCTTGCAGCGTCGTATGGGCAGGCTTACGGGATGGGTAGGGTATGCCCTTGGTTTTGTTGAAGCCACGTTCGACCAGATTAACCGAGGAGCCACGTTCCGTCCCAAATACGATCGACGCCACGACTTCAAGGTCACAGGTATTTATGACCTGAACGAACGCTGGCAAGTTGGGGCAACGTTCGTGTTTCAAAGCGGCCAGAGTTACACCGGTGCTACATCGCAGCTGCAGGCATCGTTGCCGAATGTTGGAACGGGATTTGGACTCATTGCTCCCTCACAACGTTGGGGGCTTCGCCTACCAAACAGTCACCAGCTTAATCTGAACGTCAATTATAAGACCACGCTGTTCGATTTGCCCTTCACCATTTTGATCGACATTTACAACGTTTACAGCCGTCGTGACATCTGGTTCAGATTCTATGATCTGAACAAGCCCGTGCCCGAGGTAACCGACATTCGCCTGTTGCCCATTATTCCAACGGTTTCGTTTGAACTTGCATTCTAATCCTCACATGTATACCAGCCTTCGACACCACCTTCGTGTTCTTCTCTTTGCAGTTATGGCTGTGTTGTCGGCCTGCGAAGATCCCATACCGTCCGACTATACGCCCGACGTCGTAATTCAAGCGTTACTTGTTGTTGGCGAACCTGTTGACGGCATTCTCATCTATTTGTCTCAGCCAATGGCCGACTCGTTCGATCTGCGGCGTGCCGTTATTCGAGATGCCGATGCCATCGTTAGTGGTCCTGATGGTGACGTTCGATTGCAGTTCATCGACGATACGTTGGGCGGCCACTACGCTGCCTCCGACACATCCATCCGCATCCGAGAAGGGGCAACGTATCAGCTCCGCGTGGTAACTCAAGGCAAGACCATTACAGCTTCAACAACTACTCCAAAGCAAATCGTTGTCACGAATCCGATTCGTCCTATGATTCAGTACGTTGGCTATCGTAACGAGACCCTGCCGATAGCTGATTCGCTGCGTGTTGGATGGACATCGGCCGGTGCAGGTTTCGAGTATTTTATTACGATGCGCTGTCTTGATACCCTCAACTACGGAACGTACCTGCAGCCGCCAACCAACGACTCGAACGAACGGGTTCGGCCACAAGAAAACGAGTTCGACCGCACGACACCGTTCAATACCGAGGCAACGCGGTTTGCTTTTGTTCAAGGACCAAACGTGTTCTCGTGGGGGGCGTTTAAGTGGTACGGTCCACACACGTTCTCGGTCTTTGCGGGCGACGTGAACTTCATCAACTTTGTCAAGCAAGTTACGTTTGGCGGACGCCAAATCAACGAAAATCTTCAGTCGTTTACGAATGCCTTTGGCTACTTCGGCAGCGCATCACGTATCGAGGCTCCAACGTTCTTGCTCAAGGAAGCGCGCCCCTAGGGCAGTTATGGCGCGAGCTTACGCGTAAAGCTCGCTAGGCGCATGCATACTAAGTCTTGCAGGTTGTGAGCCATGGACTGCGGTGCGATAAAGTTGCTCATCATCACGGCAAAGGCCAACGTCTCTCCATCACGGGTAGTAACATACCCTGCGAGTGTTGACACGTTATTCATGCTACCTGTTTTTGCACGCACCGCGTTCTCGGCTCGGCTTCCAATCATTCGCCGGCGTAATGTTCCCACTTGTCCGGGTACGGCGAGTGAATTCCGGAATGCCGAACCCCATGTGGCTTTCTGAGCACGAGCAAGCAAGGTGGCCACTTGATGCGGCGTACACAAATTCAGACGCGACAACCCCGATCCGTCGGCAATTGCAACGGCAGTTCCTACGCCTTCACGTCGTAAAACGGCTCGAACGACGTCGACGCCCCTGTCCCACGAGCCCTCGCCTTGTTGCCATCCCATTGCCTTTAACAGCATTTCGGCGCCCAGATTATGGCTCCGCTGATTGATAACAGCAACAATGTCTTTAAGGGGCATCGACGAATGCCGAATAACAACCTGCGTGCAATCGTCGGCAACAACGTCGTTCACGTCGTCAACGTCAAGCAAGGCGCCGCGGAAGCGTATACCGCGGCGTTGAAGCGCAGCGCGCACATGCCATAGGGTGTAGGCAGTAGGATTGTCGACGCTAAGGCGAACCGTCACCGTGTCCGCGGCAGTCATGTTGGCCAGTGTTCCGCTGAGTTCGATGACGTTCGACGACGGATCGCGAAGCGGGGTAAGAGCAGTAACTCCTGTTGAGTCGAGAACACGTATCGACGGAATCACACGAACATATTCGGTCTCCGGATGAATCCGCACACCAGGTGGCTCGGCATCGTTCGACGGAGGCGTGACGGCCACCGTCACAGCATTGTCGTACAGCGCGAGCGACCCAACCTGCGGCGCATAAGCCCACGGAAGGTCATCCCATGCCCAGCCCGGAGCGTAGGGTACGTCGTCGAACATATCGTCGTCGCCGATGATGTTCCCCTTAATTGAGCGGATACCAAGGGAATCGATAACGTCTGCCCACTCATCAAACATGGCAGCAGCGTCTACGCCATAGGCGCTACTCCATGTTGGATCGGCGCCCCCTTTAAGTATGACGTTGCCGACAAACTCACCTGAAGGCTGGAGCGAGCCATCGAGCGTAACTGTCGTGGTAAACTGATGTTCTGGGCCAAAGATGGCAAGTGCAGCGGCAGTGGTAAAGAGCTTTTGAACCGACGCCGGCGTAAAGAGAGCGTCGTCGTTTCGACGATAGACGAGTTCGCCACCATCGAGCGACATCACGCAGACTCCAACGTGCGCGCCATGCCATTCGGGCGTACTTAGCAGGGCGTCGATGTCGTCGCGCAACTCCTTAAGCGGTGCAAGGCGATGTTGGCGTCGTTCTGCGGGTCGTGTAGAGTCGAATCCAGCTACGCCGCGTTCGGCATGACGAGTTTGTGACGCGCCAACCATTGGTGCAAGCAGGGTTGCAGTAAACGCAATCGAAAGAAGGAAAGAGCTGGGTCGCATTGATACAAAAGTACTAAGGCCAGCGACGCTACGGGCAACATTGCCGGACCACGGTGTATAACCTAGGCCTTTCCATTGCCCCCTGCGCTTGCAGTACCTCGCAGCGCGTACGAGGAGTCTGCGGCATACGAAGTACGTAGATCAGAATTGTCGTCGCAAGCAGATCAGAGCCGTATCATGGAAGCGTCTTGTGGTTTACATATCTGCCTAGGTTTGCTGAAACTGACGATTAGCTCCATGACTTGGAGATGACAAATGAAGACGTTACCACATCTCGTACTGTACGTGCTCACTTGATGTTGCTGAAGGCAACGTATGAAGATGACGTAGAGATTACGAGAACGTTTGACACTGTCGCGGTAAGTGGTCGTTTCGCTTCCGGCAACGATGTACGTCTAGAGTTCAAACACGACGGAGCTTGAGTTGTGTCAAGCAGCGAGTACAAGGTCATGCGTCGAGATACCATTGTGTTCGTCATTGGGACTGCCCCTCCATCTCTTTCAGATTCTACGTCGGAGGTTGTTCCATTTCGCAACGAACGCGGCGATTCAACCGGTTGGTATATATGGCACACAATGACAACAACGCTAGACACAACGATTGTTACGATCGCAGGTTCGTTCCAATGTGCAAAACGATTAATCAGGTCGCTAGACAAGAACGGTAATGTGATAAGCGAGTCTGGAACGGTAGAGACATACTACTCCGTCAAAGATGGCGTAGTACAACAGGTTCGAAGCGCTATCTCTTACCGTCACACATCACTCGTGCAAAGCAAAAGCGTTGATCAACTGGTTGCGATACTACCTTAAACTGCCAGCGAATGTATGGTGTATGTCAAATGTCATCGTATATTGCGACATCTGACACAGTATGGAAGTGTTAACCATGACGTCTCGCATTTCATTTAAGCACCTCTTGTTTTCATCGTCGAAGGGGCTACCTACAGAGGTTACTTTGCTATCGTTACAACCCTGGATTCATCGCGGATTTACTGTCGAAGCCCTACCTCGCGTAGCCGAAGCCATGGGAGTTCGGGATGTTGCGATGGCCCCTTATCTCGGGGTTAGTGGAAGGACGCTGCAACGTGCCATGCAGAAGAGCACGCTATCGGTTGAACTGAGTGACCGGCTCGCTGCCTTGGCAAACATCCTCGTTTTGGCTCAAGATGTTCTTGGTTCTATCGAAGAAGCACGCCGCTGGCTTTCTACGTCGCAGGTGGCACTCGATGGAAAGACTCCCGATGAACTTCTAAGAACGGTAACCGGATGTAGGGAAGTAGAGTTGCTTCTTGGGCGAATCCAACATGGTGTTTACACGTGAAGTTTTGCGCTAGAATCGTTCGGCATCAGTATGCCGACCGAATTTTTGATGGTACGGGTGCATCGATGTATGGTGGGCGGTGGAATGAGATTGGCATTCCTATGGTGTACTTCGCCGACTCGATTGCTTTGGCAGCTGTCGAGGTGCTCGTCCACATTCAAAATGTCCATACGCCTATCCAGCACGTGTGCGCTGGCGTGCGAGTACCGGATAGGCATCTCGAGGTTTTGCCGCTTAACGAGTTACCCGCCAATTGGCAGAGTGCTCATGGCATGGTTGACACGGCCAGGATAGGGTCGGCGTGGGTAAGGGCGGCTACAAGTCTTGCGCTCCTAGTGCCCTCGGTCATCATACCGCGCGAACGGGTGGTGCTGATCAATCCCAAGCACCGTAAGGCGCAAGATGTAGTTCTTGATTTTGTAGAGCCGTTTTCGTTCGACAGGCGCTTCTCGACTGGCCTTTGAGCCAATTATTCGTCGTATCTTTGTGGATACCTCTGGGGATGTAACGGTCTCGACGGGGTGAGATGATCGCAAAGTTGCGTGCCGAGCTACGCTGGTGGAGCTCGTAAATACAACCGGCGAACCACAACTGGCGATAACTTTGGTTATCGCATGGCCGCCTAACTTAAGGCCCCATGCTATCGAACGAGAGATTGTCTAGCGTCCCTCGACTCGGTACCGACTTTTAGATAGACTGGCGTGAAGCCGTGCATCAGGGCATAGCGCGAGACAACACTGACGCTGGCACAGCGAGACCTGTCAATCGGTAAGACGATGTGCGAGACCCCATAGATTGAAGACGCACGTGGTAGGTTTTGGTGATTCCACTTCGGACCCGGGTTCGACTCCCGGCATCTCCACACACATTCGCGCCCTTGCACCTTGCCGTGCAGGGGCGTTGTGCTTCTGCGAGGTGCCACGGTTCAGATTGTTCCTGACTACTCGTTCAGTATTCCAAAACGTTCCCAGCCGCGCAAGTCGTAGTGCCACCACTCAGTGGGCAACACGTCGAATCCTGCACGATCCATGATGGTGCGCAGTAATGCTCGGTTTGCCCTTATTGCGTCGGATAGGTCGCTGTAGTCGGCATGAGCTCGTTCGGTAAAGTCATCGTAGCCAGTGCCCATGTCGAGCTCGGCACCCGACGCGTCACACAGGGTAAGATCGAGCGCTGCTCCGCGGTTGTGCCTCGACCCTTTGGCAGGATCGGCAACATATCGCTCGTCGGGCATGATCGACCACATAACACGCTGTACAGAGAGTGGCCGGTAGGCGTCAAACACCTTGATGCGTAATCCCTGCTCACGGGCTAGTGAGTCGGCCACCTGCAAAGCAAAGGCCGTGGCTGCACGGGCCCATAGGGTATCGTTGCTGTACAGTATACGCCCGGCAAAGTTGTTGGAAGTGGCGTATCGAACGTCAAACAGCAGCGATGGAACTACATCGCGCAGACGCACCATTATCGTGTCGTTGGCTTTAACAATCATGGTCGACTGAACGATTGTGGCACACATTACCACAGCAAATACACGGTACATGGTGCAAGTTCCGCATACGGCGGCTACCACGCAAGACTAAACCCAATGGTTGGAAGAATGGGTAGCATCGCTGATTCGCGAAACGTGAGTTCGCCCGTTTCATCTTCGACACGCCAATTGCGAGCGATGATGTTGCGTCGGTTATACACATTGATAACGTCGAGGTAGAACGACCAGTTAAGTCCAAACCAGCGAGGATAGGTGGTCACGCGAAGATCCAATCGATGGTAATCAGGTAGTCGTGCTGCATTGAGATTTTCGAGTCCGCCTCGGTCGGCCTGCAACTCTACACCCTTGAAGTTCATCTCAATCTCTGGGCGTCGTTCTCCCGTCTCGGGATCCTCGCGCAGATATACGCGCGGAGCTATGCCAATGGCGTCTGTCCACGGAAATCCCGAGCCATAGGTAAACGTCACGCTGAGATCCCAGTTTTCTCCGAGCTTGTAACCGCCAGTGACGTTAAATGCGTGGCGTCGGTCGAAATTGAATGGTATCACTAAGCCATCACGATAACGATTCGACCACGAGAGTGAGTAACTGGCCCAGCCGTACAAGGTATTGGGGCCGATCGATGCTACTTTCTGAAGCAGGATTTCAAAACCATAGGCTTCGCCAGTGGCACTGTTAACCGGCAGCGATGTCAACGAGTCCCCACGCACCGCCACTGGTTGTGTCCACCCTTCTCGCTTGGTGAAGTCGCCACCCGGAATTCGTTCTGTAACGTATTGCGTGCCTTCGACAACGTCAGGTAGAATAAGGTCGCTGAACGACTTGTAATATCCCTCAAACCGAAGCTGCCACTCGTCGGTTAACATTCGCTCGATGCCTGCAACGTAATGCACACTTCGTTCGGCACGCAAATCCTGCGTGCGAGGATCTGTAAAGTCTAAGAACGTCTGCCGGTCAAACAGCTTCTCATATCCTGGCGACTGATAGTAGATACCAGTCGCTGCACGCAATGTCGTAATCTCATCGAACGCATAGGACAGACTAAACCGTGGCGAGAGATACTGCTCGTCGATGTACTGGAAGTACTCATAGCGCAAGCCGGGAAGCACCGTCAGCTTGTCGGTAAGTCGAATGTTGTCCTGCACATATCCACCAATTCGCAAAAATCGTATCGACGTCTCAAACTGGTCTGGAATCGACGGAGCCCGTGGATTGGCCTGTTGCGCAGCCCGCAGCCGTGGATCCAAGTCAAGCTCAAACCCTACGCCCGTCGTGATGTCGTCGACCAACACCCCATACTCAAGTTGCTGGAAGGGGGCAACGCGCCACGTTTGATCCACACGAGCGGACCACTTTGCAAAGAGAAAATTTGTGTTGCCAGAGATTTTGAACAACGTGGGAACCTCGAGCCCTTCGCGCCGCAGCGAATCTTGCACTCGGCGAAACTCCTCACGCGAAAGCTCTTCGCCTGCAATGCGTCGCGATCCACCCTCGCCGCCAAAGTTGTTCGCCCCGCGGTTTTCGTACCACGAGAGCACAACGCGGCTCGTGAACGAACTGTCGGGAACGTAGTACCACGACAATCCACCTACAGTGTTGAACGACCGGTCAATGATGTCTAACGAGTCAGCTTGGGCACGATTGACACCGCTTTGGAACTCGGTGTTGTCCGACGAAAAAAGGCCGTTGAGTACAATCTTATGGCTTGGATGCGGTCGAAGCATGATGCGCGCTTGCACATCGCCAAAGTTCGGTAAGGCCACATCGCCATCAAAGGCGCCCGAGGCGCGCGCTATTGGCCCAGCGATCAGGTCGTAGTACGTTCGCCGCGACGAGAGAAGCCACGAGCCGTTCCAAAACGGAAGTGCTCCCTCGGTAACAACGTTGGCATTCGTGATACTTACGTTGAGCTTGCCACCAAAGAGGGCTGTATCCGAACCATCACGGTTGTTGATGTCGAGTACGGCCGACAATCGGTCGCCATAGGCAGCAGGGAAGCCACCTGTGATTAGGCTAATCTGCGATACCGTTTCGGGGTTAAACAGCGAGATGAATCCGTACAAACGGTATGGGTTGAACAGCTCGATGCCATCCATCAAGATCAGATTCTGATCGGGGCCGCTGCCACGTACCACGAGCTGCGACGAAAAGTCACTTGGTGCCGTTACACCGGGGAGACCCTGCAAGGTTCTAAACACGTCTTCAACGGCACCAGCACGGTACTTTGCTTCGCGCGGTGTAACGCTAATCACGCTTGGGCGCGTGTCTGTTTGTTCTTGCCGTCGCGATGCTGTCACGATCACTTCTCGCGCCATCACGGCGTCTTCCCGCATCGTGATGGTTGTCGCGGTTGTATCGTTAGCTTTTATAACAACGCTTACGGATTGCGTCAGATAGCCCACCATCGAGGCCTCGACGGTATACGTTCCGGCTGGGAGACTTTTTACCACAAAGCGGCCATTCGCATCGGCATAGGCCCCGCGTTGGGTATCACGTAGACGTATGGTGGCGCCGGCAAGACCATCGCCAGATGGAGTTCGCACGGTACCACGCAGAACGCCATCGGCAGACAAAGCCGCCGATGGCGCTGCAATAATCAAGAGGAAAACAAGGAGTGCAGTCACAAGGACCGCATTAACGTCAACCGAACGAGAAAAGTGCCCGAATGGCAACCACAGGCAGCAACGTCTACTTTAGGATTCGCATTTCTACGCGCCGGTTTCGCGCGCGGCCTTCGTCCGTGGTATTGTCTGCAACGGGATTCCGCTTGCCATATCCCTTGGCTAGAACACGCTTGGTGTCGACTCCTGCCGCTGTTACATAGCTGCGCACGGCGTCGGCCCGACGCTGCGAAAGATTGTCGTTGTACTCGTCGGTACCCTGGCCGTCGGTGTGTCCGTCGAAACTGATGTTGACGCTAGGATTCTCCCGCAGAAACTCGATAACTCGCTCGAGTTCGGCGAACGACTCGCTTTTGAGTTCGGTTTTGTCGAAGTCAAAGAACACAAGAAGTCGGTCTGAACCATCTGCAATTGGCGAAAGCAGAATGTCCTGCTTCACAGTTGCGCCCTTCGCACCTGGTGGTACTTCGTAGCGGTCTGAGTGAAACAGGAATCCGGGAGCTGATGCCGTTACGGAATAGACACGCCCTGCGTTGAGTGTCACAAAGTACTCACCTGTAACGTCGTCGCTGCGCATGTTGGCCACGCGTTTTCCCGTGGTGAGGTCGGTAATGGTAATGTTAGCTCCAACAGGAGCTCCTGATAGTTTATTCTTCACCGTGCCCTCTACAAGGGTCACCGGATTACTTGGAAAGGGGTTGGGTACAACGCTAAAGTTGTCCCAGTCGCCCGAGGCGTTCATTCGAGAAACAAAGGCCTGATCTGAGTTCGGAACACCCATGTAGAACAGTTCGTCTGCCGACGTATTAATGGGCGCAGCCATAGGCTTGATGTCGCGAACAGCACCCGCAGATACCTTGCCAACGAAGATGTCGAAACCACCTTGGCCGCCCGGGCGGTTACTGCCGAAGTACAGCGTCGTTCCGTCGGCAGCAATCGTCGGAGACATTTCGTCTGACGACGTGTTCACGCCTGACAACGGAACGGCCTTCGACCAGTTTGACCCGTCGAAGGATGACGTGTAGATATCTGTGCCACCTTGGCCGCCTGGACGGTCACTCACAAAGTACAATGTTCGACCATCGGCCGACAGTGTTGGCTGAGAGTCATAAGCATCAGTGTTCACCGAAGGCCCAAGGTTGGTAACATCCTTCCATTTACCATTCTGGAGGCGTGCAACGTACAGGTCGGTACGTCCAAAACTCTTTTCGTCGTGTTCGTAGGCCGCAAAAATCATCATCTGCCCATCCGGCGTCAATGCTGCAGACCCGGCGTGCGTTGCGTCGTTTACGTCGCCACGGACGAGGTCATCAGAGGTCCAGCCGTCTGAGCTTCGCTGCTTTGAGGTAAGCCGTTGCCCCTTACCGCGAACTTCACGGGTAAAGAACAGGGTTCGGCCATGGTTGGTAATGGAAGGAGCAAACTCGTCCTGCGACGTATTTGATGGAAGAGGGAAGAGGCGTACTTCTTGGGCATATGATGATGCCGCAACCAAAAGAGCAGTAAGTACGAGTGTAATCGTGTTCATTGTCATACTCCTTGGTTACAATGTAAAGCCCAGTTGAACTGCAAGAACCAAACTATTGAGAGAGCTGTCACCAAAGCTCATTGCAGCAGCACCTTGAGTTGGCACACGAGCAATTTCGACGGCACTAAACGTGCTGTTGAGTGGCGAGAGCATAAGCTGGTAGCGAAGTGACGGAGCAATGAACATCGTCGGCGAGATATCGTGGCGATAGCCGATACCGAACTCTAGCCCAAGGCGCATTGACTCGTATTCACGGCCGACGTACGTTGGATTACCATTGCCGTCATCCTGCGGGCCCACGGCGGGAAGAAAGTTCTGAGCAAACGTCGTCTCACGAGTGATTTCGTCGAACGGTCCTGGATTACCATCATAGTCAACCACGATGAATGTGTTGTCAGGTCCAATCTTCGTAAGCCGGTCCGACCTAACGAGGTCTCCAAGTTGGAACTGCATGATCGGCCCCGCTGTGATAAAGACGTTTGGTGCAAGGTCCACTCGAGCTAGGATCGCTGCTCCAATGGTGTTTAACGTCCATGAAGCCTGGGCCTCGGTCTCCATGTCAACAATACCACCAAAGCCATCTACTCCACGAACCTCGTTCGTGATAGTGGCATCGATAAAAGAGCGGAACGTATTTGAGAACCACTTTGCGTCGTACCCCAAGCGAGCTTGTATGCCGACAGATGACGCCACGGGAACGTCGATAAAGACCCCAAACGCTGGTGACACGCCGCTTCCGCTCTTGAGCACCTCTTCGGGGGACTGTGTGATGGTGGGGCCAGTAAGCGTGTAAGGCTGCGAGAACATATTGATGTTCAAGCCTGCGTCAAGTCCAAGAATGATAGACTGCTTGTCGCGACGGCGATGTTGCTGTTCTTTGTATGAACGTTGAGACTCCGGGCGGCCTCGTGGCCGCAGCACATCTTCCTGTGCGAACGTTGATGTAATAGCAAGTAGCACAACAAGGCATGCCACTAGTGGTATACGAAGCCACATACAACCCTCCTATTGTTGATAGTACGTCTTAAGTATCAATCTGTGCACGCTGTAGACGACCACTAAAATCGACGTAGGCGCTTTTCCATTCTGTAAAAATTTCAAACGCTGTCCAGCCGCCTTCGCGATGGCCATTGCCAGTACCCTTAATGCCACCAAATGGCATGTGAGCCTCTGCGCCAATCGTTGGGGCATTCACATAGGAGATACCTGCTTCGAGATCGCGAAGCGCTCGAAACGCACGGTTCACGTCACGTGTATAGATGCTCGACGACAGGCCGTAGGCGCAGTCATTGGCTAACTCGATGGCTTCGTCGTACGATGAACAACGCGTAACACTTAGCACGGGCCCAAAGATCTCTTCCTGAAAGATGCGATGGTTGCGATTGACGTTCGTAAAAATCGTTGGCTGCATGAACGTTCCATGCGCAAGGTCGCCATCGGTAGCGCGATTGCCACCAAGAACGAGGGTGGCTTCGGAGGCTCCAATCTCTACATATGCGAGGATCTTATCGAGCTGCCGCTGGTTGATAACTGGTCCAACCTGCGCAGCATCGTTCGTGAGTCCGTTACCTAGCACAAGCTTCTCGGCCGCCTTTACCAGGCGTTGGACGAGTTCGTCGTGTACGGCATCGTGCACAATCAGTCGTGATGTCGCGGTACAGCGTTGCCCGGTCGTGCCAAAAGCGCCCCAAAGCACGCCCTCTAAAGCTAGATCTAGGTCGGCATCGTCCATCACGATTTGGGCGTTCTTACCGCCCATTTCAAGCGACACCTTCTTGTTAAGTGCGCCACATCGCGAGGCAATCGACGTACCCGTGGCTGTACTGCCAGTGAAGCCAACCACTCGAATGGCAGGATGTTCCACGATAGCTTTACCACAGTCTGCTGCGCCATGAACAACGTTAAACACCCCGGCGGGTACTCCGGCTTCCTCGAGGATTTCTGCAAAAATATTGCCGCTGTGCGGAGCATCTTCGGAAGGCTTGAAGACGACGGTATTGCCACATACGAGTGCGGGAAGAATCTTCCATGAGGGCACGGCAATGGGGAAGTTCCACGCAGTGATGATGCCGCATACGCCAATTGGCATACGGAACGACATGTTCATCTTGTCGGCCAATTCCGAAGGCGTATTGATGCCAAACAGACGGCGACCTTCGGTTGCTGCGTAGTAGGCCGTATCGATGGCCTCTTGAATGTCGCCGCGTGTTTCCGTGAGCGTCTTGCCCATTTCGCGAGTCATAATTCGCGAGAGCTCGTCCATCCGTCGTGCAAAGATGTCACCAGCCCTGCGCAAAATGTCGCCCCGCTTTGGTGCAGGCATCTTGCTCCACGCTGGGAAGGCATCGGCAGCAGCTTGTGCAGCCAGGGCAACGTCGTTGGCACCTGACAGGGGGAACTGGCCGATAACGTCGCGGTGATCGGCAGGATTAATGTTCGAAAAGGTTTCTCCGGACAGTGACGGCGTCCAGCGACCGTTGATATAGTTCTGCATAGCGATATAAAGTGGTCAGCATACTGTGCGCCGTAGCGCATCAGTTATTGCGACTCGGAGTGAATGGGATAGTCTGGAACGTATTCGCCTTTTGCGATGCGACGCAATCGCGACTGACCTAGGGTTCGGCGTATGGGCGTTAGTCTCTCGAAGAAGTAGATGCCATTTAGGTGGTCAACTTCATGTTGAATAACTCGTGCCAGTAGGCCTGCCGTTTCCATAACGTGTTCGCGCATGGCGCGGTCGAGATAGCGTACTTGGATGGCCGAGGGGCGCACAACTTTGTCCCGATATTCTGGGAGCGATAAACATCCCTCTTCGAATTCTTCGACGTCATCGGAGAATGCCTCGATGACGGGATTGATAAGTACGAGGGGACCATTTGCAGCCGAGTCGTCGTCGGCATCGTCGATGTCGATGACGGTAAAGGCCTGTGGCCTGCCAACCTGGTTGGCAGCTAGACCGATGCCCCTTGCATTGGTCATGGTACGAAACATGGCGTCGATGAACGTGGCTAGCTCGTCGGTCATTTCTGCCACCTGGGCAGTCGCATTACGAAGGACTGGGTGGTTATAGGTGTAAATCGGAAGGACGTCGTCAATCATGCGGTTAGTCGCGGCTTGTATCAGCGTCGATGATATCGAGAAGCTGTTTGATATCGGAGAGTATAAAGTCTACACCGTCAAGGTTCTGATTCCCAAACGAATCACCATAGGCGGCAAAGGCGGTCTTCATTCCAACGTTGCTCGCTCCTACCATGTCGCGCTCGGCCCAGTCGCCAACCATGATGGCCGACTGTGGTTCAACACCAAGGCGCTCAAGGGCCAGTTGGAACGGTTTAGGACTTGGTTTGCGTTCACCCGTGTCGTCGAACGTAACAACTACGTCGAAGAAGTGGTGGTAGTTGATAAAGCACAGTCGTAGCCACGCTTCGCGGGTGGGAGCGTCACTCAACACTGCAAGCTTGATTCCGCGTCGATTCAGGTACATCAGAGTAGCCGTTACATGCGGAAACGGCTTCAGAGCGGCTTCCCGTGCCCGACGATAAGCAATGATGCCAGCACTGATAATACGAGGATCAACATAGCCCAATACATCCATCAAAAGCTTGTCGAACACCTGCTGATACTCAATGCCCAATTCGCGATAGATATCGTCGATATGCGACCGTACCTGTTCGAATGTAAGTGCCAATCCCGCGTCCATCATGGCGCCAATTGCGGCATCGACGGCTTGTCGCTTCATGGCCATGAAATCGACAAGTGTATTGTCGAGATCAAACACTACTGCTTGTATTCGTTCCATGGTTGATTCGTGTGTCAAGTGCGCTGCAAATCTACGCACAACCCACCGAGGATAGCCTACAACAACACCGTATCTTTGCACGGCTTCGCATTCACGTGATTCCCTAAGTAACTGCACCGGTCCTATCATGTCACTTTCCGAAACACTCGCTACCGAAATGAAGACCGCTATGCTTGCGGGCAACAAGCTGCGTCTTGACACGCTGCGTTCCATCCGAGCTCTTGTGCTTGAATTCGAGAAGAGCGGAGCGGGAAGAACCATGACGCCCGACGACGAGATACGAATGCTAACAACAGCGGCGAAGAAGCGCCGCGATGCCATCGACGCATATACTGCGGCGGGCCGAGCCGAGGCGGCAGACCGAGAAGCACAGGAACTGGCTATCATCAAGGAGTTTTTGCCGCAACAGTTGTCGGATGATGAGGTACGCGCCGAATTGCAGGCAATCATCGCAGCTACTGGAGCGGCCTCTGCTTCTGACGTTGGTAAGGTAATGGGTGCCGCTATGAAGACTCTCAAGGGCAAGGCCGATGGTTCTGCCATTCAACGCATAGCCAAGGAGTTGCTTGGTGGCTGACCTCCATGCTGCGGAGGCCGACCTTCGCGAGGCAGCTCTTGCCGAGCTAGAGTTCCATACAGTGCTGCGCCACGTAGCAACCCATGCCCATTCGTCGCTAGCCGCCGAACGTATCAAGGAACTTCGACCGCTGCTCGATATTTCCGCTTTGAACCACGAGGTGGACGCCGTTCAGGAGATGGTCGATATCATCGCGGAAGGTGAGACATTTCCAATCGAGCGGCTTGACGACGTTCGCCATCTACTGCAGCGATCCACAATCGTTGGCAACTTCCTTACAGCTCCAGAGTTGATTTCGATCTGCGACGCCCTGCGGTCGTCGCGCCTCGTTCGGCGCTACGTGATCGACCGCGATGAGCGATCGCCCAAACTTGGTAGCATCGTTTCCCCGTTGGTAGACGACAAGGTGCTTGAACGCCATATTACCGACGCCATCGACGAGACAGGGGTGGTACGCGATACCGCCAGCCGTGAGCTTATGTCTATCCGACGCGAGATTCAGGAAACCTCGCAACGGCTGCGGGCGCGGCTCAACAGAATCCTGAAGAAACTGCATACCGACGACCTTCTTCAAGACGACTTCATTACGCAGCGCGAAGGTCGCTTTGTGATGCCAGTGCGTGTCGAGAACAAACGAGTGGTTCCGGGCATCATTCATGGGGTGTCACAAACTGGATCTACTGTCTTTTTGGAACCTGCCGAGACAATCGATCTTAACAATGAGCTGAGCATTCTCCATAACCAAGAGCTGCGAGAGATTCAGCGAATACTTACCGTGCTTACTGCCGAGATTGGTGCCCATGCTGTTGCCATCGGCTATGCGTTCGATGTTTTGGTTCATCTGGATACGCTCCATGCTCGCGCCGCGTATGCACTTGCTCGTGGTGGAGTCAAACCGGTCTTTCACAGCGACGAGACCCTTGAACTCGAACATGTGCGCCATCCTATCTTGGTCCACCAAACTGCTTCGACAGGGGGCACCGTTGTTCCGTTGGGGATACGCTTTGATGGGTCGGCCCGAGGCGTGCTTATCTCTGGACCGAACGCTGGCGGCAAGACGGTGGCCATGAAGACGATTGGTCTGTCGGTGGCCATGGCCCAGTCGGCCATTTTTCCGCTTGGTACATGCCGATTGACTCCGCGGCGGTTGTTTAGCGCCATCGGCGATCACCAATCGATCGACAGTAATCTCAGCACGTTCTCATCACAGATCATTCGACTGCGCGACATCTTGTCGTTCTGCTCGTCTGACGCCTTCGTTCTCGTGGACGAAATCTGTGCTGGCACAGATCCTGCCGAGGGTGGTGCGCTTGCTGCTGGCATCCTCGATTCGCTTGTCGAGCGGTCGTCGTGGTTCGTGGTTACGACCCATCAGAGTTCGCTCAAGCAGTATGCGCTATCGCGTCCGTCAATCGCCAATGCCTCTCTCGCCTTCGACGAGGAGCGCATGCAGCCGACGTTTACCTTCCTTCCAAATGTCCCTGGCAACTCCTATGCCTTTGCTCTGGCAGAGTCGGTGGGCTTGCCTAGTGTGGTTGTCGACCGGGCACGTACCTACCTTGGCGATAGGCACGGCGAGCTTGAGCAGAGTATTGCAGCCATTCAGCAGTATCGTCGACAAGCCGAAGAAACCATGCGAGCCGCAGCCGAGCAAGAGGCCAAGGCGCGAGCTCTCAAGGCCGACTACGACGAACGCCTAGCAGTGATTCGCAAGCAGCGAGCGACGCTCGTTGACGAAGCGCGCGAAGAAGCCCGTGATGTGCTTCGCAAGGCACAGTCTCTGATTGAGCGTACCATCCGCGAGGTCCGCGAGCAGCAGCGATCGGTGGGCGAGGTAAAGGCAGAATTCGAACAGGAGCGTAAGGAGCTCACCGCCACGCTCGACAGCCAGCCCGCGCTGCCTCCAGAAAGGGGCACAGTGCCCCTTACGGTAGGCATGACGGTTGAAGTTGTTGGTACACAGTCGGTAGGCGAGGTGCTCGAACTTGAGCACGGTGGAACATCGGCAGTGGTCGAAGTCAATGGTATGCGATTTCGGTTCCCGTCATCTCAGGTGCGTCCCACAGCGAAAAAGGCCGTGGCGAAGCGCCGAGATTCCGGAGATTTTATGTCGTTCGACATGGCGTTGTCGTGCGACGTTCGCGGCAAGCGGGCTGACGAAGCATTGCGCGATATCGAGTTGTACCTGAGCGACGCCATTCTGCGACATCTGCCTTCGGCCATGATTATCCATGGCAAGGGGACGGGGGCACTGCGGAAGGCCATTCAGGAATACCTGCGTAACAATCCACAGTACGGCACCTTCCGGAACGGCAGTATTCACGAAGGTGGCGAAGGTGTTACGATTGTCGAGTTTGCCTAGCCCAAGCCGATAGGGCCGTGCGCCGTATCTTTGCGGCCATGTTTACCAAGATTCTCATCGCCAACAGGGGAGAAATCGCCCTGCGCGTAATGCGTACGTGCAAGGCCATGGGCATACGCACCGTGGCCATTTATTCACAGGCCGATGAGGACGCGTTGCACGTCCACGAGGCCGACGAGGCAATTGCAATTGGTGGCACTCTGCCGCGAGAATCGTACCTCGTGATTGATAACGTCATCGCGGCCGCTAAAGCCTCCGGCGCAGAGGCCGTCCACCCGGGCTATGGATTTCTCAGCGAAAACGCTGCCTTTGCCCAAGCCGTTGCCGATGCCGGCATGGTGTTCATAGGGCCAAGCCCCAAGGCCATCGCAATGTTGGGCGACAAAACTGCCGCACGCGAGCTTGCCATTTCCTCTGATGTACCCATTGCGCCTGGCTCGACCGGTGCCATCGAAACGTACGATGAAGTGCGACAACTTATCGAGAACATCGGCTTGCCCGTAATCGTCAAGGCTGCGGCCGGCGGCGGTGGTAAGGGAATGCGAATCGTTGAAGATTTGGTGGATGTCGAGGCTGCCTTTCACGGAGCACGATCCGAGGCCCTAACGTCGTTTGGCGATGGCCGAGTATTCGTCGAGCGATACATCAAGGAGCCGCGCCATATCGAAATTCAAGTGTTGGCCGATTCGCATGGCACAGTACTCTACTTTCCCGAACGGGAATGCTCCATTCAACGTCGGCATCAGAAGGTCATCGAAGAGTCGCCGTCGTCGGCTGTAACGCCTGCCATTCGCGAAGCCATGGGCCGAGCGGCGGCACGACTGGTGGCGGCCTCGGGCTATACCAATGCCGGTACAATTGAGTTTCTCCTTGATGCCAGCGGCGAGTTCTATTTTATGGAAGTCAACACCCGCCTGCAGGTTGAGCATCCCGTTACCGAGCTGATTTCCGGAGTCGACTTCGTAGAACAGCAGATTCGCATCGCAGCGGGGTTGCCGCTTGAGTTGCGTCAAGCCGACGTTGCAGATCCCAAGGGTCATGCAATAGAGTGCCGCGTTTGTGCCGAAGATGTATTCAACGATTTTTTACCTGACACCGGACGTGTGTCCTTCCTGCAGTTGCCTGTTGGAGAGCACGTTCGCAACGACTCTGCGCTCAAGGTAGGCTACGAAGTAACCGTGCATTACGACCCAATGGTAGCCAAGCTACTCGTGTGGGCCCCAACGCGAAGCCAAGCAATCGATGCCTGTATTGATGCCTTGGACAACTACCACCTGGCAGGAATTCGTACAACGATTCCGTTTTGTCGTCTCGTCGTTGACTCCGAACCGTTTCGTTCGGGTAACTACGCTACATCCTATGTAGCGAAACACTGGCCTCCCACAATCGACGTAGAACAGAAGGCACGCCTTGCCGCCACGGCGGCAGCAGTGTTCCAGGCAGAACACATTCGGCGACGCCCGCGACCATCAACCGAAGCCCCTTTTCCGACACCAACAGCAACACACGAATGGAAATGATGTCTGAGCTCGACGTTACCGAGCAAACAGCCAAGGACCTTGGTCTAACGGCAGACGAGTACGCCCGCATTGTAGGAGTGTTAGGCAGAACGCCAACCTATACCGAACTGGGTGTGTATTCGGTGATGTGGAGTGAGCACTGTTCGTACAAGAACAGCATTCTACAGTTGAAGACACTGCCGCGCACGGGGTCGAGAATGCTTGTAGCTGCCGGTGAAGAAAATGCTGGAGTTATCGACATCGGTCAGGGATACGGTGTAGCATTCAAAATTGAATCGCATAATCACCCTTCGGCTGTAGAGCCGTTTCAGGGTGCAGCAACGGGAGTAGGTGGCATACTTCGCGACATCTTTACGATGGGGGCACGACCTGTTGCAGCGCTCAATAGCTTACGCTTTGGCGACCCCGATACACCGCGCACCGTCTACCTAATCAAGGGTGTAGTAAGTGGAATTGGGCACTACGGCAACTGTTTTGGAGTGCCCACGGTAGCCGGCGAGGTGTACTTCGATCGTTGTTACACCGACAACCCACTTGTCAACGCCATGGCCGTGGGTGTGGTTCGTGCCGATGGCATTGCGTCGGCAACAGCAAAGGGTGTTGGCAACCCCATCTTTATCATGGGTAGCGCTACTGGGCGTGATGGTATTCATGGGGCATCGCTCCTAGCTTCGCGTGAGTTCGACGATCAAACAGAATCGATGCGACCAACGGTGCAGGTGGGCGATCCCTTTGCAGAGAAGCTACTCCTTGAGGCTACACTAGAACTGATTGATGCCGGTGTTGTTGTTGGTATTCAAGACATGGGTGCTGCAGGCATATCTTGTTCGACGTCGGAAATGAGTGCAAAGGGTGGCGTTGGCATGCGCATCGACCTCGACAAGGTACCACTACGTGAGGCCGACATGAGCGCCTACGAAATCATGCTAAGCGAATCGCAAGAGCGAATGCTGGTGGTAGTTGAACGTGGTAAGGAGGAACACGCTGCGCGCATTGCTGCCAAGTGGGACGTTCCTTTTGTGGCAATTGGCGAGGTAACCAACGATGGCATGATTTACGTTACCCGCCATGGCAAGGCAGTAGCGCACATTCCAGCGCAGTCGTTAGTACTTGGCGGCGAAGCCCCCGTGTACGTTCGCGAACAGCGCAAGCCCGAATACCTCGACCTGACGAATGTCGCGGTCGATCCTGGTCCGATCCTGCATCAGCAGGAGGCAACGGCAGCACTACGTGCCCTACTGGCTTCGCCAACGATTGCAAGCAAGCGCTGGATTTACGAGCAATACGACTCGCAAGTTGGAACCAACAGCGTCCTGCGCTCCGGCGGCGACGCAGCCGTGATTCGCATAAAGGAAGTGCCAGGCAAGGCCGTGGCCGTTACCACAGATTGCAACTCGCGATACGTGTACTTGAACCCGTATCGGGGAGGCATGATTGCAGTAGCCGAGGCGGCTCGTAACTGCGTGTGCGTTGGAGCACTGCCGGTGGCTATCACGAACTGTTTGAACTTTGGCAATCCGTACGATCCCGAAGTGTATTGGCAATTCGCCGAAGCGATTCGCGGAATGGGCGATGCCTGCCGCGCATTAGATACACCTGTAACGGGTGGTAATGTTAGCTTCCACAACGAGTCGCAGCACCACGCCGTGTATCCTACTCCAACAATTGGCATGCTGGGACTTATCGACGATGTGTCGACCGTTGTTGGGAATGCCTTTACCCAAGCAGAACAGAACATTGTTCTGTTGGGATGGCAGCGAGAAGAGCTTGGCGGTAGTGAGTACATGAAGGTTATTCGACATCGAGTGCTGGGCGATGCACCGTCGCTATCAATCGACGACGAAGTTCGGCTCCAGCGCTGCGTGCTCGACGCCATTCGCAGTGGAGTTGTGCGTGCGGCACACGACTGCGCCGAAGGAGGTTTGTTAGTTTGTTTGGCCGAGATGTGCTTTGGTCGCGGCATTGGTGCCGATGTTGTCGTTGATACACCGCATAGAGCAGGGTATTTGTTTGGCGAAGCACAAAGTCGGATTGTCGTTGAAGTATCCGATGAACGCATCGGCGATCTGCGAGCGGCGGCCCAAGAGGCAGGAGTACCCATGGAGGTGCTTGGCCGAACCGGAGGAACAACATTACATGTCCACGATTTGATCGATGTTGATGTAGAAGACCTACGTAGCACCTATGAGCGTGCACTTCCGAACATCATGTCTGCAGAGGTTGAAGCGTGAGAGCATGGTCATTCATTAGTTTGTTGATGGTGCTTGCTGCATCATCGGTGTTGCATGCAGGCGACGGCCTTGTGCAGTGGCTGACTTTCGAGGAGGCCATCAAGAAATCTGCCGAACAGCCCAAACCTATTCTTGTTGATGTCTATACTGAATGGTGTGGCTGGTGCAAGCGGATGGATAAGACGACCTATTCTGACAGTGCTATTGCTGCTTACATCAATGCGCGATACTGGCCTGTGAAGCTCGATGCTGAACGACGTGACACCGTTATGTTTCAAGGTAAGGCATTCGTTTATGTGGCCGATCGTAAGGCACATGAACTTGCGCTTGCCCTGCTTTCCGAGCGCATGAGCTATCCCACTACGGTGTTCTTGCGTCCAGACTGGTCCATGATTCAACCCGTCCCCGGTTATCTCGACGTCGCAACGATGCCCCCTATCATAGACTACATTGCTGGTGGTGCCATGGAACGCGGAGAAGAGTGGGAGGCGTTCAAGAAAGCGTTTACACAGCTACCATCAGTAACTACCAAATAATCCAGAGGCAGACCATGAATCTTCAAGAACGTTTGCAACCGCTTCTTACGATGCCATTTGTGCCAGATGTGGCATTGTTCCTTCTTCGTGTTGTTACGGGAGCTCTGCTTGTGTGGCACGGAGCGTTGAAGGTGTTTGAAGGATACGCCGGACTAGTCGATGGGCTAACGCAGCGAGGGTGGCCAATGCCGGCGTTCCAAGCGTTTATGGCGTCGTACATTGAGTTTGCAGGCGGGATTCTGCTGATTGTTGGCCTGTTCACTCGCCCTACGGCCCTAGCTGTGATGATCCAGTTCATCATCGTAACATTCATCTTTCATGCCGAGGATCCGTTCAAGGTACAGGAAAAGGCCTTCTTGTTCATGTTGCTGGGCACGTACTTCTTCCTTGTGGGACCCGGCAAGTGGAGCGTGGACTCTCGCTTGTTTGGACAAGGGGCTCAGCGAAACTGAAGCACGGCTGCTGGACGTATCCTCAGGGCAATAGCAATGGGTGCCAGCGATGCGGCAACACCAAGTACGACGGCCGTTCCACCTACGGTGATTAGTGGTAGCGCTGAAATCTCGACAGGCAAGACGCTCACGAAGTAGACGGCACCGTCGAGTGTTATCAGCGAGAACGTCTTTTGCACCCACAACAACGTATAGCCAAGGCCACTGCCAACGAGAGCTCCCGTTGCAGTAACACGCAAACTTTGCTGAAGAACCAACCACACGATCGTGCCCGTAGTGGCGCCCATCGTGCGAAGAATGGCTATGTGGCGTACCTTCTCCGTTGCAGCGATAAGTAATGCAGCTACGACGGCAAACATGGCCACGACCGAAATGAGTCCTAAAACAATGGGTATGGGTTCGCGTTGCAAGGCAATCCACGCTTCCATACTGGCATACTGTTCTCGTGTTGTTTGTACTAACATCGCAGGACCCAATGCAGCGCGGAGATCATCGATAAACGACGGTTGAGTATTACTTGGCGGACGAAAGCCAACCGCACTCGCTTGGTGATCGGAAATGCGTAACCAGGTACGCAGGGTCGAAGTGGCAACCAACACGGCTGCTGCGTCATGCTGATCCATGCCGGTTTGAACAATCCCACGAACAACAACCGGGCGCATGGTTGGCGTGGCGGAAGAGATATTGGTTCCTGTTGCAGCATAGAGTAGTGCTGTATCACCAACAGACAACGACAAGCGCCGAGCAAGCGTAGCCCCAACGCATACCGACTCACCGTCGCCTTGCAGCGGCAACGTACCACGTAGCACCAATGGGGTCAACCTGGAAGCTCGTTCGTCTGAGAGTCCAACCAACAGTACGCCGTCCACTACACCATGGGCTCGCAGCAACGCCTGCCGCTGTATCAGAAGCTCGACGTCGCTGCTACCCAACAACCTAGATATCTGCTGAACGAGTGGGCGCGCATCGGAAATCTCAGGCTCGAACAAGGGTTTGACTACGACGGGCATTCCCAGCCGTTCCGCTGTTTCGTCCATCAGTTTGCCGTAGCCCCCTAGTACACTTAAGGCCAGGATAAGCGCAATCGTGCCGAGGGCTACACTGGTGACCGCCACGAGCCTAGTAAAGCGCGAGAATGCGTCGGCCTGGTGAGGGGCACGGAACAGTCGTGCTAAAAATCTGACCAGGGTCACGTGGTTGTGTCAGAGCTGTAATCGTAAAAACCGCGGCCACTTTTGCGGCCGTGATATCCTGCGTCGACAACCTGGCGCTGAAGGAGCGAGGGGGTAAAGCGGGGTTCGTTGTAGAACTGCGACCATTGCGACGTGGTTACGTCGAGGTTGACGTCAACACCAATCAGATCCATCAACTGAAACGGCCCCATCTTAAACCCGAGTGATGACATCAATCCATCGACCTGCTCGATGGTAGCACACTGCTCGGTGACAATTCGCTGAGGCTCGTTGTAGAAGTTACGTGCAACACGGTTAACAATGAAGCCGGGAACGTCGGCTGCGATAACCGGAGTCTTACCTAGCGATGTAGCAAAGGCAAACGCTTGGTGTACTACGTCGTCGGCTGTGCTTCGACCCTTAATCACTTCCACAAGCTTCATAATGTGGGCAGGATTGAAGAAGTGTAATCCAACAAAGCGCCGAGGGTGTACAAGATGAGCTGCCAAGGCGGTAATGGCAATAGATGATGTGTTCGATGCGAGGATAGCCGTTGGGGCAATAACGGCTTCGACCGCCTCGAACAAGGACCGCTTGGCAACTGGGTCTTCGGCAATTGCCTCGATAACGACGTCGCATTGAGAAAGCCCAGCTACGGCGTCGGCGGTCGAACAGTTGTCGATTGCTTGTTGGGCTGCTTCGGCGTCGAGCTTCTTCTTTGCGACTGCTTTGTTGAGTTCAGCCGCGACCGCTACTTGTGCAGACTGTGCTGCCTCGGAACGAATGTCGAACATCACGACGGTATGTCCTGCCAAGAGCGACGCCACGGCTATGCCGCGCCCCATGGTACCGGTACCACAAATGCCTACGATCATTGAATAACTCCTAGTTCACGTCCAACCTTGGCGAATGCTGCAATCGCCCTATCCAAATGCTCTTGCGTGTGCGAGGCCGAAACCTGTACTCGAATACGTGCTTTGCCCTTAGGAACCACAGGGTAGAAGAATCCAATCACGTAGATTCCTTCATCAAGTAGTCGTTCAGCCATTCGTTGTGCCAAGGGGGCATCGTATAACATGACAGGCGTAATAGGGTGAGTGCCTGGCACGATATCAAAGCCATGATGAACCATGCCTGCTCTGAAGTAGGCCGTGTTCTGTTCAAGAGTGTCTCGAAGTGTCGTCGACTCGCTTAGGAGATCGATTACTGCGATGCCAGCGCCAACAACTGATGGGGGCAACGAGTTAGAGAAGAGGTACGGGCGCGAGCGCTGGCGAAGCATTTCGATGATCTCGGCACGTCCAGTAGTGAATCCACCAATGGCACCACCAAGGGCCTTGCCCAGTGTGCCAGTAATGATGTCGACGCGCCCCATCACATTGCAATGCTCAACGACGCCTCGACCGCGAGCGCCCATAAAGCCGGCAGAATGGCATTCGTCAACCATCACTAGGGCCTCGTAATGATCGGCGAGGTCGCAAATCTTGTCAAGAGGCGCAATCGTGCCGTCCATCGAGAAAACGGCATCGGTTGCAATGAGTATCGTTCGGGCACCGTCGGCCTTGGCCTGCGCCAATTGCGCGGCAAGGTCATTCATGTCGCACGACGCGTAGCGATAGCGCTTTGCTTTACACAGGCGAACACCGTCGATAATTGATGCGTGATTCAAACTGTCGCTCACGATAGCATCTTCTTCGCCGAGGAGCGGTTCGAAAACACCGCCATTGGCGTCGAAGCAAGCCGCATACAAGATTGTGTCGTCGGTCTCGAAGAACTGGGCAATCTTCTGCTCGAGTTCTTTATGAATGTCTTGCGTACCGCAAATAAAGCGAACGCTCGACATGCCATATCCATGGCTATCAAGTGCTTGTTTGGCAGCATCAATCACCTTTGGATGAGAGCTCAGTCCTAGGTAGTTGTTAGCGCAGAAGTTCAGCACAGGAGCATTACGACCGCCCACGGTGATTTCAGGACCTTGATGTGACGTGATGATGCGTTCGCGTTTGTAGAGTCCTTGTTCGGTAATGGACTGTAGTTCGGCGCGCAGACGTTCGCGGATGGAACCGTACATAGCAGAGGAAGGGAATTGGTGGTCGATGATAGACGTTGGTGCAAAAATCAGGAATAGACCGACAATGGCTGGCATGAGACGGCAAGAAGCTCGCTCCGTATCTTTGCAGCTCATGGAGCTCCCACTTGTAAGCGTTATCATCGCTACCCGAAATAGGGCACGCGTTCTGCAGCGATGTTTGAACGAGTACGCGAAGCAGTCCTATCCGCGAGTTGAAATCGTTGTAGTTGACAACGGCAGTACCGACGAAACGTGGTCGATGCTATCGCAGCGTGACGACGTTACAGCAGTTCGACTTGACACGAACGAAAAGGCCCAGGCACTGAACATAGCTGTCGACAGGGCACAGGGAACCTATTGTTGGCGCACCGATGACGATGCTTACCCTGCATCGCCTGACACAATTGCCGATGCTGTTGAACACTTAGAAGCACATCCAACTGCGGCAGTTGTTTCGGGACTGGCCATTAACATCTACGAGGGTAACTCGATTGTTGGCGAGTGCGCTCGTGCCAGTGAGCTAACATCACCCGACGGCCACCTAGAGCATTCCTCGTTTATGGGATGTACGACGTTACTGCGCCGCCAGGCCGTGCTCGATGCAGGTGGATTCTGGCATGACTTCTACAATGAAGAGCAGGATCTAGCGCTCCGTCTGTTATCCAATGGATGGAAGATTCACTGGAAGCCAAAACTTGTTACGCATCATCTAGCGGAGTTTTCGTCGGCCACCAAAGACATGGTCGATGCGCGATGGCAACTGCGCGTAACAACGCGAGCGCGGTTGCTTGCAACGTACTTTCCGCGGCTCTCGGCTTTGGTGCGAATCTGTGCAGAACTTTTCATTGAGTGCAGTGCTGCGCTGTACAAGCGCGTTCGGGGTGGCGTTATACTGTCGACCATTGCAGCAAGTTTTGGCGAGTGGCGTCGCGCTTCGGCGGATCGCCGTTGGGTGCTTTCGCCTAGCGTCAGACGATTTGTGCTTCAGCGTACGCTTGGAGTCAACGAGACGCTGCGGTACTACTTCTTTCGCGGAAGAGCCGTGGCCAAGGTACGCCTTAGTAAATGACGTCACCACTCTCCATAGCGCAGCTGTTACCGCAGTGCCCCTTGCCCGCAACCGACGGGGGGAAGGTTGGGCTGTTAGGTATCATTCGCGGATTCGACGGCCATGGCTGTGATGTAACCGCAGCGATGTACAGCACGGCCGAGGATAGTACGGTAGCACCGTTGCGGGCTTGGTGTACGCCGGTGCAAGTGCCGCTGTCGACAAAGAACACGCCACTGCGGATTGCAGCATCACTGCTGCGGCCGCGTGCATTGTACATGTGGAAGCACGACAGGGCAGCGTTCAAAGCAGTGCTGCGGCGGCTGGCCACCGAGAGACGCTTCGACGTAGTACATGCAGACCATACGTCGATGGCGCCCCTCGCTGCATATCTATCGAAACTCTTGGACATACCATGGGGGTTGCGACTGCACAATATCGAATACCGCATTTGGGAGCGATATGCAGAACGCTTCACGGCCGCCGATCCGCGGCGATGGTACCTGCAGCGACAGACCAATCTCCTGCGGATGGAAGAGCAGCGATGGATTGCCATGGCAGATGTCGTGTTCCCGATAACGGGGGTAGACGAAGCAGAAGCGCTGCGACTTTCGCCTGATGCACGAACAGTGGTTGCACCTGCGGGAATATTTCCCGATGACTGGCCACCTGCTGCGCCGGATGCACATGCGCCACACGACGTCATCATGACGGCATCGTATAAGTGGCGTCATAACGCTGACGGCCTACACTGGTTCGTACGCGAGGTGTGGCCCTTTGTGCGGCTGGTAGTACCAACGGCACGACTTCGAGTGTGTGGAACCTCGGTACCCGCATGGATAGATCAGTATTCCAATCACGGAGTCGTGAACGAGGGATTCGTTGATGATCTTCGTTCTGCGCTTCAGACATCTGCCGTGGCAGTTGTTCCGCTATTCGTGGGGTCGGGAGTGCGAATCAAGATTATCGAAGCCATGGCCGCTGGTGTGCCCGTTGTAAGCACGTCGATTGGAGCCGAAGGTATCGACGCAAACGCTCAAGACGGCCTGTTTCGTGCCGACGCCGCAGCAGCAATGGCCGATCGAATCGTAACCCTGCTACAACGTCCTGAACAACGTGCTGCCGCAGCCCACGCCGCGCGCGACCTCATTCATCGCAGATATACCTGGGCTGCATCGACTGGCGCCATGCTTGAGGCCTATCGTAAAGCCATTGAGCGACGTGCTGCACGGAAACATTTGGCCTAAGATTTTATCATGCACTATTGGAACCGCAGCGAGGCAATCTCATGTTGGTTCGAATCACTACTACGTACTCTCATCCGCAAGACGTCGAACATGCTTACCAATCGCCTGATAGTCCTATTCACTTCCTTCCTGTGTTTTACTTCTCTTGTAACTGCTCAGTCGTTTTCTGACATTCAGGCACAAGCACAGGCCAAGCTTGAGCAACCGTCTTCTGATGGTACACCAGCGTTTTCGAAGCAGTTTCGACGCTGGGAGTGGTTTTGGGAGTCTCGAAAAGGTACCGATGGCTCGATGCCATCAACGAGCGTCTACGAGAGGGGATTTACCCATGCCGTACGCGCTCGCTCAAAGGGCGATGCCCTGCAAACTGGAGCTTCGTGGAAGGAAACAGGACCAGTGGCACCTCCAAACTTCGGTCAGGGACAGGCGTGGTTCGGCATTGGTCGCGTAAACTGCATTGCCTTCTCCTATCAGAACGCGCAACTCATGTATGCCGGCAGTGCGAATGGCGGTTTATGGCGCTCGACGAATGCTGGACAGTTATGGACCGAAGTTCAGGTTCCTATCTTGCCCATCTTTGCTGTATCCGACATTGCCATCGCTCCTCAAAATGATCGCATCATATATGTGGCAACGGGCGACGCCAATGGCTCTGTGGCTGGTGATATCTCGGGTTATCCGGCCTTCTCGCATGGTGTTATCAAAACAACCGACGGTGGTGCAACGTGGAGTCGAACAACCTTTGCATCTGAGCTCCGACAGCAACTCGTGATTGGTCGTCTGTGGATACAGCCAACCAATCCCGACGTGGTTGTTGCCGCCACCGCACTCGGCATTCAGCGTACAACCGACGGCGGCACAACGTGGCGTACCGTTACAAGTACCACACATGTTCGCGACATCATTCAGCACCCTCTGAATCCCAGCATCCTGTATGGGGCGTCGTTCAACTTTTCGGGAACCATAGCGCTGTTGAAGTCGACCGACGCAGGGGCTTCATGGCGACAGGTCTCGACGCTCAACAACACGGTGCGTGGACGCCTAGCAGTTTCTGAACATTCACCGAATTCCGTTTGGCTGGTTACCAGTGCTACGGCGCCGTATGCCCTAGGAGGGGTGTACGTATCGTCCGACCAAGGCGAGACGTACACAAAGCTCAACGTCACACAGAACCTGCTAGGATGGTCAACAAATGGGTCAGACTGGAATAGGGGAGGCCAAGGATGGTACGATCTTGCTCTTGCCGTTTCGCCTGTAAATTCACAACGCATCACTGTTGGTGGCATCAATAACTGGCGCTCAAACTCTGGTGGTACTGCATGGCAGTTACTCACCGAGCAGAATGGCAATGGGGCGCCCTTTGTACACGCAGATCAGCACTTCCTGGCCTACCACCCTACAACTCGACACCTCTATTCCTGTCACGATGGTGGAATCGCCGTAAGTACGAATGACGGTACCGCATGGAGAGACGTTTCTACTGGCCTTCGCATACAGCAATACTATGCCATGGATGTTGCACAGTCCAATCCATCGACGCTCATCGCAGGCTCGCAAGACAATGCAACCTACATTCGCACAACGTCGGGTGGTCGTCATGTGATTGGGGGAGACGGAATGCAATGCCTCATCGATCCAACGAATCCCAACATCATGTACGCAAGTATCTACTACGGTCAGTACTATCGCTCGACTAACGGGGGCTCAAACTTTGCAACGATTTCGTCGCGTGAGGCGCGTGCCGAAAATGGTGCTTGGGTTACGCCGATTGCGATGAGTCGCAACCAAAGTAGCACAATCTATCTTGGCTATCGAAACGTCTGGCGGTCAACGAACCGCGGATCGATTTGGACACGAATCTCGAACTTTCCCGTAAGCTCAAGCGCAACGCTTCGTGCGCTTGCCGTTGCTCCGTCGTCGGATGACCATATCTATGCTGCCTTCTCAGATGCACTCTTCGTTACAACCAACGGTGGAGCATCATGGACGCAGGTTCGAGACATTTCCGAATACGTGAGTTCCATTGCAGTCGATCCCGACAATCCGAACAAGGCCTACCTTGCTGTGGCTTCCTACAACTCGTCGCGACGCGTATTGACGGTTGAAAACGGCGAGGTTCGCGATCTAAGTGGTGTTGGACTTCCAGCAGTGCCGGCCAATGCGATACTCCTACAGGACAACCTCTTCCGTCGCCTTATCGTTGGTACCGATGCTGGCATCTACTTTCTTGATAACGAGTCGGGAGCGTGGGAACCGTATGGGCGCAACATGCCAACGAACATCGTTACCGATCTAGTGCTAGCCGAAAGCACACAGACGCTGTTTGCCGCGACGTATGGACGAGGCATCTGGGAGATCGATGCCACACAGTGTGTTGCAACCACCCCATCGATACAACGATTGCCGGCCACGCTCACCACAGCATGTGCCGGAGATACGATTACGCTCACAGCTCCGGAGGGCTATGCTTCGTACCGTTGGTCGAACGGCGACACCACGCGAACGATCTCGTTGTTTACGTTTGGCCAGTCTGGGGACTACAGCGTTAGCGTTACCGACAGTAGGGGATGCCGTGCAACGTCGGCTACCACGACGATTAACTTTGTTCGAGCGCCCGGTAGGCCAAACATTACTCGCCGTGGTGATACCCTGCGTTCATCCGTTCTAGGCGGCGTTATACGATTCCAATGGTATAGTGGCCGCCGTGGTTCGGGCCAGGAGCGTCCAATAGCAAGTGCAACCGACCGAGAGTTTGTCCCTACCGTAAGCGGAACGTACAGCGTTGAAGTATTCAATGGTGACGGCTGTGCGGCTCACTCCGAGCCAGTCGATGTTACGGTGACGTCTGTGGCGTTCGTCGATGGTGTTCCAAGCATTGAACTTGCGCCAAATCCAACCTCCGGCGTGGCACGTCTCACGTGGAATGGACAGGTTCACAACGTGTCGTTTATCGACGTCGTGGGTATCGATGGTCAATCGGTCTGGAGCTATCGGCCTGGCCAGGGTGACACCAATGTTTCCATCGATATGTCCATGGTTGCCTCGGGCTCGTACCTTGTGCGCGTTGCGTCGCCCACGGGAACGTGGGTACGGCCGCTTATTCGATACTAGCGCGAATTATTCCACCCCCCACAACATCGCCGTCCTTGTACAGCACCACACTCTGGCCTGGAGTAATGGCTTGACGTGGTTCGTCGAACATCACATGTAAAACGCCGTCGTCGTCGATATGGCACAGGGCCGGTGCCCCTTCGTCCTTGTATCGAATGCGAACAGTGAACGGTGTTGGCGTAGGAATCGACGAGAGCATCTGGAGGTTAACCGATTCGGCGGTCAACCCACGCCTAAGTAGTTTGTCGGCCGTGCCAACTTCTACCACGTTTTCGCTGGGCAACACGTTAAGCACGAAGAGTGGCTCGGGGTGGGCAATGCCCAAGCCCTTGCGCTGGCCAACCGTATAAAACGGATAGCCGTCGTGCTCGCCAATGATTTCGCCATCTAGAACGATGCTTCCGTTGCCTGCGCGTTCGTCGATGTTTGGAACGTTATCACGTAGGAATCGGCGGTAGTCGTTATCCGGTATGAAGCAGATTTCGTACGACTCTGGCTTGCTGCGTAGCGGCAAGCCAAGGCGGTCACCTTCGGCACGGGAGCGGTCCTTCGTGAAGCCGGCTAGCGGAAATAGCGTTCGCGCTAGAAGGTCCTGTTCGACACTCCACAGCATGTATGACTGATCTTTCTTGGCGTCTGGGCTCTTGCGAATCCAGCGCCGATTGCTCTGTTCATCGAATTCAATACTGGCATAGTGTCCGGTTGCAATGTACGCCGCTCCAAGGGCATCGGCCTTACGAATCATCTCGCGCCATTTGATGGTGCGATTACAACGAACGCATGGATTTGGCGTATTGCCAGCCATATAATCGTCGATGAAATAGTCGATCACGTTCTTACGGAAGACGTCGCTAAAGTCAACCGTGTAGTGCGGCACACCCAAGTGCTGGCACACTCTGCGTGCGTCGTTGATTCCGTCTAGGGAACAGCATGTTGAGTCGTTGCCAACATTACCTCCAACGTCCTCGTACCGATAGGTCTTTATCGTAATGCCAATCACCTCGTACCCTTGCTCGTGCAGGAGTCCTGCCGCTACGCTTGAATCGACGCCCCCTGACATACCCACAAGGACACGTTTTGGGTTGAGATGGCGTTGTTCGGACATCATTGCTTGGTTCTAGAAGTGTTGATGGTAGATTCGTGAATATGCAAACTACGAACAGACAGTCGGTATTAACGGCCAATCACCGCAGGGTGGATGAGTGGTTTTGGGGACATTGGTTTGAACGGAGTGTTCATCGGTCGTTCTCACGTGGCCTTCTTCGTGGCTACGAGAACGCCCTAGCTTGTGTGCCAGCAACTTCGGGCCGGTCGGTGGTGATGTACTGTACACATGGTTCGTGGTGGGACGCCGCCGTTGTTATGACGCTGGCGTTGCGTGTTCTTCGAATTCGGTCGTTTGGCATGATGGAATACAAGCAGCTCGTGCGCTATCCCTTCTTTCGAAGGATTGGGTTGTTCTCGGTAGTACGCGAAGATCCACGGTCGGCCCTTGAAAGTTTGCACTATGCCGGTACCATGCTCTCCACCACACCAAACATGCTTTGGATGTTTCCGCAGGGTACACTCCGACATCAAGATCTTCGCCCACTTCACCTAGAACCAGGGCTTGGACTACTTGCCCGACACGTACCATCAATACTCCTTTGTCCCGTATCGCTTCGCTACGACTTCGTCTTGGAGCAGCGGCCAGAGCTGCGTATTGATATTGGCGAGGCACATGAAGCGCGTGGCGACATTCGATCGACGACAGCAGACTGTGAGCAACGCCTGACAGAGCTTGCTGAGCGTACACGGCAGGCGGCGTTGAACAACGACACAGAGGGATGGCAGGTGTTTCACCATGGACCGCTTTCAATGGAAAAACAGTTCGATAGGGTAAAGAGAGTAATTTTGCGGCGTCCTTAACAACGGCAGGTACTGCCGCCTCTCCACCACACATCATTTCTCCGGAATCCCATGTCCGTTCGCGTCGTAACCGATGACGATCTACAGTCCATCGTTCTCCAACACGAGTTCGTGATCGTGAAGTTCTATGCAGACTGGTGTGGCTCGTGCAAACTTCTTGCTCCGGTGTATCGCCGACTCTCTACGAATCCTGTCTATGCCGATGTGGTGTTTCTCGACCTCGATGCCGAGGTTAGCCCACAGTCTCGAAAGCTTGTTGGGGTAGATAATCTTCCGTTTTTTGCCACCTTCAATAAAGGGGCATTGGTCGAAGCAGGCGCAACGGCCAAGGAAGACACTGTTGTGGCAATGCTCGACCGGCTTGTTCTGTGAACCTTGCCAACATACGGTGCCTAGCAGAAGCTGGCCACGGCTACGCGGCGTTACAGAAGGCGGAACAAGCACTCATCGAGGGCAGCATCCCCGAGATCGATGTGCCTGGTGATAGTATCGACGACAAGCTAACAACCCTTCTTGCGGCTTGCTGGATGCTCAAGCACATGGAAACAACAGGATGTACGAGCACCATGGCTATGCGGGATTACATAGCCATGGTGCGTCGCAGTATCAGTTCGTAAAGCGTATTCGTCGACTTATGAGTGCAGGTCGAACCGGTCAAGGTTCATAACCTTCGTCCATGCTGCTACAAAGTCGTGCACGAATGCTTCGTTTGCGTCCTCACTCGCATACACTTCTGCCAAGGCACGCAGTTCGGAGTTCGAGCCAAAGATGAGATCGACACGGGTGCCCGTCCAACGCACATTGCCTGAAGCACGGTCACGACCTTCGAACACGTTTTGTGAGTTATCAACCGCCGACCACGTTGTTCCAAAGTCAAGCAGATTCACAAAGAAGTCATTCGTGAGCACTCCGGGTGTGTTGGTAAACACACCGTGACGAGAGCCACTGGTATTTGCATCCAGTACGCGCAAGCCGCCAACCAATGCCGTCATTTCGGGTGCCGTTAACGTCATGAGTTGTGCTTTGTCAACGAGCAGCTCTTCGGCCGAGACGTCAAGGCCGGGTCGTAGGTAATTGCGGAAACCGTCTGCAACCGGTTCTAGAATGGCAAACGACTGCACGTCAGTTTGCTCTGTTGTTGCATCCGTTCTACCTGGTGAAAACGGCACCTCCACTGCAACGCCGGCAGCTGCCGCTGCATGTTCAACGGCTGTACAGCCCGCTAGAACAATCAGATCGGCCATAGAAATGCGCGTGTCGTCGGTGCGCGAACTATTGAACGACTGCTGAATACTCTCTAACACAGCAAGGACTGACTGTAGCTCACTGGGGTTATTGGCTTCCCAGGAATTCTGAGGTGCAAGGCGAAGGCGAGCACCGTTGGCGCCACCACGACGATCAGAGTTTCGGTACGTTGAAGCCGAAGCCCACGCTGTGCGCACCAACTGTGCAACCGACAGGCCGCTAGCCATGATGGAGGCCTTTAACGTAGCGATGTCATCGGAGGACACCAGGGCGTGATTCACGCCAGGAACGGGGTCTTGCCATATCAGGTCTTCGGCAGGAACTTCTGGCCCAAGGTAGCATGAACGTGGTCCCATATCGCGATGCGTGAGTTTAAACCATGCACGAGCAAACGCATCGGCAAACTGATCGGGATTCTCGTAAAAGCGGCGCGAAATCTTCTCGTATTCAGGGTCAAAGCGAAGTGCTAGGTCGGTGGTAAGCATCATGGGGGCGTGTCGAAGCGCAGGGTTGTGCGCGTCGGGAACCGTACCCTCGCCAGCATTACCCTTCGGCTTCCATTGGTTGGCGCCGGCAGGGCTCTTTGTGAGTTCCCACTCAAACTCGAATAGGTGGGCAAAGAAGTCATGGCTCCATGCTGCCGGCGTCTTCGTCCAAGCACCTTCAAGACCACTTGTAATCGTATTCTCGGCGTTGCCCGAACCCAGCGAATTTGCCCATCCCATTCCCTGCAACTCAATGGAAGCCGCAGCGGGTTCTGGACCAACATACTTCGACGGATCGGCTGCGCCATGGCTCTTGCCAAAGGTATGGCCGCCTGCGATGAGGGCAACCGTTTCTTCGTCGTTCATCGCCATACGACCAAACGTCTCGCGAATGTCACGCGCTGCGGCAACAGGGTCGGGGTTCCCGTTAGGGCCTTCGGGATTCACGTAGATAAGACCCATCTGAACAGCCGCAAGGGGGTTCTCAAGATCGCGATCGCCACTGTAGCGCTTGTCGTCGAGCCACTTCGACTCCGAGCCCCAATAGATGTCTTCGAGTGGTTCCCACACATCTTCGCGGCCACCGCCAAAGCCGAAGGTTGGAAAGCCCATTGTTTCCAAGGCCACGTTGCCAGCAAGAATCATCAGGTCGGCCCACGAGAGCTTGCGGCCGTACTTCTTCTTTACAGGCCACAGCAGCAGGCGCGCCTTGTCGAGATTCGTGTTGTCGGGCCATGAGTTTAGCGGAGCAAATCGCTGCGAGCCCGTGCGTCCGCCGCCTCGACCGTCCCAAATCCGATAGGTGCCCGCACTATGCCAAGCCATTCGAATCATCAGTGGGCCGTAGTGACCGTAGTCTGCTGGCCACCAGTCTTGCGACGTCGTAAGAACGTCGGCGATATCCTTCTTTACTGCCGCTAGGTCTAACGACTGAAATTCCTCGGCGTAGTTAAACTCCTCGCCCATTGGGTTCGACGCCGCCGTATGCTGACGAAGGATGTTTAGCTGCAGCTGATTGGGCCACCAATCGGTGTTTCGTGTGCCTCGCCCAGCGGTTTTTGTTAGGGACTGCCCTGTAAATGGACACTTAGCGGCATCGTTAGTGCCACCTGTAGTTGATGTAGATGAATGGTCTGACATGGAACGTAAGGTAAATAGTGTGAGTGCTGAACACCATCGTTGACACGAAGGTTCGGGTCGCAAAATTACCACGCTAATCCTTCACCAAGGGGACCCCATCTCGCTGTCTATCGGTGATGTATGTCACATTCCGTCACCCTTGGCGCGGCACAACCGTGGTATCTTTGCCGCCATTGTGACCCCACGCAACACTCGCACCTCAGTCTTTACGCTCGAGCACACTGCCGCCGACTCTCGTGCGCGGGCAGGCATCGTACACACTGCTCATGGCGACATTCCCACACCCGTGTTTATGCCTGTAGGCACGCAGGGAACCGTCAAAGCCATGGAGCAACGCTCGCTTGTGGAGTTAGATGCTCGAATCATCCTAGGCAATACCTACCACCTCTATCTGCGCCCGGGCACCCAGGTTCTTACGGCCATGGGGGGGCTTCACCGCATGATGGGGTGGCAAGGGGCACTGCTTACCGATAGCGGTGGTTTTCAAGTCTTTTCGCTTCGCGAACTACGTACGTTACGCGAGGAAGGAGCCGAGTTCCGGAGTCATATCGACGGCTCAAAGCACCTCTTTACGCCAGAATCTGTGGTCGACATCCAGCGCGCCATTGGCAGCGACATCTTCATGGTGCTCGACGAGTGTACTCCATGGCCTGCCGAGCGGTCTGTTGCAAAAACCAGCATGGAGCTTACGCTGCGCTGGGCGCAGCGCTCACGCTTGCGCCACCTCGAAGCCCCCTTCATGTACGGACATCACCAGGCTCAATTTGCGATTGGGCAGGGGAGTACATACGACGACCTGCGGCGCGAATGTATGGATCAACTTGTGGGCATGGACTTCGAGGGATATGCAATCGGAGGTCTAAGCGTTGGTGAACCCCACCAAGACATGTACAGGATTGTTGATGTTAGCACCGAGCGTATGCCCCGTGACAAGCCGCGCTATCTAATGGGCGTTGGGACGCCGGAAAACATCCTGCGATGTATAGCGCTGGGCGTAGACATGTTCGACTGCGTGATGCCAACGCGCAATGCACGAAATGGCACAATTTACACCACGAGAGGAAGGGTGAACATTAAGAACGCCCAGTACAAGTTCTTGGACGAACCATTAGACGATGGGCTCGACAACCATGCCAGCCAGAACACCTCACTGGCGTATCTTCGCCATCTCTTTAACGCTGGTGAAATCCTTGGGCTGATGTTGGCCACGATGCAAAACGTGGCTCTCTACCTTTGGCTAGCAAGGACGGCACGACAACGTATTCTGGAAGGCACATTTACCACATGGGCCGAAGAAACGATACAGCGCTTGCACGCACCGCGTTCCTAATCACTCGATCATCACTATAACTTCGACAACACTATGCCTCTTTTGCTGTTTTCGGCGACCGCACCCCAGGGTGGCCAGGTCGATGCCACCGGGCAACTTCTGCAAACACTGTTCATGTTCGGCGCAATCATCCTGATCTTCTACTTCATGATGATTCGTCCGCAACAAAAGCGCGCCAAAGAACACAGAGCACTCTTAGACTCGCTCAAGAAGGGCGACAAGGTTGTTACTGGTTCTGGTATTCATGGCGTTGTACACGATCTCGGCGACACGACGGTAGTTGTGACTGTAGCTCCAAACACCAACGTTACGTTCGATCGGTCGTCGATTAGCAGCGTTACGAAGAGCTAATTCTAATGCTCGGAACCGTTGAACAAGCCCTGCAGGACCTGCGGGACGGTAAGTGCATTGTTGTTACCGACGACGAGGACCGCGAGAACGAAGGGGACCTTATTGCGAGTGCGGAGCTATGCAGCGAGGAGGTTGTGAACTTCATGGCCACCGAAGCCCGCGGCCTGATTTGTGTTTCGGTGACAGAGGAACGTGCAACGGCCCTTGACTTGCCGCTCATGGTACGAGATAATACGGCCCTTCACGGCACACGCTTTACCGTGAGTGTGGACTATGTCCATGGGACGACATCGGGCATCAGTGTGTCGGACCGAACGGCTACCGTTCGGGCAATGGCCGACGATGCGTCGACGCCGCAAGACTTCGGACGTCCAGGGCACATCTTTCCGTTGATAGCCATGGAAGGCGGAGTTTTACGACGAGCGGGCCACACCGAGGCAGTAGTAGATCTGATGAAGCTTGCTGGTTTGAAACCAGTTGGCGCGCTTTGCGAGATTCTCAATGCTGACGGTACGATGGCTCGTATGCCCGACCTTGAAGTATTTGCTGCAAAACATGGGCTAACCATCATAACAGTCAAGGACTTGATTGCCTACCGCAGGCGTAAAGAGATGTTGGTGCAGATGGTAGCCGAGGCTAAACTGCCTACAGAGTATGGCGAGTTCACCATGAAGGTGTACGTCAACGTGCTGGACGGCAAGGAGCACGTGGCACTGGTGCGTGGTAATGTAGACTCGGATGTTCCAACGCTTGTGCGGGTGCACAGTGAGTGTTTGACGGGCGACATCTTTGGGTCGCGTAGGTGTGACTGTGGTCCACAGCTGCATGCAGCGTTACGTCAGATAAGCGACTCAGGCGCTGGTGTACTGCTCTACATGCGGCAGGAGGGTCGAGGAATCGGCTTGGTGAACAAGATCAAGGCCTATGCCTTGCAGGAACAGGGGCTTGATACGGTCGAGGCCAACGAGGCCTTAGGATTCAATGCCGACCCTCGTGACTATGGCATAGGGGCACAGATTCTGTTCGACCTTGGAGTACGAAACATGCGACTCCTTACCAACAACCCTACAAAGCGCGTGGGTTTACAGAGTTATGGTCTGGACGTTGTAGAGTTGGTGCCCATCGAGGTGGCTGCCACTGAGGAGAGCATGGGATACATGACAACGAAGCGCGACAGAATGGGCCATATTCTACGGCACCTCTAGGTTTGTTCGTAGGGGCGTCAACATGTATATTTGACGCAATCGAAGACAAAGCACCCCGGCAATGGATGGCGCTTTGTCGTTTTTTTTGTTCAGCATTCTTCTACGCGGGTACCGCGATATGGCAACCGACATAGTTTACGTAACACGAGAGCGGCTGTTGGCCATGCAGGCCGAAGCACAAGAGCTTAAATCAAAGGGGCGCCGCGAGGTAGCTCAGAAAATCGCCGATGCGCGTTCGCATGGCGACCTGTCGGAGAATGCCGACTACGATGCTGCTAAGCACGAGCAGGAACTGCTCGAGATTCGCATAGCTCGGCTAGAGTCGGCCTTGGCTAAGGCACAGGTTATCGATCCAAAAGATTTTCCTGACGATAAGGTCTATATTCTGTCGCGTGTCCGACTCATGAACAAGAAGACTTCAAAGGAAGTTGAGTACTACCTAGTTTCTTCGGAGGAAGCCGACTTCGAGCAGAACAAGCTCTCGGTTACCAGTCCGCTAGGCAAGGTACTGTTAGGCAAGGTCGTGGGTGATGTCGTTGACATGAAGGCTCCTGCTGGCGTCATCCAATTCGAGATTCTCGCCATAGGCAAGTAACAACCGGTTAACACAAGGAGAACGTCGTGGCTTGGTTCCTGCGAAAATCGAAGAACATCAACGAAACATCGACGCACCGAGAGATGCCCGATGGGTTGTGGACGAAGTGTACGGAGTGCTCTACCATCATTTATCGTAAGGAACTCGAAGAGCACGCGTTTACATGTCCAAAGTGCAGCCACCACTTCCGAATTGGCAGCAACAAATACGTCGACGTGTTGCTCGATAAAGGCTCGTTCAATGAAATGGACACCGACGTTCGGTCGGCCGACCCGCTCCAGTTTGTCGACACACGTCCGTACACGGCCCGCCTCAAGGAGGCCTACTCACGGACGAGTCTTCCCGATGCTGTAACCACTGGAATGGGAACGTTGAACGGCCGAAGCGTCGCCTTTGGCTGCATGAACTTCGGATTCATTGGTGGTTCGATGGGCAGTGTCGTAGGTGAGAAATTTGTTCGGGCCGGGAGACGCGCCATCGAAACGTCATCACCATTCATCTTCATTTCGGCATCGGGCGGCGCTCGCATGCAGGAAGCTGCACTCTCGCTTATGCAGCTAGCCAAAACAAGTGCCATTCTTACAGAACTCGCAGATGCACGGCTTCCGTACATCTCGATTGTTACCGACCCAACCACGGGAGGCGTAAGTGCCTCGTTTGCTATGCTGGGCGACGTTATCATTGCCGAACCCAAGGCGTTGATTGGCTTTGCGGGACCTCGTGTTATCGAGCAGACTATTCGTAAGAAGCTGCCAGAAGGATTCCAGCGTTCAGAGTTCCTGCTCGAGCATGGCTTTGTTGATCGTATCGTACATCGCAAGGAACTTCGGCAGGAGCTTTCAGCCATCATTGAACTCCTCATGGGAGGGCGCAGGTGAGAACCCGGATACGAATGATTGGCTTTCCGATTGACCTTGGTGCCGACCGCCGAGGCGTGGACATGGGACCGTCGGCGTTGCGTATTGCCGATATCGACAAGCGCCTCGAGGCCTTGGGCTTTGATGTGGTCGACGAAGGCGACATCCCCATCCGTAACATCGAGGTGAGCGAGATCCACGACCCCACCTTGAAGTACTTGCCCGAGATTGCCGAAATGAGCGGCGTTCTTGCGAAACACGTAAAAGCAGTCCTCGACGATGGCGACTTCCCGCTTGTCTTAGGCGGCGACCATTCCATGAGCATCGGCTCGCTGGCCGGTATTGGAGCCCATTGCAAGGAGCAGGGCAAAACGCTCGGCGTTATTTGGATTGATGCTCATGCCGACATGAACACGGCCCAAACCACACCCAGTGGTAACATTCACGGCATGCCTCTGGCCGTAGCGATGGGCCATGGCCATCCCACGCTCACGTCGCTCATGGGCGATTTTCCCAAGATCGACCCAACAAATGTCGCCATCATTGGCCTGCGAAGCATCGACGACGGCGAACGCGACTTGATTCGCGAAACCGGCGTAGCCGCCTACACCATGTTCGACGTCGATCGCCTAGGCATCTATCACATCGCATCGCGTGTGCTCGAAGATATGGCCCGAAGAGTCGACCACCTTCATATCTCGTTTGACTGCGATGGTGTTGACCCGTTTGTTGCGCCTGGCGTTGGTACACCCGTGCCCGGCGGCCTATCGTACCGCGAAACGCACCTCTTCATGGAAATGATCTCAGAAGTCGAGGCCTTTGCCTCGTTCGAAGTAGCCGAAGTCAACCCTATCCTCGATGATCGCAACCGTACCGCCATCTTTGCCGCCGAAGTTGTGGCGTCGTCGATGGGTAAGCGCATTCTCTAGCACGCTTCTAGCCCTTGCCGTTCTGCTATCGATGCCCCTTGTTCTGGTTGGACAAGGGGCGTCGGATACGCTTGAGGTGAAAAAACGCAGGGGCCGCCCGCTGCGGCTATGGGCCGATGCAGGATGGATGTTTGGCATCCATGGCATTGAGTTTTTTCGTGATTACAAGCGGCTGCTTAACGGTCCGGCCTCAACGTTCGACGTCCCAACATCGGTTCGAGGTGGTATCTCGACGTTCCTCTCTAACGATGTGGCAACGGGCCTGCAAATTGGCTACCATCGAGCCGTGATTCGCGAAACCTACCTGTATCAACCCTTTGGGGCTGACACGCTAAGGCGCGCTCGGCAGACGATGTCGCAGGGCATTACGAGTACGACAATTCCCGTGCTACTGACCGTTGATTTTCACCCGCGGTTCAGGCAGTTTGTAACGTACGTAGGTGGCGGGCTAGGACTCAATATCGGTACGTTCGTATGGGATGAGGGCCTGTCGGCCAGTCAAGCCGTTGGAGCACGAACGAGCGGCCTTCGCTACGATGATACCCACATCAACTTGGCGGCCATCGTTCGAGCGGGGATGTCGCTCGGATGGGATAAGGCCCTTGGCGAATCTACAGGTGGTGCTCTACATATCGAAGTATCATACACCTATGCTCCTCTCTCGGGGCCACTGTTTTCGGCCGTGGGTACAAGCATTGGCCAATCTGTCAATCCCGTCTATACGATTCAAACAGGGGGCGTCGGTTTACATTGTGGCGTGAGCATCTACTTGCGATAGAAACGTCAGATTCGGTTTTCTTCGGCATTCGTTTGCGTATTCCGCGAAGATTCACGTATTTGCCTCCGAATCAACCTGTGCAGTTTCACCACCCCTGAAAGGATCCATCATGGATGTGCATCTTACCGCTCGACACTGCAAACTTCAGCCAGAGGAACAGGCCGCCGCTCGTGCCGCCGCACTTGGCTTTGCAAAGTACATTGACGGCATCACACGGGTAGACGGAATCTTTGACGCTACGACGTCAAAGTCCTGCGAATACGCCGTTCGCGTGCATGGCCACGTTATCGTAGCCCGGAACGAAGCCGAGGGATTTGAAAAGGCCATTCATGATGCTGCACATAGTGTGATTCGACAGATTCGAAAGCTCAAGACGCGGATGAGCGCGCCGCGCCACGCTGCCCGCGCATAACAACGCCCAATGCCCAACCTACGTATTTCGGCTCCGAACGTACGGTCGTCCGTTTCGGTCCGCGAGCTCTTGCCATGCCCAATCGGCCTTGTGCCCTTAACGGGAGAAGTAGGGCTCGACAACAACATATCTGAAAAGTCTCTGCATCGTCCACAGCTCGCATTGGCTGGATACACAGAGTTCTTTACACACTACCGTGTCCAATTGTTTGGGAACACGGAGTTCTTCTATCTGAAGAGCTTAAGCCGCGATGGCCGCCTTGCCGCGTTCCGCAACATCTGTGCGTTCTCGGTGCCATGTATCGTCTTGGCAAATGGGCACGACATCGAGCCGGAACTCGTGGAGCTGGCCCGTGAACATAACGTCGCTCTGTTAAGCACACAAGTAGATACCACGCGAGCAATCTCGGTGCTGAGCGAGTTCCTCGACGACCAGTTTGCGTCGCAAGTCAACGTACACGGCTCGCTCGTCGATGTGTATGGCGTTGGTATTCTCTTTACCGGTTCAAGCGGTATCGGGAAGTCAGAAATTGCCCTCGACCTTGTGGAGCGTGGCCATCGATTGGTTGCCGACGATATCGTTGTGCTAACCAAGAAGCGTGAACGTGTGCTGATGGGTACGGGTACGAGTCTCGTTAAGCACTTCATGGAGATTCGCGGCCTTGGTGTAATCGACGTCCGGCAGATGTTCGGCATTCGCGCCATTCGTTTTCAAAAACGACTTGAAATCATCGTCGAACTCGAAATCTTCGACCCTTCACGAGAGTACAATCGTACCGGCCTTGATGAAACAACCACGACACTCCTCGACATCGATGTTCCAACCGTGCGGCTCCCCATCATCCCCGGTAAGAACATTACCGTCATTAGTGAAACCATCGCCCTGAACTATTTGCTCAAGACGTACGGTTACAATGCCTCGAAGGTCTTTAGCGAACGCCTAATCGACGAAATTGAACGCAAGAGGGCCGCACCTGGTACAACCGATGACCGGCATGTTACAGACTTCCAAGCCGACGACGAGTAATTCACCCATGATCCTTCCAACATCATTCATCATCATGAATATTCGACTGCTGATCACATTCGCTCTTGTTGTGGCAACGTTTGCCGCCTGTTCCTCTGATTCGTCTGAAGGGGGCAACGCCGACGCTGGCGCGGGTACGCCGGTTGCCGGCGAGTGGGTTGTGATTCACGAGTTGTCCGACATTGAAGGCCTAAACCCAATCATTACCAACGACGCGGCTGCGCGGGCAATTTGCGATCGTGTCTTCGAAAAACTTCTGGAGCAGGATTTCGAAACAACCGACCTCATTCCGTCGCTCGCGGAGGCACGTCCGGTTGTCTCGGACGACCACCTGAAATATACCTTCACGCTGCGTGAAGGTGCTACCTTTAGCGACGGCAAGCCACTTACGAGTGCCGACGTCGTGTTTAGCATGAAGGTCATTAAGAACCCGCTCATCATCGACGCCGCCCCGCTACGGAACTACTACAATGCAGTCAAAAGTGTAAGCGCACCCGATAGTCGAACGATTGTTTTCGAAATGTCGGAACCGTACTTCCTTGCCGAGTACTTCCTTGGAGGTATGTATGTGCTTCCTAAGCACATCTTTGATGCGAAGAACCTTTCAGATGGGTTTTCGATTGCCGAAACGAACGACATGACAAAGGCGACATCGAGTCCGAATCCGGCCATGAAGGAACTTGCCGAGTGGTTTAACAAGGCCGAAACGAAGTTGAGTGTGAGCTTAAATGTTGGATCTGGCCCATACATCTTTGAAGAGTGGAGTACAGGACAACGCATCGTCATCAAGCGTAACGATAAATGGTGGAATGCGGGTAAGGACAAGTGGAATCCGGCTTGGCCCGAGAAGATTATCTACAAGATTGTGAACGACCGGAGTTCGGCTGTGGTGGCGGTGAAGAATCAAGAAATCGACTTCATGGAGTACGTCCCACCGGCCAAATTCACCGAGGAGATTGATACCAACGTGCTTACGTATCTGGCCAAGTATCCCTACGAGAGCCATTCGTACAACTACATTGGCTGGAATGGTGCTCGAAGTGTGCTTTCCGATAAGCGCACACGCAAGGCCTTGTCGCACCTCGTAGACCGCCCTGCCCTTATCAATCAGATTGTTCGAGGACTTGCCGTTCCGGTTAACTCGCCGGTGTATCAGCAGCGTCCCGAATACGACAACTCAATCGTGTCCATCGACTTTAACCCCGGTAAGGCGAAGGCCCTGCTTGCAGAGGCAGGCTGGAGTGACTCCAATGGCGACGGCATTCTGGATCGTCAGCGCAACGGTAAGCGAGAGGACCTTTCGTTTACGTTCCTCTTGAACGCAGGCAACGAAATGCGCGAGCAGATTGCTCTGATCTTAACGCAAGAGTTTCGCAAGGTTGGCATCGATGCTCGTATCAAGAAGCTCGAATGGGCAATCTTCTTGCAAAATCTCCGTGGACGTCAGTTCGACGCCTACATCGGTGGTTGGGTTAACGACCCCATTCCAACGGATCCGTACCAGATATGGCACTCCTCGCAGGCCGATAATCAGGGATCGAATTACGTTGCCTTTAGGAATGAGCGGGCCGATTGGCTGATGGAAAACAATCGCACCGAGTTCGACGAAGCAAAGCGCATCGCCTATATGCGCGAGTTCCAGCAAATTGTCTTCGACGAGCAGCCTTATACCTTCCTTTGGGCTCCACTGTATCCCTCGGTGCGCAATAAGCGACTCCAGAATGTTCGCTTTTCGTTTGTACGTCCGGGATACAATCCTACGCAATGGTGGGTACCTCGTAGTCAGTGGAAAAACGCTCCGACGCAATAACCCATACCTATGCAGTATCCGAACCAGCTTCGCCGGCAGCAGCTGCGCGAGCTGATTGCCGCAGGCGAGTCGACCACTGTCGAATTCAAACGGAAGTTCACGTCGACAGATAAGATTGCCCGCGAGATTATCGCCATGGCGAACACAGCTGGCGGCTACCTATTGGTTGGCGTCGATGACGACGGTACAATCATCGGCGTTGAGTCGGAAAAGGAAGTCGAAGGCCAAATCCAGAGCGCAATGGCCACGGTTGTGCCCGAACTGCCCGTGTTGATGGAAGTTGTGGAGATTGAGTGGAAAGATGTGCTCATCATTCGAATCCCCGTGAGTTCCACGAAACCTCACAGGCAGATAGGAGACGACCCAGAGGAAAAGCCGCATGAGCGTAAGGCCTATATCCGCACGGGAGAACATTCCGTACAGGCCTCGAAGGAAATGGCTAAGATTCTTGCCCTGCAGAATCCGGATGCTCCTGCCTTAACAGTAACCATCGGCGACCGGGAACGCCGACTGTTCTCGTATATGGAACGCTACGGCAGCGTGCGAATTCCAGACTTCGCAAAACTGGTGAATATCTCCCGTAGAAGGGCCGCCCAAATTCTAGTCAAGCTTGTCCGCGCCGGCGTCGTGCAAATTCATCACGACGCCGGCGGAGACTTTTATACGCTTGCGTAACGCGGCGCTTATTAGCGCACTACGACAAATCGAGACGTTGTAATGCCCTGAGCTCCACGCAACACGGCTGTGTAGGACCCAACGGGCAAGCTGGCGAACAACGTAGATTCAATGCTTGCCTGTCCCATCTCGATGGGTAGATGCAATACTGTGCTTCCGTCGATTGCTACGATATGCAACTGCATCCACTGCTGCGTGTTAGGGAACATGACGCGTACACCAGCACGCATCGGCGAGGGCATGTGGAAGCCCGTAGCGATGGTAGACTCGTCGACACTCACAAGCGTAACGTTGAACGAACGAGCTGCCGAGAATGCATGCCACCCGCATTCGTTCGCAGCACGAACGCGCCAGTCGTACCGGCCATCTGTTAGCGGCACGTTGGTCACAACGGCAGAGTTCTCGGTTATCGTCGAGTCTTCGTAAACGAGCGTTGCCCCTTGACGAATCTCGAGATGGTAGCGTAGTGCGGGGTTAGCAGGAGCCGACCAGCGAAACTCAATGGTGCGAAGTTCCGAGTCGTAGGATACGCCGCCAATAGGGGATACAAGCGTTTGCACAAGCGACGTAACGAGTGACGTGCGGAAGTTGGCTACCTGTGACCATTCACCCCAACCTTGTTCGTTCTCGGCACGCACACGCCAGAAGAGCTGTTGTCCACATGGAAGCGTCGACACCGACAGGGTAGTGTCTGTTGTCGTTTCTGTGAAAGGGGCACCGCCAAACGCTTGCGACGTTGAGATCTGAATCTCGTAGTTGGACGCTCCGCGGGCGCGTGTCCATCTAAACACTACGGGAATCGTAACGTTCGCGGCACCAGCTGTTGGGGTTACCAATGTGACCGGCGCAGGGGCCGACGAAGCAGGTACAAAATCGACCTTGATGTTTTCGCCATTAAAGGTAACCGTCGTGGTCATGGGCGAGGCCAAGTCGCCACCAGAAGCAGTAACGGTAACGGCGCCGTTACCTGTGAATGGGATTGCATAACCGCCGGACGAGGACGTGACGGCATAGTTCGTGCCACGATTTGGTTTGACTTCAACGCCTGGAAGTCCTTCGCCTGGGTCGTAGAATCCGTTGCGATTGGCATCGTTATACACAACGCCGGTAATGTACCGCACGGCGCGGATGCCAAACGTCTGGGTTACCACATACGGCCCAACCGTGCCTTGCTGCAAACCGCCGTTTGTGCGAGTGATGCCAATGCCAATCTCGGTAAACACGAAGTTCTTGAAGTTCATGATGTTCTCGCGGTGGCCGAGGTCGATCTGATTTTGCTCGCCCCAGTCGACGTTCAGGCCACAGTGACCGTGCCACACAGAGTTGCTGTAGGCGGCTACATTCTCGCCGAACATGCCCTGCGACTGATAGCCAACCTTTTGATAGCGTTGGTTTAGCTGGTCGCCGTTGCTCGAAACGTGCCCCTGAAAGTTATTCTGAATCATGTCGGCCGTATGGTTCCGTGCTGCCGTCGTTAGGGCAGGATGGAACACCAGGGGCGGACGTTCTGGATAGGTCGTGAAGGCCTGTTTCGTGGCGGCCTTGTTGATATTGAAGAACTGATACGCAAACTGTACCGACTGGTCATCGGTATCCATAAGCCGAATCCCTTCTTCGGTGGGATTGGCTCGAGCGCGATTAACGAGCTCAAGCATATACTGTTCGTCGTTCGTGGGGTCGCCATGGCTGTACACCTGCGTTGGCTGCGCCGTAGATGCGCTCCATGCAAGGCACGCTGTGACTGCAACTAGGAGTGCCTGTCTAATCATAGAAGTTGAGATAAACTGGTTTACAAATCGCCACCTTGAGGTCGAAGTAGGATCTCCTCAAGATGGAGTTGGGGTGCGAAAGAATGATCGATGACGGATGCAACGACGTTTGCAACGTCGGTTGGTGACATCATGCGGTGACCATGTTCCGAGCGGGCCGCCGAAGGCCAGATATCGGTATCGGTAGCACCAACGTAGATGTCGGTTACCTTGATACCGTCAGCACGAACCTCGGTGCGGAGACTGCGAAGCATGGCGCGCGCAGCGGCTTTCGATGCCCCATACACAGAGCAATTGGCAAAGGGCTCGAGAACGGCTACAGAGTTGATGTTGACGATTTGTCCATATTGGCGCGTAGTCATTCCCGGTATTACGAGCTTGAGCGCGTGAAACAGCCCGCGGACGTTGACGGCTAGGTGCTGATCTAAGTCGTTAGGTGTTAGATCAACGAGGGGAGCAAAGGTACCGATGCCAGCACAGTACACGAGCACGTCAACAGGACCGAGGGTAGCGTTGATAGCGGCATGTACTTCGTCGAGCGAGGCCGGGTTGGTAACATCACATGGGTGAACAACTACAGTTGGTGAGTTCAACGAGGTAGCAAGCGTCTGCAACGACGATTCGGAGCGGGCAGACACAACGAGTTGGTGGTGCGAGAGCGCGCGAGCTACGGCAGCTCCGATGCCGCGCGAGGCACCAAGCACCCAAACATGTTGGGACTGCGTCATAGTCCACCTGCTTGCATTGCAGCCACCCGCCGAATGCGCTGTTCCATCTCGGCATCGAGCTGACGGTTTCGTCGGGCCATGACGGTGCGAGCAACGTCGAGTGCTTTGTCGAGGTCGTAGGTTGTACCAAGCGCCGCGTCCCACGTAAACGACGGGACAAACCTAGGTGGTAGGCCATCAGTAGCGATGTTGGTAAAGATGCCTGTAACCGTTCCGGTCATAAAGCGGGTACCAATGGCAGTGCGCGTATGGTCGCCGAGTAGCGAGCCAAGAAATCGTCGGCCCGTTTGCACCGCTTGCAAGGGAGTTTGGATACTTACAGATCCGTACGTGTTCTTCAAGTCACTCGTTGTTGTTCCTGCGCCAAGGTTGCACCACTCGCCAACCCAAGAATGGCCAAGGAAGCCATCGTGTTGCTTATTGCTGAAGCCATGGATGATGGAATCTTCGACTTCGCCGCCGACCTTGCAGACGGGACCAATCACGACTGGCCCATAAAGGCGTGTACCTGCCCGAATCAGACTATCGCTGCCAATAGCCACTGGCCCACGTATGTAGACAAAGGGCTCGACGCGCACGCCGGCGGCAATCAGGACAGGTCCGACAGAATCGTCGATGACGCAGGTATCGTGAATGGTTGCCTGCTTCGAGATGTGCGGCACACCAGCCGAGCTAAGCAGATTGGCATCCGATGTTATGCACGCTGCAATATGGTCGAAGACGTTCCACAGCGCGTCGATGTCGGGATTGACGCCACCGCGTTCACGACGCTCGTCGCACGTAAACAGGCCTAACCGAAGCTCTCCGGGCATGTGTGTTAGGTCGAACGGAAACCACGGTGACATCACGAACGCGACGACAGTGATTTGCGATGAGCCATCGACGCCTTCACAAAGCTGATAAACAGGGGATGACCAGTAACAGCGCGGCTCTTGAGTTCGGGGTGAAACTGTACGCCAACGAACCACGGATGTGATGGCAGTTCGATGATTTCCACAAGCCGACCGTCTGGCGAGGTACCGGTAACCGTAAGACCTGCCGCTTCAAGTGCGGCACGGAAGTCGTTGTTAAACTCGTAACGATGGCGGTGTCGCTCATCTATCGTCGCCGACTTGTACGCCTTGAAGGCCTTACTTCGTTGATTCGTAAGAACACAAGGGTACGAGCCGAGGCGCATGGTGCCACCCTTGTTCGTAACCTTCTGTTGATCGGGCATAAGATCGATGACGTTGAACTTGTTCTTTCGAAATTCTGCCGATGTTGCCTGCGGCATACCTGCAAGGTTGCGTGCGATTTCGATGACGGCGCATTGCATACCTAGGCAAATTCCAAAGAATGGCGTGCCGGACTCACGCAGCCACTTAATTGCAGCGAGCTTGCCTTCGATTCCACGGGAGCCAAAGCCAGGGGCAACCAAGGCACCATCGATGCCATCAAGTTCGGATGCCAGGGTCTGCTCAGTTAGAATCTCACTGTCAACCCATCGCACATTTACCCGTGCGTTGTTGATTGCTCCGGCGTGAATAAGCGCTTCGCCGATACTCTTGTACGAGTCCTTGTATTTGATGTACTTGCCGATTAGCGCAATCGTTACCTCTTCGCGCGGATGCTTGATGCGATTGGTAAATCGCGTCCATGTATCAAGGTTGAGTGCCTTAGCGCGAATGCCAAGTTTCTCGCACACGATAGCGTCGAGTTCGCGTTTGGCGAACATTTGCGGTACTTCGTAGATGGTCTCGGCGTCGAGCGCTTCGATAACGGAACGCTCTTCGACATTGCAGAACAGGCCAATCTTTGACCGAATCTCGCGACCTAACTTCATTTCGGCCCGGCATAGCAATACGTCCGGCATAATGCCAAACTCCATGAGCGTTTTCACACTGTGCTGCGTGGGCTTCGTTTTCAGCTCGCCCGCACTGCGGATATAAGGCACGTACGTTAGGTGAACGTTGATGGAATTGCCACGCCCAAGATCTAAGTGGAGCTGTCGACAGGCCTCGAGAAAGGGGAGCGACTCAATATCGCCAACGGTTCCGCCAACTTCGATGATGATCACATCGTAGACGCCGTCGAACGCACGCATACGGCGCTTGATTTCGTCGGTAATATGCGGAATCACCTGCACGGTTTTTCCAAGGTACTCACCGCGGCGTTCGCGTTGGATGACTTCGTTATAAACCTGACCGGCCGTGGCGTTATTGGCCTTCGACATGCTAACGTCGAGGTAGCGTTCGTAATGACCTAGATCCAAATCGGTCTCGGCACCGTCATCGGTAACGTACACCTCCCCATGCTGATAGGGATTCATCGTCCCTGGATCGACGTTGATGTACGGATCGAACTTCTGTACCGTTACCGACAGCCCACGCTGCTTCAGCAAAAGTCCGATTGATGATGAGGCGATTCCCTTGCCAAGCGATGACAAGACCCCGCCCGTTATGAAGATGTACTTCGACGTCTTCGGCACACTCACTCCTGAGGTTATTGCGTGAATGAAAAGACCGCTTCATGCAGATGGTGAATGAAGCGGCTAGGACGGGCTCGAAAATAGGCAACGGGCTGTCAGTAGCCAAGACCGCAAAGCCACTACCATGTGGTATCTTCGCCGCCATGCGAAATATTCTCCTCGTTATCGTGGCCGCAGCGCTGGTGGTTTCGGCGTGTGGCGATTCAGACTCATCGTCCGAAGAGCAACCAACCCTTACGTTTTGGCACTTCTGGAGCGAGCCGGGCCAGCGCGACTCCTTGCGGCTGTTGTTGAACGAATTCGAACAACGCTATTCATGCAAGGTTCAAACAACCGAACTGTCATGGAACGACGGCAAGGCCAAGCTAATGGCCGCATTTAGTGCCAACACAGCTCCCGATGTGCTAGAACTTGGTTCGGACTGGGTAGCACAGTTCTCGTCGGCAGGCGTGCTGGCATCGCTTCCTCTCGATAGCGCTAATGTGGCTCGTTTCCTACCGTTTAGCACCGGTCCTGGCCTGTGGGAGGGTAAGATGTATGCCTATCCGTGGTCGGTTGATACCCGCGTGGTATACGCCAATGCTCGCCATCTTGAGTCGGTTGGCGCGGCCCCTCCAACTACACTCGACGAGCTTCTTGCCGTCTCGCAACGCCTTAACGATAAGGGGCATCGTGGATTCGGCGCCAATGGCGCCGATGCCAATCGGTTGTACAAGAAGATTTTGCCGTTTATGTGGACGCTTGGGGGAGATGTGTTCGACCAGACTGGTCGTCCAGTATTGAACTCGCCAGCGAATGTTGCCGCCCTCGAACTCTATGCTAAACTGTCGCGCACGGGCTTCATTGAAACGCAGCGCGAACTCGACGCGGCCTTCGTGCAAGGCAAGGTATCGATCCTCAACAGTGGATCGTGGCTGAAGGCGAAACTTGATGCTGCTGCTGCACCGTATCGTGTTGTGCTTTTTCCTGGAACGGCATCGTCGCCGGGCATCTCGTTTGCAGGTGGTGAGTACCTAGCCGTAACTGCTAAAACCACGAAACAAACGCTCGCCCGCCAGCTTGTTCACTTCCTTACCGACCCAAATCAAGCGCTCCGTTTTTGCATGGCAGTTCCCGAAGCGGGCTTTCCAGCTGATCGGCGCACGTTCGCCGATCCGACGTTAGTTGCCGATTCTGTAAAAGCGGTGTTTGCGCGACAACTTTCTCATGCCCGTATGACACCGGTCCACCCCAAATGGCTTGATGTACAAGCCATTCTCGAAGAGGCCGTTGTGAACGTGCTGTATGGCCGCCTTGCGCCGCAAGCAGCACTTGATGCCGCGCAGTCTGCCGTTGTCGACCTAACGCGCTAGACTTGATACCACCATTGCTCGCACCAATCGCTGGTGCTGTTCGTCACAGCACCGTGCTCGCTCGTTGGTTCTTCGTTGTTAGTGCGGTATGTACCGCTCTTTGTGCTCAGGTTGCAACGTCGCAGGTGGTTAAACCTCGCGCCGTACGCGGCGTAGTGCTCGATAGTGCAACGCTAGAGCCCATCCGGTTTGCAACGGTACGCCTAGAGGGCACAACGCGTGGAGCCATGACGACGCAAGGCGGTGGCTTCGTTATCGTTATGCCCGACCGGCGCGATAGTGCGACGCTGATTGCCTCGATGGTTGGCTACCGTACAACACGCATCGTAGTAGGTGCCGCAGACTCAGCAGTCCGCATTCGTCTATCCGAACGCGCCTTGCGTACGGCAGCAGTCGTGGTTACTGCCGAAGATGCTGCCTACAGAATCATGCGCAAGGTAGTTCAACGAAAGAACGGCCAGGATAGCATTAGGCGCTATACCTACATGCTGTACACCAAGTTTGTGGCAACAACAGATACGATTACAGCGTCGCGGTCTACAGGCCGCGGCGATTCTACCGTGTTCAGCATTCTGGAGAGTTATTCGAAGGGCTACGTTGCACGACCGGACAGATACTTTAACGAGATCATCCAGCGACGGCAAACGGCAAACATCCCTCCGCAGGCCAACTTCGTGGCGTTTGGTACAAACTTGAATGCGTTCGACGATGAAGTGTCGATATTGAACGAGTCCATCCTAACACCGTTTTCCGAGACGGGGCTCGACGTATACGACCTGCGGCTAACAAGCGATGAGCAAGACAGCATCGTGAGTATTGACGTTCGGCCACGTAGCGACCAACGAAAGGCCTTCGAGGGTTCGATCTGGATCGACACACGAACGTTTCACCCGGTTGAGGTTCGGCTTGCTCCGTCCAAAGCCGTCAACCTGCCGTTCGATGCCAAACTAACGTATCGGCAGACGTTTATCGAACTCGATGGCAAGGCCGTCATGCCCGAAGCGCTGAGCATTATGACAACGCTGCAGGCCGACGTGCTGTTCGTTATCTCGCCAAGACTCGACGTTACCATTGAGACATTCTGCTACGACTATGAGTTGGGCGCCGACTTCGACGATGGCATATTCGATCAGCGACGGGTGGAGATTCTACCGTCGGCATTCGAATTCGACACGGCATACTGGAGTGCAAACGAACGAGTGCCACTACGCGACGAGGAGCGCCGCGCATACGACGAGATAGCCATTGCGCTGGAGAATCCCGACTCGCTCGCCTCGGCAACGTTTATCGACCGCTTTTTGGGTCCGATACCGCAGTACCTCGCCCGTCTTGGTCGACGCCCCTTTACAGGGTTCGAAGATGTGGTGCGATACAATCGGATTCATGGAGTGTATCTAGGTGCAGGAACGCGATTTCGTCCGGATACGGCTGTTGAAGTTTACGGCACGGCAGGATACGGAACCTCGAACAACGTGCTGTATGGCCAGATTCACACCTCGTTGTTTACTGGGCGATTTCAGAATTGGCGACTCGATGTTGGGGCATACGATCGGCTTGAGCGTCGTGACGATCCATGGGTTGTACGAACGCCAGCAATCACGTTTACCACGCTGCTTGCCGGCAATGATTACGGTGACTATTATCAAAGTAGAGGCGTGTCGTTGGGGTTCGGATACTCGTGGGGTCAGATGCGGTTTATCCGCAACGATTTTTACGAACGACCCAGCACAATCGACGTGTGGGTACGACATGAACGGCACCGTTCTGTTGAGGGCTTGCCGGTATTTACACTTGCCGGAAGAAATCGAGAGTATCGGCGCAATCCGGGTATCGATGATGGCGACTACACGATGGTTGGCGGACGAATACATGTGATGTATCATCCGCAGCGGACGATTTCACGGACGGGATTTGGACTGCAGTGGGAGGTAAGCGATACGTCGTTGGGATCGGCTCGACGCTACCTTTGGCTTCATGGCTCTGGCATTGCTCGGATGAGGACGTTGCCATTGTGGACGTTAGACGTGGGGTTGCGAGCTGGCTATGCAACGGGCGATGTACCTGGACAGCGCTTCTTTTCGTTGGAATCGAGCGTAAGTGGACTCTCTGCGGCAAATGCTTTTCGCGGAATGGGGGTTAAGGAGTTCTATGGCGATCGCTATATGGCACTCACGATGGCACATAATTTTGGCGAGCTTGTACCTGGCCTACTTCGAATACCAAATATTGCGAGCTTTGGGTTGGAGTTCCTGCTTACAGGAAGCGTTGCATGGAGTGCGTTCGAGGCCAATGCAACAGCGCAGCTACCTACGACGGCGCAGACCGCAGACAGGTGGTACTACGAAACGGGATTGGCAGTCAATCGCATCCTGTTGTTCTTTCGTCTAGACGTTGGGGCGCGTTTTTCGCAACGTGATAGGCCGGGCTTCTATGTTACCTTGGGTGCTGCCACGTTCTAACGTTTGACGCACAAAATCCTGCAAGCAGCAGAGCTATACGCTTTGAGGTGAGGCCTGTCGAGCTGTTTCGAGGTAAACCTGAAGGCCAACAACCATGTCGCGAATCTCGTCGCGAACTCTCCGGTAAATTTCCAGACCCTCATCATGGGAGCGTCCAGCAGCAAGGCGAGGCGGATCGTCGAAGCTGTGGTGGATCTGTACGCGGGCTCCGGGATAAATCGGACACGATTCACGGGCATTATCGCAAACCGTTACGACAACGTCGAACGCCACCTTGGGGAGCTCTTCAATCGAACGGGATAACTGCTGACTGATATCGACACCCACCTCGGCCATTACGCTAACGGCATTAGGATTGAGACCATGAGCCACGACGCCTGCCGAGTAAGCGATACACTGACCGTGAAGTAGTGTACGGGCCCAGCCTTCGGCCATTTGGCTACGGCATGAATTACCGGTACAGAGAAACAAGATGTTGAGTGGTCGAGATATCGTACTCGCTTCCATGAGGTATCCTGTGAAGTTCGTGGCAAGTGATTGCAAAAATATCATCAACACTCGTTGCATGATGGCAGTCTGAACGGCGATAACTTTGCGTATGCATCCGCTACGTCTTGCCTTGCTATGGCATCAACATCAGCCAGACTATCGTCTTGACGGCGCATTCGTGTTGCCATGGGTGAGCTTACATGCCGCCAAAGATTACGCAAGTCTTCCCCTCCTATTCGAGCGTTTCCCGAAGGTGCGCCATACCATGAACGTCGTACCCTCGCTTATGGAGCAAATCGACGATGCTGCGAAGGGAATGCTCGATCCTGTCCGAGCGCTGTTTCGTCGGGAATCGGCCACGTATTCCAATGAAGACCGTTCTGCACTTGCTGACTGGCTATCAACGGCGCAGTATGCTACGATGGTACAACCACTACCGCGCTTTGCTGCATTGTGGCCGCGACTCAAGAACTCCCACACGTTAACAGACCAAGAGTGCACCGATCTGAAGGCCTGCTTCCTCTTGGCATGGATTGGTCCACAGCACCGACGGCTCGATACCGTAGCGCGCCTCTTGCTGAAAGGGGCACTGTATTCACACGATGACGTTGTGACTCTTCTGGATATGCATAGCATGCTGGCAGCCGAGGTTACTCCAGTTCTTCGACGCCTGCAAGACGCCGCGATACTGGAACTCTCTACGACGCCATATCACCACCCAATTCTGCCGCTGCTGATTTCAACCGACGTTGGAGAACAAAGCGACCCACGTTGCCCGGTTCCGCAGCCGCCAGTGCATAGGGCGGCCGACGCTCGGCTTCAGGTTCAGATGGCATTAGACAGTCACCGTGAACGCTTCGGATCGTCGCCAGCCGGCGTTTGGCCCGCCGAAGGCGCTGTTAGCGATGAAGCACTTGCATTGCTTGCATCCCACAACATTCAGTGGGCGGCCACCGATGCCGAAGTGCTGCGACGTACCCTAGGTGAAGCATGGCAGCCCACAATGGCGTTTTATCCCTGGGAGGTGGACACAGGGAGTGGCCGTGTGAACATGCTATTTCGCGACAGAGAACTGAGCGATGCCATTGGCTTTTCGTATGCCTCATGGGATCCCCAAGCTGCTGCCCGCGACTTTGTGTCTCGACTTGAGGAACGCCGCCGCCACATTGCAAGCGTTCACGGCTGGGAATCTCTACGCCATGCTGTTGTGCCGGTCATTCTCGACGGCGAGAACTGTTGGGAGTTCTATCCCAATAATGGCCAGGACTTCCTCGAAGCACTACTAGGCCAACTGTCGGATTCTGATAACATTGTTACCGTGCACTGTTGTGATGCTGCACAGAGCAATCATTGCGTGGCTGGTCAGGCACTCACGACCATACATCCTGGGTCGTGGATTGATGCGACCTTCGACGTCTGGATTGGCACTCCTGCCAAGAATGCAGCCTGGGCAGCACTACGCGACGTTGGAGATATTCTTGATACCTATAGTGGATTGGGCAAGGTCGAGGCCTTAGCCGAGTACCTAGCCGCTCAGGCTTCGGATGTCTTCTGGTGGTACCATGATCGTCATCAAGCTCCGCATAAATCCGTGTTCGATGAGCTCTTCCGACAACGACTGCAGCGTGTTTTAAAGCTCATGGGCCAGCCGCAGCTACCACATCTTGCAACCTCCTTTCATTCCGCACCGCTTATGAGTAACGACCGAACCTATCCCATTCTGTTTTCGGGTGGGGCCACGCATGCTGCCGATGTTGTGACGTCAGACGTCTGCATTACGACGCAGGATGCTTGGCAACGACTTGTCGTATCGTTCCGTCGTTGGCCCGCCGAAGGTGAGTCGGTGACCCTTACAGTAACAGACAGACATGGCCAGGAGCGCTCCTGTTTGGTAACTGCTGATGGGGGAGTGTTATGGCAGTCACCGCTGCACGATGAAGGCTGTGCGCGTCAAGAGCTCGCCATTGCAATCTACGTTCGGGCTGCTAGCCAATGGAAGATTACGGTTGTCGAAGACGTCGGCCCGACGAGGACGGCCGAGCTGGACGTTGCGGCGCCTGAGGTGTAGTTTGTCGCGGGTCGGTGATGGCAAAAATGTCGACACGACGACTCTGAGGATTCTCGCGCATACTGGTTGCTATTTTCGGGATTTCTACTCCACGTCCTTCTGATACGATGCGGCTTGGGTTGAAACCAAGTACGACAAGGGCGTCGACGACGGCCATTGCTCGCTGGGAAGACAGGGTTTGATTAAAGGGCTTTGCCCCAAGTTCATCGGTATAGCCCGTTATCTTGAGACCAATCGATCGAATCCCTAGGGAGTCGATTAGCTGCACTAGGCGTTGGCGTTCCGATGCTGTGACTTCGAAGGTTCCACGATCGAAGTAGACGCTTGCCAGTGGAATCGACATGTCGAAAAGATGTGCTGTTAGGCGCAGTGGTGTAACACTGTCGAGCTGTTGAATTGTAAGGGTTTGTGGTACGGTGGTATACCCCGAGGCCTCGGTTCTAAGCTGATAAGACGTGTGTTGTTGCAGCGTTGTCGTAACAATTCCCTGGCCGTTTGCAACAAGTCGTCTTGGACAAGATGGTGCTGTGGAATCGAATACAAGCACGCTTGCCCCTGGCAGTGGAGTTCCACGCATCGCATCACGAACGTAAATCTCGAGGGCACACCACGGATACGGCCGAACGCTGTCGGCTAGGGTCACCGAGTACAACGACTCTCGGCCTTCCGACGCATCCCACGAGGTCAGCAGTGCCCGCTGCCCGGCAGAGTAGAGCGTAATGGTGGTTTCATCGCCAATGGTATTGACGCATGGTCCTAGCCAGGTAGGCGTCGTCCAATCAGTCCAACCTTGCTGGCCTCGACGCGAAACGTATACGTCAAGCTTGCCTCGCCGTGGCTCGCGTCCATTCGAAACAAAATACAGCGTACGACCATCAGCCGCTAGGTAGGGGGCTCCGTCAAAGCCTCCCGTATTCAATCCACCGCGTAGCGGCGTAAGGTCCGACCAACTACCTAGACAGTTTGACGTGTGATACATATCAAGGTCGTCGACACCGCCTGCACTTGGAAGAGCCACAATAAGATGTTGGCCGTCATCGGTCATGGTCGCAAAGTACCGACCAGACAGATTCAGTGCACCTGTAACACGTACTATGTCGAACTCAGTAAAGGGGGCATCGACAGACGACCGTCGAAGTATGGCAAAGCAGAGTCGGCGAGAGTCTTGATACTCGCCGGCAACAAGTAGTCGCAAACCATCCGAAGACTCTTGAAACACAACCTGTGGCTGCGGTATGCCAACGGTTAGCTGCAGGCGTTGTGGCTCAAGCCAGCCCCGCAAACTATCAAAGGGACTTACCCACACGTCGTCGGCATCTGTTGTTCCGTCGGTGTTGTCTGGGTGGTACTTTCTGTCAAGATACAACAGTTTACCTGTCGACGACAGCACTGGCATCGTTGTGGGTTGCCACTGATTCACCGACCATGGCAACAAGGTTGGTTTGCACGAGGTGTCGGCTTTGGACGCAACCAAAGCTTGCGATGCAATGCAGAACAGTACAATCGGAAGCAGTTCGGATACCACTACACGAATCACGTTCCACGAATACCGGCGGTAGGCTAAGAATCGCGTCAAGCGGTCGCGTGCATTGTCGGCGCTAGCTAGGGCCCGAAGCTTACGCTCGGCAACGCGGCGTGCGGCTTCAATGTCGTCAAGCTCGGTGGTTGTGGCAAGAGCACCTTCGATGTGATTATCGGGAATACCCTTTCGACGCAGGCGACTGCGAATGTCGGCCGTGGAGAGCGGCTTGCGCTCTCGTGCTGCGTCAACAAAACGTTGGGCATATGATGCATCATCCAGTTGCTTGAACTCAGCTAGCCACGACAGCGTAGCCGTCGTTTCTTCATCTGTCATTCCTAACATCTGGCACTTACTGCGCATCTGTGCTTCTGTTCGGGGTTTGTAGGTGCAGTAGGTCCAGGCCTTTTGTCGAAGCTGCATGGTTCGTTCTTCGCGCTTCAACCGATGTTCGACGTCAGCACTCAACTCCATACCGCGTCTAAGCTCCAGCGAAAGCACGACGTCTTCATCGCAGGCACAAAAAAAGGCGCCGTCGACCATAATGGTACAACGGCGCTTGTTCTTGACGTTACGGCGGATTTGTGTGATAATGCCCATGTGCGATAGGGTGGCGCTGGGTGTGGCCGCAGCGCCCATGGTCGACGATTACGCCTTCGACTTCTTGTCGGAACCGTTTGAAGCCGTAGGCGCTGCCACAGGAATGTGTAGCAGTTGCTTGACGTCGGCTTCGAGTGAAGCATACAGCGCTGTGTTCTCGCTTAGAAGCTTGCGCATGCCGTCGCGGCCTTGCACGCGCTCCTCCTTGTAGGTGAACCAAGATCCCGACTTGACGATGAGGCCATTTTCGACAGCAACGTCGATGATGTCGCCCAACTTCGAAATTCCCTCGTTGTACATGATATCGAATTCAGCTTCGCGGAACGGTGGCGCGACCTTGTTCTTTACCACCTTGGCTCGTACACGGTTACCGACGATGTCCGACCCGTCCTTGATGACATCCTTACGGCGCACGTCGATACGAACTGATGCGTAGTACTTGAGGGCGTTGCCACCCGTTGTTGTTTCGGGGTTGCCATAGATAACGCCAATCTTACTGCGGAGCTGGTTGGTAAAGATGACCGTCGTGTTGCTTCGACCAATTGCAGCATTGAGTTTGCGCATCGCTTGACTCATCAAGCGTGCCTGCGATCCCATCTGAGCATCGCCCATATCGCCCTCGATCTCCACGCGAGGCGTAAGTGCGGCAACCGAGTCGACGACGACAACATCAATAGCGCCTGAGCGCACCAGAGTTTCGACGATCTCCAGCGCCTGTTCGCCGAACTCCGGCTGGCTAAGAAGCAGGTTGTTAAGGTCGACGCCTAAACGCTGCGCGTACTGTACATCCAACGCATGTTCTGTATCGACAAAGGCCGCTAGGCCACCAAGGCGTTGTGCTTCGGCAATCACTTGAAGACAGACAGTGGTTTTACCAGAAGACTCAGGGCCGTAGATTTCGACGATGCGCCCACGAGGAACACCACCGATTCCGATGGCTGCGTCAAGCGAAAGACAGCCCGTAGAGATTGCGTCGACTTGAATCGGATTCTCATCGCTTAGACGCATGATTGAACCCTTGCCAAATTGCTTTTCGATTTGGTCGATGGCAAGCTGAGCAGCTTTAGCTTTGGATTCCGAAAGGGGTTGTGCAGCAGCAGATTTCGATGTAGTACTCATTGTACGATGCGTTAGGGAGTGAAAGATGTTGTTGTTTGCGGTAGGTGCATCGTGTACAAACGCATGCAAAATGTGACACTCCGCCGCAAGCCACAAAAATACGTGCTGCCGATCCGAGACGGGCCGACGGGTTATCCACAGGTGTCACATCCGACGGTGATTATAACACAATGACACCATGCCCACGATAATGCGCATGACGCTGGTTGCCATTGTTACGTCGGTACTTGTGTGCGACGTTTGGCACCGCCATCTTCTTCCGGCGGTTGGCCTAGAGTGTCTTGCGGCAGTTGCCGTCGTTCTTGCTGTTGCTGGCCGACGATTACGGTCGGCTCCGATGTTTGCGTCGCTTGCCCTTGGCTTAGCCACGGCCGTTGTGGCTATCGATCGACTTCCATGCCAGCGATGGGAAACGATGCTACCTGTGCCTAGCCGGATTGAGGGCGTCGTAGAACGTGTTACGGCTTTGGGCAGCACGGCTGCGAACCTCGAAGTATGGGGATCGGTCGACATGCGCAATGCGCCGCCAACGCGCCCCCTGCGGATACGCATAACTGTCACAGGCCGAAATGTATCGGTGCCCCTTCCTCGACCTGGAGAACGGATAGTGGCGATGGGTAGCGTTCGGAGTCCCGAAGCGCAGAAGCTGTCGGGCAGTTTCGTTGAACGATCGTACGCTCTCACGAGGGGGGTGACCTGGTTTGCCGAGGCGCGCCAAACGATGGTGGCAATCGTCGACGACGCCGGACTGTTCGATGAATGGCTGCGACGACGACGAGAGTGGCTGAACGACCACGTTCGTAGAACCTATCCAGACGATGTGGGGCCGATTGTGGCGGGGCTCATCAGTGGCGAGAAAACCGACATGACGGTACACGACCGTGAAGCATTCGTGCGTGCTGGAACCGCTCACGTTCTAAGCGTTAGTGGCTTACACGTTGGTATGGTAGCAGGAATCTGTGTGGTACTGTTTACGTGGTGCGGAAGCGCCTGTAGACTCATGCTTGTGTGCCTATGTGTGTGGACCTTTGTGGTGTTTACGGGGGGCAATCCACCGGCGGTGAGGGCGGGAATCGTAGTGCTTGTTGCCATGGTTGGAACTACGATCGAGCGGCCTGCACAGCCACTACGACTGCTAACCGTTGCAGTACTTGCCATGTGGGTGTATGATCCCCTGGTGATCTACAGCGCCAGTCTGCATCTGAGTGTTGGGGCGTGCCTCGGACTGATCCTCGTAACGCCACGTGTGAAGTCATGGCTTGAGCAGATGTTGTGGAGCGATAAGGCCATCGTTCGGTCTACCCTTCGGTCAATCTCGGTGTCGGCTGGTGCAAGCACGGGCGTGCTCTTTCCGGCCGCATGGCAACTAGGCAGTATCAGTTTCCTGTCAATCATCACCAACGTCATTGTTGTGCCGTTGTTCAGTGCAGCAATGATGTTGGCCGCTGCCGCTAGTGCAATACACACGGTGAGTGCCGACGGTGCCCAGGCAATAGCGAATGTTGTGGTCCTGTGTGTTCGCCTTGGCGTGTTCGTTACGCACACCATGGCGCGATGCGAGCCCGCCATGCCTGGACACGTCGTTACCGTTGCCGTACTCATCATAGCAGGAACCCTGTGGGTAATCACCACGACAACGGGGCGGCATGCCATGATGCGGCTAGCATGTGTTGTATTAGCGGTTTGGCTAGCGATGGGCCTGCCTAAGCAGCTACGGCCGCCGTCCCAAGTAGTGCATCGATATGGCATGGCGATTACCATCAGGCGCTATCCTCGGTTTACCACAGTCTTCCTCGAAGGTCGAAACCAGTTTTACCGAGATGTCTCGCTCGTTGCCTGGCTGGAATCCGAGCCCGCCATGCTCATCGTTTCCGAGCGTGGGCATTCAGCGAGCCACGTCGTTGATGCTCTCGAGCGCCGTCGCCGAATCGTTCGCACCGCCTATCTTGCCGAACGATGGAACGCACGGTAAACCCATGGACTCCCTTCGAACGCACGACATGCCTTGGTGATGGCGTGATAGCTGGCATCAGTATCTGCAATCCGGATCATATCGAAGTGCCGTACCCTTCTTTCGGCAATGAAGCTCAACATGGTCCTCACGTTGTTGCACGCAGTGTGGACGCCCTTGCTTCCCATCTACATATCGACAAGGGGGCACTGAAGACCGTACGGCAGGTTCACGGCAAGGCAGTGTTGTGCCTGCATGGGGGTGACAACCACGATACACGAAGTGTCGAGGCCGACGCTATTGTGAGCGACAATCCGCACGATGTGCTAGGCATCAAGGTTGCCGACTGCTGCGCCATTTTGATGGTGGACGTCGATCGCCGAGTTGTTGCTGCCTGCCACAGTGGTTGGCGAGGTACTGCCTTAGGTATAGCCGTTGCCACGATCGAAGCCATGGAGAAGGAGTATGGTGTACAGCGCAATCACGTGCGTGCATGGCTATCGCCGTGTGCCAGCGGACAGCGCTATCGCGTTGGCGACGACGTTGCGAAGCTCTTTCCTCGCTCGTCGGTGCCCCTTACCGATGGGGGATGGTTGTACGACAATGCGGCAGAGATCCGGCTTCAGCTACGAGAGGCGGGCGTGGAACGCGTTACCGTCGACGGCCGATGTACCATCGACGATTCGCGATTTCACTCGTATCGGCGTCAGGGGGCACAGGCAGGACGAACGTTGGCCTTTATCAAGCTTGCCAAGGACGGGGAACCTACTGGCACGGAACTTGTTTAGGTGACCCGCCTTACGCGTTGAAAAAACCGTAGGTTTGTAGTCTTGTAGGTTATCCTAGGAACTTTTCGACCATGATGTCGATGAATAGCGCGTACGTCGATGAACTGTATTTCGACTATCTACGCGACCCCGATTCGGTTGCGCCTGAATGGCGGGCCTATTTTTCAACGTACACCCCAGAGTCGATGAGCGGCGAGCGGAGGTCGGCGGTGGCAGATGGGCGCATTGCTGCGCCCCCTAGAAATGGGGATGCACCGGTTGCCACGGCGTCGACGGATGCTCCACGTCCGGCTGCACCACCAACACCGATTGTACCGTTGCCTAATGGCACAACGTCGACAGACAAGGTGCCTGCTATAGGTGCCGGTGATGAGCTGATTCCGTTGAGTTCGATTGGGGGACGCATTGCCGAAAATATGGAGGCGTCGTTAGCCGTTCCAACGGCGACGTCGGTACGGTCTGTGCCAGTAAAGGCACTCGAAGAGAACCGTCGGCTACTTAACGTTGCATTATCTCGTCAGCGGAAACCCAAGCTCAGCTTTACGCATATCTTGGCGTGGGCAATCGTCAAGGCCATCGAGCGCGTTCCAAACATGAAGAACTCGTACGGCGTGCAGAACGGTGTGCAAGTGAAGGTACAGCGCGGCGGAGTCAACCTTGGCCTTGCCGTCGACACGACGCGAAAGGATGGCTCGCGAATCCTGCTCGTGCCAAGCATCAAGAACGCTCAGGCAATGTCGTTCAAAGAATTCGTTGTGGCATACGATGCTTTGATTGCCAAGGCGCGCACAAATAAGCTAACTCCCGAAGACCTGACTGGCGCCAACGTAACGCTTACAAATCCAGGCATGATTGGCACCGTAATGTCGGTGCCTCGCCTTATGGATGGCCAAGGGACGATTATCGCAGCGGGCTCCATTGAGTATCCTGCGGAGTTCCAAGCAATGATGCCTGACGTGTTGGCAACGCTTGCCATCAGCAAGACCGTAACCATTACGTCGACATACGACCACCGTGTAATTCAGGGGGCTGAATCGGGTGAGTTCTTGCAGTACATGCATCAACTCCTGATTGGCGAGCATCGGTTCTATGATCAGCTGTTTGCCGCGTTTGATATACCATTCGAGCCAATTCGATGGACTGTTGACAAGGGGAGCAATCCGTTTCTTCCCGCAGACCAGCCTGAGATTATTGACAAAGAAGGCCGCGTTGTTCAGATGATCAACGCTTTTCGCGTACGTGGTCACGTTAAGGCCGATATCAATCCATTAGGGCTCGAGGCCTATTATTATCCAGAGCTTGACCCGGCGCATTACGACTTCACGATTTGGGATCTTGATCGCGAGTTCGACACCGGAGGGTTGGGAGGCGTAAAGCGTGCCACCTTGCGTGACATCATCGACATGCTCCGCGACACGTACTGCGACCAGATTGGTATCGAGTACATGCACATCCAGCATCCGCATAAGAAGAACTGGATACAGCGATACGTTGAAAGCTCGCAACTCAAGGTTACGCATACGCCCGAAAAGAAGCTTGAGATCTTTCGGAAACTCACAAAGGCCGAATTGCTCGAGAACTTCCTTCAGACGAAGTTTCTTGGCGCTAAGAGGTTTTCGCTTGAAGGCGGTGAAAGCGCGCTCATTGTTCTCGATAGTTTTCTCGAGAGTTCGGCACGAGCTGGCCTTAGTGGCGTCGTACTGGGAATGGCGCACCGCGGCCGCGTGAACGTGCTCGCCAACATGATGGGTAAGCCACTCGAGAAGATCTTCAATGAGTTTGAAGGTATCCTCGACCCCGAGACATTCCAGGGTTCTGGCGACGTCAAATATCACCTAGGTGCAAAGGGTACCTACGTGGCTGCCGATCAGTCACAGGTTCACATGGTTCTTGCGCCAAATCCTAGCCATCTTGAGGCCGTAAATCCTATCGTTGAAGGCATTGCGCGTGCTCTCGACGACGAGATCAGCGACGACACGTACAGCCAGGTCCTCCCTGTCCTGATTCATGGTGATGCTGCCTTCGCGGGTCAGGGCGTTGTTGCAGAGACCCTCAACCTAGCACGCCTCAATGGTTATCGCACAGGGGGCACGCTCCACATTATCATCAACAACCAAATCGGGTTTACGACTTCACCCGAAGATTCTCGGTCGACATACTACGCTACAGGTATCGCCAAGATGTTGCAGATACCAATCCTGCACGTAAACGGCGACGATCCAGAGGCCTGTCGAGCAGCCGCTCAGTTTGCCTTCGAGTACCGCGCGATGTTCCACGACGACGTTGTGATTGACATGTACTGCTACCGCAAGTACGGTCACAACGAGCAAGACGATCCTACTGCTACCCAGCCCCTGCTGTACAAGAAGATTCGCAATATGGTGCCGGTTAGAAAGCAGTATGGCGAGCGCCTTCTGGCCGAAAAGGTCGTTGCGCCCGACCAGATAGAGTCGATCGTTTCAGAAGAACAGGCCATCCTTAACCACGCATTTGATTCGCGTGGTGCTCAAGGACAGCCAGTATTCGTTCCGCGACCTCAGCTTGACTACGACATGTTTGAGCCCGTATCAACAAGCGTGCAGCGTTCGACACTCGACGAGCTCTCGTCGGTGCTACTCGCCACGCCTGATGGCTTTAACATACATCCCAAGGTAAAATCCGAAGTCGACAAGCGCGCAAAGCAACTTGCAGAAGGAACCGTGCAGTGGGGCATGGCCGAAGCGCTTGCATTTGCGTCGCTTCTTCGTGAAAACCACACTGTTCGCATCACAGGTCAGGATACCGGCCGTGGCACGTTCAATCACCGACAGGCGGTTCACACCGACATCGTGAACGAACGCGAACACATCCCAATGCATCACCTTTCTGGTACCACCAACAAACTGCACATTTACGATAGTCCACTATCTGAGTACGCCGTTTTGGGGTACGAGTATGGCTATTCGACAGTAGCGAAGAATGGCATTACCATTTGGGAGGCCCAGTTTGGCGACTTTGCTAACGGTGGACAAATCATCATCGACCAGTTTATTTCTAGTGCTGAAGAGAAGTGGGGACAACGCTCAAACGTCACGCTACTTCTACCCCATGGTTACGATGGTCAAGGACCAGAACACTCCAGTGCTCGACTTGAACGATTCCTGCAGTTGTGCGCCGAAGACAACATGATCGTGTGCAACTTCACGTCACCGGCCAACTACTTCCACGCCATTCGCCGCCAAGTGAAGGCCGTGTGGCGTAAACCACTTGTCGTAATGACACCGAAGGGATACCTTCGAACGTTTACTTCGACCGTAGAGGAGCTCGTTCAAGGCCATTACCAGGAAATCATCGACGACGCCTCGATCGTCGATCCCATGTCAATCGAGCGTGTGGTAATAACCACAGGCAAGGTGCATAACGAGCTAGCCAAACGCAAGGCCGAACTCAATGCCTCGGGCGTCGCACTCGTACGACTCGAGCAGATATATCCGTTCCACGAGTCGCTCATGCGGACAATCCTCGACCGTTATTCACATGCAACTGATGTAGTGTGGTGCCAAGAAGAGCCAAAGAACATGGGTGCGTGGTTCTTCGTTCAACCTATCCTTGCAGACCTCCTTCGCATGGGGCAACGCCTACACTATGTGGGACGCAACGCGGCGGCAAGCCCTGCAACAGGGTCGGCACGCCTACATGAACAAGAACAGTCCACGCTGCTCAATGCTGCGTTTTCTGTCCTACGATAGTTAATTCTTCAGATACAATTACCAACAGTTCTAACCACAAGGATCAATCCTGCATGATGAAGTTTCTCAGCATCACACTTCTACTCTCAGCACTTGTCGTTACTGGTTGCCAGCAAGGCAAACGTGACGCTGAAGAGTTCGCCTTCCGTGCCGAGGTGTTTTTGGCACTGAACAAGCTCGACAGAGCCGAGCAAGAAGCCACCAAGGCGACAGCTGCAAACCCTTCCGATCCAGAGGCATGGTTTCAGCTTGCAGAAGTGATGGCCCGTAAGAACAATGCCGATAGTGCCATTGCGCTCTATGCGAAGTCAGCCGAGGTTGATCCGAAGTTTGTCAAAGGTCTGCTGGCTCTGTCGAATGCCTACGTTGCTACTCAGAAAAGCGAGGACGCATTGAAGGCGATTCGCCGAGTAATCGAGGTGAAGCCCGATACGTCGGTTGCGTACAATAACGAAGGTGTGATACTCACGAATTTGTCGCGTTTCGACGAAGCCGTGAAGTCGTTTACGAATGCGATCAAGAAGGACGAAAACAACGCCCAGGCACATTATAACCTTGGCAACGTTCTTATGAAGCAGGGTAAGCAAGATGACGCGATAACGTCGTACAAGAAGGCACTTCAGCTAAATCCGAACTTTGCCCAGGCCTACATCGATCTTGCCGCAATTAGCAATGCCAAGGGCGATCTACATGAGGCCTACAACAATCAAGGCCTTGCTTTGCTCGTTCAGAATAATGTAGCAGCAGCCATTGAGCTGTTTAAGAAGGCCGTTGAAGCGAAGCCAGACTATGCCATTGGCCATAATAACCTTGGCCATGCCTACCTTCGTATGAATGACCGCACACGCGGCCTCGATGGCCTAAAGGCAGCCGCGAAGCTTGGCTATGCCGACGCCCAGCGGCTGCTGCGCCAAGAGAACATTACGTGGTAAACGGCTGACGCCGTTCCGCCATCCATTGAACAACGCCATGCCGCAGACCACGTGTACTTACCGTGATCTGCGGCATGTTCATTTTATGCATAAGATTGGCAAGAATTGCAGAGCCGGCAGGCAGTATGTCGAGACGTCCTGCTGGAATCGTCTCTGCCAAGCCCCTTGGCAGCTCGCCGTATAATAACACGTTGCGCCAATAGGTAACGCGCTCGGCTGTGAGTGTGTAAGTGTTGACGAGATGCTCATCGTACCGAAACAGCCCTTGGTCGAGCATACTGAGCGCTACAGGTGTACCGGCAACGGCGTACCACGGTAGGGCACCCGCAATCGGAAGCTGCGTGCCGATATCTACAATGCCACGTGGAAGGAGTCCTGATTTCCACGCTTCGGTAAGGCGCACTGCCCCCAGGTCGAGACTCAGGCGTTCAATCGTGTTGTTAGCCGCTGGCCACACCAATTCGGTCGAGCCACCGCCGATGTCGATGATGCCTGCCAAAGCAGATGCCCCTACAACACCGGAATACGTTATGTCGGCTTCAGTGAGTCCGTCAATAAGGTAGAGTGGTATGTTGCCAAGGGCCTTCGACAGTTGTTGCTGAACCTCGGCTTTGTTGACAGCATTGCGTAGCGCGGCTGTTGCAACAGCAACAGCCGATGATACCGATGCCCCTTTGATGATGGACCGGTAGTGTTCTATGGTCTTGATGGTACGTTCAAGGGCCTCGGGACCGATGTGACCATCGGTGTAAACGCCTTCGCCGAGACGAGGAATGGAGTGCTCGTCGGCAACGATGCGGCCCACGGCACCATGCGAAACCTCTGCGATGATCATCAGTGCCGTGTTCGTGCCGATATCGATAGCGGCAAGACGCGTGGGAGTTGTAGATTCGAGCAACATTTGCGAGGTAGAAAATGGCAACGGACGGAGTGATCGGAGAGCGCGTGACGCTTCAAGACATGCAGGTTGTAGGTGTTCGACGAACCTTTACGCATGCAACCAGAGGTGATATACCAACAATGTGGGATGAGGTACTGCCAGAGCTATTTGCGTTGACCGACCAAGCATGCGAGACGTTTGGGATATGCGTGGAATCAACCACTGAAGGTGCGTTTGACTATTTGGTGTGCATCCCTGCTTCAAGCATCAACACGAAGAGCGCGCATGGACTCGAAGTCCTTGATGTGCCATCGGCAACCTATGCTAGATTCACGCACTACGGTCCAGTTTCGGAACTGCCTACGTTTATCCAGTGGGCGTGGAGTTCAGGCGTCGCGGCGCATGGCTGGGAGATACTTCATGCTGGCTTCGGGTTAGAGCATTATCCGACGGACTGGTCGCCGGAGCGTGGTCCTACGCACATACTTATTCCTTTGAGGTAAGGTGGGCGTCGATCGTTCGAATGACGTTCGATGCGGCCTCGACGATGTTTGTACCGGGGCCAAAGATGGCACTTACTCCGGCGTCATATAGGAAGGCATAATCTTTCGGTGGGATAACGCCGCCAGCAACAACAAGGATATTGTCGGCCTGCTCGGCTTTAAGCGCAGCAATGAGCTGTGGAATAAGCGTCTTGTGACCAGCGGCTTGCGAGGAGACACCAACGACGTGAACGTCGTTGTCGGAGGCCTGACGGGCGGCCTCTTCGGGTGTTGAGAACAGGGGACCAAGGTCGACGTCGAAGCCCATATCTGCAAAGGCAGTTGCTATAACTTTAGCACCACGATCGTGACCATCCTGGCCGAGCTTCGCTATCAGAATTCGCGGGCGGCGTCCGTGGTCGCGTTCAAACTGCTGAGCCATGGCAACGACATTATTGAAATCGCCATTGTTGGAATACTGGGCCGAATACACGCCTTCGATAGTCATAGTTGTTGCCTCATATCGCGTAAACGAGGCAGCTAATGCCTCAGAGATTTCGCCTACGGTGGCGCGAAGACGCGCTGCCTCGATAGCAAGCGCAAGAAGGTTGCCGTGACCACTTGAGGCCGCTTGCGTAAGGGCATCCAGAGCAGCAGTAACGGCCGCAGAATTGCGCGAAGCACGAATCCGCTCGAGTGCTGCAATTTGTTCGCTTCGAACGGCAGTGTTGTCGATGTCAAGCACCTCAATGTCGGGCTCGTTTTCAAGACGATATTCGTTAACGCCTACAATCACTTCGAGTCCACGGTCGATCCGTGCCTGGCGCTTAGCGGCCGACTCTTCGATTCGCATCTTGGGAATGCCCGCTTGAATGGCCTTGGTCATACCACCGAATGATTCAACCTCGTCGAGCAGCTTTTGCGCCTCGACGACGAGTCGATGCGTGAGCGACTCGACGTAATACGATCCTGCCAATGGGTCGACGACCCTTGGGATACCTGACTCTTCGGCGATGATAAGTTGGGTATTGCGCGCAACACGGGACGAGGTGTCTGTAGGAAGCCCCAGTGCCTCGTCGAACGAATTCGTATGGAGCGACTGCGTGCCACCTAGAACGGCAGCCATGGCCTCGATGGTTGTTCGAACAATGTTGTTGTATGGGTCCTGAGCAGCAAGTGACCAGCCAGATGTTTGGCAGTGCGTTCGTAAGAGAAGTGATGCTTCTTTTTGAGGGTTGAATTGTTGCATCGATGTTGCCCATAGCACACGAGCAGCACGGAGCTTGGCAACTTCCATGAAGAAGTCCATGCCGATAGCAAAGAAGAACGAAAGACGTGGTGCAAAACTGTCGACGTTCATACCACGAGACATGGCCGTTCGCACATACTCGCGGCCGTCGGCAATCGTGTAAGCGAGTTCTTGAACTGCCGTTGCCCCCGCCTCCTGCATGTGGTAGCCAGAGATGGAAATAGAGTTGAACTTTGGAAGATGTTGACTCGTGTATTCGATGATATCTGCCACGATGCGCATCGATGGCTCGGGCGGATAGATGTATGTGTTCCGCACCATGAACTCTTTGAGGATGTCGTTCTGGATCGTTCCAGAAATGCGATCGTATGGCACACCTTGCTCTTCGGCCGCAACGATGAACATGGCCAGAATTGGAATGACGGCACCGTTCATTGTCATCGAAACGCTAACGTCCGACAGCGGAATGCTGTCGAAGAGCGTCTTCATGTCTTCAACACTGTCGATAGCAACACCTGCCTTGCCAACGTCGCCAACAACACGCGGATGATCGGAGTCGTACCCTCGATGTGTGGCGAGATCGAAGGCAACACTCAAACCGCGTTGCCCTGCAGCAAGTGCCTTTCGATAGAACGCGTTAGACTCCGCGGCCGTACTAAATCCAGCATACTGGCGGATCGTCCACGGCCTATTCGTATACATCGTTGCGTATGGGCCGCGCTGGTACGGAAACGAACCGGGTAGAGACGCAAGATGGGGGATTCCCACTAGGTCGGCCTCGGTGTAGATGGGCTTTACGTCTATGCCTTCGAGCGTTGGCGTGATGAGCGATTCAGCCGATGTGCCGCGCAGCTCTTTGTCGGCCGACTTCACCCATTGTTCCGGAAGCGCTGTGTTGCTCATGTATGTGCTTACTTGTATGGTTGCTGTTTAAATCGTCGTGCGTCGGAGTGCGAACCTCCTACGTCCTGCCATGAAAGTACCTTGTCATATTGCTTTATGGCTAGGTCGCGACGTCCTTGCAGGTCGTAGATCTGACCAATCTTCAGATTGGTTCGCACCATGAATCCGGATGGGTCTTCGTCGAGATGTCGGTTGGCCTCATCTGACTTGTAGAAGTATGTGAGAGCCCATTCTAAATCCCCAGCAATCATCCGCATCAGTCCAATGTAGTACAAAGCTTCTCGCGCTGTGAGTTTGTCGTAGCCAAACTTCTTATCCATGTGGTTGATAAGAATCTGGCGCCACATCGCCTCTGCCGAATCCGACGGTCCTGCCTGTATGAGGATTCTGCCCAGATAGCGATGGAAATAGGCATTATTCGGATACCGTTCGGCAAGTGTCCGTGCTAGCTCCTTGGCCTTAGGAATGTCCTTCTCGTATTCATACATGGCTTGCATGAGAACCACGTGAGCTTCCACGGCTGCGTATCGTGCCTGACGCATAGCCGCTGTCAACTGGAGTATTCCGATGCGTTTGTCGCCACTGGGCAAGAACATCATCAACGGCTTGAGCATCGGATATTTCTCGGGCAGCGCAGCCGCAAAGTAGTTGTAGATACCAGTGCCCAACATGATATCATGGTTCGAAGGGGCAATCTTCTGACAGGCAATCAGAATGTCGTAGGCCTCCTTGCCGTCGTTGGCGGCTGCAAACAGATTCTCGCGAACAGAGTGGAAGCGACCGCGGAATCCTAGGGCTCCACCCTTGAAGAACAACGAGGCGATGTCGTTCTTATCGCGCTCAAGATTCGCATTACACACATTCAGCACCCTGTCAATCTTCTCAAGGAACGACCGATCGTTGTTCAAATTCCGACGTTCGAGGTGAATCTTCCACCAATCAATCATCGCATCAAGAAAGTAGCCCGCAGGGTTCGCCGGATACATCTGGATTACCCGCGTAAACTGTCGCCCAGCCCGGTCGAAGTCGGTGTCGTAGATTGCATGGATACCCTCGCGAATAAGCGAGTCTGCATCTGCCCGCATGGCTATCCATTGCCCCTTGACTATAAGGGGCGTCGACAGACATATCAGAAGAACGAAAAGTCGAATCATGGCGATGTGCGATAAGGCAAAGAGATGAAGTTACAACACCCCTACATGTGTACGTTCGGCTATCAATGTACGATTTCGCGCTGCAGCAACCACTGCGTCGAATTGATCCCAACGATTCAGCGCAATGATGACCACAAGCAACACACACGTTGTTGCAAAGCCCTGCTCAATACCAAATGGCCCACTAACAAGCCATAGTAGCGTTGGGTTAACACCATCAGTGGTGAGTGAGGCAACACTGGCAGAGCTCGAGATGCCACTAACGTTACCGAAGATCAATGATGTTACAACATTCCAAACGGCGTGGAACGAAATGGCCATGAACATTGAGGCCTTCGTATGGATCATGGTTGCTAGCAATACACCTGCAAGAAACAGGTTGACAATGGCTAGCGGTTCAACGCCACCCGGATTCCATGCGTGACCGACGGCAAACACAACACTACTGCCGAGAATGGCAATCGGACCACCAAAGCGCACCGCAATGGCAAGGAATATAGTGCCGCGGAATAGTACCTCCTCGGTTGCCGCTCCAAAGGTCAGCCGTACGATGTGCTGAACGACTCCATCGGCAGCAGGGCCAGGATCTTGAAGAACAAACGATGCGCCGAAGGCGATTGCTATCAGAGCGAGGATTCCAAGCATAACGATGGCAGACATTGCTCCGATGCCAACAAACCAGAGTGTTTGCCGATTCAGCACAAGGCCGTAGGCAGCAGCGCTACCGTTAAGCCGATAGGACTCCGTGAGCATGCCCGTGCCCGCAACAACAAGTAGCAGAAGGAACGAACCTATAATGGTGTTGAGTCCAGCCAGCGAGACGGCAACATACAGTGCAATCGACGCTGCAATGGTGCAAATCCCAAGCAGTACACGCACATACCATGTAGACATCACCGTGCGAAGCGAAGTTGCTGTGACGTTTACCATGTTGCTACTAGCATAGCGATGAGAAGGATAACAGGTGTGATGAGCAGCCATCCTAAGCCAGGCAGGTTATGGCGAATCGTACCGCTAATCAATGATGCTGCTACCAGAGCAACTGAAAGAGAGGTATCTCTGTTAGCTGCTAATGGCACCGACAACAATCCTACGAGTACGGCGGGAACCAATAATCGGAATAGCCGACCAAACCCAACATGATGCATCCAAGCGTGGAGGAATCCTCGAAGCACGAGGTCGATCATCAACACCATTGCAAACACGAGTACAATGCCGGGTACTGCTAGATAAGGGGCACCGGAAGGATTAACCGCAAGTACGGTGGCCGAGCCAACGAACAGCATAGCAAGTACAATCGACAGCATGATGATGATGCCCGATGCAGCAGCGCCACCGTAGATTGAAGGTCCAAACCATCGAAGCACTGTAAAAGGCATGGTCATACCGATCAATGACGTTGCAACGAAGGGTACGGCTAAGAGCAGAGGAAGTGGTGCGCTAACAAGCAGCAAGAGCGGACTCGCCATACACACGCCGATAACGAGAAAAGCGAACATGTTTATATGTCGCAGTCCCGCAAGATACTTCTGCTGCGTAGCAGCCTCCGTGTCAGCTCTTGCCGTTACCATTCGAAGCAAGCGTAGCGATGTGCTGACGTATGTACTCCTTCATTGCCTCCTCGACCTCTTCGTGGGCTGTGCCCTTTATCATATGGGCCAACTGGGGGCAGTATGAGGCATAGTCGTTTTCGCCTCGTCGACGGATGAGGACTTCGTAATCAAACTCGTTAGTGCTAAGATTCGACATGATAGACACGATGATTGTTGATATGTTGATGACAGAGTGTGCAACCTAGCGATATCGGCTGATGCGAGATGCTGCCGAATGACGTTCTGGATCGAGACGCAAGGCCTCGCTCCATGCTCGAACGGCCTCGTCGAGAAGTCCGATGGCCTCCAAGATGTCACCATAATGCTCATAAATCGTTGCGCTTGGACCATGCTGAATGGCACGTTCGATGTATCGTCGCGCTTCGTCGGGAAGCCCCAACTGAAACAGCACCCAGGCATGGGTATCGAGATACGAAGGATTCGAAGGCATGGCCTGAACTGCACGCCATGACAGACTTCGGGCTAACGGCAGAGATCGCTGTTGCAGAGCCAACATATAGGCCAGATTGTTGCATGCCAGGTGATTAAACGGCTCGATACGAAGTACTTGCTGATATGCTTGTTCTGCCTCGACAGCATTGCCTAGGTTGTCGCTCACGAGGGCTAGCTGCGTCCAGCCAGGAACAAACGCCGAGTCGAGAGACACGCTGTGCCGGAACAGAATCACGGCAGCCGAATCTTCGCTCATTGCCGTGCACGCAAAACCCATGAGATAGGGGAATCGAGGGTCGGTAGGGAAGGTAGCTGCATGCTGACTCAATACGTCAAATCCTCTTCGCCATTGTGCAGCGGAAAGCCAGGCCGAAGCAACGTCGATCGGTGCATCGGGAGTGAGCTTTGCGGCGCGAAGCGCCAGCGCAAAGGCACGCGACGCCCGACCATCGTCATCGCGTAGCAGTGCAAGCCGTCCCGCCAGCACACACACTGGCCACACCGAAGCAAATCGCTCGAGTGCTCGATCAACGAAGGTCGCTGTCATTCGATTGTCGGGATACTGCATGGTTGTGTCCGACACGATTTCGTCGAGCACAGCAATCCACACATCGGCTTGACGGTCGCGCACCACATCGGCATGCGACCACTGCATGAGCAATGCGAGGACGTCGGGCCACTGGCGCGCTCGCGCAAGCGCGACGCCTAGGTCGCGCGCTGCGACGTCGTTCGTTGGCTCGGCTTCGAGTACCCGTTGTAGAGCACGCACAAACCCGTGAGAATCGCGCAGACGCGAATGAAGTCCGGCAATACGAGACAGAATATCGGCGTCACTTCCAAACGTCAACGCTTGTTCGTACAGTGCAATCGCACGAGAGGCATTCCTCGGTTCGACAAGTCGTGCCAGCGTTAGCACATGCGTTCGAATTGGCTCTAGGCGAACGACGTTCTCGTAGGCTGCAATGGCCGCGTCGTACTCACCCATGGCAACGCGCAACTCGGCTAACAACGACCAAGAAGAAACCAGAGCGCTGTCGCGCTGGAGCGATGCCTCGGCGTATTCAATCGCGAGTGGATACTTGCGCAACTCGGCGTACGAGCGTGCGATTGCACCAAGCGTAATGGCCGACGTATCATACCGCAAGGACTGCTGAAACTCGAGAATCGCCTCGGCATGTCGACGACCTTGAATCTGTAGAATCGTGCCCTGGATGAAGTGGTCACGAGCGCGCTTGGCAGCATCAGTTGTGGGCGCCTCTTGAAAGACGGTCCTACCGAACAACAAGCTCGATGACGCGAATACGACGGCGACGACAAGGCAAGCACGCACACCCAAACGTGTACGTTGCCCTAGGTTGTCGAATACTGTCTCATGCATAGACGGGTGTAGACGAAGATGACCGGCACATCGCGCATGATGGGATACGAAAAAAGCCCGCCTAGGCGGGCTTCATTACGACCAAATAACGATTGCTTACTTAGCGAGGCGCTTCTTCATCGCTGTGTAACCAACCTTGTCGAGCGTTTTGAGAGCGCTCGTCGAAATCTTAACGGTTACCCAGCGACCTTCCTCAGGAACCCAAATGCGCTTCTTCTGCAGGTTCGGCAAGAACCGGCGGCGCGTCTTGTTGTTCGCATGAGATACGTTATTGCCGTACATCACACCTTTTCCGGTGAGTTCACAGCGTCGGGACATGAAAGTGCTCCAAGGTATTGGAAGGGTTGGACATGAAATCGCAAAACTACGAAAGATTCCCGACACTAGCAAGCAGCGTGCCAGAATAGAGAACGGTGGTAATTTCGTGTAATGAAAACTGTCCGCAAGACGAAAGCGATTGTATCCGAACCGCAGCCACGAAGAGACGCAGCAATCACCGTGCGTGGAGCTCGCGTTCACAACCTGAAAAACGTTGACGTGTCGATTCCTCGAGGGGCGCTAACGGTGGTAACAGGCGTCTCGGGCAGTGGTAAGTCATCGCTTGCGTTCGACACGTTGTATGCCGAAGGTCAGCGCAGATTTGTTGAGTCGCTTAGCGCATATGCGCGACAGTTTCTTGACAGAATGAATAAGCCAGATGTTGATAGCATAACAGGTCTTCCACCAGCAGTCGCCATCGAGCAGCAGGCGTTTTCGAAAAACCCTCGTTCGACCGTTGGTACAACCACCGAAGTGTACGACTATTTACGCTTGTTGTACGGTCGCATTGGCGTTGTTGTCGATAAAGACACTGGGGAAGTCATCCGCAAGGACACACCGCAGTCTGTTGCCGATGTTCTTTTGCAATTGCCTGAAGGGTCGCGTCACATGGTGCTTGCCGAGTGTGATGCCGACTCTGAGATGATTCCGTTTCGTCTGCAAGAGCTCGTCGCGCGTGGTTTCACACGACTGGTGCTTGGCGAGAGCTCGACCGTTGTTGAGATTGTGCCAGAGCTTGACATACCAGAAGACGAAGACGTTTTTGTTGTGATCGATCGGCTTGTGGTAGGTAAGGATGTCGAGACACGAACGCGCTGGATAGACTCGCTCGAGACGGCCTTTGGAGTTTCGTTTACTGGACGCATCGTCGTTCGTGAGGTGCCACGCAACGCCGACCCAATTGATCGGTGGTTTAGCAAGCGCTTCGAGAACTCACGAACACGCACGCAGTACATCGAACCAGAGCCACGGCTGTTTAGCTTTAACAACCCGTTTGGTGCCTGCCCTACATGTCAGGGGTTCGGTAGAAGTCTAGGAATAGACGAGGATCTTGTTGTACCAGACAAGACACTGTCGCTGCGCAGGGCTGCTCTTCATCCGTTTCGAGGCGAGACGTTTGGATCACATTATCGCGCCATGATTCGCGAAGCCGCCCACCATAACATTGCCCTCGACGCCCCTTATCACACGCTCTCTGAACGGGAGCGCTCGTTTGTTTGGAAAGGGGCATCGGAATACATCGGAGTGGAGGGCTTCTTTCGGATGCTCGAGGAGAAGTCGTACAAAACCCACTATCGAGTGATGTTGGCACGGTATCGTGGCTACACGCGATGTCATGCCTGCGGTGGGTCTCGGCTGCGTACGGCGGCACGTCAGGTGTTTGTGCATGGAGTGAATCTGCCCGCAGTAGTCCACATGACACTTATCGAAGCACGAGACCACTTCGATCGTCTGTCCCTTTCGGAATATGAGTCATCGATTGCCGAGCAGATTCTGCTTGAGATTCGTCGGCGGTTACATCTACTTTGTGAGATTGGGCTGGGCTATTTGACGCTCGATCGACTGTCGCATAGGCTGTCGGGTGGCGAGTCCCAGCGCATCAATCTTGCCACATCGCTTGGCTCGGCACTGGTGGGTACGTTGTATGTGTTAGACGAGCCCAGTATAGGACTTCATCCTAGAGATACTGACAGATTACTCGCGGTGTTGCGACGCCTCACGTCGCTCGGCAACACAGTAGTGGTGGTTGAACATGACGTCGAAGTCATGCGTGCTGCGAACCACATCGTCGACATAGGCCCTGCGGCAGGCGAACGGGGTGGAGAGATTGTGTTTTCGGGTTCGATGACGGAGATGCTCGAAGCGGGATCGACGTTAACATCTGACTATTTAAGCGGCAAACGTCATGTAAGCGTGAAGAAGGATCGTCGGTCCACACGTGGGCCTGGTCTTATCATCCGCAAGCCAGTTCATCGCAACCTTGTTGGTGACGATGTTTCAATTCCGCTTGGATGCCTTACCGTGATTACCGGCGTATCTGGGTCGGGAAAGAGTAGTCTTGTTCACGACGTTCTTTACGCAAACGTCAAGCGGTTACATGGTGGATATGTAGGCGAAGTAGGAGCGTGCGATCGTATCGAAGGCCTAGAGCACATTCAACACGTCGAGCTTGTCGATCAGACTCCGATTGGGCGCTCGACGCGGTCGACGCCGGCTACGTATACGAAGGCATTTGATCCCATACGCGAGGTGTTTGCAACAACACAACTTGCGAAGCAGCTTGGTTGGAAGGCGGGGCACTTTTCGTTCAACGTACCTGGTGGACGTTGCGAAACGTGCGAGGGCGAAGGCGTGGTAACGATTGAAATGCAGTTCTTACCAGATATCGAACTTGAGTGTGAAGACTGTAAGGGAACGCGATTTCGACGTGATGCTCAGCAGATCCTTTATAAGGGTAAGAGCATCGTTGATACGTTGAATATGACCGTTGACGAAGCGTGTGCCCATTTTTCTGCTGTACCGCGAATCGTATCGAAGCTCGAAGTTCTTCAGCAGGTCGGCCTTGGATACATCCGACTTGGGCAGCCATCGTCGCACCTAAGTGGTGGCGAGGCCCAGCGTATTAAGCTAGCTGCCTACCTTGAAGCCGATGCATCACGGCGGACAATGTTCATCTTGGACGAACCGACAACGGGGCTCCACATGCATGACGTGTCGATTCTGCTTACGGCGTTCGACCGGCTGGTTGATGCAGGCCACTCGCTAGTGGTGATTGAGCACAATGTCCACGTAATGGCCCATGCAGATTGGATTATTGATATGGGGCCCGAAGGTGGGTCGGGTGGTGGACGCGTAGTGGCAACCGGAACACCTGAACGCATAGCCGCGCATCCGACATCATATACGGGAGCTGCTCTGAGGGCATTCATGTCAGAAGGACAACCAGCCTCCGCAACAAAAGCTGCACGAAAGCGAGCAAAAACGTCGTGACGTCTCGCTCATGGTTTCAGGCGTTCTTGCTTGCCGTACTCATTGCAGGTAGCACGTGGTGGGCGTTTAGGGAGGCCGACCTACGTGGAATGTTCGAATTACTGCGCACTGTATCTGTGTTGCCGCTTGTAGCTGCTACGTTCATTGTCGTAATGTCTCACGTGGTTCGTGCGGTTAGATGGCAGTGGTTGTTTCCAGCAGGCTCACAACACGTTCCGCTGTGGTCACGCTTTTCGAGTGTGATGATTGGTTATGCATGGAATACCATCATCCCTCGATCGGGTGAGGTGGTTCGTCCGTTCATTCTATCGCATCGCGCACGCGTCGACCTATCGGTTTCGGTCACCAGCGTTATCGTCGAACGTGTCATCGATGTTGTGACGTTGCTTGTGGGCTTGTTGGCCGCGGGCGTGCTTGCGCAATCGGTACTAGCGGCACTACTGCCGCAGTCATCGGTGAGTGGACTTGCCGTTACACTGGTCGTACCAATCCTCATTCTCATCACGCTCGTTGCCGTTCTCGCGTTTACGCCCATTGCACGCAGGTTGCCATTCATCGGCCGGGCATTGGCGGCTATTCGTGCACTTACGGGGGGACGCAGGTGGACGTCGGTTGGCGTATCTACACTTGTACTGTGGCTGCTGTATGCCATTCCGATGATGTTTATCGCCATGTCACTCGGGCTTCCACATCCATCGTCGGTTGCGCAGGCCTTCTTGCTGCTAATTGTGCTTTCCGTTGGCGTGACGATAGCACCAACGCCTGGTGCTGTCGGCGTATATCATGCGTTTTGTGCAACGGCACTGGCTGTTATGTTTGGCTACTCCTCGACGGAAGGTGTGGCGTTTGCCATGGTTGCTTGGCTTGTGAATTATGGTTCGGCCGTCGTAGTTGGCGGTGCATGCTTTGTATGGGAGTTGCGGCATGGCATTTCGCTCGACGATATACGGGCATTGCGCAGGAACGCCAGCACCTAATCCTGCGTTTCTGGCTCGCCTATGCTTGATTCTGTCATCATTGGCGCTGGTGTTACCGGGGCCTGCATCGCATCATCCCTCTCCGATCAAGGGGCACTGGTGCATGTCGTGGAGAAGTCGCGAGGTCCCGGCGGACGCTGCAGCGCGCGGCGTGCAGTTGTAAACTCCGAGACAATACAGTGGTATCACGGAGCGATAACTCTGTCGACCGATCACGACGTCGTCAGGTCGCATCAATACCCACACGATGCCATCCGGCAGCTTTTGCGTGGTGTGCCAGTCTCTTGGACGTGGCATGTCGAAGCAATTGACGTTCACGAGCATGGCGTGAGGGTGACATCGTCAACGGGCGACATCATGGATGCAAGATCTTGCATCATCACTGTACCAGCGCCACAAGTGCTTCAGTGGTCTGGCGTCGTGGGTCGCATGTCCTCCGAACAGGTTGCACATGTTACATCGCTCACGTACGACCCGGCCTATGCAGTGATGCTCCTTGTTGATCGTGTACCGACTGAATCGATTGATGGCGTCGAGGGTATTCGGATTCATGAACGGACGCCTTCGGGATTACTTCCCGTTACGATCATCACTACGGCGCAATGGGCTCGCGACCATCTAGCAACGAGCATGGATGAATTACGAAGCTACTGGCGTAGCTGCGTCGAAGCGCAGGGCGTCAATGTGATACACTGTGACGTTCACCGATGGCGGTATGCCGTGCCTACGGCACGTAGCGCGGAGCCCCTTATCAAGGTCGCCGATCGCATCGTTGTTACAGGCGATGCGTGGACAGGGAAGCCATGGCAGGAGTTATCTTTGCGGTCTTTGCTGAAGTGAACACACCTCTACGTGGACAATATCATGGAACGTAATCGGATTGAAACGGACGTCATTGTAGTAGGAGCAGGCCCGTGTGGACTGTTCGTAGCTTTCGAGGCAGGGCTCCTTAAAATGCGATGCCACTTTGTGGACTATTTGCCTATACCTGGTGGTCAGTGTGCGGAAATCTATCCGAAGAAGCCCATCTATGACATCCCAGGATTTCCAAGCGTCTTAGCCGGCGACCTGATTGACAACCTCATGCGGCAGATTGAGCCGTTTCATCCAACGTTTACGCTAGGCGAACGCGCTGAACAGCTGGAGAAGCTTGATGGGGGACGTTTCCGACTGACGACACATCGTGGTACCGTCGTGGAGGGCCACACCGTCATCCTTGCAGGTGGCCTTGGTTGCTTTGAGCCACGTAAGCCGGCGATCGACAATCTGACGGACTATGAAGACAGGGGGGTCGACTACATCATTCGCGACCCCGAGGTGTTTCGTGGTAAGCGCGTGGTGATTGGCGGCGGTGGCGACTCGGCACTTGATTGGACCATTGTGCTTGCCGACATTGCTGATTCGGTGACGCTGGTTCACAGAAGCCAGTCCTTCCGAGCAGCTCCAGACAGCGTTTCGAAGGCGCAGGCGCTGGCGGAGACCTTTAAAATTTCGATGATTACAGACGCCAACGTGACTGCTCTTCATGGCTCTGGCAAACTTGATGCTGTTACGCTAACCTCGAACGACGGCAGCACCTCTAACCTAGCGACAGACTACTACATACCGCTGTTTGGTTTGTCGCCCAAACTTGGACCAATTGCCGAGTGGGGATTATCGTTGGATAAGAATGCGATTCTTGTGGATAACAGTACGTATCAGACGTCAACCGAAGGAATCTATGTGGTTGGAGATATGGCGGAATATCCACATAAGCTAAAGCTAATTCTATGTGGATTTCACGAAGCGGCTATCGCTTGCCATTCGGCATACCAGCGCCAGAATCCAGATAAGAAGCATACGTTGAAGTACACGACGGTGACCGGCATAGCCGGACTGTAGTGCCTTGTATTATCAACGAGATACGTGGACTTTTTGCCGCAGCCGTAATAACAGCTATGCTGTTCGGTTGTCGTTTAGATACCCCCGCACACGATGCCGCAGTAACGGGTGACAGAGAGGCGAGCGATCACACGGCTGTGTATAAGGGCGTGACGATTGCAGACAATCCTCCTGACTATGAATCAGATGCATGTATGAGGCTGTCAGATAGTCTCTTAGCATCGGGTGTTTCAAGTGTTGCAATAACACCCTGTGGCTATCTTGATTCTGTTAACTCAGTTAATGTACGCTGGATACAGTGGAGCAAAAGGGATTATGTTGCTGGTATTAGAAGACTTAAACAGCGTGGATTTACAGTCCTACTCAAGCCATATCTATGGTCAAAGGATTTTTGGACCAAGCGAAAGTGGACGGGGGATATCGCTCACAGTGACAGCAGTCGAAGAAAGCAGTTTTTCGCGTCGTACAAGCAGTTCATGCTGGATAACGCTCGATTTGCGCAAGAAGGTGGTGCCGACGTACTATGTGTCGGTTTAGAGCTTCCGAAGCTGGCAAACGACGAGTATGCTTGGCGCGACATCATTGCAGATGTTCGACGTGTATATAGTGGTAAGCTAACGTATGCTGCTCACGGATTAGGCGAGGCGAGACAGATCAAATTCTGGGACGCGCTCGACATTGTTGGCATCAATGCTTATCCGACGCTTTCGGATGAGGAACAGGCCACGGAAGCAGATCTTGAGCGAGGGAGCAAGGCGTTTTGCTCGCAGGTAGGGGAGTTTTGGGAGGAGCATCAGCGTCCCAACATCGTTTTTACAGAAGTTGGTTTTCGTAGCGTAGAGAGGGCGTGGTATTCGCCGTGGGAGTGGCCAGAGCACGCTCCACGTGCAGTTAACCTCCAGCATCAAGCATTGGCCTATCGTGTGTTTGGTCGGGTTATAACACGACAGCCCTGGTTTGGTGGCGTTTACTGGTGGAAGGTTTTCACCGATGAGCAGCGTCCAGACGAAGGCCCCGACGGATTTACACCGCAGGGTAAGCCAGCATGGCAGGAATTGCGCGCAATGTTCCAGCGGCCCCAAGCACGGTAAACGTCGTGCTTATTGAGATTGGTTGTTGTCGGACGGGCCGCGCCTACCAAGCTTCTCCACGAAGCCAGCCGCAATGATACCTGTTGGGATGGCAAAAATTCCGATTCCCAGTACGGCTACAATACCGGCCAAGAACTTACCTATAGGACTGATTGGGTAGATATCGCCGTACCCCATAGTGGTTAGCGATGCAACACTCCACCACATCGTTGCAGGAATGCTGGAGAACTTGTCGGGCTGAATTGCGCTCTCGATCTCATACATAATCGAGGATGATGCGAGCAGGAGAAACAGCATAAAAACGAATGATGAAACGAGCTCTCTGCGCCTCTCTACAATGACGCTATGGATGAGCTGCATCGACTTCATGTATCGCGTCACCTTCAGGATGCGTACAAGGCGCAACAACCGTAGAACACGCAGTGAATGTACGTCAAGCAGCTCAAGGAGCAAAGGAGCGATGGCGAGGGCATCAACGATGGCCATGCCGGACTTCATGTATCGGATTCGACCCCAAATTGGTGCACGAAATCGCACGTCTTCACAGATAGTCCACAACCGCAGTACGTATTCGACTGTAAACACGCACACCGTCGTCCGGTCTACAATCTGGAACACGGATCCATACGCCAAATTTAGCGCTGGTATCGTTTCCATGATATATGAGGCAACACTAACGGCAATGTTCGTTAGCAAGAAGACGTCGAGTGCCCGTGATTCTGCATGCCCGCTTGCTGCGGGTTCCAATAGCGTATACAGCTTCCTTCGAAAACTCATAGGCGGAAGCAAAGAATCCTACCAAGCAATCGCTGGTCAGGTCGATGTTAACGAATCGAAGCTACGTGCTTGCCAGACAAGCGATTAAGAGCAGCATTCGCTAGCAAAATCACGCCCGAAAAGACCCAGGTGCTAACCAGTGAATTCACAAAGAAACTTCCTTGCTGGTTGTAAAACGCCAAGCCGGCGCCGTAACAAGCGATAAGTCCTTGTAGATTCTGAGGATAGATCGAGGAGCCTAACCATACGGCAAAGTTGGTCAGCAAGAAAAAACCTACAGATGCAGCGGTACCACCAGCAAGAGCAATCGAAGCTGGACGTTGATTCTTTAAGGCATGGCCTAAGAAGACGGTGCCAGCAACGCATGCATAGACAATTGCCTGAGTACCATGAAGCAGGTAATCCCAGCCAAATATTGCACCTAGGGCAACATCACTTAATAGCATTGCAAGTAGTGGTACTACCAAAGCCCAACGTTTATTCGCATACAAGGCACCACCAGTGAGCGCAATGGCCAGTACCGGCGTGGCGTTCGGCCAATGAGGCAGTACGCGAGTTAAGGCAACAAGGCCGATCACAGCGGCTAGCTGAACATCGAGGCGATTAGATGGATGAGCCATAGTTGGAATTCAAGAGGGAAATACGTCTGCACTATCTACTTTACATAATGCAGATTATGTTACAATTATGTAGGTTCGTGGATGACCCAAGTCGCTACTGCTACAACACTTACGCCGAAACACCCTGAGGCGCCAAAGCTTCTGTGACCTTCTCGGCGGCATCCTTAAGTGTGGCTGCAACTAGGAAGTTCATGCCCGAACGCATGAGAATATCCCGTGCCTCAACAGCATTCGTACCGTCTAAGCGCACAATCACAGGCACATCAACCTTTACTTGTTCTAAGGCCTGCAAGATGCCATTAGCAACGCGGTCGCAACGTACAATGCCACCAAAAATGTTAATCAACACGGCTTCGACGTGTGGATCGCTCATCATGATGCGGAATGCATTCGCAATGCGTTCTACATTGGCTCCGCCGCCCACGTCCAGAAAGTTCGCGGGCTTGCCACCGGCAAGCTGAATGATGTCCATGGTTCCCATGGCCAACCCAGCACCGTTTACCATACATCCCACGTTACCGTCAAGCTTGATGTAGTTCAGATTGTACTTGCCAGCTTCTACCTCTAGTGGATCCTCCTCGTCGGTATCTCGCAGCGCTGCAACTTCTGGATGACGATACAAGGCATTGTCGTCGATGTCAACCTTAGCGTCAAGCGCAATGAACTCACCGTCAATTGTCGACACAAGCGGATTTACCTCCAGCATCGTACAATCGAGCGCCTCGTACGCTTTGTACAACTTCTGAATGAAGTTCACAAAGCTCTTGAACGAAGCTCCACTTAGCTCCAAACCGAATGCAAGCGTTCGCGCCTGGTGTGCCTGGAACCCTGTTCCAGGGTCAATCCAAACCTTGATGATCTTCTCTGGGGTCGTCTCGGCTACATGCTCAATTTCAACACCACCTTCAGTCGAAACCATGATGAGGTTTTTCGACGTTTGGCGATCGAGCAAAATCGAACAATAGTATTCGTGGGCAATCTTGCATCCCTCTTCGATGAACACTCGACGAACAATCTTGCCCTCTGCACCTGTTTGAATGGTAACCAGCTTGTTGTTAATCAGGCCGTTGGCAACTTGGTAGGCCCTGTCAGCTAGATTCCCTTCTGTAATCACCGTTACACCACGCAGCGGCTTGCCAAGTACGTCGATCGGAGCATCCGTCGAGGGGTCGTGTACCGTACCCTTGCCCCGACCACCAGCATGGATCTGTGCTTTCACAACCAAGGTGCTTACGCCCTTTGTTACAAAGTCATTAAAGGCGACTGCCCCCGCCTCGGCAGCGCTAAATACGGCCTTGCCTTGCAATACAGGTACGCCGTGCGCTCGCAACAGGTCCTTGGCTTGATACTCGTGAATGTTCATGGTGTCCTCTATGTGTTCAATTTGCTCTCTATCTTGCAGTTGCCTTCGCGATACAGCCAAAGCCATCGAGGTTACTATCTAGGTGTTGGCATCGCTACTTCGCGAAAGCGCCGCAAAATTACCATTGCCGTGCTCCATGGCCAAAGATTCCTTGCGATAGATTACCCACATACGATGCGCGTTGCCCTTCCCTACCTGCTTGCCTGCCTTGCCGTACTTACTTGGCTCTCCATTCGCCCTCTGTTCGAAGACCGCTCTTTGGGAAGCGCCTACCAGCCGATTCAGTTCATGCTTACGCCTTCTGTCGATGCTCAACGAATTAGCGCCAATGGCGATCTGCTCGCTTCATTCCTTGAACGAGAAACAGGTTTACACGTCCGCACATCCGTCCCCACGAACTTCATTGCCGTCGTCGAGGCCTTTGGTGCCGGTAAGGCCGACCTTGCCATCATGAACTCCTTTTCCTACCTGCTTGCCCACTCCCGATATGGGGCTTCGGCCGTGCTTCGCGTGCTCCGACGCGACGGTGAACGGTCGTACCGCGGCCAGATCATTGCCAGAAGCGATGCTGGAATCAACTCGCTAGAGGACCTGCGTGGAAGAAAAATGGCCTTCGTTGATCCGTCATCAACCTCGGGCTACATCTACCCAAAAGCACTGCTCGATAGGCGCGGTATCCGTATCGGCGAAGAAGTTTTTGGCAACAAACACGATATCGTTGTTACGATGATTTATCAGGGACAGGTAGAAGCAGGAGCCACGTATTACTCCCCTCCGGATAAGACCACCGGAGAGCTGCTCGACGCCAGAGCACGGGTAAAGGCTCAGTTCCCCGACGTGTTCGAACGTATTCGTATTCTGGAAGTGACCGACGACATACCGAACGACCCCGTTGTAATACGGAACAATCTTCCTGCAGACCTTCGTGACAAAATCGTCAAAGCACTACTACGGTTTGCCGCCACAGACGACGGTCGAAAAGCTCTAATGGAGATTGCCTCGGTCGAAGGACTCGAGCCAACGACAGACGCCGACTACAGCGAAATGGAACGCATCGTAACCACGTTCTCGATCGACGTCGAAAAAGCTCTGCGCGCCAAAGACCGCCGATAGTTGCGATGCGTTAGCGGCGCATCGACATCAGGGTACGCACAAACGTCGAAAGGCCCTTCGACACACCAGCGACAACGCCAGCCGCGTCCTCGAGTGGTGGGCCAACGCGCTCCAATAAACGCTTCTCGAACGTGCGTACGTCGGTTGCGATTCCAGTTACCGCCTCAACGCCCTTCGATAGCGAAGCCAACTGCTGGTCGGCGCTCGTAGCCGTCGCTTGCAGCTGCTGCATCAGTGTCCGCGAATCTTGCAGGACTGGTAATAGGTCGGCACGCAAGGCGTGGACGTCCTCCGACATCTTCACGACGGCGTCGACGCTACGCTGAAGTTCAGACTTAGCATTGAGCATAAGCCAAGCGGCAACGACGGCGGCAAACGCTAAGGCCGCCAACGCCAAACAAAGGAATGCGAGAAGTACGGGATCCATCGTTAGTCAAGCTCTGAGCGGAATGCATCGGCACCTGCACGCGCAGCTTCGGCCACCTTTTGTGTTCCCGTGGCAACACTTTCCTTTAAGTTCTGCGCCCTTTCGCGAGCATCGCGAAGCACCTGCTCGGCATTCGACATCAGTGCTTCGGCACGGCTGCGCGCCGTAGTTACCAAGCCCTCGGCCTTGGTTTTGCCTTCGTTAACGTAGGTCTCGGCTTGCTCTTCGCCACGGCGGAGGATGTTCTGGGCCTTACCATAGAGTTCTTCTCCGCGATCGGCCAAATCTTGCCGAAGTTCGCGACCACTCTTTGGTGCTGTAAGTAGTGCAACGATGGCTCCAACCGCTCCCCCAACAAGTGCTCCCACAAGGAAGCCTTTCGTGTAGTTATCTTCTTTACTCATATTCGTATAAACCTTGTTTGGTGTCTATGAATTCGGTGGTAACTCGCACCAATGATGCGCGCACTACCAGTTTTCTTGCAACGTAATCGGTTTGCCCTGCGATAGCAGAATGTACTCCGCAAACTCGCGAACAGCGCCGTGTCCGCCATTTGCCCGACACCGAAACACCGCCACAGCGTGAACGGCGGCTACGGCGTCGGCAGGACATCCAGGAAAACCGCAAAGGCCCATAACTGGTACGTCGTTTACGTCGTCGCCAATATACGCAACGTTTTCGAGCGGCACGTTTAGACGCTGTGCAAGCGCAACAAGTGCATCACTCTTGTTTCTGCAGCCAAGCACAACGTTGGCAATCCCGAGCTTTTCAGCACGGCGTTGCACAATCATACTGTTCTCACTCGTGATGATGGCCGTTTTGATGCCGCCCTTGTGCAGGAGCGTTATCCCCATGCCATCTCGAGTCGTAAATCGTTTGAGCTCTTCTCCCTGTGCCGAATAGTACATGGCACTGTCTGTTAGCGTGCCGTCAACGTCCATTACAACAAGTTGGATTGTTCGCGCGGCCGATTGAAGATGAGTTGATTGCATGTTGATTCGTGCTGTCGTAGGTGCAAGCACAAAACTACACACGATGATGTATGACGATTGCTTGACGCGAAACACAGATCTTCGCAGTATGACCCGTTATGTACTGCTGACACTCTCTGTGCCCGAAGAGCAATTTGACCTTGCAAGTGGGCTGATTGCTACCTATCCCCTTGTCGGTATCGAAGAGGGCATGGACGAACTTACCGTGTGCTTCGAGCAAAACGACTGGAACCACGACTGGACAGATGCCATTATTGATGATCTCACTCATGCTGGCGTACGTGTAACGCACATTGCCACGGGCACGGAGGAAGACCAGAACTGGAACGCTGAGTGGGAAAAGACCATCGATCCTGTGCTGGTGAACGATCGAATCGTCATCGTACCCGAATGGCGGGCCGATGAGTATGCCAACGTTCCCCTTCGCCTTATCATCACTCCAAAAATGTCGTTCGGCACTGGCCACCACGCCACCACCCGCATGATGTGTCGCCTGCTGGAGTCCCGCGTGCGCCCTAACGATCATTGGGTAGACGTGGGTACCGGCACAGGTGTTCTTGCCATCCTTGCCGTTCGCTTAGGAGCTGCTTCTGCATGGGGCTTCGATAACAGCGAGTGGTCGGTGCTTAACGCACTTGAAAACGTCGAGCGTAATGGCGTAGCCGATCGTGTTCGTATCGAGCAGGCCGACCTTGAATCGGCAGTCTTACCGCCATGTGACGGTCTTGCTGCCAATCTGTACAGACACCTGGTCATCCCCTATGCGCCGGCGTTTGTGTCGGTTGTACGACCCGGAGGACCACTGCTCGTAAGCGGTATCTTGAAGTATGACATTGATGAAGTCGTTGCCCCCTTCACATCAATCGGCTGTACAGTCGAAGAGATGGAGCAGGAAAGCGAGTGGGCCGCCATTGCGTTTAGAACTCCCGAGCGCCATGAGTCGTGAGTCACGTACCAAGAACGCCTCGATAGCGCCGGTGGTGGGTGCGGTGGCATTTGCCATTGTGTTCGTTCTCCTCGTTATGAACGGCGGTTGGTGCGAGCGCTATGAGCAGCGCATGAGTCGCATTGAACTTCGTAAGCAGGCGTTGGAATCTCAGAGGCGATGATGTTTCGGATTAAGTACCTGCTGGGCAGCATGGCTGTGGTGTTCTCACTCGTATACGGTCTGTTCGGCGTAACATCATGGTTAAGTGCCGACGCATCATACAACGATGTTCTTGTGTGTTTTATCCTTACTACCATTCACTTCATTGCAGGCGTGATACTCTTGCTCAACAGTCTTAAAGACTATCGTCGCGAGAGCCTGCTCATTAATGCTGCCTTCGATCAACTCGTTCGCAAACGCGGCGGCCGAGTGTCTGTACAAGAGCTTGCAGACCTAGCGTCAGTCACGACCGATGATGCTCGTGAATACCTACTTCGTCGATCTCATGAAGCCCCTACGTTTCGCAATGTCGACGGCGTGTCAGACGAGTCGTACGTATTTGGCCGTGGTTATCAGAACAACTAGCCGTTCCGTGCCCCTCCATCACTTGTAGATTTGCATCGTGTCCCGCCGTACCAACCTCACCACGCACGTCGACGCGCTCCAGCGTCATCCCCTGTGTCTTGCCATTGCCGCTTCACTGTCTGCCCCTGCGGGTCGTGTTTCCGTTAAGAACCTCCACGGCTCGGCACGCTCTCTTCTGATTGCAGCCGTTAGTGCGATGTCGGAGTATCCCGTAGTGGTGGTTACACCCGACGACCGCGAGACACAGAGTATTGCTCACGATCTTCGCCAGCTTCTGCCTGCACATCGTGTGTCGGCAATCCAAGCCGCTCAGCGTCATTCGTCGCTCTCCAATACTTCGTCGTTCCACCACGACCACGTCGACGCACTAGCCCGCCTTGCCGCAGGTGATGTGTCGGCTCTCGTGATATCTGCTGCCTTCCTAGCTCGATCGGTGCCCCCTCCTCAACGACTGAAAGGGGCTATGGTGACGTTTGCTGCAGGACAAGAGCTGGACTTTGACGGATTAGCCGTCCAGTTAGCGATCCACGGCTTCGAACGACAAGACTATGTGAGCAATCCTGGTGAGTTCTCCGTTCGCGGTGGCATTATCGATATATTCCCTGCCGGGTGGGATAATCCCCTGCGACTAGAATTTTGGGGGAATACCGTTGAGTCCATACGCGAGTTTGAGCCTTTGTCACAACGTTCGATTCGCGATCACGCGAGTGTGTCGTTTGTTGGTGAGGTGTTCCACGACGACGACGACACCATTTCGTCGTCGGTAGCAGAATACCTACTCTCCAACACCATCCTCGTCCACATTGAGCCCGATGTCGTATTGTCGGCACTGAGTGACCACGCCACATCGGACTCTCTCCAGACACTACAAACGTATCGCACGCTGCTGGTAAATCCGCTTGGATCGAGTGATCACACAGCAACATGTTCACCACAGCCGGCTGTCAATGCCTCCGTCGAACAGCTCGTTCGGCTTGCAGGTTCTTTGCTTCATCGAAACCTTGCAGTGTGGATTGGTGCTGACGGTCAGAAGAACAGTGACCGACTGCGGGATCTCTGTGATGCAATGGCCGATAATGCCGGCGCTGATGACGAAGAACGGTCAGCTCTGTATCACAGAACGATAGCCGACATTGTGTGGGCACCACAAACGCTTAGTCACGGTTTTGTGTGGAACGACGTGGGCGTTGCAGTACTCACCGAACATGAGACGTTCGGCAGACAGCGTGCTCAAGAGGTAACGCGTCGTACACGAGGAGCGCTGTCAATGCGCGACCTACGCCAGCTGCATAGGGGCGAGTACGTCGTCCACGAAGATAAGGGCGTTGGACAGTTCGACGGCCTGCATACGATCACGATTGGTGGTTCGCAACAGGAATGCGTCAAGTTGTTATTCAAGGGTGGCGACGTCCTGTACGTCCATCTCAACTACGTCCACAAACTATCCAAATTCGCAGCCGAAGAGGGGGCACTGCCTGCCCTCTCAAAGCTCGGGAGCGGCGAGTGGGAACGTAAGAAGGCAAAGGCGAAGGGCAAGATTAAGGACATCGCTCGCGACTTGATTCGCCTATATGCGAAGCGCAAGCTAACCCCTGGATTTGCCTACCCGGTTGATACCGTTTGGCAGCGAGAACTCGAAGCTTCGTTTCAGTACGAAGACACACCCGATCAGGCACGATCGACTCTCGAAGTTAAGGTCGACATGGAGTCGGCAACACCAATGGACCGCCTCGTTTGCGGCGATGTCGGTTTCGGTAAGACCGAGATAGCAGTGCGCGCCGCTTTCAAAGCCGCACAGTCTGGCAAACAAGTGGCCGTACTTGTGCCAACGACGATTCTGGCGCAACAACACTACGTGACGTTTCGCGACCGACTGCACCGGTACCCCGTACGCGTGGACGTTCTCTCGCGATTCCGTTCGCGTCAAGAACAGAAAGAAGTACTGGAAGCTATCACGAATGGATCGGTCGACATCGTCGTGGGCACCCATCGACTGCTCAGCAAGGACGTTCAGTTCAAGAATCTCGGCCTGCTTATCATCGATGAGGAACACAGATTTGGCGTTAGTTCGAAGGAGAAGTTGCGGTCACTGCGCGCAAACCTCGATACGCTTACACTTACGGCTACGCCCATTCCGCGCACGTTGAATTTTTCGCTTATGGGTGCTCGTGACCTATCCGTGATTGAAACTCCTCCCCGAAATCGGCTACCCATCATCACCGAGATCCTACAGTGGAACGATGATGTGCTTCGACAGGCCATTCTCGATGAACTTGATCGTGGTGGTCAGGTTTTCCTCGTCACAGATAAAATTGGCGAGATGGAGCGTCTGATGCTACGTCTGCAGATGCTCGTTCCATCGGTGCGTCCCGCCATGGCCCACGGCCAAATGAGCACCGAGGTTCTTGAGGACGTGATGGAGGGATTCCTCGAACGCCGCTTCGATGTCCTCATTGCTACGAAGATCATCGAGTCTGGCCTGGACATTCCGAATGCCAATACCATCATCATTCACAATGCCGACAACTTTGGTCTCGCAGAGCTGTATCAACTGCGTGGTCGCGTTGGCCGGTCGAACACGCAGGCTTACTGCTTCCTGGTGATTCCTCCGGCACACACACTGTCGCGTGTAGCACTCCGACGACTCCAGGCTCTGGAAGAATACACCGACCTAGGCAGTGGTTTCCAATTGGCCATGCGCGACCTCGAGATACGCGGAGCCGGTAATCTTCTGGGCGGCGAGCAAAGCGGATTTATCACCGACATGGGCTTCGAGCTTTATCACAAGATCCTCGACGAAGCAGTCGAGGAACTGCGTCACGAAGAATTCGCCGAGTTGTTTGGTCCTGCGCGTTCGCAACGCTCGTTCGTCAACGAAGACGTTGCCATAGAGCTCGATGTCGACGCTTTACTACCTAGCACTTACATTCCCGCTGATACGGACCGATACGAAGCGTATCGTAAGCTCTACAACGCCACCGAAGAACGTACGATCGATGTTGTGTACGAGGAGCTTCGCGACCGCTACGGTCCCCTACCGCCCGAAGCCGAAGCGCTGTTTTACGCAGTGCGTATGCGTATCGTGGTTATGCCCACGGGAGTCGTTCGTGTTAATTTGTCTAACACGCGCCTTGTCATCGAGCTGCCTCCCGAGTCGCACACTGACTTCTACGACACCCTCTTCCCTCGAATACTACCGTTTACGGTCGAGGTTCGCAACGTTACCTTCGTTCAACAAGGCAAGCGGTTGCTCCTGAACGTCGAGCTGGATGAACGGGAAAAAACACTGCCTATGCTTGAGTTATTCCGTTCGTACGCGTTGAACGATGGTTCATCTGTTTCGACGGACGTTGCATGAACATCCTCGCTATAGAAACCAGTGGTGCAACGTGCGGCGTCGCGGTGTTTAGTCTGGAAGCGGGAGCTGGTAAAATGCTCTCGGTGGTTGAGTCCTGTGTTGGCAATGTTCACGACGAACTTCTCGCTACGACGATCGACAGTGCCCTTCTGATGGCGCGCCTTCAGCTTTCGGCAGTGAATGTCGTGGCACTGTCTGCCGGTCCTGGTTCGTTCACCGGTCTTCGCATCGGTGCAGCCATGGCAAAGGGCTTGTGTTTTGGTTCCGACCGTTACTTCCTCGACGTTGGCACATGTGATGCCTTGGCATCTGCTGCGGCGCCTGTTGCGGCTGTTGGTTCAGTTGAACGCATTGTCACGGTGATTCCTTCGCACCGCCAGTTATCGTATCTGGCTATCTACTCTAACGATGCTTCGAACATTGCTCCGGTTGCTCTCGTCACCGAAGATTCCGTTCGCTCTACGCTAACCACTACAGACCTGGTTGTGGGGCCATCAACAGAACTGTATTCATCAATTGCTCGCACCGTCTCTGGCCTCAATCGTCTCAGTGCACGGTTCGTTGGCTTTGCTGCGTGTAACATGCTTTCTAAAGGGGCATCGTTTTCCGACGTAGCGTTGTTCGAGCCGTCGTACCATCAGCGATTTCCCGACCCGCGCTGAGCGCGGGCTACTATCCGGCCGTTCGAAACGATGAGTACGTCAACAAGGTTCGACCGGCGATAGACGCGTACCACGATACCATTCACTTCGTCGAGGTGCTTTAGACTCTGTCCCGAAAGCAGATAATCGTCGAACTGGTCCTGCGCTACGGCGTCTGCTGTGGCCTCATCGGTAACCGAGGTCGATGCCCCTTGTTCAGTAGCTCCGATGCTTGGTGGTGAGGCAAACATTCGACCGCGATAGTCAATCGTAACGTCGGTATCGGCAATACCTCTTCCTGCCAATACCTCCGGTGCAGCTACTTCGATACTGTCGCCGATTAACGTAAGCATCGGATCACGCCCATACGTACTGTTCGTCTCGGTTACTGGCAACTGTGGGCGCGACCGAGCAGAATCCGAAAGGTTGAACCAATGGTTATGATCGATAGTAAAGGTCGCTGCTGCCGTATTCGGACCAACGTTAACATGCGTCGAAATCTGACCATCAAACACAACGAGGTTATTGCGGAAGACACTGTTACCACAGGGCACAAAGCGTGTTGGGTCGACGGTTTCTTGCAGGATGCGGAATACCCATCGTTGCGGCCGGACGATGGTGTTGTTCACACAGCGCACACGTTCGCAGCCAACATAGGCAAAGGGTGTCACGCCACCAACAAAGAGGTTTGAATGGACAAGAATGTCTGCCGCCTCGTGTGGGGCGTCGGCTGGGCGAAAGAAGGCAAGACCTGTTGATCCGCCTAGGTTGATAGCTCGTTCTCCGGCGTTCGTGAAGGTGCATCGACGGATCGTGATAAAGCGCGTTCCGCCCTTTGCCTGAATGGCGTTCGACCCCATTCGTGCAAAATTGTTTTGCTGGATAATCCCTTCGTGACATCCCACCATGTCAATCCCACTACCACCAGCAGCACCGTCACGCATCACAACGTTTTCAACAAGAAAGGTGTCCAGCCCCGAGAGCTTCAGGTAGTCCACATTACCAGTTGCCTGCATTCCCACAAAGTGTACGTTACGCACTTCGACGTGGTGAGCTGGCTGTGTAATCGTCCCACCATCATCGATGTTCATGGCATTGCCAGTCTGTCCAGACATCGTCAGATTCTCGATACGAACGTATGCTGGTCGAGAGAACTGGAGTCCCCTACCGCCCTCAATCCGCGTTCGTTCAGGACCGCGTCCAGTAATGGTGATGTAGGCATCGGCAGTACCAACAAGCCCCTCCACAGTAGAGGCATCTGTGTGAATACTGTCGGTAAGTAGTACCACATCTCCGGGCTTTGCCGCTAGGCAGGCCAGTCGGATCGTACCGTAGGGATGGCCATTACCAACTCGAAGTGTGTCTGCTAACGTGGCATGAATGCCACCTGCAAGTATGACGAGAATTCCGAACAGCAGACGCATAGGTTTACCTTGTTGAGTTCAGTTGCATCAGAGATCGAATCATACCGTTACGCCGATAGAATAGGGCCAGTTGATGGCGGTACGTAGGCACGTTAGGTGCCAACGATGTGGCCTTCAACATAGCAGTGTATGCATAACACTGCATGCCTTCTTCCTCGTACAGACGCGCTAGGGCGAGTTGTCCAACAGCACTTGTTGTGTCTACGTCCTGCGCAAGCAACGCTTTGGCATCATCGAGCGACTGTTGGGTAGCGTCAGGCATTCGGTAGAGCGAATATTTCTCCGATGTATGACCCGTCCCCTTCTGTGAAACCTGCCAATACACCAGTGCCCCTTGAGGAAGGCGTGTCGAGGGAATAAGGGCTGTTGTATCCGTTGTTTCCATTTGCCACAGAACGTTGTCAGATGCATCAAGGACCGATACCGTGTACACAGACTTAGGACTTTGATGAGCAAACCATGCACAGTAGCATGGCTCCTGCAGCAGTCGTGATTGTAATGGGGTGACAGCCACGATGCCATCCTGTTCGTCAACAATTAGCACATCGGAGAGGTTGAGATACCCTTTAACGACAGGTACTGCTACGCCGTATCGCGTCAATGTGTCGGCAAGCTCAACGTCGTCTCCATCTGCTCGCTCAATGGCACCGGTGGCCTTCATTTTACGTCGATGGCCATCACTCAACTCAGGGGCTTCGTCGATGGTTGTAAGCTCGTCGATTACGTAGGCCAGCAGGCGCTGCGATGTTGATGACGCAGGTTTGGATACCGAGGCACGTAAAGTAGTCAAGGGATAGCGCCCCATCTTTGCAAGTTCAACTACCCTACCATTCGAATGTGCCAACGTCACGTAGCCGTCTTTCCCAACAACAAGGGTATCGCGCCCTCCGATTTTAGCCTTAAGGGGCACCGGCTTACCTTGAATTTGTACACTTCCGCGCTTAGCAAGCACGGTAAAGTCCTGAGTGGCTGGCGATGACGAAACCAGCAGAAGAAATAGAGCAACGACGCACAGAAGCGTATTCATGTAGCGAGAAGAGTTACGATTTCGACGGTGATGAACGCAGGCGGCGACGCATTGCGATTCTAAACCGACGAGCAAGTTTTTTTAATGAGTCATGATAGAGGTCGTGGATCGGTCCCACCAGAAAGATACCGAAGAGCGACAACGTGGGATCGAGTTTGAAGAGATGAGATCCAAACAACCACACAGTGATCCAAAGCAGCAAGACTGACTGAAGGGCCAACAGAACAAGTGCAAGCAGGTCGTACCACGCTTCATAGCGATTGTAGAGGGTGGTAAACAAGAACACATTCAGGATGACAAGAATCAGCGCGAGTATGGCATTCTGCCATGGCTGGAGTGTCGTAACGAAGTCGTCGCGCAGTACCATGGAAATGATATTGGCATGGATGACGGCACCGTACATGTCGGGCAATCCCCTGCCTACGTATTGACCGTTCAGCGGCGTGTAGAAGCGATCCTCGAGGTCGACTTCACCAATGTGATCACCTAGGTAGCCAATCACGACGATCTTATTTCGAAACACCGATGAAGGAGACGTCAGGGGGTCTACATCGTCGACGTCAACGTGGGTGAATGACTCCAGATTACCAACGTAGTGTATAGTCTCGGTGGGTAAGCCACGTGCGAGGGCACGCTGTGTAGCTGTAGAATCAAACAGCTGCGTTGCAGCTAGTGCAAACGACAGTACGGTATCGCCATCTAGAACCTCCAGCAGGCTTGTTTCGCGGCATGTGCGCACAAGGTCCTCGCCTTCAGTAACAAGGTTGCAGTAACCCAATGAAGCTGATGTTTGGGTGCCAAAGAACGGGAGACGGACCGTCGTTACTTGATCGTCGTCGTCGGCATCATCCGACGCCACAACGCGAATCCCCATAACGAATCGTGGGAACTGCCTTATGGCAGCAACTAACCGACTGTCCATGGCCGAGTCTCGATCGCGCTCAAGAAGAACATCTAGTGCGATAACGGCCGGATTGCACGACGCGATATTCTCAATGATGGCAGCGATGCGATCCCTATTGCTTGCGCCAATGTTAACAACCACGACGTTCGTGTCGTACGCGAAGCGGTCTTCGTTCCGAAAGTGACTAAAGGCAAGGTCGGTTACGTCCAAGTCTTCGATTACCACTCCGATGGGATTCAGGAAGTCGACATTTCTTGGCACTTGAAACAGCGCGAACGACGCCACCACCACGGCAAGCGTGATGAGCAAGTTGTCGACAAGGGTCATGCGAAACGTCTTGGGCATTGTTCGGCAAACCTACATGATTCCGCTTCGATTTGGCGCACAACGTTGTCGTCTTGGGGTGTAGCTGCCGCGGTGGTGCTAGTTTCGCAGTTCGGTTAACATCCCTCAACAGCAACGTCACCATGATTGAACGATACACGCGGCCCGACATGGGCGCCATTTGGTCCGACCACAACAAGTACTCCATTTGGTTGGAGATAGAAGTCCTTGCCTGCGAAGCCCAGGCCGAACTTGGTGTAATACCAAAGGAAGCTGCTGAAGAAATACGAGCGAAGGCAGCGTTCGACGTTCAACGCATCCTCGAAATCGAAGAGATTACCAAGCACGACGTCATTGCCTTCACAACGAACGTAGCCGAATACGTTGGACCTGCTTCACGCTTCGTCCACCTTGGCATGACGTCGAGCGACGTTCTCGACACGTGTCTTGCCGTACAACTAAAGCAAGCCGGAGAGTTGATTCTGGCTGACCTCGAAACGTTTAAGGACATTCTTGCCCGCAGAGCCGTCGAGTTTAAGACGACCGTCTGTATTGGCCGATCGCACGGTATTCATGCAGAGCCAACAACGTTCGGACTAAAACTCGCGTTATGGTACGAAGAGTGCAAACGCTCTATTGAGCGCATGAAGCGCGCTATCGACGTCATTTCGTTCGGTCAGATATCGGGTGCTGTAGGCACATTCGAGCATCTTTCGCCCGAAGTCGAGGCCTATGTGTGCCGCAAGCTTGGCTTGAATCCCGCGCCAGTGAGCACGCAGGTTATTCAACGTGATCGACATGCCGAGTTCCTCTCTACACTTGCAATCGTCGGTGCTTTTCTTGAAAAGATAGGCGTTGAGATACGTCACCTCCAGCGCACCGAAGTGCGTGAGGCCGAAGAGTACTTCTCGGCTGGGCAAAAGGGATCTTCGGCGATGCCGCACAAGCGTAACCCCATCATCAGCGAGCGACTGTGCGGCTTGGCGCGTTTACTCCGGGGGAATGCTATGGCGGCTATCGAGAACAACGCCCTGTGGCATGAGCGTGATATCTCGCACTCATCGGTCGAGCGCGTAATCTGTCCCGATTCTACGATCGCACTCGACTACATGCTGCACTTGGCATGCGGCCTTATCGACAAACTGGTCGTTTATCCCGAAGCCATGCTTCGGAATCTTCGGCTTACACATGGACTACCGTATTCGCAAACGGTGCTGCTAGCTCTCGTCAAACGCGAAGTGTCGCGCGAAGACGCGTATCGGATTGTTCAGCGCAATGCTATGAAAACGTGGGACACAGGCACTCCGCTTCGCGAAACTCTCGCCGAGGATCCAGAGATCACTGAACGATTGACGAGTCAAGAGCTAGACGATATCTTCGGCAGCGTTTCGATGTTACGCAACGTCGACACCATCTTTGCACGATGCGGGCTGTAATTCTAGTAGCGCTGGTAGGCGCATGTGTTGCTGGGCAGCTACCTGCGCAGGTGCGTGGTCAGGTTCTCTCGGAACAATATTGCGGCTCGTGCCATGTGCGGCCCGATCCGGGTGTGCTCGACAAAGCAACGTGGACGTCGAAGGTCTTTCCGATGATGCGTCAGTACATGGGCCTCGACCCCAAGCCCGATCTTGGCAAGAACGCCCACGATCTTGCAGCGTTATATCCGGCCCATCCAATGATGACCGAAGACGATTGGTTCGCGGTTGCATCCTGGTACGTCGACAACGCCCCGCAGCGCTTGTCTGCTCCCAATCGCCCGCCTCTAAACGTGACGTCACGCTTTCGCATCGACACTACACGTCGAGTTTTGTCGATGCCCCCTATGGCAGTAATGACCATTCAGGCACCCGGAGTTGGCGGATTGGCTATTGGCCATGCAATGAAGGGAACCATCACGCTTGTTCCTGCTTCGGGCCGGCAGTCGGAGATTGTTGTTGGTGGTCCTCCGGTTTCGGTGGCAACGATTGGAGGGCAATGGTATATTGCCAACATGGGCAATCTACTACCGCACGACTCTGCTGTTGGTAGTATCGTACGTTGGAATCCTAAGCAGCCGCAGAGGGGTGTGCAGACCGTTCTTCGGGGGCTGCGGCGCCCAACACACGTCGTTGCTGCCGATCTTAACGGGTCGGGCCGCGAAGATCTTGTGGTCTGTGAGTTTGGCAACCGAATTGGCCGCTTTGGCTGGTACGAAAACACGGGCAAAGCGTGGAAGTACCATCTGCTTGCCAACCAACCTGGTGCGGTGCGTTCCGAGGTTGTTGACATAGACGGAGATGGACGTCTCGACATCGTCGTTCTTATGGCTCAATCAATGGAAGGAATCGTTGCCTATCGCAACCTAGGTCGTGGTAGATTCGAGGAGGTCGTGCTCTTGCAGTTCCATCCTGCCTTTGGTGCCTCATCGTTCCAGTTTGCAGATCTCGACGGCGATGGAGTAAAGGAACTCATCGTTACGGCTGGCGACAACGGAGACTATGAAGACCCGCCGCTAAAACCGTATCATGGTGTGTATGTGTATTCGCGAGGGGCAACTGCGTGGACCTACACACAATCCACCATGCTTCCTCAGCATGGGGCCTATGGCGCTCGGGTCTTTGACGTTGACCTCGACGGCGACCTCGACATCGTCAGCTTTAGTTTCTTTGCTGACTACTCAGCACAGATTCCAGATGCCGCTCTGTGGTGGGAACGTCAGTCCGACGGTACATACCTACCCCACGCACTACCGGGGATGGTTAAGGGGCGCTGGCTTACCATGGCAACACATGACGTCGATAACGACGGCGACGTTGATGTCATCCTCGGTAACGCCGCCTTTGGCCCAGGTTCGGTTCCGCCAGACCTTCAGCAGACGTGGGCGTCGGGTAGCGACATGATACTGGTCTTGGAGAATCGAACGAAGTAGCTACCGCCGTATGACGGGAACGACAAACTGGCCTGCACCGTCGTGAATCAGCCACCACATGATAGCCGGTTGATGGACGGCACGAGATGTGACGGCGTTGCCGCTTCGCTGTTCAAATAGCTCGAGCTGCCTTCCAAGGGCATCAATCGCAAAAACTCGTCGTGATGCCGAAGCCGACCACGTAAGTGCCCCGCCTTCGACTGTGACGCCTGTAGGCAACGTTGTACCGTCAAACAAACGGTCGCCACCCTCTTGGCAAACGTCTTCGTTCGTAGCCGTACCCTCGCGAAGTACTAGGCAGTCGGTGACGTCTGTTGTCGTCGAACAGTCGGTCACACGCAATGCACTGGAGGTCTGATTGCCTAAAGCACCGATAGCCGGTACATCGACAGTAGCTTCGCCGATAAACGTCGAGTCGATCGTCAGAGCAATCGTTGTATTGATGGTTCCGGCAGACCGATTTACAGCAAAGTCGGTAATACGCCCCGGAATGCTCCCGTCAAGCTGTCCACTTGGTACGGGTACTATGCAGGTGCCGTTTGTCTGTAATTGAACAGTCACGTCGATGTTTTCAAGTCGACGTTCGGTAGATATAACTCTAAGCGTAAGCACGACGTTTTGTCCAGGACGATACCGAATGTCGTCGACAGCCATTTGAATCGGAGCCCCTTTACGATAGCTATTAATTGTGATGGTGTCTGATGATCCCAAGCAACCATCTTCGGAGGTAACAACAGCCCAATAGCGTCCACCACGGCGGACAGTAAGAGTCGCTCCCGTTGATCCGTCCGACCATTCTATGGACTGACCGACATCGCTGGCTGAAATGGTGATTGCATCGTTGATTGACTCCAAGTCAACGCGTGGGGCGGAAAGTCGCGGCGTTGGAGTACGGCCAGGTCGAACCGTGGCCATGGCAGACCCTTGACAACCGTTAGTCGATGAAACGGACACGCTAATCTGACCAGAGTCGCGAATGACCGTTGTACGACTGGTGCTTCCGTTTGACCATAGGTAGGAATCGAATCCTTCGCCAGCGTCAAGCTCGAGGCTATCTCCGAGACACAACGGTCGCAATCCACGAATCAAAGGAGTTAGCGAGTCGGAGACAGTTACATCAAGCTGAATTTGTTGTGGACATCCACTTGTATCCGTAAACGAAACCGACAGTCGCACGATGCCAACGTTCGACCACGTTGTGTCGATTGTTGACGCCGTATATGATCGTGTACCGAAGGTCGACGAGACGTTCCATCTCGGAATGTCAGCCGTAGCAATCGGGAGAGAATATGAGACGGGCTGACCAATGCACGGACCGCGGGGGCCTGCTACTAAGGTCGAGTCTTGACGAGGGCGCACACGAATGCGAAGCGTGTCGAACACTTCGCATTGCCCTCGAACCGACATTGCAGCAACGATGAACGTATCGCTGATGATTGGAACGGTACGCGTTGTAAACGAAGTTGGGTTTTCGACTAAGCCCGACGGACTCCACCGCACAGATGTAGCGTTAGTGACGGTTGCGATAACGAATTCATTAGGGCAAATCAACGTGTCGCGTGGCACGAGTACCGGTCGTAAAACTGTGTCACGACTCTGGCGAAGTGGGCCAACAATCACAATCTCGCCAATCTGGCCGCTCGTTGCGTCAAGGTGGCGTTCACCAAAGCACTGGAAGAGTTCCGGTTGATTCTGACCGTTCGAGCCGAAGTCCAGATTCGAGAAAAAGTTGCCAGAAAGCAGCCGCCGATTGACAGGAATGCCAATTAGACCTCCGCCACCGCCGCCGCCCGGGGCATAACATGCTAAGCCAAAGGGGAAGGCCATTCCACCTTCTCCTCCTCGAACATCAACCGTAACGTTGCCAACAATCGTATCAACGTCGAGGATTACCATGCCACCGCTGCCTCCTCCTCCTGCGCCATCGCCACGAGTGGAGTCTCCCGCCAATCCACGTGCATCAATACGCCGAGCACCAGTACCAACGATGGCTTTAGCGCTAATCAGGACGAGTCCCCCACCATTTCCGCCCTTACCTCCCAAAAAGTCATTCTGATGACCGCCACCGCCTCCACTCCCTAGTATCAAGCGTAGGGTTGTGTGGTCCAGCAACAGCGGGTATCCACCGATACCTCCAGCGTCAAAGCGACTGTACTCAGTCGTCTGACGTCCCCCCGTACCTCCTCGTGACACCATTGCCCCACCGCCACCGCCGCCATTACCTGCGTTGCCACCACCACCGCCACTGATAGCTGGGGCTTTGCCACATGCGCGGCGACTGGGTAGGCGTACGGGACCTTCTCCCTTAAACCCGCCCCGACCATCATCGGCATCAAGGAACATCTGCGTGATGTTAGAGTCCGCCGTGTTTCTGCTAGACGCACCGCCACGAAATCCACTGCCCCGTACGCCAATGTCGTGATTCAAGAACAGCGTGTCGGAGCATTCGATAACCAGTATCCCGCCCGACCCTCCGTTCCATGGCTGAACTTCCAAAGGGGCATTGGTACGCAGCGAGCGTCCAGAGACGATGCGTATACACTGGACGTGATTCGCAACATCGAATCCTGCATCAATGGGATTACGCATCGTTACCGAAGAGACATCCGATCCAGTTACCGTGTTCAGTTGGTACAACCCAACGTTGTTGGCACTCAAGGGTTGTCCGGCAAAGGGCGACTCGTTCGTGTCAATCGTAGCACCTTTCATTTGTACGAGCATGACGCGGTCGCCTGGGCGGTAAGCAAAGCCATTTGGGACTGTAATGGAATTCGTACAGGTGTCAATCCGCGTTACTTCGCTATAGCGTTGGGCATCGCCCCCTACGAACGTTGGTGGTTGGCTACTCAGGGTGCCAACTAGAGTTGATGCAAGGGTAATGAAGGAGAACAACATCCGCTGGAGCATCATGGAATGTACGAAATCACGCGCCATCGTTGGCCGATGACGTCGTACCAGAATGTTATGGCCCCCTCGTCGGTAATGATGATGTCGTTTCCAAACGGCGACCGTAGACGCTGCTCTGCGGGTGCACCGATGTCCTCATGCACAATGGTCAACTGGTTGGCGATATTGATGAAGTGAACAATGACAGGATGGTTAGGAACCGCCATGCCAATCAAGCGCGATCCCGCTTGCGATGAAGAGGCTACAACCACGTTGCGGTTTCCCAACTGGTTGATAATCTGGTCGCCTGGTTCAAACTGGAGGTAAACCGATGCAGCTACGGGCATCCAGCCAAGTTGAAATGTATCGTTCTGACGTCCAATAACGCCTAGTGTGAAGCCAACATCGGGTGGCTCGGATGGCCACCGGTATTTCCATTGTCCGCTGTTCGGACCTAGAATCGTTGCCGATGCCGATGTACGGCCACGTAGTGTTAGTCCACCACTAATGCGTGCATCATACATCCACGTCGTCGATAGATTATCGTCGAGAAGACCTTCTGTAAATGTCCACCCTCCTGCGGGCCGGTCGTGGAAGGTACTACCTATATAGGTATCACCACGACGAACTGCAAGGGCTAGACGTCCACGTCCTGTGTCTGCTTCGACAAGAGCGGAAATCGCTGCTGTTGTGCCGGCGCCCGACGTAGCAGCCCTTGCTCGTAGGCCCACAACAAGCCCTCCGTGTGATGATGCAATAGACGTTGCTTCGGCTTCTACGCCAATACTAAGTGTGTTCGTTCCCCCGGTACCGCTTCGTAGTGCTTCGCCACGAACTCCTGTAACGACGTCTGCGGCGATGTTGCTTGCCGTTGCCGCATATCCGAAGACTCCTGTGCGTGGACGGTGGTCTGGATCGACGAATGAACCACTGCGGCTTATCCCAAGAAGGCCTAGGCCTTGAGTGTTAGCTCGAAAAATTCCAGCTATATGTCCGGAACCCGCAGTTGTTACCTCGATACCGATGTTAGGTGGCATCGTAGAGCCGATGTCTATCCCCTTACCTCCGCCGGCACTCAGGGAGTTATACCGAAGTCCCGTTCCACCTGTCACGTCGACGCCAGTGAGCAACGTAGGCCTTCCCGATCCCGTTGGGCCTCCAATTCGGATTCCAACGCCTGTACCATTAGCCGCTGATGTAATGGCAATGCCAGCTCCGATACTGCCCGACTCACCAACATCGCGGATGCTGAGCCCTGTTGTTGAGTCGGCAAATCGCATGTCGATTGTCACTCCTGTGGCTACGCTTCCTGTGATGGACCCTATGCGAATGCGTTCGGATGTAGATGCAGCTATGCCGTTGCCAACACCAAGGCGTAATGGTAGTGAGACGTCGCCAGAACCCGATAATTCCAAGCCAAGAAGTACTCCGCCCGGACCAGTATACAACCGCAATGGCTGCGGGATGGGGCTTGCATTGACGATAGATAGTGGCTGCACGGCAGATGAGCCAACGTAAGCCCCATTGAGTCCGTCCCATACGCCGAGCGTATCAAGATCGATACGCCCGGCGCGGAACGTTTGCGCATGGAGCTCGACGGCGAGCACACAAGCGGGCAGCAGCGCGGCTACAAACCGAAGCTGCCATGCGCTATGGATGGGGGTACGCTCCATCGTTATTGCGGAATGACTGCCCAGGTGATTCGGTCGGCAGTGGTTAGATCCGTCGAGGTCTCGACGGTAATCGTGTTGGCCACATCATCGATTGCCGTTATGGTGTAGGCGATTGTTGAACCGGCAGGTCCACGCACGCTTACAAGGGCAACGTCACCGGGTTGCAAGTCGTAGCCAGTCGTTGGGATGACGTGGACGAAGCCAACGCCGGGAGGAGCAAACGTGCCTCGACCCATGAACGACTGCGGCGAAGCCCATTGCATCGTGCCTGCTGGCGTTGCTGTTAGAACCATGCCGTCGGCAGCAGGAGCTGATGCGGGAAGCGTGTAGGTAATGTCGGCAGACTGAGCCTGAGCGCGAAAGCTCGTTGTGTTCGTTCCGTCTGCCAGTGGTTCGGCAAACGTGAGGAGCGACGCCGTACCACTACTTGACAGTCGCAGGTCGCCAGCCACATCGACAAAGCTCGACGGTGTGCTTGTGCCGATGCCGATGCGTCCTTGGCCAGGCCCCGGAACACCCAGTATGCGCAGTCGCTCTTGCCCATTACTTGCCAATACTACGTCTTGAGCGTTGCTCGTACCAAGGTACTGTTGCCCTACGGCAGTGCCACCTGTGGTAATCGACGAGCCTTCTAGGCCCCAATAACTTGCTTCCGACCACCGAAGTGTTGCCGTCGAACCCGTGATAGCGTCGATCGTGAGAACTTGACCGACGCCCCCTGTCGATGAAGGTAGTTGGATGGTATACGGTGTGACACCTGACGTCGGTGTAGTGAGTGAAACCGACTGAGCGGAACTGTTCCGCAGGTTGAGGGTTCCAGTTGTGAGGCTCTGCGCAAAGATCGAGACGGTTGCAACGGCAACGAACATCGCCGTCAGCGCGATACGAATGACGAGATACATGAATGAACTCCTTCTAATTGGGTTTGTGAATGAGAATGATGGTTGGCTAGGGACGGTAAGACCATCGAATGTGGTCGTCAGGCGTTAGCACAGCGGTACATCGAAGTTCAACGCTAAGTCGTGCAGCGTCGTATGCCACGATGTCGACCCCGACATGACTGCCGTCGGCAGTGGCGACATCGACTCTGAGATCGTGAAGATGCCTGAGCGGAGCCGGGAGTTGGAGGAAATACGTGGCCGTCCTTGCATTGCCAACCATGGTGCCTTGATGGAGCGTGTCGGCGCCACCAGTTGTGAACGTGAAGACGCTACCCCTACGTTGCACGTTGATTCCTCCCTCGCCAACGAGCCAAACGTTCCCGGCGACTTCGTTGATGCTTGTTACAACGCCGGTAACGTTGGGTGAGAGTCGTTCGGCTACCTCGGCTCGACGGGCAGCAAGCGCGAGCGGCACGGGCGTGACAACTAGACGTGGCTGACGTTCGGTCTGGCCGTTGAACGTTATACCCAGATAGCGTGCGCCTCGTAGCCACACGACGTCGGGTATTGGTTGCATTCGTCCCAACGGTATCAACGCAACAGAATCTCGCACATCGATTGTCTGTGACTCCGAATGGAGAATATCGTCACCTACTGGATCGGCATACCACCGCACAGTTACCGGGTATGCTCCATTGGCAGGAACGTCGTTGACAAAACGATAAGTAACCACCGTACTTGCGTCGATTTGGGCAATCGCCCAATTCGGAATAAGCAGCAGGAGAACGAACGTAATGTTGTACACAGAAGTCACGGTCACATCAAGGATTCGTGGTGCCAACCCATCCGATTGGCCGGCAGATGTCCTTGTGTCGCGACGGGGTAAAAACGTGACACTTACGCCACGCCAACGTTCAATCTCTATCCCAGACTACCAGTGAACCGTAGGATAAAACCGACTACATAGATGCAGAGTCCTACCATCCCAACAACACGGTGCCGACGGGTCTTCGCCGGACAAAATGGCATAGCCAAAAGAAGTGCCGTGGCAGCTATCACGTCTGGTCCCATGTCTGCCACAGCAGCAACAATCCCCGTTGTTAACGCCATTGCAAAAGCAGCGTGATGCAAATGTCCAAACGATGTGCCTCTCAACCACGCCGTTATGCCAAGACCAGCAGTCGCGATGTAGCATACTGCCGAAACAAAAAACCACACGGTCATGATGCCGGTGCGCCTAGCTCGTCGATAACAGCCAAGAGTCTCCTCATATCCCTTCCAGTTGCCCGCATCAAGAGATCCTCAACCATGCGCAGTCGCTCCTCCATTCCTTGGTGAAAGGGGGCATCGTGTAACGCATTGGCGGTATAGTGCCCTACAATGGTCGTCGAAATCCAGCGATACTCCGCTATCGACATCATCGACTGATTAAACTCTCTGGCAAGAGTCTTTGAGCGAACATGTTGCGCTACACCCTCGCGGCGAAACACCGAGTCAATCCTAGCTATCCGCAACGCAAAGCCAATCTGCGCAGATGATGGGAATCCGTGCGATGGAGGCACAAACGACTTGCGATTAATAATAGCCGTCGTAAAGGACGACGCCGTATCAATCGTGAGAGCTGTGCCTATCGACATCTCTGCTTTATGCAATTGGTCGCGAGCGGTTAAGCCAAGGATAACAAGCGCGATACCAACGCAGGCGATGAATATCCATCTGCCTGGACGTCGAAACCGATGCGATTTAGACTGCTCCATCGGAGGCAGAAGCTCGATCTTCGAACATCGCATCAACAAATGCTTGAGCATTGAACACTTGCAAGTCGTCGATACGTTCGCCAACGCCGATAAACCGAACAGGAAGTTGCATCGCGTCAGCGATGGCTAGCACAACGCCTCCCTTTGCGGTGCCATCAAGCTTCGTAAGGACGAGTCCAGTTATCGGGGCTACCTTCGTGAACTCGCGCGCTTGCTGCAGGGCGTTCTGACCAGTAGTTGCGTCAAGTACCAAGAACACCTCATCGGGCGCCGTTGGTTTTACCTTCTTCATCACACGACCAATCTTCTCGAGCTCCTGCATCAGACCTTGCTTATTATGCAGTCGCCCCGCAGTGTCGATGATTACGACGTCCGAGTCCCGAGCAATGGCTGCCTTAAGCGTGTCGAACGTGACGGCCGCTGGGTCGGCACCCTGTTGTTGCTGTATCACCTCGACACCGGCCCGTTCTGCCCAGACCTCTAGTTGCTCGTTCGCAGCAGCACGGAAAGTGTCGGCCGCACCGATAATGACCTTCCGACCCGACTGCCGATACGTATGCGCCATCTTCCCAATGGTCGTAGTTTTTCCAACACCATTAACACCAATCACCATAATGACGAAGGGACGTTGCTCGGCACCGAAGGTAAAAATGGCATCGTTTTCGCCCGAAGGTGTCGACACGAGTAAGCGCTCAATCTCCTCCTTGAGGACAGATGTGATGACCTGTGCGTCTTCCAGATTCTCGTCACGAACGCGGATCTTAAGACGGTCAATAAGCTTTTCAGTCGTCTGAAGTCCGACGTCAGATGTCAGCAGTATCTCCTCGATCTCGTCGAGCAAGGCCGCATCAATCTTACGTCCTGCAAAGAGAATCGACTTGAGTCGACTAACAAACGATGTACGCGTCTTCTCGAGTCCTTCGCGCAGACGGTCAATGTTCAACGCTTCCGAAACCGTACCAACGGCAGTCTGAATCGTGCTTTTGATTTTGTCGAAGAATCCCATAATCACTCTGCTGCTATCGTTGTACTGTCGTGTCTTCCCGAAGAATATCGGCGAGGCGTCGCCCATAATCGTACAAAGATACGGCCATGGCTGTGCAGCTGGTAACCATGAGCACATCAACCACAACAGAACGATCGACCATTGCCACAACACCGGTTAGGGCTATGAACGATACCGCAATCTTGCCACTCCACAGCGATGGCAGCACGCGCTTGGTAACACGGGTAGCCACAATGCTGCCAAGCAGAATCACAACATCTCTCGATAGCACGACAAGCACAAACCACAACGGAAAACGTTGGGTTACGAGCAGGGCCACCATCACACCACCTACAAGCACCTTGTCTGCAACGGGATCAAACACCATACCCCATTCACTTACTGTTCCCGTCTTGCGCGCAACAGCGCCATCAAGCCAATCCGTAAATGCTGCTACTATACAGAGCACCATGGCCTCTGCACCGCGCTCTTCCAGCACCAGGTACACGATGGGTACGGTAAGTATCAGTCGCACGATACTCACAACATTCGATAGCGTTATAACTGGTCCGGTCATGTTATGTCGACAAGCGCGATCGAATCGCAATAACACCAATCATACTACAACTTGTTAGTAGCCCCGCCACCATGCCCTCGGCCCCCGCTAGATAAGGGGCATCTGCAATACGCTGTGCGACAATTGCAAGTATAGACATGGCTGCGGGTGCAATGATAAGCCACCCGCCTAACCGACGCACCCTGTTACGCCATCGCGAAAAGCCGATAAGCGTTGTCGGTAAAAACGCCGGGACTCCAACAGAAGCTGCATAGAACAGAAGGTCGACCACACTTGGAACGGCACTAGCCAAGGCGATGGCAGCCATGAACACGAGGATCAGTCCCAAAGCATAGCGCCAACGACCTCCAAACCATGATGGTAACAGATCATGCGAAAGCGTCGCTCCAGCCGCCAACGCATAGCCATCAAGAGTGCTCACGATGGCGGAAACAACTCCTGCAACAAACAGGCCCTTGTAAATCGGGGGTAATACTGCTTGTGCCAGAACGAGGTAGGTATCTATCGGTCGATCTATCGAAAGAAAGGCCATGGCGTAAAGGCCCGTTGACAACTGTAAGATGTCAAACAGTATCCAGAAGGCCACACTAATGATGACGCCGCGCTGCGCTGTGCGTGGAGAGCCGACTGCTGAAATGCGCTGATGTACGTTAGGGTCCACGAACGTCTGCAATGCGATGAACCACCACGCAATAATCATGGGCCATCCTAGCGTTCCTGGCACATCGAACGCCGACGGAGCAAGTTCGTCTATGAGAATGCGAGGTCCACCGAACGTGAACCAACATGCCGCTAGCAGCACTCCAAAACCAACGAACATAGAAAGGAACTGAACACCATTGGAAACAGCATGCGAGCGAAGTCCACCACGAATCACGATGCTTCCGGCAACCACAGTGCCGATAACCATCGATGGTACGGTTCCCCACCCCGTCATTCCATCGACGAACGTCCCAAGCATCAGTATGTAGGCAGCAGGTATCGTCATCGCCAACATCACAATACTTGCAGCGCGACGCACAACTGGTCCATACATCGATCCCAGCATGTCGGGTATGCTTACAGCGCGAAGTCGATGGTACCGTGGTATGAACCAAATCGCGTAGACAATCGCTGCGAGGTAATACGGCAGACCAAAGCAGAAGATCATTGCGATACCATGGCGTACGATGAACTCCCCGCTACCTAGAACTGCGCCATACCATGTGGCAACCAGACTTACCACGAACAGTGGGAGTGTAAGCGCTCGACCAGCAAGGATGTACTCACGCGCTGAGCTCAATCGCGAAGTGGCATGCGATGTCCCCTTCAAGCCAAGAACAATGGTGACGGTGAGTATCACAACGACGGTGACAAAATCGTACGGCGACAGAGTTAGTATCATGTGTCGAGGAGCCGTCGCAGAAACGACCTACGGTGAAGTTCGCATAGGCCGTGTTGTTGCACCATAGCAAGGTGGTGGCGCGTGCCGTATCCGACGTGTCTATCGAAGCCGTACATCGGAAAAGTCTGATGGTATGTGTGGCGCATCAAGGCATCGCGATAGGTCTTTGCAATGATTGATGCCGCAGCAATCGATACCGAGGTCGCGTCGCCTCTAACGATACATGTGCTTGGGATGGAATGCGGCTGAAATCTGTTTCCATCTACAAGCAAATGGTCGGGCTGTAACGGCAAAGCGTCGACGGCGCGGTGCATTGCCAGAAAGGTAGCGTTCAGAATATTCACACGGTCGACGTCGCCTGCACCTATCGCCGCAACACCAATGGCAACGGCGGTACGACGAATGCACTCGTCTAACTCTAGGCGGCGCTTCTCTGATAAGACCTTGGAGTCGGCAAGACCTTCTGGCGCAGAATACGGCTTAAAGATAACTGCCGCGGCAACGACAGGGCCGGCGATTGCTCCGCGGCCAACCTCGTCGACACCTGCAACGAGCTGACCACATTGCCAGAAAGGAAGTTCGAATCTTGTGTTAGCACCGCTCTTCATAGAGCGGCAAACCTACGACTTCGTGATGAGCTTAAGGAACTCTGCACGAAGCGACGCATTGGTGGAAAGCTCTCCGCGCATCACAGATGTCGTCATTTCCGAGCTGTCGTGCGCCTCTACGCCGCGGGCGATCATACAGTAGTGTTTGGACGAGATAACCACACCCAACGCAACGGGATCGAGCAAGTCGACCAGAAAGTCCGCAATCTGTTCGCCAAGCTCTTCCTGTATCTGGCCACGCCTCGAGAACCACTCCACAATACGTGTGAACTTGCTTAGGCCAATTACCTTGTCGCGAGGGACGTAACCAATGGCACACGTTCCGTTGATAGGCTGCCAATGATGCGAGCAGACGCTCATAACCTTGATACCCGAACTGATGACAAGCTCGTCGACGTGCTTGCGATTTGGGAAGACCGTAATCCGAGGGGGCTGGGAATATCGTCCACCGAACAGTTCGTTTACCCACATGCGAGCCAAACGGAATGGCGTGTCGGTGCTGTTCGGGTCGTTACGGTCGATACGGAGGATGTCCAACACCTCGGCAAACTTGTGCTCAAGAGCACGAATCATGGCTTCACGTTCGGCCTCATCGATCGGGAGGTTTCCATTGGCATCAAACAGTGGATGCCCACTAGATGACGTCCGAGGATATAGGCCCTTCGACAGTAAGTGGTGTTCTAATTCAGCGTCGTCGAGATCGACGAGAGAGAGGATGTTCTTTTCGTTATTCATCATACGTTTCAAAGCACCGAGGTTAGATGTGTTTGAACTTCCGCTGCGGTCCACCGTGGAAGCTCGACGGGCGCGCCGAAGTAGTCGCATAGGTTTTGATCGGACTCAAACAACCGTATGCTATGCAGCGTACCGGAAGGTAGACTTGGTTCGAGCTCTTGCCAAAACGCAATGCAAAGGTTCTCGACCGTGGGGATGATACCACGCAGGAAGTCCACGTCGTAATTCAGGTGCTTATGGTCCACCTTATCTATGATAACCCGATCCAGAATGTCCTTGAGGATCTTGAGGTCGATCACGTATCCCGTTGCTGGGTCGGGAATGCCTCGAACCGTTACTTCAAGCGTGTAGTTATGACCATGTCCAAGCAGGTTGTTGCACTTATCGAAAACGCGCTCGTTCTGTTCGTCGGTGAACGTTGGGTTGTACAACCTGTGAGCGGCGCTAAAGTGTGCCTTGCGCGTGACGTACACCATGGGAATTCGTGAATCGTTGTAGTACAGATGCCGGCGGGCGATAACCTCGATTGTACATCTCAGGTTCCCGTGGCGAATGATTGACGTACAAAGTTGGATATTTGCGTTCGATGAAACACCATCACAACCCGATGCTGCAGACACTGCTTTTCGCCTTGGCAATTAGCCTTATGACGTTGCAGGCATGCACAACACCTCAAACCTCGTCGACGAACACGACGCCAGATACGCGTACGCACGACGTGTCGTCCGGCGATGAGCAAGAAGTGCTTACGTCGTTAGCTACTGGCGTTTCGACACTTACCCTCTCTGGAACCATGTCTATAGACGGTACGATGTCGCTATCCGGCCTACCGTTCCTTGCCACCATGGTCGAGCGCGACTCCTTTCGCATCACCATGAGTGGCCCGATGGGCATCACCGCCGCTCGCCTGTTTAGTACGCCTTCGTACTTCACGCTTGTGAACTACTTCGAGCAGTCCGTGATGGATGGCAATCCAGCCTCGAAGGAGCTAGCAGAGAAGCTTCCCTTCCCTATTTCGGTCCCCGAGATCGCCAGTCTGATTCGCGGCGAAGTGCCAGGCAGCCCAGCCCGTTTCACCCGTCAATCTGCCCGTGCCGACGGTCTCATCCTTTACCGCGCTGGTGGAGAAGGGGGCGTCGAGTTTGCTCTCATCGACGCTCAGCGGCGTGTCCTTAAGCAGTATCAACGTAAGAACGCCGCCGGTGCCCTTCTGCTCAACGTTACGTTCGACGATATACGCTCGGTAAACGGTCGCGCCATCGCCCATGCCGTCGATGTTGCAGTCGATGAAAAGCGCCAATCAATGCAGTTTCGTATCGACAAAGCGGCCGTGAATGAACCCGTGCAGGACCGACTATCGGTCGACATTCCCGCTTCGTTTCGACGTACCACCTTCCGGTGACCTCATTCCAACGGACGATCTTTTTCGGCTTCATCGCCGTACTGTGTTTGGCCCCGTGCAGGCGCATGCGTGCCGCTGATTCGCCGGACGAAGCCGATACCACGCGTGTGCGCAACTCGGGGGTCGATACTGTTGTGGTATTCAGTGCCAAGGACTCGGTGCATTTCAGCGTTTCGAAGCGACGGATGCGCCTGCGAGGCGATGCCGACGTTACGTTCCGAACGCAGCGCCTTGAAAGCGAAGTCATCATTATGGACTTTGGTCCGTCGACGATGCGTGCCGAAGGCATGCGTGATTCTTCCGGGCGACTCTACGGCGTACCGTTGTTTACGGATGCCGGCGAACAATACGCCGGACAAATCATCGAGTACAACTTTGCTTCGCGCCGAGGCCGCGTTGTGTACGGCGAAACTGAAGTCGACGGTGCCTTCTACTACGGGTCGAAGATTAAGCGCGTGTCCGAGAACGTTGCTTTTGTTGAAGACGGATGTCTTACAACGTGCGACGCACCGCACCCACATTTTTACTTCAAGGCACCAGAAATGAAGGTCATTATGAATGACCGACTCTTCATGGACCCAATCGTATGGTATGTAGAGGATATACCAGTCTTTGCCTTGCCATTTGGCATGTTCGTCTCGCTTGAGCGTGGCCGAAGGTCGGGCCTGCTTATACCGACGCCCCTTGTCAGTGGAAACAGAGGGGTTGTGCTGCAAGACCTTGGTTACTATTTTGCCTTGAGTGATTACTACGACGTTGATATTCGAGCTGATGTGATGTCGGCGGGTGGTATTCTGCTAAAGAGCCGAAGCAATTACAAGCTCAACCAGCGTTTGGATGGACATCTCGACTTACGCTATGGCTACACGAGATTCTCGTCGACGGACGGTTTTACACAGAACGTAGGCGTAAATCTCGTCCACCAGCAGTCACTACGTCCTGGCGAGTCGATATCGGCAAACATCGAGTATGCGTCAGAGAATTTGTTTCAGAATACGTCGTTCAATATTCCCGATCGACTACGGCAGATAGCTCGAAGTAATGCGTCGTACCAGCGTACATTTTACAATGGGCACACGTTCAACCTTGTGTACGATGCCAACCAGAATATTCAGAACGGATCGTTAACGCAGAATCCGTCTGTTGCGTACACCGTGCCACAGTTTTCACCTCTTCGCGGAGTTGTTAGCCCCGATTCTTGGTTGAGTGATGTAGCGTTGTCGTACTCGGTGCGGGGTCTTTACTCACATGACCAATCCCGATTTACGTCCAACGACCCCTTTACGATAACGGAGAATAGCCGAATCGAACATCGGCCAACCATTACAATGACGCCGAAACTGGGCTTCTTTACGATTGCTCCTACGTTGCAGTACTCCGAAAACTGGCACTTTCAGGAATACGTCGAGTCGGTGCGTGCCGTAGATTCCACGGTTGAACGCCGCCGCGTGCCGGGCTTCTTTCGCGACTACACCTACAGCGCGGGTGTAAACATCAGCACGTTCTTGTATGGCATGTTTAAGCCAGGGCTGTTTGGTATCTCGGCCTTTCGACACACGCTGCAACCAACCATTGGCATTTTCTACGTGCCGAATCAAGCTGTGGCAAACAACGCCTTCTTCGGCGAATACGTGAGTCCTGTGACTGGCCAAACCGTACGGTACAACAGGTTCAACACGATGTTGGCCTCGGCAAACGAGCAGTTCCGCATCGATGTTGGGCTTGTGAACCGGTTTGCCATGAAGCTCGAGCAGACGGACACGCTCGAGCAGCGCCCTATTGAACTACTTACCGTTAATCTGAATACGTCCTACAATGCAGCGGCCGACAGCTTGCAATTGTCGCCGATCTCTATCGGAATTCGTGCTCCTGTTCTCGAGGGAATCACATTTGCTGCCAACGCGACGCTCAATCCGTACTTGGTTGAGCAGCGAGTCGACCCAGCCACAGGACGGTTACAATGGCAGACGGTGAATACGCTTGCGCTTACCAGTGGGATGGGACTTGGCACTCTCACCAATGTAAACCTCCAGATTGGTACGCGATTCTCGTCGCAGGGCTTGTCGTTTGCACCAACGGGCCAGGATACTGTTGCATCCGACACGGCAGAGGCCGAAGGACTCCGATCGCGATTTAGTCGGCGCTTGAATCATCGTGCTCGTGACTCTGACATTTTCGGCGAGGCAACGCCGGGCTATAGTCCCGTCATCATACCGTGGGAAGTCGACCTCAACCTTACCTATTCGTCGAGCAATCCCAACCCCGACGCACGGATCGAAACGTTGCTTCTGAACGTTGGAGGGTCGCTCAGTCTTACCGAGACACTTCGAATGAACGGACGAGCCAGTGTAGACATGTTCACTGGAACCGTTAATACTCCTGTGATCGATATCGCCAAGAGAATCCATTGCTGGAGTCTAGCACTCAACTGGGTTCCTACTGGCTTCAATCGCGGCTTCTTTCTTACGTTCTCGGCTGATGCCAGCCAGCTTCGAGATCTGCGAATCACCAAACAAAGCACTCCCATCTTTCGGTAACGGGCTTAAAGGCTAGGTCACACCAAAACTCCAACGGAGTCGTTTTCGGTAGCTTTGCACGTTCACAATCGAATCATCCAAGCACCTTTATGTGTGGTATAGTAGGTTACATCGGCTCCCAAGCGGCGGCCCCCATCATTCTCAACGGTCTTCGTCGTCTTGAATACCGTGGCTACGATTCCGCCGGTATCTGTACAGTCGACCAAGGGGGCATCGAAATCCGCAAGCGAGCAGGAAAGGTTGCCGATCTTGAGCAGGCCTTGCATGTTTCGAGCATGCCGGGCACAACAGGTATTGGGCACACACGCTGGGCTACGCACGGCGTGCCCAATGATCCCAATGCTCATCCTCATGCAGATGCTTCCGACACGATAGCACTCGTCCATAACGGCATCATCGAGAACTATCTTACGATCCGTAAGAAGCTCGTCAAGGCGGGATATCAACTACGTTCCGAGACGGACTCGGAAGTTCTTGCTGTGTTTATCGGCATGCTATACGAACAAACGGGCTCTGTCGAGCAGGCCGTGCGTGCTGCACTTGGCGAAGTAGATGGCACGTTTGGACTTGTCGTGGTATCGTCGCGCGAACCTGACGTGATGATCGGTGCTCGACGCGGAAGTCCGCTCGTACTTGGGATTGGTAGTGGCGAGTTCATTTTTGCCTCCGATGCCTCTGCCATCATTGCCCACACCCGACAAGTGGTATATCTGCACGACAACGAGATGGCGATAGTTCATCGAGACGGATCGTATGTAACCAAGACCATCGGCAATGAAGCAACCGTATCGGCCATTGAAGAGATTGAATTCGAACTTGATGCAATCGAAAAAGGTGGCTTCGATCACTTCATGCTGAAAGAGATCTTCGAGCAACCCAACACCTTCCGTGATGGTTTGCGAGGACGCTTACAGCTTGATGATGGCAACGTACGTTTGGGTGGACTAGAGCCCGTTCGCGACGCATTGCGCTCGGCACAGCGTATCGTCATTACAGCTTGCGGCACAAGTTGGCACGCCGCCTTGGTTGGTGAATACCTGATTGAGTCGCTGGCGCGCATACCGGTCGAAGTAGAATATGCCAGCGAATTCAGGTATCGTAATCCTATCATTCAGCCGAACGACGTTGTCATTGCGATCTCACAGAGTGGCGAGACAGCGGACACTCTTGCGGCAATCCGTGAAGCGAAAATGAAGGGTGCCACGGTTCTGGGCATGGTAAACGTTGTTGGTAGCACAATTGCCCGCGAGACCGAGGCAGGGGTCTACCTTCATGCTGGGCCAGAGATCGGCGTAGCAAGCACGAAGGCATTTACGTCGCAACTGTGCATACTTACGCAGTTTGCCCTGCTGCTTGGCCGGATGCGAGGGCTTGGCCAACTGGAAGGTCGTGAACTCGCCAAGGAACTCGACGCCATTCCAGCCAAGATTCAGCGCATACTGCAGCGGGTTGAAGATGTAGAAGCCATTGCACGCGAATATGCAGCGGCGTCGAACTTTCTGTACCTAGGTCGCGGTGTGAACTTCCCAGTTGCACTTGAAGGGGCACTCAAGCTTAAAGAGATCTCCTACATACATGCCGAAGGCTACCCTGCAGCCGAAATGAAGCACGGACCGATTGCCCTTATTGATACGAACATGCCAGTTGTGTTTGTAGCCACCAAGGATGACATCTACGACAAAATCGTGTCGAACATTGAAGAGGTGCGAGCTCGTAGTGGCCGCGTGATTGCTATTGCCACCGAAGGCGATACGCACTTGCATACTGTTGCAAACCACGTTATCGAGATACCCGAAACTCATCCGCTGCTAACCCCAATTCTAGCTTCGATTCCGCTGCAGCTACTGGCGTACTACATTGCTGTGCAACGTGGTTGCAACGTCGACATGCCCCGGAATCTCGCCAAGAGCGTCACCGTTGAGTAATGGCAGTGGACGTGTCGAACGTGGCTAAACGATTGGCACAGGCGATAGCGGCTGGCCAGCGACGGGCGCTCGCCCAGTGCTGCTCTCTTGCTGAGAGCATTCGCGACGACGACCAGGAACTGCTTTCTGCTGTGCTTGCCGAGCTACCAGCGCCTGCACGCCAGACCCGACGCGTGGCCGTGACTGGCGCTCCAGGTGTCGGTAAAAGCTCATTCGTAGAACGATGGGGCACCTCCCTCATCAACGCAGGACATTCAGTTGCCGTCCTTGCCATCGACCCGTCTTCACGAAGGACGGGTGGAAGTATCCTTGGCGACAAAACGCGAATGCAGGTGTTGGCAAACTCGTCGAACGCCTTTGTTCGACCACAGCCTTCGGGAACGCATCTCGGTGGTACTGCCAGAGCTACGCGCTTATGTATTCCGTTGTGCGAGGCAGCAGGATACGATACAATCATCGTTGAGACTGTGGGTGTGGGACAAAGCGAGGTAGAAGTCGCCGATATGGTAGACCTTTGCTTACTGTTGGTTCTACCGACTGCTGGGGATGACGTACAGGCCATCAAGCGCGGCATCATGGAGGTTGCCGACGTGGTCGCCGTCACCAAGTCAGATCTTGATCCAGAGGCATCGCGTCGTGCTGCTGCCATTCTGTCCGGCGCTATGCGGCTTTTGCAACCATCTTCAGAGGAGTGGACGTCGCGTGTCGTTCTTGCCAGTGCTGTTGATCAAGACGGGTTGACCGAGGTCGACCAGTCTGTTGCCGACTATTTCTCCGATGTACGACACGACATGGTGATGCGTCGCAGGCGTCGGCAGCACGTGCAGTGGTACGACGACGAAGTGGTAGCTATGATGCGCCAGGCGTTGCTAGCCAACTCCAAGGTTCGTCAAACGGTTGGCGAGATGCGCGAAGCGATTGTCGCGGGGCGTTTAACGGTGCCCCATGCAAGCAGCGCAGTAGTAAAGGTGATTCAGGACGTACTGAAACAAGGGAACTAACGATGGATATGACGCAATTGGCCGCAGCTGTTCGCGAGGCGGGGTGTGATGCATGGGTGATGTTCGACTTCCGGCACTCAAATGCAACAGCTTGGAAGGTGTTAGAAGTACCTTTCGACGCCCACTGCACACGCCGATGGGTGGTTGTAGTTCGAGCCGACGGTGTGGTACGCAAGCTTGTGCATGTGATGGAGCAGGCGCCCCTTGAACACGTAACAGCAGAAACCATCCTGTACGGAACGCGAGAAGAATGGGAATCTGGACTTCGAGCAGCATTAACGAATTGTGGTACTGTTGCCATGGAGTATTCGCCCATGGGCGAGTTACCGGCAGTGTCGTGTGTCGACGCCGGTACAATCGATCTAGTACGCTCGCTAGGGTGCACCGTCGTCTCTGCTGCCGACCTAGCCCAGAGATTCACAGCCGTGCTAACCGAGTGGCAAATCGAGGAGAATAGAAGAACTGCGCAAGCCCTGCGTCGGTCAGTGATGGAGGCTTTTCGCGTTGTCACGAAGGCGATACAGGAGCGCGGTGAGATATCGGAATATGATGTTCAACAGGAACTGCTTGCAAGATTGGAGCACGAGCAACTTCGCACCGACTCCCCACCGATTGTTGCCATTGGTCCCAACGCTGCAAGTCCGCATTACGCGCCAACCCGAAACGAGTCATCGATGATTCGCAGCGGCATGACTGTGCTGATTGATGCATGGGCGCGTGGGATGCATGCTGATAGTGTCTTTGCCGACATTACGTGGGTTGGATTCACCGGTACAACTGTACCTGAAGACATTGCTCTGCGCTTCGACGTTCTGGTGCAAGCCCGAAATGCAGCCGTAGATGTCTGCCGAGAGCGATTTGCGAGCGGTCGGCACGTGCGGGGCTACGAGCTCGATGACGCATGTCGACATGTTGTGGATGCAGCCGGCTTTGGACATTGGTTCATTCATCGCACCGGCCACAATATCACGACGGTGGTACATGGTCCAGGGGCAAATCTTGATAACTACGAAACACATGATACGCGCTGTATCTTGCCTGGGACGAGTTTTTCGGTTGAACCTGGGATCTACGAGCCTGGTGTGTTGGGCTTGCGAACTGAACTTGATGTGGTTGTAAGCTCCGCTGGTGAAGTCTTGGTGCCAAGCGAACCTATTCAGACTCACATCATTCCGTTACTGTCACCCGAGTGGATCGCAACGACATGAGGCTCTTTGCACTCTGCATTGTCGCATGGTTTGCTCTTACTCCAACGTTTGCACAGCAAGGGGCACCGGAGCGCTACAGATATGCGCAGGCGTTAGAGCAGTCGGGCGACCAACGTGGAGCCGCACGGATTTATCAGGAGCTGTATTCAGAACGCCCCAACGATGATCGATACTTCGATGGAGTTGTTCGTACCCTAAGCGCCCTTGGTCAACATGCGTCGCTCGTGCCAATCATCGAAGAGCGAGTCGCGAAAGCGCCGTCGGTGCCCCTTATCAATCAGCTGGCAGTAGCACAGTGGAAGAGTGGGATGACGGTAACGGCTACAGAACAATGGCAGCGTGCGTTAGCACTAGCTGGAAATGCCGAGGACGCTTTAGTTGAAATTGGCGAGGCGCAGTTACTCGCAGGAGCTGCTACGGTAGCAATGCCCACGTTTGAGCGTGCAAGGAGCGTAAACGGCAACAAGCGTGCCCATGCATTTGTGATTGGCAGGATAGCTCTTGCAACGGGTGACGTTGCTCGTGCGACGACTGAGTTCATTGAGGACTATCGTGATCGAAGCGATCTGTTACAAACGCAGGGGCAACTAGCAGCAATCATGGCGACACCAGAAGGTGTCCGTACTGTTCGTGACAAGCTGCGCGGCAATGATCCTGAGATCCTGCGGCTTCGTGTATGGTTTCATCAGGAGGTTAAGGAGTGGAACCAGGCGTTTGATGTTGTGAAGATGCTGGACGCTGCGATTCGCGCTGCAGGGCAGGAGCTCTACACCTTTGCAGAACGTGCGCGGCGAGATGGGCAGTACGACGTAGCGATCGAGGCCTTTGGCTACGTTGCGGATATGTCGGCTGCTTCCGACCAGTGGCGACAGAACGCATTGTACTGGTACGTGCGAACACTCGATCAACGCATTCGAGGCAAGGGAAAGGGAGTAACGAGTAATGACGCAACGACCATCATTTCGCGCTACGAAGATGTTATTCAACGAAGTCCAAGGAACCCATTCGCTGCGGATGCCCTGTATCACATTGGAGTGCTTCAGGGTGATGTACTCAAGGATCGTGAGCAGGCACGAATGACCATGCAGCGACTTATGAATTCGTGGCGAGGGACCACTGCAGCTGCAGATGCTGGGTTGTACGTGGCGGATTTGGCTGTAATGGAGGAGCAACTCAATATTGCAGAGCAGATACTTCAGGGAGTTGAATCCTTGCCGGCTACGAACGAGCTCACAATGCGGCGTGATATGGCGGCGGTAAAGCGAGCTGACGTATTGGCCTGGAAGGGGCAACCTGATTCGGCTCGACGTTTGTACATGGCTATAGCCAGCAAGCCCGGTTCTGCGGCGGCCAACGATGCGTTTGAGCGATTGATGGTGTTCCAGTTAACAGACGAAGACACAGTAACCAGAAATCACATTCTCCTTGGAGACCGTATGGTTATTGCTCGGCGGTACGACAAAGCTGCACAACACTTCGAGGATGCGGCTTTGGGCACAAAGGAGGCCGAGCTACGCGATCGGTGCCGATGGAGAGCAAGCTTGGCCTGGCATACGATTGGGAACGTTGCCGAGGCCGAACGACTCGCGCAAGCCCTTGCAAGCGACGCGCCGGAGAGCATCGTGGGCGATCGAGCGTTGCTCCTGCTAGCGGAAATCAAAGAGCGTGGCGGCGATGTTGCAGCTGCCATAAAGCACCTTACCGATCTGCTGACATTCTATCCCTCATCGATTCTCGTGCCACAGGCGCGTGAACGAGTTCGCCTGTTGCGGGGTGACATCAAGGGGTGAGCTCTGACGTTTCTTTCCGTCGAGGGATCAGATTCTGTTGTCGATGCCGTATTTTCGTCATCTTTCGGTAACGAACAAGATTTCCATGACGAGTACCAACACCGCTCCACGCTTTAACGACATTCCGTATCGACGTCCAGACCTCGATGCCATCGCCCGAGAGACTAAGGCGTTGCTTGATGCGTTCGACCAACAGCCATCAGCCGAGGATACAATTCGGTTGATTCGCCAGTGGAACAATCAGCGGTTTGACTACTCGACCAATTCCAGTCTTGCCGAGGTTCATTACACGCAGAACGTGGCTAACACTGCGGCGAAAGATGAGAAGACCTTCTTTGATAACGCGAACCCCATCGTGTCGAACTACGCGTTGGATGTTTCGCGACGCATTCTAGCTTCGGAGCATCGTTCTGTGATTGCAGACACCTTTGGAGAGCTGTTTCTGCGTCGACTAGAGGCGAGTACCCGTACCATCTCCCCGGAGATTAACGATCTGTTGGTTAGAGAGGCAGAGTTATGCAATCAATTCAACGAGATTCAAGCATCGGCTAAGTTGGAGTTTGAGGGAAACACGTACAATCTTTCATCCATTGGCGGCTTTGCCATCAGTCCCGACCGCGAACAGCGCAAGGGAGCTGTCCGCACTACGTATGCCTTCATTGGTGAGCACTCTGCGGCCCTAGACTCCATCTATCATGATCTTGTGCAACTTCGGACGGAGAAGGCCAAGCTACTAGGATTCTCGTCGTATACAGAGTTCCGCTATGTGGAGTTCGGTCGAATCGACTACTCGGCCAAGGATGTCGAAGTGTTTCGGAATGCGGTTCTTGAGCACGTCGTGCCTGTTGTGCAACGATACCGTATCGCCCAGGCACGTCGGTTGGGCCTGGAAGAAATCGAGCTCTTTGACGAGAAGCTTCAATTCCTAGACGGAAACCCCCTTGCTCAAGGTGACCACGACTGGATAGTCGAACGAGCTGCTCGGATGTATCGCGAGCTTAGCCCTGCTACAGGCGAGTTCATCGACCTCATGCTGTCGCATGACCTCATGGATTTGAAGTCGCGTGATAACAAGGCGACTGGTGGTTATTGCACGAGCTTTGCCGACTATGGTCTACCGTTCATCTTCGCGAACTTCAATCGTACGACGCACGACATTGAAGTACTGACACATGAAGCGGGTCATGCCTTTCAGGCATATAGCTCGCGCCATTTCGAGGTGCCCGAGTATCGCTGGCCTACTGCTGAAGCATGCGAGATTCACTCGATGTCGATGGAATTCCTCACGTGGCCATGGATGAACCTGTTTTTTGAGGGCGAAACCGACAAGTTCTTCTTCTATCATCTGCAAGGGGCACTGCTGTTCCTTCCGTATGCATGTGCAGTCGATCATTTTCAGCACTGGGTGTATGCAAACCCAACGGTTTCTCCCGCAGAGCGGAATGCCGAGTGGAGACGTCTTGAGGCGATGTACATGCCGTGGCGACGAACCGAGGCGATTCCGGAGGCAGCCGAAGGCCGACAATGGCAGTTCCAACGGCATATCTATGAGTCGCCATTCTACTACATCGACTATGCGCTTGCACAGACGTGTGCATTGCAGTACTGGCAAGCCAGCCAGAAGGACCCTACCAGGGCGTTTGAAGACTATATTCGCATCTGCCGCATCGGAGGCAGTATGCCATTCCTAGATATCGTGGCTGCAGGCAACGTACAATCTCCGTTCGACCCAGCTACACTACCAAGGATGGTAAATGCCGTTGACGACTGGCTTGAGGAGAGATTTCCTAGATATCTAGATCCAGCTTCTTCGTAAGAACAGATGCCTGTATTACGATGATGTTACGCCACACGCATTGGTCGTGGGGTGGGAGTTCCGTACCTTTGTCACAGATTTTCCAAGTATACCAGCAGTAAGGAGTTACGTTTACCTATGGCAGCAACTACACGATACATTGCGAGTGCCCTACTCGCCTTCCTCGTTGTCACGACAGGAGCGTTGGGGCAATCGAGTCCTGTGCCGTTCAATCTCGCGGGCGGGAACTATTCGTTCACGACGTGGGCCACAACGCAGCCAGCGCTCACCTACCCCAGTTCGATGGTCTTTCACACGTTTGCAGAGCGTCTCGAGGGCTTTGGTCTTGATGCCAATGCTCAGGCTAATGGTGACTGGCTCGGGGCGTATAATCTTACCAGTGGCACCCGTGTTCAGGGTGGTGACGCTAACGGCGTTCTCTTTACGAACACGGCCTCGCCGGCAACCACCAGCAACTGCCACAGTGTTGGTGCGGCCGTACTGGCAGTCAGCACGACCGGACGCTCAGACGTTCGCGTACAGTTCGTTGCTGGAGCAACAACGAGCGGAGTGGCTCGCCCATACGTTCTCCGGTTGCAGTACCGTGTGGGTACAACTGGAGCGTGGATTCCTGCAACCGACAACTCAGGCATGATTGTTCAGTTTGTCTATGCGAATGTCGCTTCGACGTCAACGTTCAATTGGACCATGCCCGTTGCCCTTGAAAACCAACCAGTTGTTCAGCTTCGCTGGATTTATGCCCAAGAGGGATTTGGGTCGGGCAACCGGCCTACGATGCGTTTAGATGAGATCTCAGTTCAATCATCTGCCACTGGAAGTGCTCCTACCGCCCTCCGCGTTTTCCAACAGATTCCAACGACGCCGTCTCAGAATCTTCCCTCGACATTCGTTGTTCGCTCCGTTGATGCCTTGGGCGTTCCAAACAACGTCACAACGGCAACTACGGTGACCCTTTCCTTGAATTCTGGTACGGGAACGCTTGGTGGTACACTGACAGGCACCATTCCGGTTGGAGCAAATACGGTTGTATTCTCCAACGTTACCTATAACACAGCCGAGGCTGGCGTTTCCGTGCGTGCCACCGCTTCGGCAGGAATGGCACTGGGAATCGTAAACAGCCCGACGTTCACCGTCGCAACTGGTGCCTCGTATGTGTTGTATGAAAACTTCGAGAACATTGGCTACATCAATACGCCTGCAAATCCTTGGCGTGTTGTTGCCTATCGTACCGATGGTACTGTAGACGTTGGATATTCTGGTGCCGTCACGCTTTCGCAAATCAGTGGAACCGGTACGCTTCTTGGAACGCTAACTGTGAATGCCGTACGTGGTGTTGCAGACTTTACAAACGTGTTCTTCAACTCGACAGGAACAAAGCGAATCCGTATCAGCCCTGCAGGACTGCCCATTCTAGACATGGAGCAGATTGAGGTGCGTAACCAGCCCACGATTCTTGCCGGTTCCGAGATCATCCCACAGTTTGTACCATCCAGTGGTGGAACGTGCGGTAGCAGTGCGTTTGCCGTACCTGTTTTTGCCCGAGTAACACTAACAGGCCTTACCCCGAACACAACGTACCGATACGTTGCAGGCATGGCCATCGACGACAACGTAACGTCGACCGGTCCAGGCCTGAACATCACCTATAACGACCTTACAGGGCAGTTCGCCTATTCTGGTGGAAAGAGCATTGCCACGGATGGAAACTTCTCGACGTTCTCGACTGGTCCATTTGAGACGTCGAAGTCCATCTGGGTCAATATCATGATTTCCAACAACGTTGTGTATCAAGAGGGTTCTATCCTACGTTGGCGGATCACGCTGGGCGATCACTTGGGACGCCTGATCAGACACCTTCAGTTGAGCCAAACGTCTACAGCACTAAGACTCGGATCAGCCCTAACACAGGGCACTGGAGTTGTTGATGAGCACAGCCAGTTCGCCGAAAGAAATATGGTCTACCTATGGGACAACACGACCGGAACTGGCCGTCCACTCGTTATCACGATCGTTCAGGGCCTCAATACGGTTTCGAACTTCGTTGAGACCTTCTACCGCAACATTGAAAACCGTCCAACTGCTTGGGCAGCGTTTGTACCGAACAACAACGCCATTCGTCGAATCGAAGAGCGGAATCGAATGACGAATGCAATCGTGTACAACGTGACGTCAGCTACGGGTGTGTTCGACAACGTCTCCACAGCTAATGCGACGGGTGGCTTCTCGAGCCCAATCTTCCTTCGTACGCCTCGAGTTGTCGTTAACCGACCAATGGCAAATGACTCGATCTGCGCAGGATCGTTCGTAACGATCAACTACAATGCTCGCGGTACTGGCCTTGTGAACATTCAGTATTCGACGAATGATGGAATCACGTGGGAAAACATCGATCAAGTAACGCCAGGAAATGTCAACTCGCTAACTGGTGAATCTTCCTACACATGGCAGATTCCAGGTCAGGAGTTGAATACACTGCATCGTATTCGTGTGATTAGCGTTTCGAACTCGGTTGTATTCGCTACGAGTGGACGTTTCGTCGTTTCGGCACCATTGGCGGTTATTCAACAGCCACAGTCGCGCGATGTATGTCTTGACGATAACTTCCAACTTGTTGTCCTAACACAGGGAAGCGTTCGTGGTTACCGTTGGTATAAGGACGGCGTTGCACTACCCAACTCGAATGCCGCTGTGTATTCAGTTACGGATGCACATTATGGCACCAGCGGTGTTTACCAGTGTGAAATCTTCGGAATCGGCGCGTGTCAGTCTGTTTGGTCACAACCAGCTCATGTTCGTGTAAACACGCGTACAAACATTACGAATCAGACACGGGTTGTTCCTGTGAGCATTGGTGGAACAGCTGTAATGACTGTTGAAGTCGAAGCCCCATCGAATCCAACATATCAGTGGTACAAGGGCACAACAATGTTGAACGACGACGGTCGAATTGTTGGTGCTACCAGCTCACGTCTGGAGATTCGTAACGTACGCAACACCGACCTTGGTGCTGATTACTATTGCGCCGTATCTGCTACGTGTGGTTCCACGCAGTCGCGTACCATCAGAGTCTTCTCGAGCGGAATTTTCATTGACGCCCCAATGGCTAGCGTCGAAGCCTGTGTTGGTCAGACAGCAACAGTAACGGCTGACGTTTATGCTAACCCTGCAGGAGCAGATCTGAATGTTCGCTGGTTCCGCAATGGTCTTCCGTTGAGCAATGGTGGCAAGTATAGTGGTACCAACACAGCAACATTAACCATTAACAATGTGGCTGCTGGTGATGCTGGAGTTTATACTGTTCGTGGAGAAATTGCTGGTGATGCTTCGCGTTTTGCTACAGCAGACGTAAACGTTGCCATCGCTTCAGCTCCAACGATTACCCTGCAACCAGCAAATGCTGATGCCTGTATCGGCTCGACAGTAGCACTTTCGGTTGGCGCCACAGCAACAGGCTCTGTGTCATACCAGTGGCTGTTTAACGGTCAACCTGTTTCAGGTGAAACGTCTGCCAATCTCTCTATCTCTAACTTCACAGCCGCTCGCGCTGGAAATTATTCGGTGCGTGTTTCAACTGCTTGTGGTGCCGTTACTTCGAATGTTGCCACCGTTACGGCAATTCCAGGAACGACCATTACGACGCAGCCACCAGCAACACTTGACGTCCAGGTTGGTGCTTCGCTTACGATCACGGTAGCAGCAACCGGACCGGGTACATTGCAGTATCAGTGGTTCAAGGATAATGCAGCGATTGCCGGCGAAGTAACACCAACATATTCCAAGACGAGCACCGAACTAGCCGACGCTGGCCGCTACTGGGTCCGGATTACGTCGCAGTGTGGCGACATCTTTAGCGACACAACAGTTGTTACGACTCGTCCACTTGTGTCTGTTTCGGGTGACACCTACCTTTCGGATGGTACGGTTGTTCGTGCGTTGGTTCCCAATCCAGTCGCAAACAGCGGCGCAATCAACGTTGAGTTGGCACGTGCGCAGCATGTAGTTGTATCGATTGTTGACCTAACTGGACGCCCACTCATGACAGCCTTTGACGGCTTTGTCGATGCAGGTGCAACATCGTTCGCTATCGATGCATCAGCGCTTACGAATGGCACCTATGTTGTAAGTATCGCAACTCCTAGCGGACGCATTACACGTCCGTTCGTCGTGGTTCGCTAATGGTGAATCTCTAGTTTTCAAGGGGAGGCTGCCAACTGGCAGACTCCCCTTTTCTTTTCCTACCTGTTGATTCGACGCCCCTTTACATCATCCACAACCTAAACACCACGTGTAGTATGACGGGAATGAAGTTGCTGTTGCTTCGGGTATCGGTACGTGTACTTGCAGTACTCACAAGTATTGCGCCAGTGTACAGTCAAGAAGTTGTTGTAAGTGAGTACATGAATGCCTCTGGTCCAGACATTGAGTGGACCGAGCTGATCACCGTTCAAGACAATCTCAACATGGTTGGCTGGATTGTTCACGACAACAACGGTAGCCAAACTGCGCGCCAGGGCGGGGTACGTTTCAAAGATGTACCACTGTGGCGAAACGTCCGAGCAGGCACCATTATCGTGATATGGCATAGGGTTATGGGTAATCCTCGAGGTACCGACGACGATCCATCTGATGGATTTCTCGAGCTCAACCTAACAAACACGGCCTACTTCGAGCTTGTGAAGTTCGTTGAAGCCATCAATAACGAAATGAACATCGCCGAATCGGGTGATTTTATACAAGTCCTTCGTGCTGATAGCAGCCACGTGCATGGTTTAGGGCACTTTTCTAGCCCCGGAGGTCCGTATTTCGCCACCGTACCGTCGCCCAAGGTCAACGCCGACACAAGTCTACTGGGCGCTAACCGTACAGCCGCCGTCGTAGGAAGGTCGTTACTGGCATACAATGCAGGCATGACGAAGGACAGTACTGCGATTACACCTATTGGAACGTTGGGGTTGCCAAACGAGGTGAGTTTTGCGCAGGCCCTTACCCGACGCAATGTTAATCATCTGTTGTGGCGGGAGATTCGTGAGCCAAAGTTCCCACAAACACCTACCATCACGCTTGTCACGCAAGATGCACGATCACAGACGATAGAATGGACGCCTGTAATCGACCCTCATGTTGACGACGAGGTGACGGGTGTAATGATTCTTCGCGATGAGCAACACTTCGTTGGCTTTGACCCGTCCGTCATTCGTGATGGGGCTTCGTTCACAGTTGGTCAGTCTTTGGGAACTGCACGTGTTGTTGCCATGCATGCCACAAAACTCGGCTCTCGTTTTGTCGACCGAGACGGCCTCGTTTGTGGTGGCGAGTATTCGTATCGAATATACGCCTACCGATTCGGCCCTGACAATCGTTTCACCTTAGCACAGACAGCGGACACCACGGCACGTGGCAGACAATGGCAAACTACACAATGGGCGCAGTCGGCTATCATCCGCAAGCCCTTGCCGCCTAAGCCAACGTTGCGTGCTGCCGTCACGTCCATTTGCCCCGGTGATACCGTTTCAATCATATCAGATGCTACCAACGTCCAGTTCTATTTCTGGACCGTCGACGGTCAACCAGTTACGGTCACTGGTACCACACGTATCACCGTTACACAGCCAGGCACGTACCAACTGCGCATTGTTGCTGAAGGGGGCTGCGAAGCACTGTCGGACCCAATTCGCATTGACGCTCGTCCGGCAGGATCCGTAGCCGTAACTCCAGCAGGTTCGTTCACGATCTGTCGTGGTGATAGTCTCGTGATAACTGCTGGTACAGCAGCGCCAGCATATGAGTGGACACTCAATGGCGTTACAATCCCCGGAGCTACGGCAGCATCGCTTACGGCCCGACAAGATGGCAACTATCAAGTTAGAATTATAACTGGCCAAGGATGCCCTGCCATATCATCGATCGTGACGGTTCGTGTACTTGAGCCGCAGTTTCGCTTCGAGCCTGCCGTGGTTGACTTTGGCGACCTAGGGGCTTGCGAATCGGGCCGTACAGCGACAACTGAAGTGGTGAACACCGGTTCTTCGCCGATAACGTTAACGGCATCGACGTTCCCGAATGGCTTTACGCTCGTCTCTCCACCGGCCGGTTCTGTAACGGTACCTCCCGGCGGCCGACACCCCGTTGTTGTGCTGTTTTCACCAACAGGCACAGGGGTTTTCACAGGCGTTGCAACCGTTACAGCGCAACCGTGTACTGCTCGGTCGACGTTTACCGTTCGCGGTCAGCGAACGTCTGCCGTTGCTAGTGTCAATATCGCACAAGTAGACTTCGGCGAATTCGTGAGTTGTTCACCATCGGATGCCGTACGTGAGCAGCGCACGTTCACCATTCGAAATGAGGGTACAGAGTCACTTACGTTGCAAATACCAAGTGTTCAACCACCATTCTACCTATTGCCTATTGACAACCGCGTTGTCGACCCAGGATCGAGCGTTGACGTTGTTGTTCAGTATCGTCCTCTGACGGCCATCGAACGCAACCGAGGTGAGAACCAGACCATCTCGTTTCCGTTTGTTGCGGGTGGATGTCGCGATACACTACGAGCTTCATTGCAGGCAAGCACATTTACGCCATCGGTCGAGTTTTCAGGTATCGACATCGACTTAGGTGCAGTTCCTGGCTGCGACAGTGTATTCCGTTCAGCGGTTACCGTTCGAAATTCAGGTACAGTACCCGTGACAATGGTACGAGAGAGCGGTGCGTTAGAGATTGAAGGTGTACCAACGGCGTTACAGCCATTTACCGAAACGCAGCTGCCAATTGCTGTTCGACTTCCAGCAGGATTCTCTGGACCGTTCGACCAACAGGCAATCTTACTCGTGGAGCCGTGTGACATCCGAACCACAGTTCGTTTCCGAGGTTCGGTAATCGTCCCGTCGGCCGGCTTCACACAATCGGATGTTGCTCTTGGCGACATTCTTCTGTGTGACACTGTTCGGCGGCGCACATCGACCGCAACGCTTCGCGTTGGCGACGGTACGTCGACTATTGCAGTAGTCACAGGCGTTTCGGTCGGTGCCCCCTTCTCGACGAATGTACAGGTAGGTGATACAATTCGGGGTACACGCGATGTCGAGATTATCTATGAGCCCACTGGTGTTGGGAATGATGCAACGCAACTACTCGTTGAGTTGTCGCCATGCGCCATGAATGCAAGTATCGAGCTGAGTGGTAGCGCACGTCAGGCGGCATCATCGATTTCTACGAACCGAATCGACTTTGGTGTTGTAGCCACAGATGTAGAGTCTGGTGGTCGAGACGTCATTGTGAGAAACGACGGAACGGCGCCCGTTACCGTGAGATCCGTTGCCATTGCCGCGCCATTTGTTTTTAGTCGTTCGACTCCACCATTACCAGCGGAGTTGCAACCTGGCGACTCTTGTACGCTTACATTTGCTGTACGCATTCCAACTCACGACCAATCGGCCACGGCATCTGCATCCATCGACGTAGACACCGATAATAGGTGTAGTACGAGGTTTGATGTAGAACTCGTAGCTCGATCGTCATCCCCCGGCGATCTGACCGGTTTGACGTTAGCCATACCAACCACGCTTCGAGGTACTGCTGGAATGGAGGTTGTTGTTCCAGTTGAGCTACGGAGTGTGGTACCGCTGTCGGCGCAAGACGTGCGCCCAACAGCGGTCTACCTCTCCTATGACGCTCGAGTTATGCGGGTGATGCAGGGTCGGTACTTTGGCGTCGTTGGCTCAGCAACTGAAATCTCGCCAGGTAAAGCGATCTTGGAGATGGAGAGTATCACGACGGGTTCGCCACTTGCTGAGTTAGTTTGCCGAACGTATGTTGCCCCTGTGCTTCAGACAGCCATCGTCATTGACAGTATCGTTGTGCAAGGTGCGGTTATCAGTCGCGAGAACGGCCTCTTGACGCTTGAAGGTGAATGTGATTTGGAGAACCGAGGGATTGGCATTGATGCATCATTGCAGCTACGAGCTAAGTCAACATCTCCAGATGTGATAGTCGAGGCAATGCTACCGTCAAACGATCGGACCACCATTCAGGTGTTCGATGGCATGGGGCTCGTGGTATCTTCTATCGAGGCCTTGGTTGTTCCTGGACTATCAACATTCCACCTTCCAATGCCCACAATTGGTTCCGGCTTGTATTGGTGTGTCATGCGTCATGGCGTTCATACCAACTCGGTTCCTATACTAATCGTGCGCTAAGACATCGGTGCAGCAAGTATCTTTGTGGTTTCATTGAAGGAAACGAGTGAACGTTCTTGTTACTGGTGCCACGGGCTTCGTAGGAAGTCATGTTGTTGATGTACTGCTCGAAAAAGGCTACGACGTTCGTTACATAGCACGGTCGACGAGCAACCTTCGTTGGTTGGAGGGTAAGAAAGCCAAGCGCGTTGATGGATCGCTTAGTGATTTGCCATCATTGCGCCGGGCCGTCGAAGACGCTGATGCTATCATTCATGTTGCCGGACTAACAGCCGCCCGCTCCGAAGCAGAGTTCTTGAAAGGCAACCGCGATGCAACGCAGACTCTCATAGATGCGGTGCGAACCTATCGCCCAAGTCTAACACGGTTCGTCCACATAAGCTCTGGAGCAGTATGTGGTCCTGCCCAGGATGCAGAGCATCCTGTGACCGAGGCGATGCTATGCAAGCCGATTACTGCGTACGGTAGGTCAAAACTTGCAGCCGAAGATGTCATTACGCGCGCCTCTGCAGATATTGCCACGACCATCATTCGCCCTCCCGCTGTTTACGGTCCACGTGACACAGCAATCCTGACGTTCTTCCAAGCTGTGCAGCGTGGCATTGCGCCTGTTATTGGCTTCGATGAGAAGCTTGTAAGTCTTATCCACGGCCTAGACTTAGCTCGCGGAATTGTTGATGCCATGGGACATCCAGTAGCTGTTGGTAAGACGTACTTCATTACGTCCGAGTCGTTCTATACGTGGCCGCAGATTATCAACCTTACCGCCGCAATTATGGGTAAGCGACGTGTCCTGCAGGTGCGCCTCCCCCACTTCCTCGTCCGCACCATTGCTGGTGTTGTAGGGGGCATCGGAAAACTGTCGAAGAAACCTCCGGTGCTCGACTATGAAAAAGGTATCGACATCACACAGCCGTTTTGGATTTTTAGCTCCGAGAAGGCTCGCCGCGAGTTAGGCTATCGTGAGTCCTTCGAGCTCGATGATGGACTGCGAGACACTGTTGATTGGTACCGAACGAATGGATGGCTGTGATTCGAGCAGTTCTTGAGGGTACCCTCGGTATTCTTGTTGCCGTTGTATGTATAGCGATTGCTGCAATTGCCTTTGTTGTTGGACTTACAACGCGTAGTCACCCGGCAACAGGAAGCGTCGAAGTCGGCGTTCGTGATACCACAACGATTCTTCGAAACACGGCCGGCTTTGTCCACATTGTAGCAACTTCGGACCATGACGGACTGTATGCACAGGGCTGGGCGCATGCAAGCGACCGACTCTGGCAGATGGAAGTGCTACGGCGTGCAGCCCGTGGTACACTGTCGGAGATACTGGGGCCAGACGCTGTTCGTACCGATCTCTTCATGCGGTCCATCAATTTGACGGCAACGGCACGGCGACTCAAGGCGTCGTTGAGCCCTATCAGTCGGTCGATTTTGTCGTCGTATGTCGATGGTATTAACGGCTACATTGCGGAGTATCCCGACAAGCTGCCGTTTGAGTTCGACGCTCTTGATGCGAGACCAGCACCGTGGACGCCGGAGGACTGTCTCATGGTTGGACGCGTTGTTGCGCTTCAGTTTAGCGTCGGCTTTTGGGCGGACATTGCCATGGCACAGATTGCAGCCCAGCGAGGAGTCGACGTTGCTGCGATGTACATACCGCAGGGGTTACCGCATGATCCTGCCGTTTTGGACACGTTTGCCCTTCCTCGAGTTGTTCCTGCGCAAGCGGTCCCGGCAGATTCGTCGATGCCCCCTAACGCAGCAACTGTGATGTTACAGGTGGGGCACGCACTCAAGAACGTGGCATCTACGCTGAATATTACAGGATCAGGTCGTGGCTCAAATGCATGGGCTATGAGTTTAGGTACCGAGGGTGCGATCGTTGCCAACGATCCCCACCTGCCATTGGCCCTTCCAAGCACGTGGTATCCAGTGCATATCACAACGCCAAGTTACAATGTCACGGGTATGAGTATTCCCGGACTTCCCCTTGTGATGAGCGGCAGTAATGATCATATTGCCTGGGCAGTGTCGAGCATGATGGCAGACGATGTGGACTACTTCATTGAGCGTGTTGACCGAACAAATTCTGGATACTATTTCAATGAGCTTGGCCAGCGTAAACGCTTCACCTATCGCAGAGATACCATTGCGATCCGTGGAACAGTTGATACCATCGTAGATATTCGTCACACAGAGCGCTCGGCTGTGATTTCGGACGTGCACCAGATGCGCACGCCGAACACTCTTGTTAACATGAGACGTTCGACCAAGCCCGCTGTGATTGATACTGCTTGCGTCACGTATCGATGGACTGCTCAGTACACAACGTCGGATGAGATTCTCGCTCTACATCGCTTGGCGCGGCTTACTGTGACGGATAGTATCGCTTCGGCAATGCAAACGTGGCACGTGCCCGCCGTAAACCTCACGGTTGGATCTGCAGACGGCAACGTTGCAACCTTCCCAATTGGAGTTCTTGCGCGTCGTGCTAACGCAGGCATAGCCACATCGATGATGCACCTTGGTTGGCAACCAGGTACGGATTGGTCGGGAGTGGTTTCTGCGTCTGTGTACGGCCGTACAGCTCGTGGCCGGCGCTGGGTAGTTGCCGCTAACAATCGACTATCGTCAGCGTCGGGACCATACGTTGGAACGTTCTACGAGCCATCGTCTCGTGCCGAACGAATCGCTGAACAATTGTCTTTGCATGATGAATATTCGGCTCGTGATGCACAAGTCATGCAAATGGACGTTACCTCGCCGTATGCGCGTCGACTGCTACAGAAGGTCCTGCCAATACTACGTAGCGGTACGAAGCGCTATGGTGAGCGTGAGATGACATCGCTGAAGATTCTCACAAATTGGGATGCAGCATGTTCTGAGCTTGAACCTGGAGCGGCAATCTTTGCTACGTTCTTGCAGCGGTTGATACGGAACACGTTCGAAGACGAGCTTGGCAGCGTTCTTTATCAAGAATATTGCTTCGTTTCGAGTATTCCAACACGTCGGGTTGCCGAGCTGATTGAAACCCCTCTTCATGCCCTATTCGACGATGTACGCACGCCACAACGTGAAGACCTCTCATGGATTGCGATTCGTAGCTTCATTGAATGCGTCGAAGAAGTTCGACAGAGAACGGGTATCGACGACCCTGAGCAGTGGGACTGGGGCATGCTGCATACCGTTACCCTTCGACATGTTTTTGGCAAGAACCCTCTCATGCAACCCACTGTTAACCAAGGACCCTTTCCCATTGGGGGCATGAGTACTACGGTCTTGAATACAGAGATGGATGTTAACACACCATATGATGTTCGTGTAGGAGTATCCATGCGCATTGTCACAGATGTCGGAGCCAAAACGCAATATGCCGTTGTACCTGGAGGTGTGTCTGGACAACCCCTCGATGCCAACTACAGTAATCTTGTGCAGTTATGGCTGAAAGGGGGCTTCGTTCGACTATCGACACAACGAACACCAGATGCCTCGTTCTCCGTGTTTACCACGTTGCTACCGAAAGCACGTTGAGAGAAAACCTCACGACTCGTTTCCGTATCTTTGTTGTCTTATTGTAATCTCCTATCGTCTTTTCATCCCTCTAGGAATCACCAATGAATGCCACCTGTCAGGTCGGAACGCGCGCATCGGTAAAAGCCGACGCCGTTGTCGTGTTTGTCTTTCAAGATCAAAAAGAACTCAAAGCATCCCTCAAAGCACTTGAGGCCGACGTACCCCATGTGGCACCGCTGATTGCTACGGGCGACTTCAGCGGCAAAAAGGGACAGACAACTCTCGTCTACTCTGGGTCTTCTTTAGGATCACCTCGACTCATCCTTGCTGGACTTGGCACGAAGGACAACTGCTCTGTAGAGTCGTTGCGTCGAGCAGCAGCATCGGCCACAAAACGTGCTGCTGCCTCGGATTGTGCTTCGTGTGGTTTCGTGCTTCCCTCGATTGATGGCATCGCTCATGCCGACGTTGCTCAAGCAGTAGCCGAAGGGTCAATGCTCAGCCAGTATCGTTTCGACAAGTACAAGACGATGCGCGATGGTCTTGGCACGCTCGTATCGAAGTTCATCTACGTTTGCGATAAGGACCAACAGAAGGATTGCAAGAAGAGTCTTGATGTTGCTAAGGCAATCGTAGCAGGAACGACGTTAGCTCGTGACCTCGCTAACGCTCCTAATGGTGAAGTGTATCCCGCAGTACTTGGAAAGCGCGCACAAGAAGCAGGAAAGCGCCACGGTTTCAGCGTGACGGTGCTCGACAAGCGCCGTATTGAAGCGCTAAAAATGGGTGGACTCCTCGGGGTTAATCAGGGCAGCGTACGACCACCGGTATTCATCGTCATGGAACACATGGGCGGCAAGAAAGGCGATGCTCCGATTGTTCTCGTTGGCAAGGGTGTTACGTTCGACACGGGCGGAATCTCCATCAAGCCAGCCCCTGGCATGAGCGACATGAAGGGCGACATGCATGGCGCTGCCAGCGTTATCGGAACCATGGCAACCATCGCAGAGCTCAAGCTTCCGCTCAACGTCGTTGGACTTGTACCAGCAACAGAGAATATGCCATCTGGCTCGGCATATGTTCCAGGTGACATCCTGACGTTTATGAATGGTAAGACGGCCGAGATTGACAATACCGATGCAGAAGGCCGATTGATTTTGGCAGACGCACTCTGTTACGCAGCTCGCTACAAGCCCAAGACCGTTATCGACCTAGCCACGCTAACTGGTGCTTGCGTGATTGCCTTAGGCAACGTTACTACAGGCATGCTTGGCACAGACACCGAAACCAAGGATCGCCTGCGTAAGGCCGCAGAGCGCACGTCCGAGTACGTTTGTGAGCTTCCACTGTATGAAGAATACGAAGAGCTCATCTCCAGTGATTATGCCGATATCAAGAACTCCGGTGGAAGGTCTGCAGGAACTATCACTGCTGCCCTCTTTCTCAAACACTTTGTTTCCTATCCCTGGGTCCACCTTGATATTGCAGGTACGGCACTACTGCCTAAGCCCACTGCCTATCATCCGAAAGGGGGCTCCGGCGTTGGTGTTCGACTCCTAACCGACATGCTTCGCACGTGGTGACACGAGGATCGTACGCGACATGATGAACCAGGAACAACTCCGGAAGGACTTCGAAGTGGAAGCAATGCCGCATATGTCGGCTCTCTTTCACTTTGCTGTCCGCCTATGTCGCGACCGGGATGATGCAGCCGATCTTGTTCAGGAGACCTTCCTGAAAGCGTTCCGTTTCTTCGATAAATTTGAACAGGGAACTAACTGTAAAGCGTGGCTGTTCCGCATCCTGAAGAATTCGTACATCAACAAGTATCGTAAGTCGTCGAAAGAGCCTGACGTTGTCGAATATGACGTCGTCGAAGACTTTTACGAGACGATCAAGGATTCGTCGGTTGCAACGTCGACGCTGGAAGAACAAGTGTTCGACCAAGCGCTCGACGACGAGGTCGCAACTGCAATTGATCGGCTGCCAGACGAGTTTCGAACGGTCGTGATACTCTGTGATATCGAAGGCTTTACCTACGAGGAAATCGCCGATTTCGTCGATTGTCCGATTGGGACCGTTCGTTCACGCCTGCACCGTGCACGCAAAATGCTTGCTGCATCGCTCGTCGAATATGCCCGTCAGCGGGGATATGGAACGAGTGCCGAAGCTAGCACTAGTGGAGTATCAACACGAGAGCAGGGAGAAGCATAGTCATGAACAGTCACGTTCCTAACGACCTACGGGAGCGCATTACCGCGCTGATTGATGGTCAACTCACGTCGGAGTCAGAACGCGCCGACGTCGAAGCGTATTTGTCTTCAAGCGAAGAAGCGCGAATGCAACAACGTGTGGAATCGGCACTCGTTGGAATGTTGCATGCACGTCGAGACGCGCTTCGCGAACGTATACCGGCCGATGTCGAACGACGTATTCGCCTTGCTCTCATCGAGCAACCAGAGGCGTCCCCATCTCTTTGGCAGCGCATTGTGGGCGTATTTTCTCGTCCATTGGTCTCGATTCCGATACTCGCTACCGGTATTGCGGTTGCTGCCATTTTCATCGTACAACAGCAGGCACCCGACAACGGCTCGTCACCAGTTGTCCGAAGCCCCTTAGTTGATTTGCAGGCACAAGCGTACGCTAACTATGAGTCGATTGTGCGTGGTGAGTTGACAGTTGCCGTTGCTAGCGAGTCGGAACAAGAGGTTCGCACGTGGTTCAAGAACAACGGAGTGACGTACGATGTGCAGTTCCCTTCTATCGAGGCAACGCTGGTGGGTGGAGTGGTGTCAACGCACGAGCATAAGAAGTTTGCTCATCTTGTCTACAACGTTGGCAATCATCTGGTTTACATGTTCGAAGTAGACGAGGCGTCGTTGGCAAGTCGCGATGTTGCTCTGGATACGGGTATTGTTGACGGCTTGGCACACGGCAAATGGCATTGGGAAGAACGACTCGACACAGGTACGCTATTCATTTGGAAAAGCAATAACGTCGTATGTGCAGCCGTCTCCGACCTCCGCACTGACGAGCTGTCAGCCCTTTTCGATCTTCACCTTTTGTAGGTTTCCCATGCTCCGCTTTGGATGGCTTCTTCTGATGGCAATCGTGGTCGTTGTTGTCGCGGCTTCGTCACAGTCGTCTAACACGTCCGGTTCGACGGGCAGTGTTGTTGTTGTTGAGTCGGTTACAAAGCGAGGAGCAAACAAGGCACCAGATTTTACGTTCAAAGACGGTGGAAGGTCATCGTCCTTTGCCGAACTAACGGCAGGGAAGGTAGTTCTCTTGAACTTTTGGACTACATGGTGTGGGCCATGTCGGCGTGAGATTCCCGATCTCGTTGAGCTTCACAAGGAAATGGCAGCTAAAGGCGTCGTCGTTATAGGAGTCTCACTTGATCAAGCTGATAACCGCATCTCTCTAGTGAAGACGTTCGCCGAGCGCTCGAAGATTCCATACTACAATTTTGTCGACAACCTCGAATTCAAGCTCGCTGAGGCGTACGGCGGCATTCAGTCCGTTCCTACGACCTTTATCATCGATCGCAAGGGGAACATTGTTCAACGCCTCGTTGGTGCAATGTCGAAGGCATCATTTGCAGAAGCGGTAGGTAAAGCGCTTTAGGAGCACTGCGAAAGCCAAACATTTATGCCTTACTCTGGACGTGTCAGGTCGATGATGTCTGGCATGATGTTCTTCGGATCACCTATTTGAATAGCATGCTTCAAAGCGTTCTGAAGTTCGGTAGCACCTTCAACTGAACTGCCAGACACTACCGCTAGCGCATCGCCTGGTTTGACGCTGTCGCCCGACTGAAGTACGAATCGGACACCAACGTACGGATCGATCGTATCACCGTCCCGTAGTCTTCCGCCGCCTGCCGACATCACAGCAAGAGCTACAGCCATGGGGTCTACAGTTACGACTCCACTCGATTCGGCGACAACCTCAAGCGATACTGTCTTGCGCCGTGCGTCACGAACCGTTTCCTCCCAATCCCCTCCTTGCCGGCTAATCATTGCATGAAACTCTCGATGAGCAGCCCCACTCGCCCATGCAGATCGAACCATAGCATGAGCTGCTGTTTCGGTTGTTGCTACGTCAGCTAACAACAGCATTTCCGTTACGAGACATTCCGTAACACGACGCAGACGTGGATCCGTATGTTCGTACGACGCCAGCGCCTCCTCGGCTTCGACCATCTCGACCCAGTTGCCAACCGATTGGCCTAGTGGGGTATCCATAGACGTGTAGACAACGGTACACGGCAGCCCCGCCGCCTTCGCGACTGAAGCAATCGAAGTACCCAGCCGCTGCGCCTCGTCGAGAGTCTTCATGAAAGCTCCCTTACCAACCTTCACGTCCATTACGAGTCCGTCGAGTCCTTCACACATCTTCTTTGAGAGAATCGACGCCGTAATGAGCCCCACGTTTTCAACGGTGCCTGTGGCATCGCGCAACGAGTACAATCGACGGTCTGCCGGTGCAATCTCGGCGGTAGCTGCGGACATAAACCCATGATGTTCGCGCAGCAACTGTTTACTTTCGTCCATCGAAAGAGCCATCTTCAACCCCAGCACGCTCTCAAGTTTGTCGACGGTACCGCCTGTATGCCCCAATCCCCTACCACTTATCATCGGCACTGCAAGGCCGCAAGCAATCGCCAACGGTGAAAGTAGCAGCGACACCTTGTCTCCTACGCCGCCAGTTGAATGTTTGTCGACTGCTAATCGCGACGATATCCCACGTTCAAGCCTAGCCCCACTTCTCATCATCGCTAGGGTTAGACAGGCCGTTTCGTCCACCGTCAAGTCGTTTATGCAGGCTGCCATAAGGAATGCTGCGCACTGTGCGTCGGTTACGTCACCATTCGTGACACCTTCAACAAACTGCACAATCTCTGCTTCTGTCCATTTGGCCCCGTCACGTTTGCGTCGCAGCAGCTCTTTCATCGGATGACGTTGTATCATGCTGCGAATATGCGAAACCAATCGCCGCTTGTGTTGCACCTATCTTTGCATTGTGTTCGACGTAGACATACTTCCAAAATCACTTCGCGACGACATTCGCGAGCTCCGAACCCCGCAGGGTCGCCGAACCTTCGGGCAATGTATCGTCGAGGGGGTGCGAGCATGCGAGGACGTCCTCGCTTCTCCACACGTGCCATCATGCGTTGTGTTACGTCAATCTTCGACGCCTCGAGCACTCGACGTAGCATCGGCATGGCACGACCGAGGCATTGACGTCTACATGACGTCGGAGAAGTCAATGGCGATGATGACCGATGCGAAGAGTCCACAAGATCTTCTCGCAGTTGTTCCAATTCCACAGCCCGGTCCGCTTGGTCGGCGTGTTGTTGCTCTCGATCGCATCACAGATCCCGGGAATGCGGGAACAATCATCCGTACGGCTGCGTGGTTTGGATGTACGGATGTTGTTTTTGGTCAGGGCAGTGTAGACCCATATTCGCCAAAGGTAGTGCGGTCCTGCGTTGCGTCGCTCTTTCGTCTAGGCATACAAACAGACGTAGATTTAGAAGAACTTCTCACTACTGTACCCCACACCGTAGTTTCCACCGATGCCACAAGCACGGTTCGTCCTTCACAGCTTCCAACGCTCGAGTCACTCGTGCTTCTTTTGGGTTCCGAGGCTCACGGCGTTGCGCCTCATCTTGCACGTCTGGCACATCACAGTGTGGCAATCGGCGGTGGTGGAGGTATGGATTCACTCAACGTTGCCGTCGCTGGCTCCATTCTCTTGTACGAGTGGTTTGGCCGATGAATCGTCGCTTGTTTACACCCGGTCCCGTCGAACTCTCACAGGGAGTCGTCGAGGCAATGTCTCGTCAACCAATCTCGCACAAGTCCGACGAGTTTATCGCGCTTACTCGCGACGTTTGCACGAACCTTCAGTGGCTGTGTGGTAGCACCCAGTCTATTGCCCTGCTTGCCGGCAGTGGTACAACCGCAATTGAAGCAACGATTGCCTCGCTCGGTGTTCGCGGTGCCCCCTGTCTGGTGCTCGTTCATGGACGGTTTGGTGAGCGGATAGCAAACATCTTAACAACGTACGGCGCTATCGTCCACACCCACTCTGTAGAATGGGGCACCGATATTGCGCCTTCGGCGGTTGCAACAACGGTTGCTTCGATTCCTCATCTGCACAGTGTATGGCTCGTGCATTCTGAGACGTCAACGGGCGTTACGCTCGACGTAGCAGGGATTGCAGACGCCATACGCAGCCAATCACCACAGGCCTTTCTCTGCGTTGATGCCGTAACGTCGGTAGGAATTCACGAGGTTGCCCTGGATGGTTGGGGCCTTGATGCTGTTATGACAGGTAGCCAGAAGGGTTTGTGTGCTCCACCTGGCGTTGGCGTTGTGGCATTATCGGAACGAGCGCGCCTACATGCCGAGCAGCATTCTGCAGTGTCAACAGTATTGCACCTTCCAACAACACTTCGCAGTATCGAACAGACTGGACTGCTACCATGGACGCCGCCGGTTACTGTGATGGCTGCTCTACAAGCATCGCTGATAGAACTTAGGTCAGAGAGCCGTGAGTCGATTTGGCAACGACATGCACAGGTATCCGAGGCGTTGCAAGAGGGGCTTACGAACCGCGGATTCCGCTTGTTTGGTGCTTCAACGTCACATGCCGTAACCGTTGTTGAGCACGATAGTCCGGATACTATCATCCGTGGTCTTCTTCGCATGTACGGTATCACGATTGCCCCTGGTCAAGACCGGCTGGCGGCATCTGTATTCCGGTTAGGCACGTGCGGTGGAGTTACGATTTCTGACGTACTGTACTTGCTTGATGCTCTTCAACACGTGAACGCACAGATTCAACCACGATGATCCCACCTCGTCTTGTTGCCGCAACGGGCAACGCACACAAAGTTGATGAACTACGAGCACTGTTTCTGCACCATGGTGTCATTGTCGATATCCTTCCGATCACGTCTCTTGTCGATTCGTTTGAGGTCGACGAATCAGGAGCAACGTTCGAAGAGAATGCCTTGATAAAGGCACTTGCTGGCTATGGCATGTGCCACCTGCCTGTGATTGCCGACGATTCAGGACTAGAAGTAGATGCTCTAGATGGAGCACCAGGAGTGATAAGCGCCCGATATTCAGGTGCCGGTGCTACCGATGCCAGCAACCGCACTAAACTCTTGCACGAACTTGCTCAGAATCCCCAACGCAGCGCCCGTTTTCGCTGCGTGTTAGCCATCCACGATGGTGTTCGATCCGTCATGGCCGAAGGTTCGTGCGAGGGCTCAATAGCCCATGAAGAGCGCGGTTTGCAGGGCTTTGGCTACGATTCGCTCTTCATTCCAAGGGGCTTCGACCAAACCTTCGGCGAGGTTGACGCAGCGATAAAACATCTGCATTCGCATCGGGCAGCGGCCGTTGCGGCATTAGTTAAGCGATGGACCACAGATCCAACACCCCAGGTGACTGACGTTGCAGACTTTCTGCTTGATGCAGTGATTGCCACTGCAACGGGTAATGAGGCAGCTCTGCGTTTCGCTGTTGCCTACGCAGTCAACGTCGAAGATTATCTGGCGCTTTACGAAGCGATTCTGCAGACGTATCTGTTCTGTGGATTCCCCGCAGCGCTCGAAGCATTAGCAACCCTCGAATCATGCGTCATGGAGCGTGGTTTTACCACGTCTCTCGTTGCGCACGAACCATACGAGGTGGAGACGTTTCGTACTCGTGGCGAGATACTGTGTAGACGCATCTACGGTTCGGTGTACGATCGAATGATGGAACGCCTTGATGGCGTTAGCCCCGAGTTACGTGAGTGGATGATTATAGAAGGATACGGTAAGACGCTCTCGCGTGGTGCACTGAGTGTCGTCGCACGCGAATGCTGCATCGTTGCTGTACTAGCGTGCACGCGCCGAACAACCCAATTGATTTCGCACGTGCGTGGAGCGTTAGCCGTTGGAGCATCTGTCGATCACATTCACGGAGTGATTGACGCTTTGCAGCGGCATGGTCTAGCCCATGAGTCGCTGCTCTTAGACGACGTGCTCGGGCGTTTCGAGTGACAGGATGTGACTCCGAACGTCCTCCATCACCCACTGCGGAGTACTCGTAGCCCCACTAATTCCAACGTTTGTTGCCCCTTCGAACCACGACGGATCAATCTCGCTTATGGCCTCCACAAAGTGTGTTCGTGGATTGGCACCTCGCGCGACGTTGAACAGCACCTTACCGTTCGAAGATGCACGTCCGGCAATAAAGACAACCACATCGTTTGATGCTGCAAAGGCGGCAAGCTGTTGTTCTCGACCACTTACCTGCCCACAGATTGTGTCTTTGGCGTGAAACTCCGTCGCAATGTTCTCCATGGTGTCCACAACAAGTTCTGCCACGCGCTGCTTAAGCGCGTCACGGATTGCATTGAACGTTGGCCGATCCATCGTGGTCTGCGAGAACAGCACGGTCTTGCGGTGAACGTCGACGTTCGCCAGTGCCTCATCAACCGTGAGTACTACCACGCATTGATCGCGCACCACTCCGCGAACACCTAGAACTTCGGCATGGTCTTTCTTGCCAAATATGACGATTTGGTAGTTCTGGTCGTAGAACTTCCGTACGCGCTCTTGAAGCTTCGTTACAACTGGGCACGTAGCATCGATGATTTCGATGCCGTGTTCCCAGGCCTGTCGGTACGTCTCGGGAGGTTCACCGTGTGCGCGGATGATCACCTTGGCACCTCGATGGGCGATGCTTGGAAAGTCATCGACGGAGATTGTTCGAAGCCCCTTAGACTCAAGACGGGCAATCTCGCTGGGGTTATGAATGATATGACCAAGCACATAGACGTTGCGCTCAGTAGAACGCTCTTCTAGTTGATCTTCGGCGATGCGCACTGTGCGAACAACGCCCCAGCAAAAGCCGCTATGTTTGTCGATGGAAACGTTCATGACGTAGATGTTCGATGAGGAGCATTGAGAAAACGTCAGGTCTTGCGAGGAAGTTCGTTCCTACAGGGAACCGAATGTTGATATCAGGTCATAGGTTCTATGATAGGCAGCAACAAGGTCGATGATACGCTGAACCTGGTCGTCAATGGTCAATGATGTTGTGTCGATGTCGACAGAGCCACTAGCACGAATCAGCGGACTATCCTCTCGTGACGAGTCTAGTCGATCTCGTTCAACGATTTGCCTGCGGATGTCAGATTCCGAGGCAGTCTGTCCTTGGGCAGTTGCCTCTGCCAGCCGACGACGAATGCGTTCTTCGACATCGGCAACGAGGAAGACCTTTACATGGGCGTTGGGAAACACCACCGAGCCAATGTCCCGCCCATCCATTACTACACCACCGTCGTTACCAATCCGGCGCTGCAGGAGAACCATAGCGCGACGAACCGTTGGACATGCAGCGACGATGCTCACGGCATTCGTTACATCGGCACCACGCACGGCATCGGTTACGTCTTGGCCATCGAGTATCGTGCGCTGCCCGTTGGGGCTTTGTACCAGTTCGAGCGTTACGTTCCGAGCTACCTCTCCAAGGGCTTGATCTTCGAGTGGAACATGTAACTGGAGGGCCTTGAGGGTAACGGCACGGTACATTGCGCCAGTATCGATATAGGCATAGCCAAGGTGTTCAGCAACACGTCGGGCCGTTGTGGACTTACCGGCGCCTGCCGGCCCATCAATGGCGATAATGAGCGGTTTCTTCATGCCAAGCAAAGATACGACGTCGTCAATGCTTCATTGGGGTGGGCAGCGACTCGATGGCATTGAGCAATGAACTAACATCGGCAAACGACGAAAGAGCCGCAGTCGCACCAGATTCCAACAGTTGTGCTGTTGTGAATTCGCCTGTTGCCACCGCAATGGTAGCAATGCCATTGTCGGTTGCACATTGTACGTCCCCCGGAGCGTCCCCAATGACGACCGATGTCGAAGGTGAGTGACGAGTGCCAAAGGTACCGTTAAAGCGCTCAATCGCCAGGGGCGGCAACAGCGAGCGGTTGGCGTGTTCGCAGCCAAAGGCGCCTATCTCGAAGAAGTGATCGATGCCCCCTACCGAAAGCTTGTGGAAAGCAATACGTTTGATGTTGCCGGTTACAAGAGCAAGGTCGTGTTGCGTGGCAACAGATTCAAGCATCGTCGAAACTCCGTCGAGAACATCCAGGCAGGAGTGGTCAATCGAAGCGGTCATACGACGCTCCATTTCGACCTGGTAGTCGGGAAAACGACGTTCCGCGGTTTCCTGACTGATGTTGAGCAACGAGGAGATGTCGAGCACAATCTGACGATCTGTCCGACCAGAGAACGAATATCCTACCAGCGCATCCACGGGGTCAACATGGTAGGTATGAAGGAAGGCCTCACGCAGAACGCCACGGCCAACACCGTGTTTGAGCTTGATCAGGGTTGCATCAATGTCGAATAGTAGCAGCATGAATGCAAGCTACGGCATTGATGCGAGACACTACGAGCGCTCAAGTCGCCGAACAATCAAGTAGTATGCAAGCAGGCCAAGACCACCGAACAGCGAGGCCGAACCAAGAACGAGAAGTGGTTGGTGATCGCCGTGAAGAAATGGTTCTGAGGCGGCCAAGATGGCACCAATCAACAAGCCCAATCCTATGCCACCGTACATCATTCCCCCCCGCAAAGCACGATACTTTTTGGTAGACTCAGTTTCTGAGGTGAACATTGACATATCAAGCCCCCGTTCAATCATGGCTAGTCGCTCCTGCTTACGTGCTTCGATAAAACGTTTGCCAAGGATGAGCCCAACAATCAGCGCTATGATGGGTACGAGCATTGCCACAAACGGTATGAAGTCATGAGGTGCAGTGCCGCGGGAATAATTGACGGGGTTTTCGGCACGTATAGAATCGAGCTTGAACTTGTAGTACATTTGAAGTTGACTATCTGACATAGGTAAGGGTGCCTCCGTGCTGTCGGTTGCAAACAACGAGACCGATGTAACAAGGATGAGAATCAGGAGGATGAGTGGCATTGGTAATTGTGGCGAAGATGGTTGGAAGTGTTGTTGCTGGTTTAGACACAAAGCCACGAACCGGGTTTCATGAAACCCAGTTCGTCGTACAGTGTCCAAACAGTCACATGACAGAGGCCGAACTTCGGAACGTTATCACTCGAGTGGTGGCGGGCGACCACCAGTCGTTTGCCATCATTGTGCGACATCTATCAACACAGGGATGGAGTTTAGCACGACGAATGATGGCTACGCGGCAGGATGCCGAGGATGCTTTGCAAGATGCCTTTGTAAAGTGCTTTCAATCGTTGCCACGCTTTACAGGGCAATCACAGCTAAGCACGTGGTTTTTTCGCATTGTGTATACAACATGCATCAACCATCTTCGCACACATTCACGTCGAGATGCCTTAATCGAGCTGCACGAGTCGATTGAACTTGCCGATGATGCCGAAGAAGACGATTTCGAAGACACTATCGACCGGGTATCATCCGAATCGCTGCTTGAGGCATTGGATGCACTGCCAGTGCGGTACAGAACGGTTCTAACATTGTTCTACGTGAACAGTCTTAGTCATATTGAGATTCAAGAGATTACCGCTATGCCGATTGGAACGATAAAGACGAACCTTCATCGGGGGCGTCGATTGCTGCGACAAGCTGTACATCAAACCCTGTTACTTTCGGTTAACTCAAGACACATCACTGAACCATAGAAGCATTATGAACGAACGCGAACATCTTGCTCGGGCTTTACAACGTGCTTCGGCTTCTCAAGAGCCGCCCGAGTTAATGGTATCGAATGTAATGCACGCCATTCGCACCCAGTCTCATTCTACGACCCGTATATCGCGCCGCATGACGAGCGTGGTACTTTCTACAGGACTCATTCTCCTTGTAACAGGGGTTGCTCTGACTGCTTCCACGCTGATGTCATCTAAGGTTTCGGTCAACGTGGAATCGTACATTGGGCCGCTACGCGACATAGCAAACGTTCCCTTCAATTCTGTGCTTGTCGTTGTTGCGTCGTTGCTGCTTGCGCTTCTTATTGCACATTCGGTCGAGGCTCGCACTCGTTAGTCGGTTACCGGCCAAGATAACGAGCGTTCTGCATCGCATTCCGTCTGCGTATCTTCGCAGCGCATGACGCCACTCGTAACGGCCCGCGACGTTTCGCTTGTGTATCCCAACGGATACCAGGCTCTATATGACGTATCGTTCGATGTTCACCCGGGCGAGTTCCTCGTAGTGATTGGCCTTAGCGGGTCTGGAAAGTCCACGCTTATGCGCACCGTTAATCGCCTTCTCGAGCCTACATCAGGCACCATTACCGTCGATGGAGTCGACGTAACTCACATCGCAGGTGAACCTCTCCGGCAACATCGCCGGAATATCGGGATGATCTTCCAACAGTTCAATCTCATCAAGCGCCATTCCGTCATCAACAATGTTCTGTATGGGGCACTGGGTAGCATGTCTACATGGCAAGCGCTTTCGGGTAATTATTCGAGCGACCAGCGAGAGAAGGCCATGCGTTGTCTCGAGATTGTAGGCATTGCAGATAGAGCCCATCACCGTGCCGACGCCCTTAGTGGCGGCCAGCAGCAGCGTGTTGCAATAGCACGTGCACTTATGCAGCAGCCCAAACTGCTTTTAGCCGACGAACCTGTGGCGAGTCTAGACCCTGCGACGTCGCATTCGGTTATGCGTTATTTGGAAGTACTCAACAAGGAGTACGGTACCACTGTTGTGTGTAATCTGCACTTTTTGTCGCTTGTACGCCAGTATGCATCCAGAGTGATTGCCCTAAAGGCGGGCAGAAAGGTGTTTGAAGGTATGCCCACAGACATCACAGAAGATTGGTTTAAGGCCATCTATGGTGAAGACGCCGTGGAGGTGGAGATCGAATGACGCGAACCCTTCACGCGGCCTTTGCTACTGCCATTGATGTGCTCCTTGGGTCTTACCTTGGAACGGTGGTGTGGTGCGTAGTCGTCCCAGCAGTTGTCCTTGGTCCTGCGGCGCCCCCTATCATAATGAATGTGTGGGCATCAGTTGTTGGAGGGGTAGTGGGACTGTGCCTATCGCTTGTAGGAGCGAGTATTGGCAGATCGGCCTTGGAACGACGTTGGCCATCCGGTTGGCAGCGCAACGCTGTTGTGCATACGTCGTGGTTGCTGCTTGTTGTTACGATAGCCGCGGGTTGGATTATCACAAGGATCGACCCACTGCAGTTGTTCTCTCAGCAGGGTCTAGAAGGTGCTAGCCGGATATTCACGGCATTGTTCACGCCCGAAACGGCCATCATAGGCCAGGCACTAGGAGCCATGGTCGAGACAATCTACTTGGCCTTTATGGCAACTGTGTTTGCCGTGCCATTCAGTTTTTTACTCTCGTTCTTCAGCGCTCGAAACTTGATGCGCGACACTGCCATTCGGCGCAGTGTATACGTAGTCGTGCGCTTTATCACCAACTTCTCTCGCAGTATCGAGCCACTCATCTGGGCCATTGTGTTTAGCGTCTGGGTTGGCATCGGCCCCTTTGCTGGCATGCTTGCTCTCGTGGTTCACACGATTGCCTCGCTCACGAAGCAGTATGCCGAACAGATTGAAGATGTAGACCATGGCCCCATGGAGGCCATCGAGGCAACAGGAGCACGTAGAGTGCAGGTCATCTGGTTTAGCGTTGTGCCACAGTGCGTCATCCCCTTCCTGAGCTTTACCATCTATCGTTGGGATATCAACGTCAGAATGGCAACCGTGATTGGCTTGGTGGGTGGCGGTGGAATTGGCAACATGCTCATTCAATACCAAGGTCTAGCTCAGTGGAACGAGGTTGGCATGATTGTTATCATTATTGCCACCGTTGTGTGGCTTATGGACGTCATATCTGCACGAGTTCGCGAAGCCCTCAAGTAACCTAACCCTCCCCTCTTCATAACGCAATGGCTCGCATTCATCAATCGTTCGACACAGGCAAATCCGTTCTCGAGATGCGTTCGATGATTGATAGTCGAATTCTGTCGCGCTCAGATATCTCCCTCCTGTTAGAGTCTCATACGTGGAAGGGCAACGTGTTGCACGCATCAGGCAAGCTTGGTTCTGGCACCATAACACTCGAGCACGGCCGTATTGTTGTCGACATCGAACTATCGTTCTTCGGGGCTGCTGCTCAAGGGGCAATCGAACAGAAGCTTCGCGAGCAATTCAAGCAACTACAACAGTAGAACTGTGGATAACTGACGCGCTCGTTGGCCGACGTTGTTACGGTAAGTTCGTGCTTCACCTGCCCGACGCACCATGGCCGACTTTGTCCACCTCCACAACCATTCCCACTTTTCGCTGCTTGATGCCGCCGCCACTCCTGAGTCGTTGATTCTTGCGGCCAAGTCTGACGGTCAATCGGCCCTTGCGCTCACCGATCACGGTGTCATGTTTGGGTGCTTTGAGTTCTACAAGAAAGCGAAGAAGCACGACATCAAGCCAATCATTGGCTGCGAAGTGTACGTGGCCGTGAACAGCCGTTTCGACCGCGATCGAGTTGTTGATAGTTCCGGCAAGAAGCGCAACTACTACCACTTAGTTCTTTTAACCAAGAACGAAACGGGCTACCGCAATCTTCTCAAGCTCACGAGTATCGCCCATACCGAAGGGTTCTACTATAAGCCACGAATCGACTTCAACCTTCTACGCGAACACCATGAAGGTCTCATTGCTACGTCGGCCTGTTTGGCCGGGCCCATTAATGCGCCCATGCTGGCTGGTGATGTCGAAACGGCCTATAACAACGCTAGATTGCTGAAGGACATATTTGGCGACGATTTCTACATTGAGCTGCAAGACCACGGCTTGCCGCAAGACAAACATGTCTTGGAATTTGCACCAAAGCTCGCGAAGGACCTGGGTATAAAGCTGGTTGTAACCAACGACGTCCATTACGTGGATCCAGCCCATGCCGTGCCACACAACGTGTTGTTGAATATCAACAAAGACACGTCGTCGGCAAGAACCGAGTCCTTCGATGTTACCAAGGATCTTCGCTACGGATCGGAGCGTTATTATCTCGCCTCGCAGTCCGAAATGAAACGCTTGTTCAAGGAGTTTCCTGAAGGCATCGAGAGCACGCTCGAGATTGCCGACAAGGTGAATCTCAAGATCCCGACAGAGCTCCAACTGCCGCTCTTCCCTATCCCTCCCGAGTCGGGCTGTGAGACGCTTGACGACTACCTTGAGCAGTTGACGATGCGAGGTCTGGATGACCGCTATCCTGTGCTGACGTCGGAAATTCTCGATCGAGCCGCGTTTGAACTCAAGGTCATTCGAACGATGGGATATGCGGGATACTTCCTGATCGTTCAGGACTTTATCCGTGCTGCCCGCGACCGCGGTATCCGTGTGGGCCCTGGCCGCGGATCGGCTGCGGGTTCGCTGGTTGCCTTTGCCGTTGGCATCACCAATATCGATCCGCTGAAGTACGACCTTCTGTTTGAGCGCTTCCTTAACCCCGATCGCGTGTCGATGCCCGATATCGACGTTGACTTCTCAGACGACAAACGCGAAGAGGTCATCCAATACGTGCGAGAGAAGTATGGTGCCGAAGCCGTCGCGCAGATCATCACGTTTGGTACGTTGTCTTCGCGAGCTGTTCTCAAGGATGTTGGACGCGTGTTAGGTGTCGAGCTATCCGTCATCAACTCCATCACCGAAAAAATACCGGTAGTTCAAGGCAAGGTCCACAAGTTGAAGGATGCCTTAGAACTTCCCGACCTTCGCTACCTCAAGGACACGTCCGATCCCAAGCTTCGCAAACTCATTGAATATAGCTTGGTACTCGAGGGATTCAATCGGAATTCTTCGTTGCATGCTGCCGGTGTTGTGATTGCTCCTGGCCCGATCTCAGACTTCGTACCACTGTACAAGACGCCGCAGACGGATGTTGCCACACAGTACAACATGAAGGATCTCGAGGAAGCGGGCCTACTAAAAATGGACTTCCTTGGTTTGCGGACGTTGTCGATTATCGATAACACGCTTGAGCAGATTCGACGTAATCACGGCGTTGACATCGACATCGACGCAGTGCCCCTTGACGATACGAAGACGTATGAGATGTTGGGACGAGGGCAGACGTTGGCGGTCTTTCAGTTCGAATCGGACCCTATGCAGAATGCGCTTCGACAGTTGAAGCCAACCAATCTGGAAGACTTGATTGCCATGAATGCTCTGTACCGTCCGGGGCCCATGGACAATATTCCTGATTTCATTGCTCGCAAGCAAGGTCGCAAGCCCATTGAGTACTTACATCCGGCAATGCAGCCCATCCTTGAGCGCACGTATGGCATCATTGTGTACCAAGAACAGGTGATGCAGCTTGTGCAGGCATTGGCTGGATTCACCCTTGCCCAAAGTGACTTGATGCGAAGAGCAATGGGTAAGAAGGACGCAGCACTCATGGCGGAACAAGAAGCCTTGTTTGTAAGTGGTGCGCTTGCAACGCAGAACATGCCCAAGGAGTTGGCCAAGGACATTTTTGCCCTCATTCAGAAGTTCGCCCAGTACGGCTTTAATAAGTCGCACTCTGCGGCCTACGCCTATGTTGCGTATCAAACGGCGTGGCTGAAGGCCCACTATCCCGCCGAGTTCCTCGCTGCCAACATGTCTGCCGAACTTAACGATCAAGCCAAGATTGTTTCACTCTCCGAAGAGGCCTCGCGTTTTGGTGTTAAGGTTGTTCCACCAGATATCAACAAGTCGATGGCTACCTTCGAGGCACGCGACGGTGTGATTTACTTTGGCATGGCGGGCATTCGTAACGTTGGAGTTGGTGTGGTAGAGTCGATCATGGCTACTAGATCGTCTACTCCAATAACCTCGATTTACGACCTCACCTCGCGAGTCGATCCTCGGCAGATCAATCGTCGTGTACTCGAAGCTCTCGTATGTGCTGGTGCCTTTGACAGCTTAGGAAGTGGGCACAGGGCACAGCTCTTCGAGGCTATCGAAACTGCATTAGAGTATGGTAAGTCGGTACAAGGCGACGCACTTGCGTCACAGAACTCACTATTTGCCGATACTACAACACTTAAGCCAAGCGAACCAGGTTTGCCTACGGTTCCTGAGTGGCCAGAACGAGACCGGCTCAAGCGTGAGAAGGAGTTTTTGAATTTTTACATCTCAGGACATCCCTTACGCGAACACGCTGTTGCCGTGCGAAGTTTGTCGACCGTAAACCTTCAGCGTCCAGACCAGTCGCAAAACGGGACTACCGTTCGACTCTGTGGCATGATTGGAGATATCCGAACGCGAATCGATAAACGTGAGCGGACATTCTGCGTGTTTAAACTCGAGCAGTTTACTGGTTCGTGCGAGGTTGTGCTATGGGCAGATATCTATGCAGGTCTCTCTGAGACAATTAAGACAGGAGCTGTTGTCACAGTAACCGGCAAAGCCGAAGTAAGCGGCGACGTCATCAAACTTGTGGGCGAGGAGGTCACTCCAATCGAGAATGCCCTGCGAAAGTATGTATCTGGCTACGCCGTTCGACTTTCTGCCGACGTGGCCGAACAGTCGTTACGTGATCTACGTACACGATGTGCGTCAACCGACGCCAATCAGTCACTTACGTTCATCGTACAGCGCCCGTCGGGTACGTCGGCCACCTATGCTTCTTCGGTACGCATTCAGGTTGACCCAGCAACAACGGAATATCTTCAGTCACTATTTGGCGAACAGAACGTTCGCTATGCTTCTTAGTCACCATGATACAGCTGCAGAGTGCTCTCGGTGTTGCCGCTATCCTCGCATTGGCGTGGCTTTGGTCTAGCAATCGCCGTGCGATTCGAATTCGAATCGTTGCGTCGGGCATCTTACTTCAGACAGTTCTCGCAGTATCTCTCCTATCCTTCCCTGCTGGTATCGAGTTGTTTGCAACTCTTGGCCAAGCCGTAACGGGCCTTTTAGGGTTTGCTGGAGCCGGCGCGAGATTCCTGTTTGGTAATCTTGCCGACTCGACGTATGCGGGCACGTTTGGCTTTCAGTTTGCCTTGACGGTGGTGCCCATCATCGTGTTCTTCTCCTCGTTGGTTTCGGTACTCTATCATCTAGGCATCATGCAACGTGTGGTGCGTTCTATGGCTTGGGTGCTTCGTAGAACGCTAGGTACCAGCCCAATCGAATCGTTGTCGGCAGCCGCAAACGTCCTCCTCGGCCAAACCGAAGCCCCCTTGTTGGTGCGCCACTACCTACCCCATGCCAGTATGTCAGAGATCTTTGCCATCATGGTAGGGGGCTTCGCAACCATTGCAGGTAGTACAATGGGGGTATACGTTGCACTGGGAATAGACGCAAGCACACTAATGGTGGCTAGCCTGCTGGCGGCTCCAGGTGGACTCGTGATGGCAAAAATTGCATGGCCTCAGGGGGCCGATAAGGTTGTCGACGTTGAAACCGTGATGCCAACGATAGAATCTGGCAACATTGTCGACGCCCTGGCGCACGGCGCCAAAGACGGCCTTCTTCTCGCAGTGAACGTACTGGTTGTACTGCTTGCGTTCGTATCGGTTGTTGCAATGGTCGATGCCGCACTAGGTGCAATAGGTGGCGTTGCCATGAATGCCGGACTGCAGTGGTTCCCAACGTCGTTGCGCGAGCTACTCGGGATCGCCTTCCAGCCTTTTGCGTGGCTGCTGGGTGTAGACGCAGCCGACACGGCAACGGTTGGTGCGCTGTTGGGTACAAAACTCAGCGTTACAGAGTTTGTGGCGTACAACGATTTGGCAGAACTTGTGCGACAGGGCGCAATCAGTCGTCGATCTGTGACGATTTCGACGATTGCCCTTTGTGGTTTTGCCAATGTGGCAAGCATCGGAATTCAGATTGGTGGATTTGCCATCATGGCACCTCAGCGACGTTCCGACGTTGCTCGAGCTGGGTTCAAGGCCATGTGTATTGGGGCGCTTGCTTCGCTACTTGCGGCTGCTATGGCTGGTGTAGTTATCTCCTGATCCGTTGCATCATCAGGCGAATCACGTCGTCGAGAAACCCAGCTTCGAACGCTACATATCGAGCATACTGGCGTGCTGTTAGATGTGGCTTTAGCTCGCTCATTCGTCTATCCATTGCACGGTATAACTCCTCCTGCTTGCGAACGATATCGGAACTCCGTTGCGTCATGGTCGACTCGTCGGCATTACTCTTGTCGGCCGCCTTCAACGAACGCACGGCCACGTCGAGAGCATCCTTCGCATCATAGACCGCACGCTGAAGTGGTGTATAGCGCGCAAAGAATCGTTCGACAGATTCTCCCTCCAGCTCAAGAATTTCAAGCAATTTTACCTTTCGAAGGCTCTCCATGCGTTCACGGAATGGCCTCTCCCCCTTTTCGCCGAACGACTGCTCGTCGGACTGCATATTGCGCCGCGGGCGTTGCGCACTTGCGGGTTCCACAGTTGAAAAGAGGCAAACAACGCAGAGGCTTATCGATATGAGTGCTGCGCTACGAATCATTGTCTTCATCCAATAGGTACTTAACATCGTTACTTGTTAGGAACACGAGATGTTCAACGTCACTTGTGCCTACCAAGGCATCAATCTTAGCATCGTCTACCTCGGCAGATAGTAGGTCATTGATTTCGTCAACCACGTCAGCTTGTACAACGACCTGTGTATCGACTTTCTCTGCAGAGTCGGTATCGGTGTGCCTGGGGACAATCACAATGACATACATTGCTGCTGCCGCTGCTACGGCAGCCGTAGCACCAATCCATAGTTTGTATCGACGCTGTTTAGGTCGACGTAGGCCCTGAACTGCACGTGCCGCACGTGCATCAATGACTCCATTGTACGCAGAGCGTGAAAACGCCGATCGAACAATGGACATCTTGGCAACATCAGCCGCCAGATCAGGATATGACTCGATTGCTGCACGGACTTGGCGCTCGGTGTCGGCATCAAGCATCCCCGTTGCCAAATCAGCCACCAGCGACTCGAGTGTTGCTCTATCAAGGTGCTTATCCACGGTTCTCCTCCCCTTGTGCTAACTCACCAAACTCGCTGCCGCGAAGGTGTTCGGCGATCTTTTTGACTGCCAAGTGGTAGTTGGCTTTCAGGCCTCCAACCGTTGTTCCGAGCATTTGACTTATCTCTTCGTACGACAGTTCATCGAAGTAGCGAAGACAGAACGTCTCACGCTGTTTTGGTGGAAGCGTTGCCAGAACACTGTGTAAAAATGCAGTGACGTCAGCCTCTTCCGCAATCGCATCGGGGCGAGCTTCACCGCTAGGTACATCGCGTTCGCCATCACCTTCGCCAACACGAAAGAACAGTCGCAGCCGTTCGCGGCGGCGGTGCGACACTACAACGTTCATTGTAATCCGGTAGAGCCACGTTGTTATGGCACTATCACCATTGAACCTATGAATGCTGCTAAGAGCTTTCATCAAAACATCTTGTGAAACATCTTCCGCGTCTTGACGATTGGCAAGCTGCCGTGAGGCAACCGACATCACGAAACGTTGAAAACGTCGAACGAAGGCCGTTGACGCCTCGTCGCTACGGCCTTCGCGAAATGCTCGCAAGATGGCTTCATCGGATTCGAGGACTTCGCCTCGCTCGGCTGCATACGCACGTTGGCGACTGTCCATCAGCGTAATGCTATGGTTGGTTGCAATTGACATAGCCGCCTTTGTCGATTGCCCCCTTCTCGAGGTTTAGTTTGTACATGGTTGTTTTACACAGTGGCATTCTTCCACACGCCGCGACGATATACCAACAGCGCCGCAGCCGCAAACAACGCATATCCCACAACAATCGCTATCCATATTCCGTGTTGGGCAAGGGGCGTCGAGTGACTTAGCACCCATGCAAGCGGGAGCTGAAGACCCAAAAGGCCGCCTGCTGTAATAGCCATGCTGAGGAACGGCGCTCCTGCACCGCTAAACACACGCACCGTTGCAAGCCCAACTGCAAAGAAGATGTAGCCAAACACTGTCGTGTGAAGATACCTCACGGCCTCGGCAACCGTGTCGGGATTCGTTGTATACAACCTTACAAAGGGCTCACCGAAGAACCACACTGCTAATGCCAAACTGCCCATCAGAACTGACAACTGACGAACGGCACTGCGGTGAAATCCGTGGACACGATCGTGTTTGCCGGCTCCTATGTTCTGACCTGTTGCTACTTCGACTGTCATCGCCACAGCAAACACACTCATGAACACAAACATATCAACGTTTAACCCCAGCGTGTAGGCGGCTGCTACGCTGGTACCAAACCCGCCTACGATGCCAAACAGTGCCAAGCGATTAAGCGACACGGAGAGCATTTGCAATGACGCCGGAATACCTTGGCGCGCTATTCGAAGCAGGAGCGCTGTATCAAGGCGGAAGGCAGTGAAATCGAAACGCATGCTGGCCTTGCCCGACATTATCGCCCACAACGAGACACTCGTGCCGCAGATCTGAGCAAATGCGGTGGCTAAACCCGCTCCTCCCAGGCCCATCTCAGGAAAGGGACCAATGCCAAAAATGAGGAACGGAGCCACGACTGCGTTAATAATGGTCGTGCAAATCAGCACAACCATTGGAAAGACAGCGTTGCCTGTGGATCGAAGAATGGAGAACATCTGGAAGTTCAAAAGGTTTGCGGTGAAACCTAAGAACAAAAATCCCATGTATTGAATGGCGTACTGCGACACAACATCGTTCATACGAAGAAGGGCCGGCAATCCTGGCAAAGCCAAATACAGCAGGCCAGTAACCGAAGCTGCGAGTATTGCCATTGCAACGATTGCCTGCGAGGCAGTTCGCGCAGCTTCGGCTCTGTTTCCCTCTCCTATACGTCGCGCCACGATGATTCCAGACCCAACGCCAAATCCACTCGCTAGAGTGAACATAAAGAATGCCACCTGATCGCTTGAACCTATTGCGGCAATCGCCGCATCGCCAAGTCTGCTGGCATAGAAGCGGTCGATGAGCGAGTACACCATGTTCACCAAAAAGCTAAAGGCCATAGGAACCGCAAAGCGTCGTAACGACGAGTCGATAGGACCGTTGATAAGGTCTACGTGCTGTCTACTGGCTGCGCTCATGTGAACTGGAAGGGTGGTCAAAAATCCAAAGGCGCGCCTGACGTATACGATTCGTGAATGTTTGGTCATTGGCCACGTAACACAAGCCCGGTATGTTCGCAGTATGATCAACCATTCCTCGTGGCATTGCTAATGACAACCTTCCTCGTTAGCTGTGCCTTACTGTACTGTGCTCGGGTACTGTTCTTCCTTGTGGGATTCGGCAAACGGCAACCGCGGACGCTTGTTCCTACTCCAAGTAGGTTGGTTAGCGTTGTGATTCCTGCACGAAACGAAGAAGCCAATATTCGTAGCGCAGTCGAAAGTGTCGCACGCTCACATTGGCCTGCTGAAGCGATGGAGATCATTGTAGTAAACGACCGTTCCACCGACGGCACAGCTCGCGTCTTAGAACAGCTGTCAACAACTATACCGCAGCTAACCGTTGTTACGCGCACGGAAGCAGACGTTGACGAGAACCTTCGAGGTAAACCGGGGGCTCTACAGCAGGGTATCGACGTTGCCACGGGAGATGTTGTTCTCCTTACCGATGCAGATTGTACCGTTAATCCAGAGTGGATTGCCACAATGACTCGTGCGATGTATCAGCGCGACGTTGCTATGGTGTGTGCTACAACCAGCGTGAGACATACCGTAGCAGCCGGACAGATGCAAGACGTGGAGTGGGCGTTCTCCAATGCCATGGCTCGTGCCGGCCTTCAGTTGGGAATTCCGCTTGGTTGCTTTGGCAACAACATGGGCATTCGTAAGCATGTGTTTCACGCCTTAGGAGGATACAAGGGCATAACGTTTTCTGTTACCGAAGACCTTGCACTGTTGCAGGCCGTGGTGCAGCACGGACATCGCGTGGCCTACCTTTGCGACGCCGCCTCGTCGGTGGAGACGCTTCCCTGTTCCACACTTATGGAATACGTCCGGCAACGTCAGCGTTGGGCCCGTGGTGGCACTGCTCTCGGGTCGCGTGCCTTTGCCTTCGTTGCTACCAGTATGGCATTATGGCTAGGACTTGCAACGGCTGCCGTCTCGTCGCACTGGTCGTGGTTCGTAGGCATCGCCGTCATGCGCGTCGTTGCCGACGCCTCGCTCGTTGCCTGGGCTCTTCTTCGTCTCCGTCGGCCATCTACCCTGCCTTGGATTATTCCCACCGTTGTCATGCTCATGCTCACAGAGCTCGCACTACCGTTTCTGGTTTTGCGTAAACGTGTGGTTTGGAAGGGACAGACCTTTAAGAGCTAGTCCGCCGTCTATTGCGACAGCAGCACTTCGATTTTGTTTGTGGCTTCTTCGAGGAACTGCTCTTCGGGCAGGAAGCCCACTTCCTTAAACTGTACTCGCCCATCCTTACCTAGATAGAACTTCGTTGGTATGCCCGTTACTCCGTACTTGGCTACAACTGCGTCGGTAGGATCAAGATAGACAGGAAATTGCAACGATGGATTCGATGCCAGGAAATCCTTGACCGTCTTGACGCGATCCTTCGACCGTTCCCAAACGTTCACAACCGCGATAGCAACATTGGGATTCGACTTGTATTGATCATACAGCTTCTGCAGCGAGGGGAAGCTAGCGCGGCAAGGCCCACACCACGTGGCCCAATAGTCCACGATGACAACCTTACCACGCAGCGCTGAAAGGGGCATCGGTTGACCATCGACAGTCATAAACGTGCCGTCAATCGGCGGCATATTCAACATGTCTTTTACAAGCCGTTGCGCAAGCGCCTTACGCCCTTGCGACTTCATCGACGCAAGATCCTTTTCAATTGCCGTCGAGTCGGTGCCCGCTAGCATTCGCAAGTTTCGGTACGCATCAAGTGTCTTGGCTGTTGCTGCACCCGCTCGAATGGCCTTCTCGGCCGTCGCCAGCGCGGCAGCGTTGTTCCCGGTTTCGCGCTGCAACTCGATGATCATCTGCCATGTCTCTTTGTCGGTTTCATTACCGCCAACATCTGCCGACAGCATCAAGGCCGCAAGAGCGTCGGCGTTCTTGGCATCTGCACGAAGGATTGCCCCATGCACGAAGTGCAGAGCCGCCGTCATGCGCCGTTGGTTACTGTTCCACTCGTGGCTGCCCATCGAGACTGGACGCAAAGCAGGGTTCGTTGCGGCACTCAATCCCTGCTGAACGTAGCGGTAGGCCGTAGTGCGTAGCGAATCGTTCGCTCCAAGGTAGTTAACAGCCATGTGGTAATCGGCAGCCGTCGCACTTGGCAACCCTGCGATGAAAGGAACGAGCAGATGAATCTCTCTCGCGCGCGCTACAACGCTAAACACGCTTTCAACAAGGTTGGCTCGTGCGGCACTTGCCGGATACTTCGATAAATGCGCTAACGTTGCCTGAACATAGGCCTGGGCATTGGGTGCTTCCTTGAGCGTCTCAAGGGAATTCTGCTCTTGAATGATGCTGTTGGGAAAACGGTTCGCACCGTCAATCTTCGTGCGTATTACATTCGTACTGTCTTGCAGCAATTCCCAAGCAAGAGCAAGAGCAATAAACTCCATTGGCGATGTGCCTGTTGGGTTGGCCGCTACAATGCCACGAAGTTGTGTTGTTGCCTCGGCCTGATCAATCAGACCAGCATTACCTCGGAACATGACCGAGTTTACTTGCGCAACAAGGTTCTTGGGATACGACCGAAGCTCACGTTCTATGGCTTCTGCTGCCTCGTCGAAGTCCTGCTTGCGACGGCATTGCATCGGTAGCTGGCCAAGCCACGACATCGCCTCGCGCAGGTTGCCGCCGCGTGCCGGCTTACCAGAACTGCCTTGTGCAACAGCCGACCAAAACAGGTCGTTATTAGTGTCGTAACGGTCACCGTTACCAACCTTTGCCAACACAAATACAACTCCGTCTGGCAGAGTCCACGACGCCGCGTAGCGCGAACCGTCCTTCTTAAGTGGAACATCGTGGGCTATCGGAGCTTCGGCCTCTTCGGTAAAGGTGTATACGACGGCATGCAGGGGCGCTGGAGTGCCGGACAGCAGCTCGGCATCCGGTGAATCAGGTGTATACTCTAGTGTCACCGAGGCCCCTTGCTTAGGCTGCATAGGCAGGAAGGAAAAGGTGCCGGCATAAGCCATAACCGAGGTAAGTGAGAGCACGATGCCAGTGGCAATCAGTCGAAACATGGAGTGAACGTAGTTACAGTTGATGAATGTCGGTAAGTCGCTTCTTTAGGAATGAGAATGCTTCTCGTGGCGTATCAGAAAAATGGAACAGGTTGAGGTCTTCCTTCGAGATCATACCGGTTTTGGCAAGATGATCAAAATTGATCACCTTCTTCCAGAAGTCGGAACCGTAAATGATGATGGGCATCTCCTTGCGAATCTTGCCAGTTTGAACAAGAGTGAGAATTTCCATCAGCTCGTCGAGTGTTCCAAATCCACCCGGAAAGATGACGAGTGCCTTGGCAAGATACGCAAACCAATACTTGCGCATGAAGAAGTAGTGAAACTCAAAGTTTAGCGAGTCGGTGATGTACGGGTTTGGATATTGCTCGAACGGAAGAGAGATGTTCAGACCTATGCTCAGCCCGTTTGCCATCCATGCCCCTTTGTTCGCGGCTTCCATGATGCCTGGGCCGCCACCGCTGCACACAACAAGTCGCTGTGATGGAGGCAGTTTTCGACTCCAGTCTGTTACTAATCTCGCAAGCTCCTCGGCATCACGGTAGTACTTAGCCATGGCACGCTGATGCTTGAGGTCTTGCATCGACTTACGGATTTCCGTTCGTTCGGTCTTGTTCGCTGTTGCAAGTCGCTCTTGCATGTCGTCGAGCAGGGTGTCGTACTGCTCGAACGAGCGAATGCGCGCAGAACCAAAGAAGATCACCGTGTGGTTTACACTGTTCGCTTTGAACTGATGCTCTGGCTGTAAGTACTCAGAGAGAATGCGCAACGGACGTGCATCCTTGGAATACAGAAACGTCCGATTGCCGTAGGCCTTTGGTGAACGCTTGCCATGTGGAGGCATTTCGCTCATCTTCTTCGTTGTGGTTTTTTTGCTCATGGACATGGAGACGTGGTTAGTGAGTTTACGAGTTTCGTACTAGGTTGTGTCCGCCGTCAACTCGAATGGTCTGGCCCGTAATGTATGTAGGTGCCCTTACCAAGAACAGTACGGCTTCGGCAACATCATTCGATGTACCGTAGCGTCCCATTGGGATCGATGCGACGGACACGGCTGATGTGTCGGCGTCTGACGGTTCCTCAGGCATGATAATCATACCTGGTGCCACACTGTTGATTGCAATGTGTGGCGCGCTTGATCGCGCCAACGACCTCATGGCTGTGGCAAGTGCGGCTTTGGAAGCGTTATACGCTAACCGATTGTTCCATATCTGTTCAGCTCCGAGCGAGCCAATGCTGATGATGCGTCGGACTATACAATCGTGAGTGGACTTTTGATAGAGCCACTTTGCCACTGTGACAAGTGGTAAGGTGTTCACGCGCATTGCTTCGATAATATCGGTTTCCTCGATTTCGTGGATTGCTGCCGGTGGTGGAAACACGCCGGCGTTGACAACGATTGCTTCGGGAATGCTGATGTCACGCGAGAGATCGTCGAGGGCCTGTATCAGTTCATGTCTATGCGTAACGTCCGCGCGTTTGGTTGCGCATCGAACGTCGTGTTGACGAATAGCTGTTGCAGTAGCTTCTGCTCTTACTGCATCCGAATTCCACGTTAGGCCCACGTCGTAGCCGTGTGCCGCCATTCCCACTGAGATTGCGGCACCAAGTCGCCTTGCCCCACCGATAACGAATATCGTGGCCACGTTATACTTCCTCCATTGGCAGTTGCTTAAGTACCGCCGTCGCTGTAGCAACGTCGGTACCACACTCAACGACGTTATCTGGCAATGCAACCTCACGTCGCACGTAGGCAAGTCCGTAGTGTGCTCGCGCATCAATTCCAACTGTTACCGAGGTTACCACCCCAACAGGATTGCCCTCGTTGTACAAAGTGTCGCCTTCGCGTAAGTCGATGCCCCCTACAACACCCATAAGGCGCTGTTTGACTTTGTTGTAGGAGTCGAGTCGAGCAATCACCTCTTGGCCGATATAGCAGCCCTTAGAAAATGACGTCATGTGTAAGAGCCCTGCTTCAAGTGGGTTGTACGATTCGGTCCACTCCTTACCAATTACACCCATACCAGACATCACGCGCAGGTATTGGTCTGTGGCCTCGTCAAGCTCCGGTACTGTCTCCAAACCACGGAGGACTTCGATAAGGGGCACTGCGCTCATGGCTGGTACAACAAGGCGATAGCGCAGCTCGCATCGAGCTGGGAGACGAACGATGTCAAGAGCGTGGTCAAGAATCACTGCTGGCACTGCATGCGACATGGCAAGCGTAGAAACGTCGATACCAGCAAGTTCACGCAAGAGGTCTGGACTTCGTGGTCCGTCAATGTCGATACATACAAAGTCACTTGTGCAATTGCGAGGACGCGCATCATCGATAATGATGTACTTGCGAAGCCAACGAATGATGTGTTCGTCAGTACCCACGGAACCAATCAGGCGAATCCCGTCGTTCGTACGCAGAACGGTTAGAACATCGATAATTCTGGCCTTGTCTGTCACAAGTACTGTCAATGCTCCAGAATGTGGTTGAAGTTGAGTTAGATCGTTGGTAGAAAGTCGATTGAGTAGGTCAAGAGCATCGTTACCAACGACATCTACTATCGCAATATTCGGCCGAACGACGAAGGTGGCCGATGAGCGAGCGGCTTCAACAACGGTGCCCGACACAGGCGAAGGTCGTACTATTGTGCTATTCATGATGGGTAATCTACGGCGGAAGTACTCGATTTCAGTCCCTCCACAGGTTTGGATGGTGTTGGTTGTTTGTGCGGCACTGCTGACGAATGTCCTGCCTGTTCCGTGCCAGACCTTGTATCGATTGGTGTTTCAGAATCGGATTTCAGACTCATCGTTTACACCTGGCAATGAAATCTATGAAGCAACGAGACAGACCTTCAGCTCGTCGGCACTTGAACGACGTAGGCGCGCAGGTCTGCAACCTGAACTGACCCTTCTCGATCGACCATTCGACCAACAATTGCTTGACGAGCTTGACCAGCTTGGAGTCGACCGAGGAGCCGAGTTGCGCTGGCGAAACAGTGTAATTGTAGACTGCGACGTTGTCCAGGCCATGCTTCTTCGTAGCAGGCCATGGGTGCAAGCACTAGAACGTGTTTCGCAGGATCTTGGCACCTTGTTACTACCAGATTGCCTGCCAGCGCGCTATGGCGAAGACAGAAATCAGCTAGACATTATCAACGTCATTCCGTTGCACGACGCTGGTGTGTATGGTCAAGGGGCGTCGATCGGCATGATTGACGTGGGCTTTGCTTGGCGGTCACATCCAGCCTTGGCTCATGCAGATGTGCGTGGTGAGTGGGATGCCGTGCAGAATGACTCGCTAACGTCGAACCAAGAGGGCGATCCGCAGGAGCAGGAGTTGCACGGCACGCAAGTGATGTCGGTTGCAGCAGGCTGGGCACCAGGAACGCTAACCGGAGTTGCACCGCGTGCGGCCTACTATCTCGCCAAGACAGAGGACTTACGCCATGAGCGGCGTATCGAAGACGTACATTATGCCGCTGCTGTCGAATGGCTGGAGCGCAACGGTGTCGACGTGATTACGGCTTCCGTTGGATATCATCATTTCGATTCGACGGAGGTAACGTGGCCTTGGGAGGCATTCAACGGTCGTACGTCGTTTTCTGCTCGAGCAGTAAACCAAGCCGCTGCGTTTGGAGTTGTTTGTGTAACGGCAGCTGGAAATGGCGGTTCGCGCGACTCCACGATCGTCACACCTGCTGATGCAGATTCGGCGCTATCCATAGGTGCAGTAACACCGGATCAACTGACTGCGAATTTTACGAGTCGCGGTCCTACGTCTGACGGTCGAAACAAGCCAGATGTGCTAGCACCCGGAGCGCCATTAACAGTGGCCAACCTAGGAGAGCAGCCCTATCGTCAGGTATGGGGAACGTCGGTCGCCGCGCCCCTGGTGGCCTCATCGCTTGCCGTGCTTCGAAGCTTGTATCCAAGGGCCTCCATGTGGGAGCTCCGCAATGCACTCTTGCAAACGGTTCGAGCTACGCGAGATAGCATTGCGCCGTTGCCATGGGCTGGAATCATCGACGTTATGTCGGCAGCTCAGCTGTTAGGCCCCGCTATCCCCCATGTTGCCACAGTTCGCACGGCGTCGGGACGGTCTGTTGTGATTCCCGTTGTTGGTCCTATGGGAACGGTTTTGCGCGCCGAGGCGCGACGTTCGGATAGTGTAGCAGTGCCCCTTTTCTGCGAACAGATCGACTCGCTGTGGTGGGAGTGCAGTGTTGGCGACGAGGCCATTGTGGAGGTACGTCTAACGGCTACCGTAGACGATCGTGATGTTGTTTATCCAGAAGAAGGCTGGGCAGCTATCGCGACCGAAACAACGATTCCATGTGCCATGCGCCTACCTGGTTCCATCGTAGGAGTGAATGAAGCGGCAATGACCTCGACCGTCGATTCAAAGCTGGCTATTTCACGCAAGCTTGGGCGAGTGCGAATTCAGCTCCAGCACGATGTTGGTGTTGCTACTGTTGAATGGCTCGATGCCCTTGGGAGAAGGCAGCGTGGCGAAATTGAGCATCGGTCTTCGGACGCCTGCGTGGTACGTCTGCCAGATGGATTGGGCGTGTTTGGATGTGTTATAACCCACACCAACGGACATCGCGATTACCAGATTATGATGATAGAACCATGAACATTGTTTTGATCACGGGCGTGAAGGGAAACCTTGGGCGTGCCGTTGCTACTGAGTTTACCCACCGTGGTTGGAATGTTGTTGGCCTCGACCGTGATGATGTTGATTGCAGCAACGCGGACGAGGTACAATCTTGGGTGAACAGCCAGGATCTTTCTACTCTAGCCGCGGTTGTTCACACCATTGGCGGAATTCGTGCTGGGCGCGCTGTGCATGAAGCGCCGCTAGATGATGCCAACGTTATGATGAATCTAAACTATTTTACAACGCTTCACGTAGCAAGAGCTGTACTTCCACGTTTACGAACTAATGCGGGAGCGTTTGTTGCCGTGGGTGCACAAGCAACTCTCAACGTAACCCAAGCCAAGGGGTATTACGCGGCATCGAAGGCCGCACTAAACGCGTTGGTACTGACGATTGCCGAGGAGGGGCGCCACGATGGCCTACGAGCAAATGTGGTTGTACCCTCGATTCTGCGAACACCAGAGAACCTTGAATGGGCGGAAGGTGGTGAAGAAGAGTCCTGGGTGACACCAGAGCAGGTTGCCTACGTGATTGCGGCTCTTTGTGATACGAACAATCGAACGAGTGGGGCGATTATCCCTGTGCTTGGCGGAGTAGCTCGGTGACAACAAAGAGAACCCGACTTGGCGAGGGGCGATTCTTGCTCCGGTACTACCGTCCGTATAGAATTCGCATGGCTTTGGCACTCCTGCTGATGATTCCGTCAGCCGGAATATCGCTGTTGTTCCCTCGACTAACGGGAACACTGATTGACGATATCGTAGGTAGTGCTGCTGCTGGACACATCTGGACAGTTGGAGCGATGTTCCTTGGGCTCTTGGTGCTACAGGCACTTTCTGGCTATGTGGTGAGCATTACGCTAGCACGAACAACCGAGCGTGTTATATCTACGCTGCGTCTTGATGTGTTTTCGCACGTTGTGCGCCTGCCAATGTCCTACCTGACGATGCAGCGAGTAGGCGAGCTTTCCTCAAGGATAGCTTCGGATTTGTCGCAGATTCAGGAGACGTTCACATTCTCAATGTTGCAGTTCATCCGTCAAGGGGTGTTCCTAATTGGAAGTCTAGTCATCATCTTGACGACGAGCCTTCAGCTAACGGTACCCATCATCATAGGTACGCCAATTATCGTTGGTGTAGCCGTGTTGTTGGGACGCAAAATCCGTAAGCTAAGCACAGCCACACAGGAGGCATTGGCTACATCGGCAACGATTGTTGAAGAAACGTTACAATCCATTGCATCGGTTAAGTCGTTCGTACGTGAAGGATATGAAGTCGATAGGTACAAACAAGCACTCGATGCCAACGTACGCCTTGCCATCCGAACTGCCCAGGTTCGAGCGGGCTTTGTTACCTTCATCGTCTTCGTCATGTTTGGCGGTATTGCGGCAGTTATCATGTATGGTGCTGGGCAAGTTGCTGCTGGGGCTATTAGCATAGGAGAATTACTGTCGTTCCTAATGTATGCCATGTTTGTTGGCGGAGCGCTCGGCTCGTTCGCCGAAGTATATGGGCAGATTCAGAAGTCACTTGGGGCTGCCGTTCGCGTGCGCGAGCTGCTCGACGAGCCAGCCGAGGAGATTGCACATAGTGACGCAGTTGATGTCAGCAGTCTTGAACTTCGTGATGTACACTTTGTATATCCCGGACGGGAAGACGTTGAAGTACTCAAAGGTATCTCGCTCACGGTGAAACCGGGTCAGCGCGTTGCCTTCGTTGGCGAAAGTGGGTCCGGCAAGAGCACCACTGCTGCGATTATACAGAGGCTGTACGAACCTACCTCTGGCGTTGTGCTTTACGACGGATTGGAAGCCCACAAGTACTCGAAGTTCGCCATTCGAGGTACTGTTGGCATTGTGCCGCAGGACATCGTCTTGTTTGGTGGAAGTATAGCCGACAACATACGCTATGGAAGTCTCGGTGCTTCACATGAAGACGTACGAAGAGCAGCGGAAGCAGCGAATGCACTTGCCTTCATCGAGGCTTTTCCTGATGGATTCGATACGCTCGTAGGTGAACGCGGAATACGATTGTCTGGTGGGCAGCGCCAGCGCGTTGCTATTGCGCGCGCTGTGCTCAAGAATCCGCCCATACTTGTGTTGGATGAGGCCACGAGTTCGCTCGACCCCGAATCGGAACGGTTGATTGGCGAAGCCCTAGAGCGGTTAATGAGTACGCGAACGACCATCATCATTGCTCACAGGCTAAGCACTGTTACCACATGCGACGTGATCTACGTCTTTGCCGATGGCCGCATCGTCGAGCAAGGCACTCACGCAGAGTTGTATGCGATGCCCCTTGGAAGATATCGGCGGTGGTGTACGTTGAATGGGTAGTGCAAGTAGGCAAGGCGTGGCGACTAGGCCCACTCGGTTTCGGTAGCGATTTTGAAGTTGTTCAGTATGGCCTGCCATCCGGCAAGCTGCAACTCATGAGGGTGAACATCCTCGGGTGTAAAGCTCACCGAGACAGTAGTCTGCCCTTCGTGTTCTTCAAAGAAAACTTCGACAGAGCGGTCCTCGCCCATGGCATAGCGAAGGACTGAATATGGTTGAACATCAGTAAATGTGCCTTCGAAGTCGAATCCAACGGAACCATCACAGGCTTCCATGCGATAGTTAAACGCACCTCCTACACGTAGGTCGTTGGTGGCATTGGGACAATGCCAATCGTCGCTGGCCTTATTCCATCGCATTACAGACGTCGGTCTCGTATACGTGTTCCAAGCTTGCTGTGCCGTTGCGCAAACGACTGCGGAGACCGTGAGTTTTGATGCTGATTTCATGACGGAGATGCGTCGATTCATAGCGATGAAACAACCGCGAACATACACTAAGTTTGATTATTGACTTACCCTGCGCATTGTTTGAATAACGATGCCTAGCCAGAGTCATCCATCAATCAAGCACCTTAGGATTGTTACTCCGCAATTGCATTGTAATACGTAGCGGGTTAGTCGAAAAACGCCCATGTAAGACTCAGGCGAAAGTTACCGCCAAAGGCCGGAGCCATTGCAACGGTAGTAAACGGTTGGGCTAAGATGTTCTCGTATGACAAACGAACACTAGCATTTCCAACACTTGCCACGAGTTCGGCATCAAGGCCGTTGGTTACCCAGCCTCGCTCTGTATTCTCGCGCACAAAGCCCCATGATGGTGCTACCCACCTGTCGAGCGTCGAGGGTGCAAACACGATTCCTCTTAGGCCAATGTCAACCCAGTTCTTCCCTGCGTAGTAGCGGTACATGGCGCGCAACTCACCTTGTAGATCCGTTGATCGCCGGCCTTGTTCTAGCCGTGATTCAACACGCACAACGGGTTCCCAACGAAGACCTGCAATCGTAAACACCGTTGATGCTATTCCTCCGGTAGACGTTGCTTCACCAACTCCAGACGTAACAAGTCGAAACGGCGTTGAAGCACTACCAAGGCCTCCGTCAATGCGTTCGATGCCTGTTAAAGGGCCGTCCGTGGTGATTCTGTGCCATGCCTGCAAACGAACACTTCCCCACGCGTGGCGCTTCTGAGCATCCACCACAACAAGCGTCGTTCGGAACATGTCCAGCACTGACCTCATCGTTGCGGGCACTCGCTCGATCCCATTCGAAACATCGACTCGAATTGTAGAGCTACTATCCAAACGGTACGTCAGTAATCCACCAAAGCCGCTTGCGGCTTGGCCAGCAATCACGTCGAGCCGAGCGGAGACTGCAAGTTCTATCTGACCTGTCAATGCCATCATGGTGCGTCCGTACAGTGCCTGAACTACACCGTCGCGACCGCCGAACCAAGGTCCAGCATCAGAACGTTCGTGCATGACAGATGCACCAGCATCCAGACCAATAGCACCAAGTTTCCCTGCTAACCGAACCACGCCACCGGCCCCGGTACTGCGGTACACATTCCCCACTGTAGAATCCTCATCGGCTGCCGCGAATGCTGCTGGTCGCAATCGCAATAGGTCGTGTACCTGTCCCCAAGCAGTGGCTGTGGCTTGCCAGCTACCGTCGAAGGTATGCGTCGCCGTGGCCGCTACATCGTGTCGTCGATGTTCGTCACGCACGTTTGTGTGGACGGGTACAGCCAAACTTGGAGCGAGCGAAGAACCTGCATCATCTTGCACACCTCCCCACAGACTACTGTTAAACAGAGCCCCTTGATACGTTACATGAACCTGGGTTGCACTCGAAACGGCTGTTCGAACACTAGCACGCATGTTCCATGCATCGTATTCCGTGCCCTCGAACACTCCATTACCACCGGCTCTACGTATGCCCAGCGTGACATTCGTCGTTGGTGCCACGTTCTGCGACAACGTCACATCCGTTGCAAGGAGGTCTCCTGATCCTTGTGTATACCACCATCGTACATAGGGCGTTGCGTGGTTAAACTGTGCCGGCTGAATCCGTACAGCCTGCATCGTGGGCGTAGCAGAGGTTCCAATGGACTGTGAACCCACCATGATGTGAACCGTCTCTATATCCTCTACCGACATCAACTCAAGGGGCATCGAACCCGTGCGAGGATCGGCCATGGGTCTACCTGAATACAGGAGGGAAAGCTGCGGTAATGATGCGCCATACAACCGAACGCCATCCGACTGTCCGAATCCGCCGGTAAACACTGGCATTTGCTGCGTGCGACGTTGCAAAAGCTCGGGCAGCGACCGGTATTGAGTTGTATATATGTCGCGCTTGTCGAAGGCATACATAGCGCCCTCGCTCGTGTCTCGTGTAGGCCAAAGAACCGTCGTGTCGGCCACGGCGCTGGGCGCCGTGGCCGGATTTACGATTCTAGCAGTGGTATCACGCTCCTGTCCTGCGGCAACGGCCGCACAGAAGGCCATCACTAGGACGAGCGCGAAGGTCATTCCACTGTTGGTACGTCGGTTGAAGCTTCTTCGTCGGACTCTTCATCTTCATCGCGAGTTACCGTTGTGATATCGGCAATGGAGTCACCCTCGTCGAGGCGAATGAGACGCACACCTTGCGTATTTCGGCCAAGCGTGCGGATGTCGCGAATAGGCTGACGAATAAGAATACCATTCGTCGTCATTACAACAAGGTCTTCGTTGTCGGTCACTTCAAGGATTGCGCAGATGTCGCCCGTTTTGTCGGTAACATTCATGGCAATCACGCCCTTGGCCCCGCGCTTCGTCATCCGGAAGTCTTCGACCTTTGTTCGCTTTCCGTAGCCATTGCCCCCTACCACAATCACTTGGGCATCGGAGTGGCGGACAGCGGTAAGGGAGATAACGGTTGTATCGCCATCAATCGAAATGCCGCGAACACCTGCCGTGGCGCGACCCATCGGTCTAACGTCACTCTCAAGGAAGTGAACGGCAAGTCCGTTGCTCGCACCAATCAGGATTTCGCACTTCCCGTCGGTAAGTCGAGCGTCGATTAAGCGATCCGACTCATCGAGGTTTACGGCACGTATTCCATTAGCACGTACGTTGGCAAAGTCACGCAGTGGTGTTTTCTTCACAGTGCCAAACTTTGTGGCCATGAAGATGTACATGTCTTGGTCGAAGTCGGTTACCGGCAGGTAGGCGGTTACCTTCTCGTCCGACTGCTTTTGAATGACATTTGCAATCGAACGACCCTTGGCATTACGAGAGCCCTCGGGGATGTCATAGACCTTAATGCGGTAGACCCGACCAAGGTCGGTGAAGAATAGCAAATAGTGGTGGGTCGAGGCACGGAAGACGTGTTCAACGTAGTCATCGTCGTACGTACCTGCTCCGCTTACGCCTCTACCACCCTTATGCTGTCGGCGGTAGTTTGTTACGGCCGTACGCTTAATGAAGCCGTTGTGGCTGATCGTAATGATGACCTCTTCGTTGGCGATCATGTCCTCGACGGTAAAGTCCCGCGCATCAAACACGATTTGTGTTCGGCGCTCATCGCCATACTTCGCGGAGAGTTCGGTAAGCTCGTCGCCAATGATTCGTAACTGAAGTTCGGTGCTTGCCAAGATGCTCCGCAGACGTTCGATGGTTTCAATAATCTCGCGATACTCGGCTTGAATCTTTTCGCGTTCAAGGCCCGTGAGTCGTTGCAAGCGCATGTCCAGAATGGCCTTCGCTTGGATCTCCGACAGACTGAACTTTGACTGCAGGCGTTCCGATGCCGTTGCAACGTCCTTCGATGCCTTAATCGTGGCAATGACTTCATCGATATTGTCCAGCGCAATAATGAAGCCTTCCAAGATATGGGCGCGCTTCTCGGCTGCTGTCAAATCAAACTGCGTACGCCGAACGATAATCTCGACGCGGTGTTTGATGAACTCCTCCATCATCTCCTTAAGCGTAAGGATGCGAGGACGTCCATTTACGAGTGCAAGCAGGATGACACCAAAGGTCACCTGCATTTGCGTGTGCTTGTAGAGGTTGTTCAGCACAACCATCGGAACGCCATCGCGCTTCAGCTCGATAACGATGCGCATTCCGTCGCGGTCCGACTCATCGCGGATGTCTGAGATGTCTTCGAGTGTCTTCGCCTTTACTAGATCGGCAATCTTCTCGATAAGCCCTGCCTTACTTACCTGGTATGGAAGCTCCGTGATGACGATACTTTCTTTGCCAGACTTGTTGGTTTCAACACTCGCCTTTGCTCGAACTAGGATCTTGCCACGGCCGGTGGTGTATGCCGAACGCACACCTTCGTAGCCATAGATGATGCCGCCAGTTGGAAAGTCGGGAGCCGATACATGCGCCAACAACTCTTCGTTCGTGATGTTTGGATCGGCAATAACGGCCTTGATACCACTAACGATTTCACGCAGGTTGTGCGGCGGGATGTTGGTAGCCATACCAACAGCGATACCGTTAGCACCATTAACCAGCAAGGCTGGAAGCACGGTTGGCAGAACCGTTGGTTCTTCCAGAGAATCATCGAAGTTGCCGCGGAAGTCTACCGTGTTCTTGTCGATGTCGCGAATGACTTCCAAGGCAATGCCGCCGAGTCGGGCCTCGGTATAGCGCATGGCTGCCGGCGAGTCACCGTCGACACTACCGAAGTTACCTTGGCCATCAACAAGCGGATATCGCATCGACCACGTTTGTGCCAGTCGCACCATGGCATCGTACACGGCACTATCGCCGTGCGGGTGGTACTTGCCAAGTACTTCACCGACGATACGAGCACTCTTCTTGTATGGTCGATTTGGCAACATGCCAAGCTCGTACATCGCGTAGAGAATTCTGCGATGGACGGGCTTCATGCCGTCTCGCACATCGGGCAATGCACGAGATACAATGACCGACATTGAGTAGTCGAGGTACGACGAGCGCATCTCGTCTTCCATGAGAACTGGAAGAATTCGTTCGTTATTCAAAGCCATGACTATGCGATAAAATCAACAGGAAAGGTGTCGTTCTCCTCAACAACACCAAATGCGATGCTAGGTCCTTCGGAGAACCTGCAAATGTACGAAACACCTAGTAGCTACTTGGGCTAACGAAGGATGATAAAGGTTCCTGTGGATATCGGAATGTCGCTCGCGGTAAGCGTCAAACGATAGTAGTAGGCACCCTGCGAAAGAGATGTACCTTCTGCGCTTTGTACGTTCCAAGGTATCGTAGTTCGTCCTGCCTTGAGATCGACTGGTAACGATGCTACCCTACTGCCAGAGGCGTTGTAGATGTCAATCACAGCTGGATTGTCGTTTGTCGACGCCGCAACATCAATAACGAATGCTGCCCGATCGCGGACCGGATTTGGTTCGACAACAAGAGCCTTGACACTTGTTCCATCACCAGTATAGATCGAGAGCTCGGTTGTGTCACGATTACCGGTCGCATCTTGCGAACGGATAATGACTGAGTTCTCTCCCCTGTCAAGCTCGTACCTAAACTGCAATACGGCACGCAGTTGGGATCCCATTTCTGGAAAGCGCGCTACCGCAGATGCCGTTGGATAAAAAGCCCAATCCTCCGCAACAGCCGGGCGCATTCGGTCGCCATTGATGAAGACGTTCACTCGCGTGCTGTCGGTGATAGCCATCCACGAATTGTCGTATACATATACCCGCATGAGTGGCCGTCGGACAGCATACATTCCATCAAATGCCCACCGGTCGTCGACCTCCATTCTTACCGTCGGGGCAACATCATCTTCGCGAATGGTAAGGGGCACCGCAAGCCCATTGTTAAAACGATAGAGCTCGGGAACGTCCACAGGCGGAGCGTTCAACTCAAGCGAAACCAGAGAACTAACGTCGGCGCGCGCCGTCGGAACGGGAACGACAACCGTGGTACGACCATCGGCCTCCATTGGCGGAACTGGAACAACAATACGCTCCGACGTACCAGCGGTGCCCCCTTCAACGTCGATGGTAACTGATGTTGCCTGAGAGGAATACGTGGGCATGAGGTTGCGAACATCAATACCTAAACGTGCCGTGTCGCCACGTAACGTGCCATCAAGTGACTGTACGGTAGACGACATCGACCATTCGTTTGCCGGTATGAAGTCTACACCAACTGATCGAACAACAGCACGTTGATTGACCTGATTCGAGGGATGAATGGTTGTACGGATATAGACCGTGCCGTGCTGTGCGACGTCCGAAGGGATGGTAAACGGACCCGAACCAAAGGGGGCAACGTACACAGAACGAAGGCCGCCACCCGGCAGGCGCACAACAAGCTCGGCCCGAACCGAGTCGGTACCTTCGTCGGCATCAAGCTGTAGCGCGTTCCACTTGCGTGCCGGACCGAATGGGCCAACCAAAGCCGACGCTGGCGATGGTCGAACAGGAATGGCAGTGTCGAGCCGAACGGCAGTGTTGAATGTATTCGACAGGCGTTCCACGGCCTGTCCTGGAGCAAGGCCTAGCCTGCCGAGTAAGATGTAGCTACTACCTTCACGCAACTCTCCTGCACGTCCCGAACCAAGTTTGCTAAGGAGTTTTACCACTGTGTCCATTCGATTCGTTTGCGTAAACGCTGATAGAGACTCGTTGCAGAGTGCGATCACGACACGTTCATCTGGTCGAATCGAGTCGCTGAGAAAGGCAATGAGCTCGTTAGCATATCCATTGATGCAGCATGTCCACGTCGTGTCTGGATAGACGTACGTGTCGTAACGTCGCCAGGCCCGAGGTACCGAATCACCGTCTGGTATCATCAATAGATTGAAACCCCGATAGTATGGATTCTCGATAAGTCGTACCGAGCCATATTCTTGTCCCACCGACATGCGCAGCGTTGGCCGAAGCCGGTAGTCTTGCTCTACTGTGTCGGTACCTGCACTGATAACGTCAATGCGAACCGATGGTTCGATAAGTGTCACGTCGTCGTTCTGTACAACGATCGTGTGGTTTTCGGGCTGGAAGAATCGACCGGGTAACCTTGCCCGCACAGGCAACGACCCAACAAGCACTGGGAACCATGATGTCGAGGGTACATCTGGTGTTGCGGGACGTCGAACCGAGGCACCAACCCATGCTAGGCCGGACGGGAGCACGACATTCGGCGTCCAATCAACAACACCGTCTGCACTAACGGAGAGTCCATCGGCTGTCGACGCCACAATGACGTCTTCGATGTCGAACGTAGCCCGTCGAGAAACCGCAAGTTGATAGATCGATCCCTCCTGCGGTTTGGCATCCAGCATGCGAATCGAAGCCCCCTGCTCGGGAATAACCCAAGCGGATTGGGGTTCGACGGGTACAAGGGCGTTGCTGCGGACGTTAAGCGCAGTCACGACACGGTTGTTTGCATCGGGATCGGCAATAGCATTATGGTCGTCGACGACGACTTCGATAGTATGTGAACCGATCTTGTTCAAAATGCTAAGTGTACACCGAACAGTTTGCCAAGAACAGAGCGGACCGTCGGTCCATAAGTGGAAGGTATCGGACATCCCGTTCCAAGTACGAACTACCCGCACGCGTACGGCCGAATCTGTAGCTACCCCGGCGTTACGAACGGTAATCGTAAGCAAGGCATCATCAAGATCTTGTGTTAGCTCCGACGCACCCGTAAACGATGTTGCTCGAACATCTTGTATGCGAACAAAAGGGTCGGCGATCGTGTCGAGTTTAACACGCGAAATCGGATCACCAAGTAGACACTGCTGCATAGCCGTATTCACACCTTGGGCATCAAATCGATCTGTCCCAAACATAGACTTGGCATTGTAGAGCACATCGCCAATACGGCGCAGTCCATTCGTTCGCATTGCATCGTGGATGCGGAAATGCAGTATGTCCATGAAGAGCGTGAAGCCCCAGCCGGTACCGCCAATAACACCAACAAAACCTCGATCTGGCTCCAAAAGGAAGCTAGCGTTCTTGCATGGTACCGAGGGATTCGAGAATGCCCCTGTTTGACATGAGTATGTGCCAAGGAAGCCCAATCTGTCTGCGTTGTCAATATCAGGCGCATCCCATGCCGGTATCTCAAAAATTCCGGGCGCTCCGTGGCCATGGAAGTGCATGAACTGAACACCTGCATTAAGGTGTTGGCGAATCTCAAAACCAGCACTCGGCGGAGATCCAAATCGACACATCGTGATGGTGTCGACACATAACGGTGCCCCAGTGATCGTATACCCCGTTTGGAGTGGATCCTCAAGCAGCGTCTTGTAAATACCGCATAGCTGATCGTCGGTACCCACATACAGCATTCTGCGCATCCATGGTTCAAATGCCTGTGTGTCCTGGCGAATAATTTTGTCGACCATGTACATGGACTGCTCGGATGTTAAGGCAGGCAATCGGCCAACAACAAGGTGTGGATTCGCAAAGCTGCTGTCGTTTTCGAGTAAGCCATACCAGTAGTCACTGGAGGGTCTGCCGTACGTTGGAATCTGATCCGGCAGCCTCGATCCAACATTGCCAAACTTCACTGCGAGGCGTGGATCCCACGAGGCAGCCCCAACGAGTACCAAGTACTGTGGACGTTTCGAGGCCGGAGCGTTCATAACAGCGTCACGAAGGTAGGCCTTTATCGCGTCTGGGCTAAGTCGTCCCGCGCCATATTCATCACGAATCGCGTGTACATCGGTAATCGAGGTTCGTAAACCTGTAACACGTCGGCGGTGCTCAGCTAAACGTTCCGTTGCTCCTCGGTGTAGCGGATGTGTAATGAACAACACATCAGCATCAAGTGATTTCAACCGCAGGTCTTGCAAAACTGCGGGCTCGACAACAGCCTGCTCTATGCTTTGCTCATCGGCTAAGACTAGGTGCATACGATCCGCGGCCGGTAGGATAACATCTCCCGCATACTGCTGCCCACCCTGAATACGCACGAACGTAACCGTTCCTCCACGTGCCTCTGGCATTCCGCCAGGAACATCATGAACCCATGAGGTTACACTACCAACCCTACCTGCTACGGTGAAGTAAGGGGCGTCGGCAACATTGGCTCCGCCTTGTCGAAACCACGAACGTACTTGTGTAGACGCTCCAGCGTCAGCAAGAACAGCGCCTGCAACAACAGCATCGTTGGTCAAACCTTGCAGCCAGGCCATGGCACTAGCCTCGGATGTAGAACTGTGACGAACAGTTGTTCCGTTGGGTAGTCGAGCCAAGAAGCTAAACGGAAGCGCAACAGACGAATGTGCTGTGGAGTCGCCAATAGAAAGTTCCGTGCGGAATTGATCGGGTGACCATGATTCAAGCACCGTCGCGCGTTCAATTGGAGCAACAGCCGCACTTACCACAAAACCGACATTTGGAAGTGTTGTCCATCCAAGACGTTTGTGAACGGTGTCAATGGCAATTACATCGGCTGAACGGAATCCTGCTACAGGTAGAACCGATGGTGATTCATGCGAAAGAATGTCGCCGGACAACCGACCATCAATGGCTATAGGTTCGATGGGACCATCAACGCTGATTGCTTCTAGTCCAACCCATGATTGATAATCGGGCTGTCCCCAGCGTTCGATGACGCCGGGGCTGTACACAGCAATACGATTCGAGCCAGGTGTGAACATAGCGGCAGGCCGCGAGATAGCTAGGTGGTGCTGTTCGAAGCCACTCGAGGTACGATGTTCTGTCGAAGCACCATTCACTGCGAGCTCTACGCGGTGTTCGATGCCCCCTGACCGCATCGTCGTAAGGGTGTTATATATGGCGCCAATGCTAAACGGCTGACCGTTCCGTGCTGGATACAGGCGTTCGGTGTGTATGCAGCGCCCGAAGCCGTCTCGAGCAGAGGTAAACTGATGCCAATAGAACCCCTCGAATAAGGCGGTCTCGGAGGTAAAGTCGGCGCTGGGGCCACTGCCTAGATGGTAGAAACCTGTGTCAATTTCGATGCGACGTCGAACATGAAGCCACGGGGTGTGTAACGTCGGTTTAGCTTCACCTGTGTGCAAAGGAGAGAATCGTAGCCGACCATCGGCAGTCGTCGATAGTGCAAGCATGAACACTGCGGTGGTGTCCCACAAGTCAAGCCGATTCGAATCATCAACGGGCTCTCGGCCAACGAACAAAATCTCGTCGTTCGGTGTCAGCGTTGCAGAGCCATCGGCATCATAAACATGCAGTGCTTGTTCACGACCACGATGGAACATCGCAAGGCGGTTGATAGGCGCATTAGCAAATCTTGGCTCAACTGCAAGAATCGTTGATGCATTGGCAGATGCAACGCCGTGTTTCTTTGTGCGAAGTCGCGCAATTGGCTGGCCGGGTTCAAGCCATGAAGCCGGGTCGGCATCGGCCTGTGTAAGGTCGTTCGATTTTGCTACAGGTACTATAGGAGCGTAGAAAGGATTAGCACATGGTGGCATCCACGGCGCTAGCACGATGGGTTCGTACGTCGTTCCTAGCGGCGTGGAAAACGCAATGTCTACGACCCAGTCTTTTGCCACATCAACCATACCAAGGCGGGTTCGCCACGGCCGAATGTCAACTCTTGCAATTGGTACGCCGTTCCACAATCCAATAGGGGTAACTGTTGCCGTAGGTACACTTTGTGTATCGCGAGCCGTCGCAGCAACCGTCATGCGCCATGCTGAGACCGTCCATGTAACACGAGGTGTCTCACCTTGCGTTGGCAAGACAATTGTCCATGATCGAGCTCCTACGTTCGCATCACCGCTAATGCGTACGCCGTCTTGACGAGGTGCGACGGTGTCGGCTGCACGCAGCAAAGCAGCGCATGTTAGCGCGAACGTCGTCAGCAATATGGCCGAAAGTTGTCTGGACATGGAATCACGAACGTAAAACGCCGTGGCACGAAGACGTGCCACGGCGCATTAACATTAGAACGGGTCGAGTTGTTACCGCGGGCGCATGGCAGGAAGAGATTCCTGCATAGCAACGATGATCTTTTCTGCAACCTTTTCGGAGACAACCTTCTTGACATTTTCGTCGTTGGCAAGCGATTCGGCGATTGCCTCTTCAACCTTGCGCTTGATGAGTTCAGAGGTCTCACCAACGAGAGCGTCGGCAAGCTTGTGCATGTCCAGCGACACGTCCTTCATCGTTTCAAGCTGATTTTTGCTCGCGTCTTCCATCTTCTTCAGCATCTTATCCATGCGTTCCTCGGAACCAGTATACACTAGACCAAAGGCCAGAAGTGCAAGCAGTGCCCCTTCGAGGGAGATAGCTGCCAAGATGAGTGAGGGGCGTGTTGCCGGGATGAACTTCAAACCACGAACGCCGATGATAACGATAAGGATAGCGGCACCGAAGTATGCAAGTCCAGTAACGTTGTTCGAGTACTTCTCGGTAAAGTGGTGTGCCATGTAGAGGCGCATTCCCTTGAAGAAGTTAAGGCGATTCCGGCTCCAAGCGATACCACCTGTACAATCTACAATCTCGTTGAGAACGAAATCACTGAAGAACTCTTTGATACGGAGATATAGAACTTCCTTACGGAACAATACCAAGTCGACGTCGGGAGTAAAGACTTCTTCGAACTTGATGATACGCTTGCCGTGCTGCCGTGCAAGGTCTTCGTCATCGACAGATGTGCGATCCCACACTAATTTGAACGCACTGCGAACCTGATGTGGTTCGAGTTGCTTGAGGTCACCTTCGGGCATCGTGAGAAGATCGACGACCTCAGACGAGAAGCCGGTCTGCAGACGAATCTTATCCTTGGCATGGTGAACTTCACGTACAACTTTTTGGGCCATATAGCCAAGCGTTGCGGGGAAGAAGAACGTTACGACGATGGCGCCGCCAAAGCCAAGAACGAGAGCCAGAACAAAGAAGCCGAGAACTGGCTCGAGCACAATCGCTTCTTCGCCAAGTCCACCTGGGCCATTCGCTTTCAAGATCCATTCTCCGGCACCCTTCGAATAACCATCCTTGCTTTCAACACGAACATTGCTCGTGAAGTCAAAGATATAGTCCGTCTTGATATAGGGCTTGAGGTCGGTTCCTTCGGCTACGAACTCTCCGGTGAACGTCGGCGTCGAGATCGCCCACGTATGCGGCTGAACCTCCTTGAAGGCCTCACGGCTACGCTCGTCATGGGGAGCAAATAGCGTAAGAACGGCGCCTTCCACCGCTCGGGGGATGACGAAGCTGTATGCGCCATAAGCGAATACAACGATGAGACCGGCGAAGAGCAAGTAGTGCTGGAACCCGGTCTTGGGTACTGAATGATTGTTGTCAGACATTATGACTCCCTGAGCCTTGAATGTGAACGAACTTTATGCTGCAAAGTGGTGATCGTGGTGATCGTGGTCGAATATACGAAAAACCGAAACCGCGCAACGATGACAATGTTTGGTCGGTTGTCCACCGGAACACTCAGCCGAGGCGTGGTGATGCCTTCGGCCGACGATGGCTTTCGTAGTTTCGCCAACCATTCCAGAAAGCTCTCCGATGTTACCAAACGACTCGACAACGATTCAACATGCAGCATGGCGACCACGTTTTGCTGTTGATGCGCAGCAGGTGCTGCCCACGTTACGGGAGCACATGCTCGTTGACGGCTTCGACCATGTTGTCGACCTACGTTCAAGCCACGGTGCGTGGTTTGTAGAGCATAGAACGGGAAAAGAATACCTGGACTTCTTTACGTGTATTGCCTCGATGCCCATCGGAATGAATCATCCGAAAATGACAGATCCGGCGTTTGTGGAGTATCTGGGCAGGGTTGCCCTTAACAAGCCCTCAAACTCGGATATCTACAACACAGAGTTTGCCACCTTCGTAAAGACGTTCTTTGCGCTAGCAGTACCGGATCACTTCCGCTATGCGTTCTTCATTGACGGTGGAACCCTAGCCGTCGAGAATGCACTAAAGGTTGCCATGGATTGGAAGGTTCGCAAGAACTTCGCCAAGGGCTACCGCACTGAGCGTGGCCATCAGATTCTACATTTCGATCGTGCATTCCATGGTCGATCTGGCTATTGTATGTCGCTCACTAACACCGATCCGTCCAAGACGGCGTTGTATCCGCTGTTTCAATGGCCGCGAGTTTCAACGCCAGGCCTTGAGTATCCGCTTACCGACGAGTCATTGCAACGCACTATCGAACGAGAACAACTAGCACTTCGGCAGATACGGCAGCACCTGCACGACCAACGTGATGACATTGCTGCAATCATCATCGAACCGATTCAAGGTGAAGGTGGAGATACTTTCTTCCGTAAGGAGTTTTTGGCTGAGTTACGAGCCGTTTGCGATGAGAACGATATGCTGCTCATCTTCGACGAAGTGCAGACTGGCGTGGGCATAACAGGCAGAATGTGGGCTCATGAAGCAATCGGCGTCAAACCCGACATCATGTCGTTTGGCAAGAAGATGCAGGTATGTGGAATCGTCGTTGGTCCTCGGGTCGACGAGGTTCCAGACAACGTGTTTCACACATCAAGTCGTATCAATTCGACGTGGGGAGGTTCTCTCGTCGATATGGTGAGGGCAACCCGTTATCTCGAGATTATCGACGAAGACCGCTTAGTTGAGAATGCCGCAGCAACAGGTTCCTATCTACAATCGCGCCTGCATGAAATGGCAAGTCGCGATGAACGCATCACGGCCGTTCGTGGTCTTGGACTATGGTGCGCGTTTGATCTACCATCTCCTGACGATCGCAATACGTTCTTGCGCCGTGCCTATGAGGAAGGCCTGCTTCTTGTAGGATCTGGTACAAGAAGCGTTCGGTTTCGCCCACCACTTACGCTTACGACCGATCTGGTTGATCAAGGCGTCGATCTCATGCTTCGCGCGCTGTCTCGGTAAAGCCCAACACGTTCAATCACCGACGTTACCACGTCGTCAAGCGGAAGTCCTTCAACTCGCGCTCCGGCAGCGTAGACGTGTCCCCCGCCGCCATAGCTCGCCGCTATGTCGCGGACGTACATCTCGCCCTTGCTGCGGAACGATATTTTGACATTCGGGCCAAGGTCAGCAATCAAGATACCAGCATCGACACCGGCGATGCTGAGTGTGTGATGGACGAATCCGTCGAGATCTTCGGACGTTGCGCCATGCGAGGTTAAATCGCTCTGCGATAACGCCATGACAGCCGTTGCCCCTTGATGATAGAATTGCATTGAGGCAAGTGCCTTACCTAGCAAGACGAGCCGAGACCGTGGAGTTTGATTGTAGAGTTGTTCATGAGTCAGGACCGGATCTGCTCCGGCATCGACGAGTTCGCCAACGGCACGAAACAGTGAGCCATCGGTTCGTGGGAATCGAAATCCGCCGGTATCGGTATAGATGCCGGTGTACAGACATTGTGCAATCTCCTTCGAAAAGCCATCTGGCAACATGGACTTTAACACATCGACCAAGATGGCACACGTTGCGGGACTTTCAACATTGACATGGATGCACTGTGCGAACAATTCTGGTTCAACGTGGTGATCAACAACGATACGATAGCAGGAAGACCGAATCAAGAGGTCGCTTACAGGTGCAAAGCGTGCGGCCGTGTTTAGGTCGACCACGACGGCGGTAGGTACAGATTCGAGATAGCCATTGTGCACGGCTGCGTCGTACACTTCGGCGGAGTTGGCTCCTGGCAGCCAAGCTAGGTTCGAAGGAACTGGCGTAGGTAGAATGACACGAGCATTTACGCCCCGCCCCCTAAGTACGTGCCAAACAGCTAACGCACTACCCAATGCGTCACCGTCGGCATTCCTATGCGTTGTAACGCAGCACTGAGTACCTTCTGGGATTGAGGCAATTGCATTCGATACCTCGGTAGCGCTGCAACGTGTAGACTGAAGATTCATCATGAACGCAAAATACGCCTCGCGGGCGGGCTCTCTGCCCTTCTCGTGCGATATTTGCTGTATGCTTCACGTGATTCGCCAGCTCTCCCCCATTCAGCGCTATCTCCTATCGGCACTTCTTGTGTTGGCTGGCCTCGTTTCTATAGGCATAATTGTCGATCAGGCCATCCTACCTGCTATTAGTAGAGCGTCAACCGAGGTACGGGTTCCCGCATTGAGTGGCCTTACACTCGAGGCCGCAAAGGCAAGACTGGACTCGCTGGGACTAGTTGTTAAGGATGTTCGTGAACAGTTCTCCACTTCTGTGCCCGAGGGCTGTGTAATGTCGCAAATGCCGTTCGCAGGTTCAACTGTTAAGGAAGGACGTCATATCTATCTTACCGTGTCAACTGGTGAGGAAACCGTTACAATGCCATCGATTTGGGGAATGTCGCTTCGTGATGCTCGCGTAGCACTAATGCGCGTAGGCCTAAATCTTGGAGAGGTAACCTATGAGCCCCATGACTCAGTAGCCGGAGGCAATGTTATTCGACAGTCAGTCGCTCCGCGATCACTCGTCGCTTATGGTACCTCAATTAGCGCAGTCGTCAGTAGCGGTCCGCCCGGCAGTGTTGTACCAGATATTCAAGGCCAACCTCTCGATGTGGCTACCGAAGTCCTTCTCGCAGCAGGCTTTACAATAGGCCGAGTTTCCTACGTTCAAAGTGGACTCTTCGAGTCACAAACAATTGTCCGGCAGTTCCCGCGCGACACAGTAATGCCGAGAGGTACCGCCGTTGATGTAGACGTTGCACGATGATGATTGCCCTTGTTCGCCATGCCGAAGCTATTCCCTTCGCCTCAACGGATGCCGAGCGCCCACTTACGCCGCATGGTCGATTACAGGCAGCCACTCAGGCGTCGTGGTTGGCCCGAAACTTACCCCCAGGTGTACTTATCGTTCACAGTCCGTACTTGCGAGCAGTTCAGACTGCGAACATCCTAGCCACTCCGATTAAGGGGCACTGCCTTACTGATGAGACACTAGCGGCCCATCGGTCGGTGAACGATGTCGTACACACCATTAAAGCTTACAGTCATGAGAACGTTATGGTCGTTGGCCATATGCCAACTATAGCCGAAGCTCTTGCTATGCTAACAGCATCGTCGGCACAAGTCTTTCACTTTTCTCCTGCAACAGTTGCCTTGCTTGAATCCCCGTCGCGCGGAACCGAGTTGTTTCATGTCAGGGCAATTGTTCCCCCGGAACTGCTATTACCATGAGGCCCACCGTGGCGGCTCGTCGTCCTCGACTTCCAGCCAGACGTGTCCTGCGTCTTCGAATACGTGAAACGTCTTGAGCCCTGCTGATCCCACAAGCGGCAGACCACTCGTCAGGTCATACGTCCAGCCGTGAAGCGGGCATTGCACGGTCCCATCGGCAACCACGCCATTGCATAACACGGGCTCATGCTTGTGTGGACAGACGTTGCTAACGGCTTTCACGACACCATTCACCCGGAACAGAGCCACGTCTTGATGCAGCGATATGTCGATGCGATGACCGCGGCGTTCGGAGATATCGACGCTACGACAAACGCGCCGAAATCGCACACCATTGATCACTCGTTCCTCGAACACCATCAGATTGATGGAGTGATAACGACTTCTTCGCCTAATGTAAATCCTCGTTCCGTGTGGATCACCCGTCCTGCCTGTCGAAGAGCATCGTGTTCGAAGACAACAATCCACTCCTCTTCGACTGCGCGAGGCAACAAGCGTTTCTTTTCTGCAATCGTTTTCAGTGGTTCGTTATCGTATCCCATAACGTATGGTGCCGGAACGTGGGCACCTGTTGGCATCAAGTCTGCCGCAAACAGTATCGTCGACGACCCATCACTCACAACAACGGCCTGCATTGCTGAGGTATGACCATAGAGTCGTTCTACGGACACACCAGGGAGAATCTCTACATCACCTTCTACCACATCAAGAAGGTCATGCTCTTGTAGCGTTCGCCAAGTCTCAGGCAGAAATGAAGCGCGGTCCTTTTCGGTGGGCTGTTCGGCCCATCGCAGATGTTCTGCTTGCACGAAGTGTCGGGCATGGTTAAATCGAGGCACGAAGGATGAGCCTTCAGGTACAACGGTGCCCCCTGCATGATCGAAATGGAGGTGAGTAAGCATGACGTGGGTAACGTCATTGGGAGATACACCAAATCGCTGAAGCGAAAGATCGAGCGACGCAACGGAATCATCGATGGCGTAGATCTCGCGAAGCTTCTCTGGCATATGCCGAGCATTTCCCGTATCGACTAAGATAACGTGGTGTTCGGAGCGAAGAAGCAAGCAACGAGCAACCATAGGAATTCGATTCCTTGCGTCGGATGGCGCATAAGCACGTTCCCATAGTGGTTTGGGTACTACCCCGAACATGGCTCCCCCATCGAGGGCAAACGAGCCCGTTTCGACAATGTCAACGGTATAAGGTCCAATCGTCATACTCATGGCACAAAGCTACGTCAATCGTCGAACAGAAAGACGGCCTCGTGGTAATAGCGGACCTTGCGAGCTGTCATTTTCTTTCGGAGCCAGGCGTCGAGCCACTCTCGTTTGCTTTCTAGTCCGGCCGAGATCGACAACATGTCGAGCGACAGGTTCACGTTAAGTGCACGACCATGGATACCGTGACGAGTGATACCTGCAGGCAAGAGCGACGGCGTGGTTGCTGCGGCGATAATGTCGGCAGGAGTCCACAAGGGAAAGAGCACGACACCTCTAACGTCGTCTGAAGCACGGATTGCCACATCGAGATCTTCGTTGGCGATGCGATAGATTTCACCAAAGCCGCCATACAGGTCGACAAGATTACAAAGTAACTCTGCAGTCTGAGCATGCGAATGAGTAGAAAGAGCGAAGGCCCTACCGTCGGCTGAAGCGACGGCTGCCGCTGCCCCTTTAGTTGTAAGAAGTGCATGGGTCTCTTCAACGGAACACTCTACAACATCGGCGTTGGGAAGCCGGGAAAGGGCTTGGATAACCGTTTCGTAAGCACGAGGGCGCAGAAGATGGTGCCAAGTGTTGAGGTCGACGTTGTGGCCGTAGTCAACGACCTGAACGAGAATATGGTTGATTCCCAGTTCTCGTATGGCAGTGGTTCGAGTGGCGCCGTCGAGGACGACGAATCGTCCATCTTCGATCTGAGCAACAACTGGCGGATTACGAAGCACGTTGGCATCAAGGAGGGCAGTCGTTAGCCGACGAACCCTCTCGGGATCGGTTCGTTCGTGCAGAAGAACCTCGGCTGTTGGCACGATGCGCAGGTCGAGATGTCGTGTGTCAAGAGATGGTGCAGACATAGTGGTGCAAAGATGGCGAAGGAGATTGCCAATGCCAAACGACGCCAGTGCATGCTTGACGAATCACTCCATCCATGTATCTTTGCCGCCTTATGGTCAGCTCGTAAACTGAGTGGCCGGCATTTCTATCACCTCATTCCGGAGCAGTCTCCCGTATGGGCGCTATAACCCGCATTCGTAAAGCATCACCAGTCTTCATGGCAGTCATTGCCGTCCTCTTCATCGCGTTTATGGTGATTCAGGACTCGCAGTGCAGCAACACGCAAGGCATGCAGGATCCAACCAAAACAGTCGTCATGACTGTGAACGGTGACGACATCACCCTCGCAGAGTTTGAAGAGCGTGTCCGCCAAACCATCGAAAATCAAAAGCAGCAGAATCCCAACCAGGAGGTAGACGACGAACAAGTTCGCGAGCAGGTGTTCGAGATGATGGTTGGTGAGGTGCTTCGCAAGCAAGCGGCCGAGCGTATGGGATTACGCATCACGAACGAAGAGATTCGCGAGATTTTCTTTATTCAGCGCCCGGACTACCTAACAGCGATGTTCAAGGACTCAACTGGTAAGGTAAACGACCAGCTATACGTGGATGTGATGACGAATCCGGATTACTTAATGGAGTTGTACGGAAATGCACCCGAAGCCGACAAGCTTAAGGCCGTAGCTGATTTCAGAACGAGAATACGTCAGATTGAGGATTACCTACGTTCCTCAAAACTTGATGAAGCACTCCAGGGAGCGCTTTCGGCAGGTGGCAACATTGTTTCGCCAACGTACGCGCAGTACGATTTCATCAATCAGAACTCAACAGCAGATGTTCAATTCGTTGCGTTGGACCCGTCGTCGATTCGCGATGATGCTGTGAAGGTAGACGACAGTGAGGTTGCTGTATACTATGAGCGGAATAAGCAGTTCTATCCTCAGCGCCCCTCACGTAAGATTCGCACCATTGTGCTGCCAATTGTTCCATCTGCAAACGACACTGCAAATGTGTTCAAGCGGAGTGCAAAGCTTCAAGCTGAATTTGACGCCGTTTCTACGCCAGGCGGACGCGACTCTGCGTTCACTGCGGCGATGGGTACCTATAATGGGACCACGTCGGATTTCGCGCAGCTTAATAACGTGCCTCCAACGGTTTCTCTTGTGTTACAGTCGATGGCAGAACGTGAAGTCTTCGGTCCTCTCACAATGCCAGAAGGTGTTACGTATTTGCGACTTGAAGGACGGCGCAGTGGCGTCAACCAGCAAGTAAATGCAAGTCACATCTTGATCAAGTTCGACGATAACAAGGATGCAGCGAAGGCAGAAGCTGAAAAGGTTCTTGCTCGAGCAAAGAAGGGCGAAGATTTTGAGGCACTTGCACGCGAGAAGTCCGGTGATCCTAGCGTTGCTCAAAATGGAGGAAATCTTGGTTACTTTGGGGCGGGTCAGATGGTAAAGCCCTTCGAAGATGCCGCTATGGCTGCTGCACCCGGTTCAATCGTCGGACCTGTTGAAACGTCGTTTGGCTATCATATCATTAAGGTTATCGACAAGCGATCCGAGGAGCTAAGCTACAGTCAGATTACCTTCAAGCCAAGCATTTCGAATAACACAAGGCAAACGCTGTTAGCACAAGCCAAGAAGGCAGCAGACGACATCGCGGCAGGTGTTTCAATCGACACAGTAGCGTACAACCTCAAGACAACGGTTGCCGAAACGCCGTTCTTCGAAATGCGATCCCCTATTATGGGATCACGCTCACTAACGAACTGGGCTTTTGCTTCGAAACAAGGCGAGTGTAAGACGTTCGACATCAAGCAGTATGGAATCGTCATTGCACAGGTAAGCGACGTGCGCGAAGAAGGGATCAAACCATTGGCAGATGTCAAGGAAGAGATCACCACAACATTGAAACATCGTAAGAAGATGGACATGTTGGCACAGCGTGCAAAGGATTTGGCGCAACGTGTCAAGAGTGTCGGGCTTGAAAACGTCAAGAGCATTGACTCAACGCTTGAAGTTCGTGTTATGACCCAACTCCGGAACAATGGTCAGCTTCAGGGCTACGGAGGTGAGTTTACAGCAACCAACAGTGCCTTCCAACTGCCTGTTGGTACAATCTCTGACGCCGTGAAGGGCAATCGTGCGTGGTTTGTTATGCAGGTTACGAACAGGAATGCGGTCGACGCAAAAGCATTCGCAGCCCAAAAGACAGCTACGATTGATGCAATTGCCTCGAAGGTTCGTTCGGGCGCGTACTACAACTGGCTAAACAAGCAGCGTGAAGTAGCCGACGTTCGCGACGAGCGGGACGCACGCAATTAAGATGCATCGGCCTAACTCGGCCGACCGTCTTACTCAGGCGTACCGGTGGTGCGAAGAACTTGCTACCTCGCATTACGAAAATTTCCCCGTGGGGTCCATCCTCCTTCCCAAGGCGATGCGACCCCATATTTATGCCGTTTATGCCTTCAGTAGGACGGCCGACGACATCGCAGATGAACCATGGACGTCTGACGCAAAACAACGTGTAGAACGACTCGACAAGCTGGCGGGGCAAGTTCGCCTGTGGGCCAATGGCGAGAATTCAGATGATTCACCCCTTGGTTTAGCTATGGCGCACACGATAGTCTCGTGTCAACTCGACCCACAGTTGTTACTTGACCTGCTGTCGGCCTTCAGGCAAGATGCGTTGTTTCGACGTCCTGCCACTTGGAGTGATGTCCTCGACTATTGCCAACTGTCCGCCAATCCCGTAGGTCGACTCGTGCTGTCGATCTCCGGCGTTCACGATGAGGCTGCCTTTGCGGCGAGCGACGATGTATGTACCGGTCTTCAACTGATTAACTTCTGGCAAGATTTATCGGTAGACCTTCCTCGTGGACGAACCTACCTACCGAGCGAGGATTGTGAGCGCCAAGGTAATCATGCCACGTTGCTAGATGGACTGTCGATAGCGCGGTTTCGTCTTTGCCGCGGATCTACGGTGGTTCGTCACGTTCGTGGTCGACTACGGTGGGAGCTACAGCTGATTATCGCTACAGCTACGCGCATTCTTGTTATGTGTGAGCGGAATGTTACGAGGCTGCCATCGTATCGACCGACACTCGGTCGGACTGACTATCTTTGGGCACTTTTGGCCTTACTAACGGGACGATGGAGCAACGGCCTCCGATAGAATCACGTAATGTGGACGCCTCTGAAGGCATGATGTCTGTGTTGTGGCCTCAGGGACACACCACGAACTTCTACTATTCGTTCTCGTTCCTGCCTCGTGAAGAGCGAGAAGCTATCTCCACCATTTATGCGTTCTGTCGTCGAATCGACGACATCGTCGACGACAATCCATCGCTCGACGATGTGACGATCACCTCTAAACGCACGCAACTCGACGCATGGCGCACGGCCGTAAGTCAGCTCTACCATGCTGCGGTGCCCCCTCCTGGATTGGAGCAGCTTGCGAAGGTAGTTCGACGATACGGGATCCCGCAACAATATCTTCTAACGGTTATTGATGGGTGTGAGCGTGACTTGCGGCAGAGATCCTATCAGACCTTTGCCGAGCTCAAGGAGTATTGTTATGCTGTGGCAAGTGTTGTTGGCCTTATGAGTATCGAGATCTTTGGATACAGGCATGAAGAGACGCAACAGTATGCAATCAATCTTGGCTACGCGTTGCAGCTTACGAACATTATCCGTGACGTCAAGCACGATAAGGACCGCGGATACATCTATCTTCCATTAGAAGACTTGGAGCGATTTCGGTACCGACCGCAAGACCTCGAGAACGAGGTATATGATGAGCGCTTCATTTCGTTGATGGAGTTCCAGTCTCAACGAGCTCGAGAGTACTATCACAAGGCAAGGCAGGCGCTACGTCCCGACGAGCGTGTCACGATGGTAGCCGCGGAAATCATGGATGCAATCTACTACCGATTGTTGGAGAAGATTGAGCTTAACGACTATCGGGTGTATAGTAAGACCTTTCGTGTTAGAACGGCTCACAAGCTCGTGACGGCCTTAAGGATCTGGATAGGTGCCAAGCTGTTTGTTAAGCGCATTCGGCCCTCTCGTTAGCTCCGTTGCGATTGCTATCTTTGCGCTGGTGCCATTCACTCTAACCCCTACTTATATGACGATTGAGTTTACAGCCGACGAACTGCATCACGTTGAGGCATTGAAGGCCAAGTATCCCGATTCTAAGGCGGCAATCATGCCGGTGCTGTGGATGGCGCAAAAGAAGTGGGGCTGGCTGTCGGAAGACGTTATGCAATACGTCGGATCCGTAATGAATCTTCCCTACGCCCACGTCAAAGGGGTCGCTACCTTTTACACGATGTATTTCAAGAAGCAGATGGGTAAGCACCACGTACAGGTGTGTACCAATGTTTCGTGTATGTTGCGAGGGGGCACCGAGATCTTTCAAGCCGTTAAAGAGCGGCTAGGATGCGAGAATAACTCGGCAACTGCCGACGGTACGTTTAGCTTAGAAGAAGTTGAGTGTATGGGAGCTTGCGGCGGTGCGCCCATGATTGCTATCAACGAGACCTTCCACGAGAATGTAACGATGGATAAGGTGAACGCTCTCCTTGACTCTCTCCGTTAGTCTAACATTAGGATTGTACGAAGTAGTAAGTCATTGATAGCTGGAAGCTTAACTGCTTTCGTAAACGAACAAAGCGCTTCAGATAGACCCAACACATGTTGGAAGTATCTGAGGCGCTTTCTTTTGTGTGGTACGGAAGCCGCTTGTCAACGACGTTAGCACCGATTACAGCTGGAACGAACGTCGGGCTACGTGCAGGCACTTCACCTACCACGCACGTAGCCGACGTTACACAGCATGGGCATAGGCAGGAGATGCCGAAGGGCGAAAGCCGCAGCTTCGCTGAAGCAGCGTCACCACGTCGCGACGACGTGACTGGGGGGCTGCCGGCATCATAAAGGTGTCAAATCGCAGGGCATCCATACCGCCAGCCTGCTCAATCCACATCGCAATGCGGTCGTCGTTAAGCAGAGCTTCGGCGTCTGGAATACGATCGACGCTATATGCGTCAATCACCGTGTACTGTCCGTCCGAATCGCGGCGTAACACGCCAACAACTCCTGGCACATCGGCAGGCGACCACATGTCGAGGGTCGACGGTGCCATAAAGTGCATGCAGTTACGAACTGGAAGCAGGTTTAACATTGGTTATCTCCGTTAAGGTGTTGTATTACAACGACTTAGTTTTCTTCGCCGCGGTCGATGATGTAAGGGAGTGCGCGCATGTTCATTTGGGTTTACTTTCAGGTTTATGTTTCACTTCATTTTTGTTTACTTCGATGCTGTCTAGGAAGACAGACCACGAAACTTAGTCCTCAAGCCTATCAATCTGAGCCCGAATAACCTTGAGTTCATCCATCTCGTTCTGATAGTACCTAATCAGCTCCTGATTGTTCTGAATCTGATACTGATACACTGGTGGTGTAAGTGTTGTCTCTCCGAATGACATCAGTCCAAAGTAGACGAGAATCGCGATGATGGTTTCCATGGAAGTACTCCGAGTTGTATGTTTGTTGATTGTTTGCTGCCTTAGACATCCAACGAGCATTGTTCTCATCGAATGCGTTACAAACTTCGGGCAAATGTGACGCCAATGCTAGGACAAAACATGCCGATTTGTTACATGGGTTTTTGGCCACTTTTTTCGACTCGATCGACATTGTCACTTTTGCTATCTCCTTGTTTCTCTTGACCTTAACATCTTTCGTCTGATACTTTTGTTCATGGAGACACTCAAAGAAATCATGCGAGTTGTTACATTGAAGGCAGACATCAAGAGGGTCTTTCCTGAGCTTCTTGACGCCGAATCTGCCCAAAGTGTCACCACAACCTACGTTAAAGGCATCATCGACAACCAGTATCGCGACGATGACGAAGCAGCCAGTCAACTCTACGGAGGCAACCGAACCGACCAGAGGTACCGCACACTGAAGTCACGAGTCTATGATCGACTTCTGGTAGCACTACTGAACTTACAGGTGAAACAACCAGAACACTCTTTGTACCTATCGATGTACTACAAGTGTTCGAGAAACAGTGTGGCTGCTCAAACACTAATGCGATTTGCCTCAAGAAAAGCTGGCGCAACTCTGGCCGAACGTACCCTGCAGATTGCTGACAAGTTCCACTTCACTGATCTGCAGATCTCACTACTGTACTCACTGAGAACGACGGTTGTCTTTCAAAGGAATGTAAGGCAATACATGCACTATAACGCACGACTTCAACACCTACTGCGCGTGCAGGAAGCCGAACTTTCGTCAGAGTATTACATAGACATTGCTCTGCTTGACGTACCGGACAGATCGAGAACTACTCATAAGACGATGTCGATTTCAGAAACAATCAATCATCTGAAAACACTGCGCGATGAGTACAAAACCAACACGCTATATCTCAATTACTTCCGAATCAGAATGTTGCATGCTGAGAACACACTCTCGTTCTCAAACATAATCGACATCGCGGATGAAGCGCTTGAATACTTCGAAACATACACACACTTCAAACAGCCCGCCCGTCTAGGTGAATTCACACTGCTGAAAGCAATAGCTAGCAGTTGTCTTCGACGATTTGAATCCGCTATTGAAGCTTGCAATTTATGTATTGCGTCGTTCGCCCAAGGTGGATCGAACTGGTACTTGTCTCTAGACATTGCCTTTGTAGCAGCTATGAATGCTGGTCAATACGAGCGCGCGGCCTCTTACTACGTTCAGGCAACAGAAAACAAGAGATACACGCTTCAGCCTGATATAACCCTTGAGAGATGGAAGACATACGAAGCGTATATTCATCTCGTTCACGAGTTACGGTTACATGATTACTCCGAAGTGATTCGCCGCAGCAACTTTCGCGTCACTTCCTATATCAACTCAGTTCCAGAGTTCTCGAAGGATAAGAAGTACAGTAATTTTCTAATAATCGTATCTCACATTTGCCTCCTCATTTCAAGAAGAGAGCTCGACAACGCAGATCGGCGAATAGAGTATCTAAGGACTTATACGCATCGCTATCTCAAGGAGGCGCAGTTTGCTCGTGCTAAATTATTTTCTAAAGCTCTTACTGTTCTTTCTAAGGATTTTGATATAAGTGCTGAGACACGAAACGACATTGACGTCATCAAGACAGAATTATCTAAACACTTAGACGAGCCTATGACCAACGAGGTCAACGAAGTTATATCGTATGAAGTTCTATTGGATGCTATTTTGGCCTTCCTCTCAACTGTTCGAATCTCTAGCTGACTGCAAGCTAGAGATTGCGCCACACGAATCAACCATACAACAATATATTTGATTAATCTCTAATGGAGACACTCGTTAATATTCTGCAGTTTATTGAGAAGTCCACTACGAAGGAGTCTATTCGAACGAAATTGCTCGATGAAAGTGACGATTTGGAACGTCGACTCTATTCTCTGGTTGTGTCTGGCGAAGTAGATTCGGATTTAGCTGCATCTACTGTGTTGTACGGAGGTTATTTTGATGATAGTAGGTACCGAACTCTGAAGTATCGTATGTTAGATAAGGCGGTCTCTGCCTTACAGTCTTATAATCCTAAGTCAACACATTCGTCTAGACTAAGCGTTTCGTACTTCAAAGCTCTGCGATATTACGTTTGTTCGTCAGTACTAGCTAAGAATGCAGTAGTATCCGGTGCTCAATATTTTGCGCAGCGTTGTGCTGCTCTGTCACGTGAGCACAGCTTCACTGAGCTTGAATTTCAGTCTTTGAGAATCTTACTTAATTACAGCTCTATTGCTCGTGAGGGTGGCTCTGTTAAGTCAATCAGTGAGAGACTACGTGAGTTGCAACGCGTCATGTCATTCGAGTTAGAGTCTGACCTCGTTCTCAGTTCTTTGCCGATTGATAGCTTTAATATCGACGACAAACTTCGGGATCGACTTGCATTCTATGAAACTTCGTTGTTCACGCCAGTAGAAGATTCTGACTCGTATCAAACCCTAATTGCCAAGTACAGATTTGGAGTCTATTTAGCCGAAATTCGTCGTGATCCAAGTCGCATGCTCGAGATATCTAATCTCGCACTTGATTATTACAGAGAGCATCCAGAGTTTAGCAATCCGTCTCGTATTGGCGAGTTCGTCGTATCTAAGGCGTTTGCATTGATAGTTTTGGGTCATCACTCAGAGTCCTTAGAGACCGCACAGTTAGCGACTACGTTGTTTGTTCCTGGGGGCTATAATTGGTTTCTTGCACACGAGATGTTGTTTGTGGTGTACATGCTTACGGCGGACTTTTCCAATGCTTTCGACTTATGGCTCTTCGCCAATCATAGTGGAAAATATTCACATTGACATGTCCAAGTTGCCACAATGAAAGAGTATTGCCGTGCGAAA